>Ga0207421_10000080_pt1 | contig 103360 bp, 94 predicted proteins | sample SodLakKL_010_SED_4_FD_187542 | JGI IMG/M metagenome (GOLD analysis project Ga0207421, IMG submission 187542) | Alkaline sediment microbial communities from Lake Tanatar, Kulunda Steppe, Russia - 8KL_010_SED (SPAdes) (version 2) | ecosystem: Environmental > Aquatic > Non-marine Saline and... | reverse complement strand
GTAGTAGCGTCGGCTCCTGTGATCGGCGACCGTCCGCCATCGCGTCGAGGAAATCTCTGGCCGGTCCGGCGTACTGATCCCGTACGGTACGGAGACGTTACGAATCGCACCGAAGACACTCGCCGTCGCAGTACGACGATCCTGCGTCTGTGGGATCGCGTCAACGAAGAAACTCGCTCGGGCGAATCGGTCGGCTGGCCGGTTCGTTCCCGGCAACATCACGGTGCCGCCGATCTCCGACCAGTACTCGGCGAGTGCGAGTTGTCGGTCGAACGGTGGGGAGTTCGTCATGACCTGATACTCCCGATCGTGGTGGATCTTCAACTCGCCATCGAGGTACTCGAAGATCGCGCTGTCACCCGTCGCATCCGACAGCGAGAGGTGTAACGTAGCGAACCGGTCCTCCGTCGGGATTTCGTCGGAGACGACGACGAACTCCTCGTTCCGGTGGTTCTCGACCGCTTCGGCGACCGTCGCGAAGTTGTCGAGGACGTACTGGGTCCACACCGAAATCGAGAGCCCGGACGTCTCGCCGTCCCACTTGGGATAGTCGGATTCGGTGAGCCACAGGAGGTTCGCGACCAGCCCCGCCTCGTTCATCCCGTCGCTCGTCGCGATGTCGTACGCGGAGGCGATGACGCTGCCGTACTTGGCGGTCCACTCCATCGAGTTCGGACCGACTTCACCCGATCGTTCCATCCCTCGTGAAAATACCCAGAGATTCGTGCCGATCTCGCCGTGCCAGTCCATCGATCGGCCGGTGAGAACGAGATTCTCGGGCCCGATATAGACCAACCGCGTACACATTTAGGCTCTCCCCCTCCCTATCGGCGGTCGATTACTCATTTCCAAACACGAATTCACCGTACCTCGAGCAGGGAAATAAATCCCATACGGTCTGGACCAAACGATCACTACTTTTGGTAGGTCGAGTCCGATGACATCTCACATTCGCGCCCTGCATCTTGCATGCCAGTCCCAGCCGTCTGTTTCCTCAGCGGTCAGCTCACAGCCTGTACCGAACGATCAACAGTGGGGTAAAGCAGATGTGCGAGTCGTTCTATGACGCCATAGTCGACACTAACCGGAAAGAGACGTCGGGAACCCGCATCACTCCAGGTCCACGAGACAGTACGCGTGACCAGGGGCCTGGAGTTCCTCGTCACCGTCACTGAAGGTGTTCGCGATGTCAGCGCGCTCTGTGTAATAGATTCGACCATCGCGGGGAACCGGCTCGCTCGTGACGTGGCCGCGGTTCTCGACTCGCCATCGCACGCTCCCCGTTTCCGGCTCGAGTGCATAGAGGTTGGAATCGTAGGAACCGACCAACACGGCGTCAGGAGTGACCGTGAGTGAGCCGATTACCCGGCCGCCGACGTGGGTAGTCCAGTCGACGGACCCGGTTTCGGCATCGAGCGCGTGCACCTGGTGGTCATGTGCCCCCACGTACACGCGATTCCGTTCGGGGTCGATACCGGGATTCGACATGATCATGCTACCGATGTCGTAGATCCACTCCTCGGTACCGTCCTCGAGGGAGGCTCGACGAAAGGTGCCATCCCACGACCCGATGAACGCGGCCCCGTCGTAGGTCGGGATCGTTCCCTTGACGTCCCGATCGGTCTCGACTGACCACAGGAACTCCATCGAGGGGAACTCCCAGCAATAACACAGGCCGTCGTTGGATCCGGTGACGATCCGCTCGTGAACCGGATCGATAGCCGTCGACGGATGGGGCATTCCCACCAGACGGTCGTCGCTCCACAGTGGCTCCCCCGAGTCCGCCTCGAGTGCCCACAGCGTCCCCGCCTCGGGATCGACATACTCGGCAAGGACGTACACGACGCCATCCCAGTAAACCGGGCTCGAGCCGATGGCAGCGGCGTCCTCGAGGTCGCTGCCCGACGTGTGCCAGATCTCGTCTCCGGTTTCGGGGTCGAAGGCGTACACGTCTCCGTCGTAGCCGCCGAGGTAGGCGACCCCGTCGACGATCGCTGGAGTGCCGTGGAACCCGAGCGAGCGGGCGGCCCCCGTTTCTCGCGACCACCGCTGTTCGCCGTTTGGTGTCATGCCGTACAGGCTGCCGGTGTCGGATGGAATGACGATCGTGTCCCCCGCTGGGGTCAACAGCGGGCTCGACTTTGCTGCGGTGTGGCCGATGTAATTGACGGGCATCGCCCAGTTGACGGCCACCGACTCGGGCACCGTTTCCTCGGGATAGTACCCCAGTCGGCGGGTCCCTCCACGGAACATCGTCGCCATCTCGGGGGGATAGGTTTCGTCGGCGGCGAGATGGGGTGGGTCGAATGAGTCCTGATCACGTTCGAGACGGCTACCCCGAAAGTTCGTACATCCGCCGAGTCCACCGAGGAATACGCTGCTCGTGGCGAGTAGCCGACGCCGGGACCAGGACTGCCGACGGCCACGCATCTTGTCCACGGTTTGTGACCCTGGTGGTATAGAGCCGACGGTCACCTTGCCGACGGAAGTCATTATCTCTAGGGGACCTAGTATATATCGGATTATTTATGGCATAGCCTTAAACAGGAGATCATCCTGGAGTGAGCAATGGCAACGCAAACAACCAATTGGAGCGACACCGCGACCTGCCCGTTCTGTGGCGGTCACCTGGCAGACCCTGGCGCGGGATTCGTCGACCACATTCAGGCCAACGACGAATGTCACCAGTCGTTCGATACGTGGCGCAAACACGTCTCCGACGACCTCGGCGGCACCTGGAGTGGGTGAGCAGACGGACTATCTGCCGATAAGTCGGTCGGCAGCCCCTGACAGGTCACCTCATAGCATCACAATGTTTTTGTTCGACTCCCCAGTATGACGAGTCACGATGGTAGGTGTCCACTTTACAGGGCCGGCTGCCCGATTCTAACACTAGCCTACCGCTTCCGTTGTTGGTTCACACCCTCCAGTTGAGGGTGTCCACTGATCGTGTGTTTATCCGTGCACAGCCACCAGCCTCCCCAGCCCAGGCCCCCACGGTTGCCCAGCAATCGGTCAGACCGGTTCGAGTTGGGGGCTTGACCCGTCCGTCAACGGGCACGAGTGGACGATCTCCAGTGTTCCGAGAGAGCCACACCGTCTCGAATCATCCCACCGCGAACCAAACCACCACCAGTACATCGACAGACTAACCACACCGACAGCCCCCATACCAGCACAACGATCGAACCGATCACGAAACGCCACTTCGCCACCAATGTCAGAATCCGATTCACAACACGACGAAGCACAGCCACCGATCACCGTCGTTCTTCCCGACGGGTCCGAACTCGAGGTCCCGGCCGATGCAACGGTCGAGGACTGCGCCTACGAGATCGGCCCCGGTCTCGGTCGAGACACCGTCGCGGGCAAACTCGACGGCGAACTCGTCGCCAAGGAGGCGCCAGTCTACGAAGGGGCCCGCCTCGAGATCGTCACCGACCAGTCCGAGGAGTACCTCGAGGTGCTCCGGCACTCGGCCGCCCACTGTCTCGCCCAGGCCGTCGAACGCCACTTCGAGGACGTCAAACTCGCCATCGGGCCGCCGACGGAGGAAGGCTTCTACTACGACTTCGACGACCTTGACGTCGACGAGAGCGATTTCGAGGCACTCGAGGCCGAAATCGAGGCAATCATCGACTCGGACTACGAGATCGAACGCGAAACGCTCTCCGCCGCTGAGGCTCGTGAGCGCCTGTCCGATGAACCCTACAAACTCGAGTTGCTCGAGGAACTCACAGCGGCAGACGAGCGGGTCACCTTCTACAGCCAGGGCGAGTGGGAAGACCTCTGTGCGGGCCCCCACGTCGAATCGACGGGCGACATCGGCGCGGTCAAACTTCTCGAGATCGCGGGCGCGTACTGGCGCGGTGACGAGGAGAATCCGATGCAGACGCGAATTTACGGCACGGCCTTCGAGGACGAGGGCGACCTCGAGGCGTATCTCGAGCGCCGCGAGGCGGCCAAAGAGCGCGACCACCGAAAGATCGGCAACGAGATGGACCTGTTCTCGATTCAGGACGTGACGGGTCCAGGGCTTCCGCTCTATCATCCGCCGGGCAAAACCATCCTGCGCGAACTCGAGCGCTTCGTCGAGCACGTCAACGAGGACGCCGGCTACGACTACGTCGAGACGCCCCACGTATTCAAGACGAAGCTCTGGGAACGCTCGGGTCACTACGAGAACTACGCCGAGGACATGTTCCTCTTCGAGGTCGGCGACGACGAGTTCGGCCTGAAGCCAATGAACTGTCCCGGACACGCCGCCATCTTTCAGGATCACTCCTGGAGCTACCGCGACCTCCCGATCCGGTACGCCGAAAACGGGAAGGTTTACCGGAAGGAACAACGCGGTGAGCTGTCCGGGCTCTCGCGCGTCTGGGCGTTCACCATCGACGACGGCCACCTGTTCGTCCGTCCGGACCAGATCGAACGCGAGGTCGAGGCCATCATGGACGCCATCGACGAGGTGCTCTCGACGTTCGACCTCGAGTACGAGGTCGCCCTCGCGACCCGCCCAGAAAAGAGCGTCGGGAGCGACGACATCTGGGAGCAGGCAGAATCCCAACTCGAGTCGGTGCTCGAGCGACGCAACCTCGACTACGACCTCGAGCCGGGCGACGGGGCATTCTACGGGCCGAAGATAGATTACGCGTTCAAAGACGCGATCGGCCGGTCTTGGGACGGCCCGACGGTCCAACTGGACTTCAACATGCCCCAGCGGTTCGACCTCGAGTACGTCGGTGAGGACAATCAGACCCACGAGCCCGTCATGATCCACCGCGCGCTCTACGGCAGCTACGAGCGCTTTTTCATGATGCTCATCGAGCACTACGAGGGGAACTTCCCACTCTGGCTCGCGCCCGAGCAGGTTCGAATCCTCCCGATCTCTGACGCCAATCTGGGATATGCCCACCGCGTCAAAAACGAGTTCGACGACTTCCGCGTCGAGGTCGATCAGCGAGATAGTACCCTCGAGCGCAAGATTCGAGCGGCGCACGACGACCGCGTCCCCTACCAGATCATCGTCGGCGACGATGAGGCGGACGACGGCACTATCTCGGTTCGTGACCGGTTCGAGGACCAGGCATTCGACGTGGACATCGACGACTTCAGAACGCACCTCGAGGCCGAACGCGCGGAGAAGGCCTCTGAGCCGGACTTCCTGGCCGATTGATACGGTCTGCTGTACGTTTTGCAGTCCAGACCTGGTCGGCTATCCGCGGGCGGAGTGGACAGTGAACCGTGCGAGTTACTCACCCTCAGCTGACCGTCGCCGGTCGGGCGTGGTCAGCGCTCGGATCGTTCGCCAGCCAACGAAGCGTGGCGTCCGGTCAGCATATCGTTCGTACGCCGCTCCGTACTCCGCCCGCAGCCAGGGCTCTTCGACGAACGGCAAGAGGACCCACCAACAGACGTACAGGGCACACAGAGTCGTGACCAGCACGGAGTTCGCGACCAGCGCGAAGCCGACACTCGCCACGAGATACCCGACGTACTGGGGATTTCTCGAGTACCGGTACCAGCCGTCAGTTCGTAACTCACCGGAGAGTCCAGCCGTCTCCTCGGCACCCAGATCGAAGCCTGCGGCGATCGCGACGGCGAAACCGGGGACGAACAGCGCCAGCCCAATGGCGAGCGACGGGACTCGAGGGAGCCCGAGGCTGTTCCAATCCAGGACGGCCACGACCAGCACCGCGACGGTAACCGTCTGGGCGAGCGTCCACTGGAGGTAAAACCGCCAATCACGTTCTCCTGGCGGCCAATAACTCGCGCGACCCACAGCTGTCGCGATCACGCCGAAACTGTTCGCGAGCAATGCGCCGCCCGCAACCGCTGCGACCGCTACGGCGAGTGTGGAGGGAGATTCCGGTGGAAACCAGCGTTGCATACTCGACCGTCAACGCGTAAATTACTCCGCCTTGTTGCTGATAGACTAGTGATTTTATATAGACGCGGTGGTCGTCTCGAGTCACACTCCATGAAGTACTGCAGTCTGGAACTGTCCCAGCCCGACTGGATGCTCCACCCAATGCAACGGTTCATCAGGGAGACGGACGTGGTCCGCTACGAGGAGCTCCAGGCCTGGAACGTCGAGACAGGGGCGCCCCAACTCGAGTACGAGCTGTTTTACGTCGAAGCCGATCGTGAGCCGTACGAGCGAGCGCTCGAGCGTGTCGATTTGATCCAGTGGTACGACTTGACGCAGATCGACGAGGGCGGGTTTTACCTCTACGTCTGCCAGGAGACCCGCGAGGAGGATTTGGAGTGGCGTGACGGACTCTCCACGCTGGATCTGGTCGTCGTGCCCCCGATCGTGTACAACGAACACGCGAACTTCTCGATGACGGTGGTTGGCACCGGCGAAAATCTGCGGACACTGCTCGAGGGACTGCCGGAAGCGATCGACGTCAGCGTCGACGCCATCGGCGAGTACGACCGGCGGTACGCGCCGATCGCGGATGCGCTCACCAACCGCCAGTTCGAAGCGCTCGAGGCCGCACTCGAGGTGGGCTACTTCGAGGTTCCCCGCGAGGGAGGCGTTACAGACGTCGCAACCGAACTCGGCTGTGCCTCCAGTACAGCGGCACTGCTCGTGCAGAAGGGGCAGGCTCGAATGGTGAAACGGCTGATCGGCCACTACCATCGGTAGCCCGGAGGTTGGAGCCGATCGGACGCTGGCACGTTCGTGGCCATTTGTCGTGTAACGTCGATCGAAATACCCATGGTTGCAGCATCGTGCATAGGTGTATGAACAGAGCCGAGAAAGCCACGCTCCAGCTTCGGGCCGTCGATGTATTGCGGATGCTCAAACGGACCCGAACGTACGACGAACTCGCCGAGCAAACGGGGCTTCCCCCGGGTGACCTCAACCGGTACGTCAACGGCCACGTCCTTCCCGGCCCCGAACGTGCTCGGGCCGTCGTGGAGGACCTCGGTCACGACGCGCTGGGCGCCGAACTCGAGGCCCGGATCCGGGTCGACGACGAGGGGTACGTCGACAACTCGGGCGCGGTCTTCGATCAACCGTTTCTCGACCTCGTCGCACCGGTGGTCGCAGCTGGCTTCGACTTCGAGCGTCCCGATGTCGTGTTGACGGCTGCCACCGACGGCATCACCCTGGCTGCCTCGCTCGCCGGGTACTACGGCACGCGCTGTGCATACGCGAAAAAGCGTAAAGAGACGGCCGTCGAGGATTTCATCGAGGCCCGTGAGCGCCTCGAATCCGGTATCGAACTCACCTACTATCTCCCGGCAGCAGCCATCGAAGCCGACGACAGCGTACTGGTCGTCGACGACCTCATCCGATCTGGAGAGACCCAGGAACTGTTGCTCGATATCGTGGACGCGGCGGATGCGGAACTGGCTGGCGTGTTCGCCCTGATCGCTGCCGGATCCGATGGAATCGAGCGCGCAAGGGAGCGAACCACGGCACCGGTTGGATCGCTGTTGGACGCCTCCCACGACGAGACGGACTGATACGGTTTACTGTAGTCTCTTACCGGTGATTGCCCATACCGGGTCGGCAATCACCGGTAAAGAGTTACAGCAATCCGTATGAGACGGTTCGCAGCCCCGTTCAACGGCTGATCCGCTACAGTAACAAATGAACTGATTTACACACCCTCACAATGAGTCGGCTCGTGAGGGTGTGCAATGACGTTCAGTGGCTACTGTAACTGATTGGGGATAACTGGAACGCGCCGACGGTAAACCGTCTGTTACTGATAGTTGGAATTACACTTCCTCGAGCGGCAACCATCGGGTCGGCCCTCTGCGACGACGAATCACCAGTAGGGACTGCTGATCCACGAGTCCGACCGCGCCCCGAGCGCAAAGAGCGCGAACACGAAGCCGAAAGCGACGACCCCGACACCGATGGTTGGCATGAGATAGGTCGTCGACGACGTCACGATGTAGGTGTCCACCAGTGCCCAGAATCCGGCGAGTACCAGCGCGGCGACGATCGCTGTCGTCATCAAGCCTGCGAGCAAGCGGTTCATGGTCGTGTTGAAGACTGGTTTCGTGATAAACGTACAGGCCTTCGACGCGTTCAAGGGCGATCCCGACCGATCACCACTCATGCACGTCGTCGTTCCCCTCGATCCCCCGGACGCTCAGAACCCACCGGCTGCGCTCGAGGCACTCGAACCTGACCTCAATCCAGGAGTCGCCACCGACCTCTATCGTGGCGCGGCTATGGACGTCGTTCGAGCGGTGGCCGCGAGTGGCGGCGACCTCCTGATCAACTACCGTGACGAGGAAACGCTGCCCGCCGGGACGACCGTCGACGACCCTGTTGGGCGCGTCCAGGAACTGGTTTCGACAGCGCTCGGGGAGACCGAAAGCGTGCGATTCGAACGCCAGGTGGGCTCGAACAAGAGCGCTCGGGTCGGCAACACGGTGACACACCTGCTCGAGCGCGAGGGGGTCCAGACGGTGGGCGTCCTCGAGCCGACGGCGGCCCTCGTCGGCCGGACGGAAATCGATGGACTGGCCATGGCCCTGCGACGGAACGACGTCATGCTCGGACCGTCCCTGACCGGTGACGTGTACGTGGCAGCGTTCGCGGAACCGATCGACTTCACGGCGGTGTACGCCGACCGACCGGTGGCAACCATCGCCGAAGCCGGTGTGGCAGCCGACCTCGCGGTTGGCTTTGCGCCGCGAGTGCCGACCGTGGCCTCGCGAACCGGCATTCGGGGGACCGCAGCCGAGATTATAGCCCGACGAGCAGCCGGGACGGCGATTCCAGAGGCGACGGCGGAGGTCCTCGAGACGGTCGATGTGTTTCGATGACCGGTTAGGTGGGTGTTGGATGCACACGGTCGGAGACCGCGACCGACAACGCTTTTGGAGTCCGTCGAAAAGAGTGCTTGAGGTGAGGTGGCGGAGCGGCCCAACGCGCCTGCCTTGAAAGCAGGTGGCGCAAGCCTCATGGGTTCAAATCCCATCCTCACCGTTTTCGTCGCGAGCACGGACGCGAGCGACGGAGACGACGGTGGGTTTGAATCAGACTGCGGTTCCGGAGAGAGGTTCGCAGGCGTGGTTCAAATCCCATCCTCACCGTTTTCGTCGCGAGTACGGACGCCAGCGACGGTTCTGTCAATGCAATACCGGAGAACTGCGACTATGGTTTTCAACACGCCATTACACACCTGAACACCCGATATGTCCCCGATCTATAGTGACAAGTGAATCGATTTGCCCACCCTCACAGCGAGTCGGTTCAGAACCGGTGACAAACCAGTTCTGGGCCCTGGTATCGTGAGTGTGTGTGCAATGACGTTCAGTGGCTACCATATCTGGCCACAAAGGAAGGACAAAACAGTTCTGAAACCCGGCGTTGTATGGATCACTGTCATCGATGTGGCGGCGAATAATACGTGGCTGGTGGTACGCGGGGCACGGTACCCAAAACCGGCATCCGGATCCAGGTCAGAGACAAAATGGACGCCACCCTGCCAAGGCCGGTCCACGGGGCGTTCGCTCGGTCACAATTCGTACGGTCCGCTGTAATGTGTTGGCGAAGGTTGCCGACGCGGGTCGGGCAATCACCGTGGGTTGATGGGAGTAAACCGTCTCAACTCGACCTGTAGATCCTCTCGATATCTTTGTCAGCGACAACCGATGAAAGAGTGACGACCCCGTCGGTCAGCTCATCAACGGGCGCTGTTGACAGTCGGTATCGCTCTTTGGACTGGATGTCCTGTCCGCCATGTCGAAGTTCGACGGCACGCTGTTTGTGATCCGTCACCGTTCATCGTCGGTGTTGACCACCAGGTAGTCTACCCGAGCCTCGGGAACCTTCGACACGAGTCTATCGACCGACTGGAGCCAATGGAATTCACTCACCGCCGGCATCGACGGCAGGTCGGACTCGTCTTCGGCCTCTATGACGCCGGTGTAGAGGTCAGTCTTGCAATCATAGTGTGTGCGCCCATGAGTGGCCTCGAGCGTTCGAAGCCGACCACCAAAGACCGACGGACGTCTGACAAATGGCTGACTGAACTATATACGTCCTGGTAACACACATACCGGTCCCCAGTGATGTCCTCGAGCACGAACCGAACAGATAGGCGACGTCGAGATGACGACGACCGGAGTGGGGTGGACAGCACCGACGAGCGAACCGAGCGCACCGATTGGCAGTGGGTCGAAGTCGACGAGGAATCGCAACCACTGGTACAGCAGGTGGAACAACCATCGACGGACACCGAAATCGTCGTCATGTACGCCGACGCAGATCGGCAAGCACGAATCGACGACCTCGAGCAGACGGTGGCCGATCTCGAGCGGCGACTTCGAGACAGAAAGGCGAGGATCGAGGCCCAAGATCGAGCGCGCCAGATGGTCATCGAGCGCTACGAATCGATTCTGGCAGATCGCAATCGGTGGGCAGAGGAAGACCGCGACCGACTCACGGACGACAGTGGGTTCTTTGGGCGACTGGCCGATCGACTCTTCCCCCGACCGTAGTCGATGACCGTCGTTCCATCCCGGTCGCGATAGGACGGGGGAACCCCGAGGTTTCGACCCGGTGGACGCGACTGATAGACGACCCGTTCACCTGGCGCTCTCACGCCGACGAACGGGCGGTTTTTTCTCGCGAGGACCCCTCTCTCCGACCATGGAAGCCACACCACACGTGCGAGTGAACCGGTCGGGCGGGGTCGCCCGCGTCCTCATGGAACGGCCCGACCGACACAATGCCATGGACGAACGAATGGCTCGCGGGCTTGCGGACCGACTCAAGGAACTGGCTGCGGACGACACCGTCCGGTGTTTGGTACTGAGGGGCGTCGGAGGCGTGTTCAACACGGGTGCGGACCTTTCGACGTTCGAGGGTGACGGGAGCGACGCCGAGCGCCTCGATGCCATCGCGACGCCATTGCACGAGGCAGTGTCGACACTGGTGCATGCACCGAAGCCGGTCGTCACCGGCGTCAACGGCGTCGTTGCCGGCGGTGGGCTGGGCCTCGCACTTGCTGGCGATGTTGTGCTCGCTGCCGAGGATGCCCGATTCGAGTACGCCTACCCGAAAATCGGACTCTCCGGGGACGGCGGGGCAACCTGGCTGTTACCCCGACTCGTCGGCCGGCGAACCGCCCAGGAATTGGTGTTCCTCGATCGGGCCATCGATGCCGACAAAGCAGTCCAAATGGGGCTCGCGACGGAGACCGTTCCAGTCGACGACTTCGACGAGCGACTCGAGACGCTCACGTCGACGCTCGGATCCGGGCCGACGAAGGCCTACGCGGTGGCAAAGGACCTCCTCGGGTTGGCCTCGACGAACGCCCTCGACGAACACCTCGATCTCGAAAAGGAGCGGATCACCGGGCTGGCACACACGGAGGATTACGCGGCCGGACTGCAGGGGTTCCTCGAGAAGGAACCACCGAACTTCGAAGGTACATAGGGGCCGTGGCCCCACATGTTAAGCCGATCCTCGCAAACACTCGAGTATGGACGACGACGATGGGGGCGACGACGGAGTTTCGCTGTCGGGAGTGGTCCTCGCCGGAGGCTACTCGACTCGCTTCGGGGATCGCGAGAAGGCCATCGCCGACCTGGCGGGACGGCCGATGATTGGTCACGTGGTCGACCGAATTGAGCCGGTCGTCGAGGACATCGTAATCAACTGCCGGGCAGACCAACGAGCAGTCCTCGAGGATGCGCTGGTTGAATCGTCGGTCGATTCGGATGCGCTGACGTACGCCGTCGACCCGATCCCAGACCAGGGACCTCTCGCGGGTATCAAGACTGGGCTCGAGGCGACGGAACAGCCCTACGGGGCAGTCGTCGCGTGTGATATGCCGTTCTGTTCGCCGGCCATATTCTCCGAACTGGCCACTCGCGCTGTCAACCGCGATGGCGCAGTACTTCGGCTGTCGGATGGGTGGTACCAGACCACGCACGCCGTCTATCGGTCGGCCGCCATGGCGAAGGCCTGTGCAGCCGTCCTTGGGGATGGCGGTGGTCGAATCCTTCGCGCAATCGAGGCGATCGATTGCGTCGTCCTCGAGGAGTCAGACCTGACCGGTATCTCCCCGTCGACGCTTTCCTGGGCGTTCGAAAGTGTGGATACGCCGGCTGGACTCCGGGCGGCGGAGCAACATCTCGAGGACGAGTGACAGCCTGCGTTGCCGGTCTCGGGTTGGTCGCCGACAGGCCGTCGAACGTGCAATTGCAGTCGCTGTCGGGTGCTCTGCCAGCACCGGGCCCGACGGCAGGAATCGGCTTCCGAGACGCATAGGACGGGTGTCACTCAGTCGTCTTCGAGCGGTTCGTACGATCCCAACTCGCGATCATCGGGGTGATCGTTCTCGAGTTCCGCCTCGATCTTGTCGGTGAGCAAGTCGACCGCCATCCGGTTTACTCCCTCGGGAATGATCACGTCTGCCTCCTTCTTTGTGGGGTCGACGAATCGTTCATGCATCGGCTTTACCGTCTCGAGGTACTGGTTGATGACGCCCTCTAAGTCACGTCCCCGTTCGATGACGTCCCTGTCGATCCGACGGAGGATCCGCACGTCGGCGTCCGTCATCACGTAAACGCGCAGATCCAGCATGTCGAGAATGGCATCGTCGTAGAGCGCCAGGATCCCTTCCACGACGATGACATCAGTGGGTTCGACACGAACGTTGTCGTCTTTCCGATTGTGAATCTCGAAATCGTACTGAGGCATTTCGATGGCTTGCCCCATCGAGAGTGCGTTGAGGTGGTCACGCAGCAGCTCCCACTCGAACGCCGAGGGATGGTCGTAGTTGATTTCGGCTCGCTCGTCGTACTTGAGGTGAGAGAGGTCCTCGTAATAGTTGTCGAGTGGTATTCTGGTGACGGCTTCCCCGATGGTGTCAGCGACAGCCCGGGAGACGGTCGTCTTGCCAGCACCGGTCCCGCCAGCGATGCCGACGACGAACGACGGAATACTCATTGATCGGTCGAGACTGCGAACAGTCTTGAAAGCCCTGATTTTTTGTCTGGCGGTGGCCGCCCAGTTCCGCGATGATGGCCCTGTACTATCCAGGCCGACCACCGACTACTTGAGGAAGCGAATCAAGGGTGGGGTATGTCTCTCGAGCTTCCACCCGTCGGACTCGGCACCATGGGTGTCGAGGACCCAGCCGTCATCGCGAACGCCATCGACCTCGGGTATCGTCATCTCGACACCGCCCAGATATATCGAAACGAGGCCGTCGTCGGCGAGGGAATCGCCCGAAGTGCGGTCGAGAGGGACGATCTCGTCGTGGCCACCAAGGTCTGGGCCGACAGCCTCGAACCAGCTGCCGTCCACGAGTCGACCCGCGAGAGCCTCGAGCGGCTCGGCCTTGATCGGGTCGACCTCCTGTACGTCCATCGCCCTATCGAGACGTACGATCCGCCCCGGACCCTCTCGGCGCTTGAGGAACTCCGCGAGGCGGGGCTGATCGATCACATCGGCCTCAGCAACTTCACCCCGGCGGCGATCGACACGGCTCACGAGTGCCTCGAGTCGCCGATCGCTGCACACCAGGTGGAGTTTCACCCGCTCTATCACGAGAGCGACGTGCTCGACCAGGCACGCGCACACGGGTTCCCACTGGTTGCCTATTCACCGCTCGTTGCGGGTCGTGCCGAAGAGCTACCGCCCGTCACCGAAATCGCGGCCGCTCGAGGCGTCCATCCAGCCGTCATCTCGCTTGCCTGGGTACTCTCTCACGAGGGTGTCGTTGCGATTCCAAAAGCGAGTTCCTCCGCGCATCTCGAGGCCAATCTGGCCGCGGCCGATATCACGTTGGATGACAGCGAGCGCCAACGGATTAGCTCCCTCGATACCACTGAGGAACTGTTCCCGGAGTAGGTGCTCTACGGGTGACACCATTCGCGTCGGCGACAAGTTCGGTGACAGGGGAACCCCCTCTATTTCGGGAAAGAGACCTCGGTCCTGCTATCCGTCTCCTGATCTCAGATCAGCAGCTGCACGTCGGACTCGGCCATGTGCTGCAGGGCCGTCGCCGCGCCGACGCCGGTGGTGACACCCTCGTAGAACGCGTCGTCCTCGTAGTCCATGAGTTCGATCGTCATCTGACACGCCTGTAGATCGACACCCAAGTCCAGAGAGAGGTCGATGAGTTCCTCGATCGTGGCCGTTCCGTTCTCGTCGATCCGCTTTTGCATCATTCTCGTCGCCATGGCGTCCATCCCTGGCACTGCAGCGAGGGCGTTAGGCACCGGCATGTTCGGATTGCCCACGGCACTCAGTTTGAGATTCTTCGATTTTTCCTCGTGAAGAATATCGAGCCCCCAGAACGTGTGGAACACGACGACCTCCCAGTCGAAGGCGGCGGCGGTGCTCGCTAGGATCAAGGGCGGATAGGCCATGTCGAAACTGCCCTTGGTCGAGATGATCGTCATCTTCTGGTCGTCGTCTTCCGTCCCAACATCAGCGATCGATTCCTCGAGTTCGTCGACTCGCTCGCGCAGTGCCCGCAACTCCGCAGCGTCGAACTCACCGTCGTCGATCGCTGTGGATGGGTTGTCCGTGCTCATGTTACGCGGTCTTCTCGACGTAGTGGACGTATAGGTCACCCTCCTCGACCTGCTCGAGGAGGTCGACGCCTTCCGTTCCCGCCGCCCAGCCTTCGATGTCGCTCATACTGCCCGAATCCGTCGCGAGGACCTCGAGGACGTCCCCAACGGCGAGGTCGTCGATCGCCTGCTTGGTCTTGACGACGGGCATTGGGCAGGACTGTCCTTTCACGTCGAGCGTCTCTGTAGTGTCGTATTCCGTGCTCATGTATTGTACGTGCCCTATATTGGACGTAGTACACAATATTAATTCTGTCCGTATAAACGTATCGATTATTGTATTCCTGGCACAGACCCAGGGAGATGATATCACTGTGGAACCGTAGGATCGGTGGTCTATCGTACATGCTCTGAGCAGATGAAGGCTGTTTTGGCGGAGTGGTTGTATTGTGGGTATTGGGAAATACTAGCCGAACCCTTAAGTGCACGCAGACTGTATGAGTTCGTGTACAACATGGACACGATGGACTTTCCGACGCCGGACGTTGCGGTCGATTCGGTGACGCCCCAGTCGCTCAAGGCACGCATCGACGCCGGGGAAGACGTCACACTTCTGGACACGCGAATGGAGTCTGAATACGACGTGTGGCAAATCACTGGCGATACCGTCGACTCGATAAACGTCCCCTACTTCGAATTCCTCGACGACGAGATCGACGAGGATGTACTCGATCGACTCCCGGACGGTCGCGACTTCACCGTCCTCTGTGCCAAAGGCGGAGCGAGCGAATACGTCGCCGGCAGACTGACCGAACGCGGCTACGACGTCGATCACCTCGAGGAGGGCATGAACGGCTGGGCACGTATCTACGAGGCCGTCGAAGTCGAGCGATATGACGGGGCGGGCACCCTCCTGCAGTACCAGCGCCCATCCAGTGGCTGTCTCGGCTACTTCGTGCACCACGATGGCGAGGCGGCCGTGATCGACCCACTTCGGGCGTTCGCAGACCGGTATCTCGAGGATGCCGAGGACCTCGGTGTCGATCTGACCTACGCGATCGACACGCACATTCACGCCGATCACATTTCGGGCGTTCGAACGCTCGATCAGCGAGGCGTCGATGGCGTTATTCCCGAGGCCGCGGTCGACCGGGGGGTCACGTACGCTGACGAGATGACGCTGGCCGCCGACGGGGACGAGTTCCAGGTCGGGGACGTGACCATCGAAACCGTCGCTACCCCAGGCCACACCTCCGGCATGACTTCCTATCTGATCGACGAATCGTTGCTGGCGACGGGTGACGGCCTTTTCATCGAGAGCGTGGCCCGGCCGGACCTCGAGGAGGGAGACGACGGTGCCCCCGAGGCCGCGTCCCAACTGTACGATTCGCTCCAGGATCGCGTCCTGTCGCTACCCGATGCAACCCTCATCGGCGGTGCCCACTACAGCGAGGCAGCCGAGCCAGCGGCAGACGGCACCTATACGGCAACAATCGGCGAACTCGAGGCGAGGATGGATGCGTTGTCGATGGAAAAAGACAGTTTCGTCGAGTTGATTCTCTCGGACATGCCACCCCGACCGGCCAACTACGAAGAGATCATTCCCACGAACCTCGGCCAGCAGGACGTCGACGACGACGAGGCGTTCACCCTCGAGCTGGGGCCGAACAACTGCGCTGCCAGCCAGGGGTCGCTGGCAGGTGACTGAGGACGGCATCTCCACGATCAATGTTCTCTGCATTCGTTGATCCGTCAGTGTCCGAGGCACTCTTCCCGCGGGGGATCAGCAGGTACGCTGTGGGTGGGTTACTCGTCGGACTCGGAGCCGCCGTGATCTATCTCGGGACGGGAATCGCAGCGGGGGCCAGCACCTTCCTCGAGTCAACGCTGTCGTACGTTTCGGACCGCTCACGATTCCAGCGATACCGCAGTTCGAGGGATTGGCGTGTCGTCTTCACCATCGGCATCGTGGCCGGCGCAGGGCTTTATGCACTCACTTTCCAGTCTGGGCTCGTCTCGAGTTCACTATACGAACCAGGAACGACCGGCGAACTCCGAGACGTCGGTGGCGTTACGATCTGGCTGACCGACGTGCAGCCGTGGCGACTGTTGGTCGGCGGTGTGCTGGTCGGGATCGGAACCCGTATCGGCAAGGGGTGTACATCGGGTCACGGCGTCTGCGGCGTCGGATCAGCGTCGAAGACGTCGATCATCGGCGTGGTGACGTTCCTCGTTGTCGCCATTGGCACTGCCCAATTGGTAATGGCACTCGGGGTGAGTCCGTAGCATGAGCCAGGAGAGAAGTGAGTCGAGTGATTCCCGGTCGGAATCTCCCGACCGGACTCGAAACGCCGACCGGAGTGGTGACCGATCGACGGCTGATGGACGCCACCCGTTGTTCATGCCGGTGATTCTCCTCGGTGGACTGATCTTCGGGTTCGGACTCGGGTTCAGTCACATGGCGAGACCTGAAATCGTGTTACGCTTCCTGCAGTTTCAGGATTTCGGGCTGCTGTTCGTGATGTTCGGCGCGGCCATCGTTTCGGGTGTCGCCTTCGCCGTCATGCCGCGATATCGCACGCGGGCCCCTCTCACCCGGAAGCCATACGGGCGTCGCCTGAAATCGTTCGACCGGAACGTCCTCGTTGGCGGAGCCATCTTCGGGGTTGGGTGGGGATTATCAGGGATCTGCCCCGGTGCTGCGTACGCCAGTCTCGGTGTCGGGAACGTCACGATTCTGTGGGCGATCGGTGGCATGTTTCTCGGCGCGTATCTCCAAGGACGCTGGCGTAGCCATCGCGTGCCGTCCGATGCTGCGTCCACCGGTGCCGACTGACTCTGTGCTCGAGTGACCTGATTCACGCCACTGCTGAATGCCGTCGCTGACTGGTGATCGTGTGACAGTATCCGCGCCATCCCACCAGTTGAAACGAGTACCAAACCCCACAAGTGCGAGACGTCTGGGAACCCGTTCTGACCGATGGTTTCGTCGAGGTGTGGGCAATGACGTCAGTAGTCACTATCACTCGAGCACGTCGGTGGGGCCACCTTCGAGCCATTTCTGATCTCAGTATCGCCGACCGAGCGGGCCTCGAAAGCATCCTTACGGGTTCGAATAACTCACATGACGAGCGGGTTGAGCCACACCAGGGGCCACGGGTCATCGTCCTGGGCTAGGCGACGCGGCCACGACCGACAGTTGGGCACCGTTAGCAACCGGAACGCGCTTGTCAAACCGTTTTCAGTCGTCGAATGATGGGGCTGAAAGCTCCTCGTCGGTTGCGCCCCTCCACGAGTGGTGCGGTTCCCAATCGAGCATCGCGGCCGCTTTGGCGTTCGTGAACGCTGACTCGTCTCCTTCGAGCGAACACTGGTCCGGAAGCGAACCGTATCCCGCTTCGATCGCGTCCGCCGTATCGACCCCCAGGAAGTTGTCTGGCCCAAAAACGTTGTACACTTCGTGACCCTCAGGTGCTGCATCGATAGCAGCTTCGACGAACGAGACGACGTCTCGGATATCGACGTAGGACCAGAAGTTTCCGAACCGGCCTGCGCTCTCGAAGTCGAACGATTCCCTGATCGGAGTGATCTGATACCGTCCCGGATACTGAATCCAGCTCAGTCGCATCGAAGTGACCGAGACGTCGAACGCGTTCGAAACTCGCTGTGCAGCGGCTTCGCCAGCGAGTTTCGACGTCTCGTAGGCGTTCCAGGGTGCGACAGGATGCGCCTCGTCGACGGGGAGATACTCGGGGAGCATCGGTTCCGGCCAGTGAGTCCCGTAGACCGTCTCGCTCGAGGCCCAGACGATATCCGCCCCAGCGCGTCCGGCGGCCTCTAACACGTGAAACGTACTCACAGCGTTGTTCTCGTAGACCTCACCGCCAGCGTGGTGCTCCTCGTTTGGGATATTGCCAAGATGAACGACAGTGGATGGATCAACGTCCAGTACTGCCTCCCAGACCGTCCCTTGCCGTGTGAGATCGATCTTCTGAAAATTGACGCCCTCGGGCGTGTCTACGGCCGGTAGTTGACGGTCGAGTGCAACGACCTCGTACTCGGTTTTGAGCCGGTCGACGAGCCATCTACCTGCACCACCCAGCGCGCCTGTAACGACGACCGTGGTTGTCATACATGACGGTTATCCTCGAATTATATAACTTACCTGGCTTTGATGCATCCGCATCAATAGACGGCGACTTGCCGTAGTGAGTTACGGTAATCGAGATGCCAGGTTGGAAACCGTGACTAAACGCTCGAGGAAACCGGCAGTGACGAACCCATCGACCGATTTTACGAAGGTGCCGCGGCAGACATTCAGTGATAGCGTGGCAACTTGTCGTTGCCAATACCGGTAGATTGACGAATAAAGGGATGACAGTTTTATAAGTTACAACTCGAATGGTCATTCATGGAATACACTTCTCTCGGTTCCACGGGAATGACCGTCTCGAAGATCTGTCTCGGATGCATGAGTTTCGGGAGTGAGGAACCATGGATGCTCGATCGGCAGGAGAGTCGCGAATTGATCGAGCGAGCGATTGATCTCGGGGTGAACTTCTTCGACACCGCCAACGCCTACTCCGATGGAGAGTCCGAGACGCTTCTGGGTGAGGTCCTCTCGGAGTACGACCGAGACAAACAGGTCGTTGCGACGAAAGTCCGATTCCCCGTCGGTGACGACCACCCGAACGGGGCTGGGCTCTCGCGAAAGACGATCGAGCAGGAACTCGATGCCAGTCTGGATCGGCTCGGTATGGAGACCATCGACCTCTATCAAACCCACCGTGTGGACCCGAACACCCCACCGGAAACAACGCTACGAGCTCTCGACGATGCGGTACGACGTGGGGATGTTCGCCACGTCGGGACCTCCTCGATGTGGGCACACCAACTGGCCCGTCGTCTACGGGTCAGCGAACGTGAAAGCCTGGTACAGTTCGAAACGATGCAGAACCACTACCATCTCGCCTATCGGGAAGAGGAGCGTGAAATGTTGCCGTTGTGCGATGGTGAAGATATCGGCGTTATCCCGTGGGGGCCCCTCGGTCAAGGATTCCTCACGCGACCGATCGATGCACTCGAACGAACTGATCGGGGCGATCCCGATAACTTCCACAATCCGACTGCTGAGTACGTTCGTGGTGGCGGCAGGGAGATCAACGAACGCGTCGAGGAGCTCGCGGAGGAGTACGGTGTCACGATGGCACAGATCGCGCTCGCCTGGCAGTTCCAGAACGAGTATGTCGATGCGCCTATCGTCGGAACGACCTCAATCGACCATCTGGAGCAGGCTGTCGAAGCGCTCACGATCGACCTCTCGAAGTCCGACGTACGGTATCTGGAGGAACCGTACGAACCGCAACCCATAGTCGGCCACGAGTGACGGGATACGTGCGGTAATCGGGCAGGCTTCCCGATAATATCGGTCGATCCTTCGATAAATCCCGAACTGCGAAGGGGACGATATATCCAACTCCATCGATGTATGAGTGCAGGAGTGAGTTACCAACCCTTCGAGTCGACCCGTACACTTCCGGGACCCTCAAACCGAGAAGAAGTGGTATAATGAGTTATATAAAATTTCAATTATAGGTGGTTGGTCTATGGACTCATGCTCCTGATTATGAGACAGCTTTTGTTGACCAATTTTGTAAACTTCACACAATATATAGTGGTGGATGTACCGCAAGTACGATCGATTGGAAGGGGTCGCCAGGGCCGAACTGAAATGAAACTTTGTTCAAAAATACTGTTGGGCCGTCTGAGTGGGTATTATAGTTTGGAAGCGGCCACAGTACAACGATAGCAACGTCGCCTGACTTTGGGAGTAACGTGAGTGAGAAAGTGACTCAATGTGCCCTGAGTAGTGTCCAGGCCCAGCTGTGACCCGGGACTCATGAAGCGACTAATTGGTTAGGTTCTTGGGAATATAAAACAATATCAGTGGTGTTGGTTTGCCGTTCGTTAAGAATATAAGAAAGAGAATATATAGTGGAAAGCACCAATTGATAATTACTGGATGCGTCGGCGTTGGAGACGACTCCATTGTGTGCGTGAGTACAGTAAGATCAGGATTGATGTATATACCCTATATAAAGATGCTGTTGAACTTTTTTGAATTCCGAGCCGTAGTCTAATCAGGCAATTTGGGACGGCGATCAGTGTTATTTTCCCTGCTGAGCAGGTGTGAAAACTGCGCAAGTACGTGACTTGAGTTGCTGGCGAGGCAGCGATCGGCACCCACTACCTATTACGAGCCTAAGTCCGTAATGGTGGCACCTATCTGGTGAAACGCACGTCGACGGGTGGCACGCACCCCAATTGTTCGTGGAGGTTCGGGAACGACTGATTGGGTCTATCGATGTTCTTGTCAGTTGTGTTCGACACCTAGGTCTCACCCCGTTCCAAACCAACTCGTGATGGTGTTGAGACGCGGCTATAGTACCAATTGAAACGATTTACACACCCTCACAGCGAGTGGGCTCACAACCGGCGCCAAACCGGTTCTGGGCCATGGTATCGTGAGAATGTGTGCAAAGACTTTCAATGGCTACTACAGTTCCCGATCGATTTAGATTCGTCGGGATCTCTCCCCATCGGAACCACTGTTCGCTACGGTTCGTGCTTGGTTTCCCGTTGGTCCGAGCTGTGGTAGCCAGTGAAACGATTGACACGCCTATCACGACGCAATCATGCGATAGGGTATGCAATGACTTTCACTGGCTACTATAGTTTTGCTTCGCCAACCTCATTATTGCCAATGAACATTACATATTTAGACCGCCACTTTTCAGACGATTAGTCTCAAACTAGAATACGCCTGACAGCGACGGTATCTTACTGTCTATAAGTTTATATGTTGGTCAGTATTAGACATTGTAGTTTAAATACCGGTAAGATGACTAAATATTTGAAAAGTCAGGTAGAGAGTGTCGAGATAGCGTTTTTAGAACTAATTCCGATCGTAACAAAGCAACTATATCTTATCTTATATATGATCGATCGCTACTGATTCTGTTCGCCCCGCCACCTGCCCTCCCCTACTCCAGCAGCCCTACGCGCCTCAGTCTTTGAGGTCGAAGGCTCAACCTCGAATTCTGCTGAAGGCGACCAATGTGCAGCCCAGATAGTTTCCGGTCTTATCGAGAAGGATCGAAGCCGTCCAGGAGTAGCAAGGGCACCGATGCACGGTGAACACCCCACTAAGGAAAAGGATTATATATTAAGGATTTAAAGCATTATATGCAATGGTAGATGAAAGCATACCAGCCGATAGAGTGGTTGCATCGAAAAAACGGAGGCGAGTCCTCCAAGCTGCCGGCCTGGTGGGTGCAACAGGCCTCGCAGGATGTTTGGGTGGTGGGGACGACGAGGGCGAGCCAGCGGAGGATGATGGAGTTTCGGACCCCTCTGAGGCGGACTTTGTCGATACGGAGTTCGTGACGCCGGTAGTCGTCCCACCACAGGATATTCAGTTCAACCCATACAACGACAATAACTACGCCTGGCGAACCGGTCTGGTCCTCTTCGATGACTTCCTCTACCAGGAGAAACTCGAGAACACCTTCCAGCCGGGCGTCGTGACGGACTGGACGGTTACCGAGGACGACGTCACACTGGAGATTCGCGAGGGGATGTCCTGGCACGATGGCACCGACATCACGGCCGAGGACGTGGTCCGGAAGCTCAAAATCGAACTCTACGACGGGAGTAATCTCGGGAACTACATCGACGTGGAGTCTATCGAAGACACTGACGATCACACCGTCGAGATGGCGTTCGACGAGCCGCTTGGCGAGGAAATGTTACTCAACTTCCTGATGGAGATCACACTGGATACACCAGCGACGCACTATCAGGAGTTCTTGGACGACTTCGAAGATGGGGGCGACGGTGAGAACGCTGATGGTGACACTCTCGGTGAATTTACGATCGAAGAGCCGATCGGCAGCGGGCCGTTCGCCTTCGAACAAGCTGTCGAACAGGAGCTTCATCTCGAGCTGTTCGAGGACCATCCCGACGCCGATAACATCAATTTCTCCGGGTATCACTTCCGATTCCTCGATACGAACGAGGGGCGCTGGCAGGAAATCGAGGCGGGCGAAATCGATGGGCTCCACGTCGTGTTCACGCCACCACACATCGTCGATGGGTTCCCGGACGAGGTCCGTGAGTACCGCATCGAAGCCAATTACGGGATGGGCATCATGTGGGACCACGATCACAAACACTTCGGGCAGCAGGAGGTCCGTCAAGCGATCGCACACGTCATCGATCGGGAGACAACAGCGATGAACGCCGGACCCGACACCGAACAGCCAGTAAGCACGCCGACAGGTATTCTCGGTAATCACGATGGGACGGCCGACGAGTGGCTCGGGGACCACGCTGACAACTTCAACCAGTATGCGCAAGATACTGATCGTGCAGCGGACCTCCTCGAAAGCGCTGGGTTCCAGCGTGACGATGGGACGTGGTACGACGAGGACGGGGACGTTCTCGAGTTCCCAGTGAAAGCGCCTGCTGGGTACAGTGATTGGGTCGACGCGATTCAGACGTTCAACGAGCAACTCAACGATTTCGGAATAGAAGCGGAGTTCGTTTCCAGGGACGAAGCCGCATACTGGGGGCAGGATATCTACGGGGACGAAGGCTTCGACGTTGCGCTCCACGAGTGGGCGAACGTGCAGCGTCACCCGTATTTCAGTCTTGAATGGCTCCTCGACAGCTGGGATACCGAAAACGTTCGCAACTACGACGCAAGCGAGATCGAGTTGCCACCAGTCGGAGAGGAGAGTGGCTCCGAAACGTTCGTCCCGGCCGAGGATCTGCAGAACCTCGCCGTGGCAACCGACGAAGAGGATGAACGCGAGTACGTACAACGACTGGCCTGGGTAGTCAACCAGGATCTCGTGATGTTGCCGGTGATGGAAAAACAGGATCAGTCGTTCATTTCGACTGACCGGTTCGAGGCCGCTTCCACGGACGATCCGGACGCTCACGTTGACTTCCCGACGACGTACTTGATGCGCCAAGGCAAACTGGTAGCCAAAGAAGAATGAACACTCAGCACAACGAGAGATAGTATGAAACGATATCTCTTGGAACGCACCGGGCAACTGGTGATCACTGTCTTTGCAGTGATGACACTGACGTTTTTTTTGATCAGGCTCCTTCCGGGCGGGCCTGCGGATGCGATACGTGCTGACCTCATCCAGAACAACCCGGAGATGAGTACTGATCAGATCAACCGGCGGGTCGAGGCCCAGCTGAACATCATGCCCGATGACCCGCTACACGTCCAGTACGTCTCGTACGTTTCTGACCTGCTCCGAGGAGATATGGGACAGTCGATTTCACAGGGTGCTCCGGTGACCGAAATCATCGCAAACGCAGCTCCCTGGACGATCTTCTTTATCGGAACGGCCGTCATGATCGCGTTCGTAATCGGGATTTCGGCCGGTGCCATCATGGCCTACCGCGAAGGGACGAGATTCGACAACAACTCGACCGTCACGGCGATCTTGATGAACTCCGTCCCGGATTACATCTACGGACTGATCTTCCTCTGGTTGCTCTCGTATCAACTGGGTGTCTTCCCGACGGGCGGGCGCTACTCCAGTTCGACGGAGCCGACGGTCAATCCGCTCGCGCCGGTAGAGACCCTGACGTTCTTCGGTGACGTCCTCTATCACGCGGCGTTGCCGATCACCGCGATCGTGTTCGTTGCCTGGGGCGGTTGGGCACTCGGAATGCGTGGCAACAGCATCCAGGTGCTCGGTGAAGACTATCTCCGGGTCGCGCGTCTCCGCGGATTACCACAGCGACGGATTGCATTACGGTATGTCGGTCGCAATGCGATCCTTCCGATGTACACGTCGATGCTGATCACGATCGGGTTCCTGCTCGGCGGTTCGATAATTATCGAGCAGGTGTTTAGCTATCCAGGCATGGGCTACTACATGATCGAAGCCCTAACGCGACGGGATTACCCCCTGATGATGGGCGTGTTCCTGATCATTACGATCACGGTCGCGATTGGTGTCTACGTTGCAGATCTCACGTACGGCCTGATCGACCCACGCGCCAGTGCGGGTGATTCACAGTGAGCAATCGGATGGATTCCGTCGACATACTGGAAAGCAGCGAGGCGATCGAAACAGTCGCTGAGGAAACCCTGTCAAGGCGCGAACGGTGGGTCCTCACTATCGAGCGTGGCGTTCTCGCTCCTGCTCGAATCGTCTGGGCAGATCTGCGGGCTCGTGTCGGTATCATCATCCTCTCTCTGTTCGTCGCCATGGGCGTGATCGGCACTCGTATCGTCGACGAACCACGAACCAATCAGGGAGAGCGTCTCGAGCCAGCGTTCCAGAGTTTCGCCCATCCGTTGGGAACGGACAGTGTCGGGCGTGACGTCCTCGGTCAGATCGTCCACGCCACGCCGAACATGCTGCTGATGATCCTCGCTGGTGGCGTGTTCACTACGGTAATGGCGACCGCCGTCGGGACGACGTCGGGCTATCTCGGCGGAAGTACCGATCGAGCGATCATGTCGGTTACCGACATCGCGATGACGATCCCAGGGCTGCCCCTGGTCGTTATTCTGGCCGCAGCGCTGACACCGACGAACCCCCTCGTCATCGGGGTAATTCTGACGATCAATGCGTGGGCGGGGCTGGCCCGTGCTATTCGCTCTCAGGTATTGACCATCCGCCGGAGTTCGTACGTCGAAGCATCGAAAGCGATGGGGATGTCGACGATGTCGGTCGTCCGACGCGACATTCTACCGAACATCATGCCGTACGTGCTGATCAACTTCGTCACTGCAGCACGGAACGTCATCTTCGCCTCCGTGGGACTGTACTTCATCGGCGTGCTCCCGTACGACAACATCGTTAACTGGGGCGTCATGATCGACCTGGCCTACCAGGGCGGTGGGCTCCAGTCGATGGAGGCGGCACACTGGCTGTTCGCCCCGTTGATCACGATTACCCTGCTCTCGTTCGGGCTGATCATGTTCGCACAGGGCACCGATCGAATGTTCAATCCGCGCGTTCGTGCCCGTCATTCGACGACGACGAAGACCAGCGACGACGACGGGGCGCCGTCCGCTTCCCCAGGTGATAACGTATGAGTAATCAAGAGGCTCTCGACCCCACGGCCAGTAGTACAGACCCGATTCTTGAGATTCGCAATCTGAACGTGCAGTTCGAGATGGACCGCGGGACGTCCCGCGTGATTGACGATGTCGACCTCGATATCCACCGCGGTGAGATTATCGGTATCGTCGGTGAGTCGGGGTCGGGGAAGTCGATGCTCGCCTCGTCGTTACTCGATGCTGTCGTGGAGCCCGGCGTCACTACTGGTGAGATCATCTATCGGTCACCGGACGGTGAATCGATCGACGTACTCGATCTCTCCGAGGAGGCCCTTCGAAAGTTTCGATGGGAGCAAATTTCGATGGTGTTCCAGGGAGCACTCTCCTCGTTCAATCCGACGATGGCGATGCGCGAGCACTTCGAGGAGACGCTCGAAGCACACGGATACCCCGTCGGGTCTGGAATGGAGCGTGCGGCCAACCTTCTCAGCGATCTGTATCTCGATCCGGACAGAGTGCTGGACTCGTATCCTCACGAGTTATCCGGCGGGATGAAACAGCGGGCACTGATCGCGTTAGCCCTCGTACTGGAGCCAGAGGTGCTCGTGATGGACGAGCCGACAGCAGCGCTGGATCTGCTCATGCAACGCTCTATCGTGAGCCTGCTGGCGGATATTCGTGACAAGTACGACCTGACGATGGTGTTTATCACCCACGATCTCCCGCTCGTGACGAAGCTTGCGGATCGAATCGGCGTTCTGTACGCCTTCGAATTTGTGGAGCTTGCAGACACCGAATCGATCCTCAGAGAGCCTGCACATCCGTACACGCGAGCGCTATTGAACGCGACTCCCAACCTCGATGCGCCACTCGAGGAAATGCGTCCGATCGAGGGATCCGCTCCCGATCCGGTGAACGTGCCGGAGGGCTGTTCCTACCACGAACGGTGCCCGCTGGCCACCGACATCTGTCGTGATCAGCCGATCTTTGAACAGGTCACTGACACGCAAGCGGTCGCCTGTCACCACTGGGAGGATATAGACGAGATCCCGTTGACCACGGAGGTCGACCAATGAGCACCCACGAGACGGTCGTCTCCCTGTCCGGCGTGGATGTCCACTTCGATACCGAAAGCGGCATCAATCCGTTTACGGACTCAGAGACGGTCCGTGCGGTCGATGATGTCGATCTCGAAATCGATGAAAAGGATGTCATCGCTATCGTCGGGGAGTCAGGGAGCGGGAAGACGACACTCGGGAAGACTGCGGTTGGCCTCCAGAAGCCGACGAGCGGAACGGTCAGCTATCGGGGACAGGACGTGTGGAAAGCACGCAAGCGCTTTTCGAATCCCGAGATCCCGTTCTCAGAGATCCGACGATCACTACAGATAATCCATCAGGATCCGGAGTCGTCCCTCAATCCGCACAAATCTGTGCGATCGTCGCTCGAACAGCCACTCAAGAAGTGGCAAAAGGGACTCGGACCCGAAGACAGAGAGGCCCGTATTCTGGCCATGCTACAGAAGGTCGGCATGTCACCGCCGCACGATTACGCAGAACGGTATCCCCATCAGTTGTCCGGTGGGGAGACCCAGCGTGTCGCACTCATCCGAGCGCTGTTGATGAATCCCGATCTCATTCTCGCCGACGAGGCAGTGTCGGCACTGGACGTATCCCTGCGAGTAGAGATGATGGATCTGATGCTCGATCTGCAGGATTCGTTCAATACGTCGTACCTCTTTATTAGCCATGACCTCTCCAACGCGCGGTACGTTGCCGAGCACGCGGATGGCTATCTCGGCGTGATGTATCTCGGCGAACTCGTCGAGTTCGGACCTGCAAAAGAGGTCCTGAAGAATCCACAGCACCCATACACCAAGGTGTTACGGTGGGCGACGCCATCACTCGAGATCACCGACGAGACGGAGCCACCAGTGCGGAAGATCGATATTCCGGACCCCGTCAATCCGCCTTCGGGTTGCCGGTTCCACACACGATGTCCGTACGCGACTGGACACTGTCGTGAAAGTGCTCCGGAAAGTCGATCGGCCGACGTTCCCGAGCACCGTACCGCATGCTATCGCATCGACGAACACAGTGATTACTGGGACGCGGAACCCCTGGAGGGCGCACACGTTGATCGATAATCGCGTCACTTCAGATCCCGGCTGCAGGCGTGCTGTCAGTCGGTTCGCTCGACCCAGCGGACAGCCTCACGAACGCCACTCGCGATACTAACATAATGAATACGAATACACAAAACAAACAAAAAATAGACGGTATCGATGTCGAACGAACGCTCGAGCAACTCAGTCTCGAAGAAAAAGCCGGACAGCTCGCGGGGACGTACGTCGGGACGATGGCGGAAACGCGGACTGTAGAGGATGTTGCCGAGTTGGTACGAAACCACGGAATCGGGTTCGCGACGCCGTTTGGCTACGGTGCCTCGCCGATTAGAGACCCCATTGAGGCCGCCAAAACGGTAAACCGGCTCCAGCGGATTGCCCTCGAGGAAACGGACCACGGCATACCGATCGCGGTGCCGGTTGACGCGATTCACGGCAACGCGTATCTTCAGCAGGCGACGATCCTCCCGCACAACGCTGGGCTTTCTGCAACGCGGAACCGAGAACTCATCACCCAGGTGGGGAAACTGACCGCGACCGAAGTGGCAGCAACCGGTGGGAAGGTCACATATGGACCGACCTGTGACGTCGCCTTGGACCCACGCTGGGGCCGAACGTTCGAGAGCTTCGGCGAATCGGCGTATCTGTGTGGTGAACTGGCCGCGGCAAAAACCCGAGGGGTTTCGGCAGCGAGCGAACCGGTCGCAGCGATGGCGAAACACTTCCCGGCGTACGGCGATCCCAGTCGGGGCGAGGATGCGGCCCCGGTCGACAGGTCAGTGTCCTCGATCCGACGAGATTTCCTTCGTGCGTTCGAGCCAGTGATCGAGGCCGGAATCGATGCGGTGATGCCGAGTTATAACTCGATCAACGGGGTACCCTCCCACGCGTCCGTGCATTTCCTCCGTGACGTCCTCCGCGACGAGCTTGAATTCGACGGCTACGTCGCTTCGGACTGGAACGGTGTGAACATGCTGCACGAGAGCCACGGCGTGACGAGTGACCGTCGTGGATCGATCAAACGATCGCTCGAGGCCGGTGTCGACGTTCACTCGCTGGGTGAAGAGACACACGTCGAACACATTGTGGATCTCGTCGATTCCGGTGAGATCGACGAAGCGCGTGTCGACGAGGCCGTTCGTCGGGTCCTCTCGCTCAAAGCCGAACTCGGCCTCTTCGACGATCCATACGTCGACATCGACCGAGTGACGACGACGCTTGGGTGTGAAACACACCAGGAGATCAACCTCGAGGCTGCGCGTCAGTCCATGACGCTTCTCCGAAACGAAGACGAAACCCTCCCGTTCTCGCCCGAAATTGACGACATTCTGGTGACTGGCCCCAACGCTGACGAGCTCTCACATCAAGTCGGCGGGTGGAGCCTCAAGCCGGACGAAGGCCTGGACGGTGAAACGGTCCTCGACGGAATTTCGTCGGTCGTTTCCGACGACACGACGGTAACCTACGAACGCGGCGCTGGCATCAGAGCGGAGGCTGACATCGACGCGGCCGCAGCAGCAGCTGCTGGTGCCGACGCTGCAGTCGTCGTACTCGGGGAGAACTGGTATCTTCACGAGTTCGGTCCACAGGAAGTGACCGGGCCGACCGAGGAGTTCCCCAAACGGAGCACGCTCTCCCTGCCCTCGGCTCAGCGTGAGTTGCTCGAAGCGGTCGTCGGGACGGGGACTCCCGTGGCGCTCGTGATGATCTCTGGCCGGCCGCTATCGATATCCTGGGCGGCCGAACACGTCCCCGCAATCTTGCAGGCGTACTATCCCGGTAGCTTGGGCGGGCGAGCAGTGGCAGAGACCTTGTTTGGGGAGGTGAACCCGAGCGGTTCATTGCCAGTCTCAGTACCTCGCTCGGCCGGCCATCTTCCGGTACGGCACAACTACCTCCCCGGGCCAACGCCGATCGGTGCTGAGGAACACGAGTCCTCGTACGATCCGCTCTGGCCATTCGGACACGGACTCTCCTACACGGAGTTCGAGTATCGGTCGCTCGAGGCCGACCGAACCACGCTTGGTAGTGGCGACACAGTGACAATAGACGTCAGTATCGCCAACACCGGCGACCGGTCCGGTTCGACTGCAGTACACCTCTTCGCGAGCCATCCGGTGAGTTCCGTCGTCACCCCAGCCAAGCAACTTGTCGGATTCGATCGCGTAGCGTTGGCTCCCGGCGAAGAACGGACGACATCGCTGGCGGTGGACGCAGCGCAATTCGCAGTGGTGGGGACGGACGGAGGGGCCGTGCTCGAACCGGGGCGCGTCGAGGTGTCCTGTGGTGAGATGACCCGCACGCTCGAAATCGAATAACTCCGGGGAAGAATCGATTCCACGGTCGTATCAATGGGACGGTGTCCTCGTCGAGGGCGGCTCGCTAACAACCGGTGTACTCGATGCTGAGGACGTCGACCCGTCGCGCGATGATATCCTCGAACACCGCTCCCCAGCCGCCGACGCTGAGTAACTCCGTCCCAGTGTCCACGACCATTGTCGCATAAGTCGCTAGTTCTGTAAGTGACGGGCGGTGGTCGTGCTGTCGCTGTGGGTAGGTCATCGACTGTACCCGTCCCGCAATGCTGATTTCGGAGTTGGTCCGGATTTCAGAACCCCTGATCTGGATGACCACCTCGAACTCGTCGGCCTGAATTATCGAATAGAAATCTCGGAAGAACTCCTTGAGACTCACGTACGTAACCGTTTTTGGGTCGTCTCGATACACCGTTGGATAGAGGTTCCAGAGACAGGTCAGGAAGTACCAGTGGAAAATAAACGGGAGGATCCGGTCGTGAATCAATACTCCGTACGTCTCGTCGGAACGAGTATTCGGTGCGAAACAGACTCGGTGCCGGTCGAGAATCACCAGAAACGGTCCCGGGATCGAACACACACGCAGTTCGGAGACGCCCCCATCGAGCATCTCGTCGTCGATCGGTACCTCGCCGTGATCCTCGAGGTATAGTGTCGTCCTGACGATGACCTCTCTGTCCCGAGCAACTCGCAGCTCCGGGAGCAACTCCCGTAATTGTGCGGGAGTTGCCGCGATTTCGACGACGGTGTCTGCATCCGTAATCCCGGTGAGCGCCTGCTCGACTGCGCTTTCGGGATGTTTCGTGACGCTGATTCGATAATTAACGGTGTCCGGCTCTCGATACCGTTCTTTGATGTCTTCGGCTGCGTCCGCCAACAGTTCCCCCCGCGATGTCAGATCGTCAAATACCGTTTCCGGTGGTTCCGGTCGCGCGTACAACTTCTCCTGGTCCATCGTCTCGATATATTCACGGTCCTCCAGATCACGAAGGACGTCGTATATCTGAGAGGATGGAACGGAGCACTTCCGGGCAATTTCGACGGCTGGAGCCGTACCCAATTCGAGCAATGTCAGGTATGCATCCGCCTGATACTCGGTCAATCCGGCGTACTTCAGTGCTTGCCGAACGAGTTCACGCTCCATATCTGACTGTTGTTTCGGGGTGGGAAAGTTCTATGTATTACCACTCATGTACTCCCGCCTCGAGCAACGATTTCTCGATGGCTGTGAGCAAGCACAACACAGTAATTCCCCGCAACTGTCTACCGGGTTGCCTACAGACACCGTGGAAACAACCGACGGCTCACCGAGTGCCACAGCGGTACACGATGTACGAGCAGAGGAGGGTTGTGGAGCCGACGATCAGCAGGTTGAAAATCATAACCCCGCTCGTGTATTCGTCAAAGGATCCAAAACCGTACGAGAACGCCGCCAGACTGAGCAGTAGCACATTCACCGCGAGTAGTCCAAACCAGATCGGTTTGTATGCACAGACGTATTTCCAGAAACGGTCGCCGAATGAGTCGGCAGTGTCCATTGGGAGTTCGTAGGGAGTGTCGGCATTTTGTTTTGTCGCTTCACTTTGACGGGATAGTGTCTTTGAATTATCATTGGTGACACAGCTTCACAGCACGTCGGCTCGGATCAGCTGACGAACAGGTCTGAGCAAGGCTCTCGTGAGGGGTGCAATGACGTTCAGTGACTACTATAGCTGTTGCCGATTCGGAAAATCGATCAGATACGCGAGAGTCCGTGCGTGACCCTGGCTCGGGCAACCGGGCTATTTCCACTACCAATCGGGTTAGCGAAGGTGCTGTTCCGAACGATTTATTATATTTGAAGACACACATGTTGGTAGATGCATAGAAACATCAATCGGCGGTATCTCATTGGGGCCAGTGCTACGGGTCTAGCGGCGACGATTGCAGGGTGTTCGAGCACCGACACAGAAGACGACGAACCACGCGAACAGGAGTCTGAGCGGGCCAGTGCCGATGAGATCGTATCGGTGGGCAACGCCAGCTATCGGACGACGAAGCCAGCGAACAGGAATCAGCCCCCGACGGACCTCTACGTCAGTGAGGGGCGACAGGGTGACCCACTCCCGACGAACAACTGGTGGGGGTCGCTCATGTGGGACGGGCACCTGCTCGAACACGACACGTATCTCTGGAGCCATCCGCTCGTGAGTTCGACGGGCGAACAAGGATTCGTCTTCGGCAGTCAGGGAGACTGGCAGGTCGGGGAGGGTCCCGCCGGGCCGAACTTCGCGACGCGCCAGATCGAACTCGCGGGGACCGTCGGCTTCGAGGGGGTGGCCTTCGACGAGTCCGTCGTGACCGACTGGACGGACTGGTCAGTCTCCTTCGCAATGGAGAGTCCCAACGGGCGGATCGATGTGACACTGGTCCGAGGGTCGCCGTACGTATACATTCGTGCAGATGGCGACGACGTCGCCGTCGAGTTCGACCAGACGGCTGCTGATCCCACCGTGTGGGCAGATCGTGGCTCAACGGTCGGTCTCAGTGTCGACAACGCCCATTATGGACTGTATGCCCCCTCCGACGCGAAGTGGTCGTTCGATGGCGACGAAACGGTCACCTCGTCGCTCGACGGCGGCGATTACCTGACGATCACACTGTTACCCGAGGAGAGTGAGGAAGCACTCGAGACCTTCGGTGCGTACGCCCACGCACACGTCGTCGATACACGGCTCGAGTGGGAGTACGACGAAGAAGCGAGTGAGGTTCACACTACCTACCACTTCGAGACCGAAGCGATGGAGGGCGACCAGTCAGGCACGATCTCGGGAATGTTCCCCCACCAACACAAGTACACCGACGAACAGTCACTCGGGTACACGTACGAATCGCCACGCGGGATGATGCAGACGATAGAGACCAGCTCGTACCGCATCACGCATACGTATCCCGGAATCCTCCCTCACCTACCGGATGTCGGTGGATACGATAGCGAGCGTCTCGCCTCGTATCTTTCCGAGGAGACAAGCAAACAGATCATCAGACCGGGGGAAGAGGGTGACGGGGAGGGTGCGTACTGGACAGGAAAGAACTTTAATCGCACGAGCGACCTCATCGGTATCGCACAGCATCTCGGCGACGAGGATCGAGCCGAAAAACTCCTCGACGAAATGCGAGCGTCCCTCGAGGACTGGTTCCAGGCCACTGATGAAGACGGTCGGCTAGGAAACACCCGCGTCTTCTATTACAACGAGCTATGGGGGACGCTGATTGCTTATCCAGCCCTCCATGGCGCGCCCGAACTCCTGAACGACCACCACTTCCACTACGGCTACTACGTCCGTGCAGCAGCGGAAATTGCGCGGAACGATCCGGACTGGGCTGCCGAAGCCGAGTGGGGAGGGATGGTTGACCGCTTGATTCGGGACTTTGCGAACCCCGACCGTGACGACGACAGGTTCCCGTTCTTACGCACGTTCGACCCTTACAGCGGCCACTCATGGGCCGGCGGTCCATCCGGTGACGCCTTCGGGAATAATCAGGAGTCGAGTTCCGAGGCAATCAATGCTTACGCTTCGATCATTCAATGGGGCGAGTACACGGACAACGAGGAGCTCCGTGACCTCGGCGTGTTCCTGTATACTCGAGAAGTAACCGGCGCTCGCGAGTACTGGTTCGACGAAGATGGCGATAGCCTCCCGGAATTGGAGGGGTGGCAGTTCGACCAAGCGACGATCGTCTGGGACAACGGCGTGGCGTACACGACCTGGTGGACCGACGAGCCCGAAGCAATTTACGGCATCAACTGGTTACCAATCGGCGGCCACTCGCTCTATCTCGGACTCGATACGACCTACGCTGATAGCAACTACCGGATCGTGGAAAATGCCGTCGACGGTAGTTTCTCTCACTGGGAAGACCTGATGTGGAAGTACCGGGCGCTCTCGGATCCAGAAGACGCGCTGGAGCAGTTCGAGGCCGATGGTGACCAGTACGAGCCAGAGTTCGGCACTTCGCGGGCCTACACCTATCACTGGATCGCAACGCTTGGAGAGATGGGCTCACCCGAACCGACGATTACTGCTGATACGCCGCTGGCAGCCGTCTTCAGTGTCGACGACGGGAGAACGTACGTTGCGTACAACTCGAGGGAGGAAGACCGCGCCGTCTCATTCTCAGACGGCACGTCGATCGATGTCGGACCAGGTGAGTTTGGTGTCGATCACCAGTAGATCGCCAGTTGACCAGCACCCAACGGAGAAATCTGGAATCGGTGAACTCGTTGGGGCCCGAGGAGTTCTTACTGTCCCCCCTGGAAAACGATACCAGAGCGCCGTGTGAGGGGTCAGGAGACACCTGAGTAGCGACAGCACCCCCTCTGAGTCGCGATGTCGGTCGATGAGTTCCTCGAGGGGCCTGGTCTTGCAACCCGGACGTCCGTTCGGCGAGTTCCCCACCGACCTAAAACAACGGGATCGGTACGTCCCGGATCCCGAGTTGGTGGGCGGGTCGCTGGTGATGATCGACGGCAACTCTTGTGACGGCGACATCGGTGTCGGCCGCCAGGGCTGCTATCGTCGATTCGAGCATCTGACACGGGCCACACCAGTCAGCATACCAGACACCAGGGCGATATGGGGAGACGCTACGACCGACTGAAGGTGGGCCTGGTTCTCGATCGGCTCGCTCGGTACGTCCTAATCGAGTGACGTGTCTCCGTCACGTTCGTCACCGGCTGCGGTGAACGTGTGACCCGTCTCCTGTTCGATAGACCCCTTTTCATCGAGTGAGTTGCCCGTCGGTGGACAGTACGACCCCTGAGCACATGCCAGCTGTGGGTGGTTGACCCAATACTAAATCTAAGAAATCCGTCAAACCACCCCAAATCCCTTTTTTACCCGATCTCGAGGCCGACACGAGACGACACCCAACCGACCCCGTAACCGTCACTCCAGGACGACGTTGAGGGCCGTTTCGTGCTCGACGTTGTCGGTGACGGGACAGCGCTCTTCGACCGCCGAGCGCCACTCTTCGAGCCTCTCCTTCGAAGCGTCGGTCTCCACGTCCAGCGTGACATCGAGACCCTGCAATCCGGAACGGGCCGTGGCGGTCTCGCCGCGGTACCGGGCATAGTCGACCCCGCCTTCGATCGTCACCTGCATGGAATCGATGTCGATGTCCATGTCACGGGCGACCATCGTCCCTGTCGAATTTAAACAGCCGATGATCGCGCCCAGGAAGTACTCGACCGGATTGACGTCCTTGCCGATGACGAACTCGGCGTCACCGGTATCGACCCGCATTCGTTTGGGGCTGAGTCGTTCACCCGACAGTTCGTATCTCGTCAGATCGTTCGGCTCCGTCATGTGAGTGTTCGTTCGGTGAGTCGAGGAATAAGTCTTGTGCACCATCCACTATTCTAAGAACTAATATGCGGTGTCCCGGGTTCAGGTCGTCCGCTCCGGCGGCACGATCAGGACATTGGCCGTCGCTCGAGTCACGATGTCTTCGGAAACGCTCCCGAGCAACAGTCGACGCAGTCTGCTATGACCCCGCGATCCGATCAGGATCGTTGTTGAGTCGGCGGCATCTTCGGCGGCCAGAATTTCGTCGGCGGGATCACCCTGTCGGACCGCTGTCTGGGACTCGATGCCCCAGTCCTCGAGGGTGGTGGCCAGCTCTGCGAGTCGATCTGTGGGCTTCTGGCCCTCCGGCAATCCCGGGTCCTTGGGCGTTTCGACGTGAACTAGCGTCGCCTCACGCGTTGCGTGACGGAGATAGGAAAACGCCTCGAAGGCGCGGTCGGCATTCGTCGAGAAATCCGTGGCGAACAGCATTCGCCGGAACAGGTGTTCCCGCAGCACCTCGGGATCGTCCGCCTTGCGTTCGATACGGTTGACGAGCAACGGGACGGACGACGTGCGGGCGAGATTGCGCGCCGTCGAACCGATCACGCGATTTTCCAGTGGACTCTTTCCGCGGGAGCCAACGATGGTCATGTCGGCCCCGACGGTCTCGGCTATCCCGTTGATGCGACGGTGTGGCGTTCCCCGAACGACGTGCATTTCGACGTCGAATCCCGCATCCACTATCACACGTCGGTATCGCTCGAGTGCGCGTTTGCGCCGTTTTTCGAAATCGATGCCGGGCATTCCCGCGTGAACGTTCGCCGGGACAACGGTGACGAGGTGCATCGTATCGACCCCAATTCGGCCGAGACACTCGAGACACGTCTCGCTCTGGATCGTTGCTTCGCTCGCGGCCGATAGGTCCGTTGCACAAACCGCTTTCATACCAGTAGTGTGGGCTCCACGGTATAATATTGTTTGGATTGCCCAATATGCTCCGGGTTCGTACAGATTCACGGCCCTGAGACGGACGCATCTCCGATGACCGGTCCTCGACGGCTGGTCTCGACGAATCATCACGATGGACCGCATCGATCACTAATCTGGAGTGGTTCGATGTCTGTTTCAGGCGGTCGGGAGAGGCAGGCTACCCGAGCAACGGTTGAGATATATTTGCATATCCTATGGGAATATCTCCGTTGGATAGCAAATGGATATCCAGCAGTAATATTGTGCGTAACATCCAAAAGCGTTATACGCTCGGTGGTGGTAGATGGTAGTGAGTAGTAATCCATGATCCACACACTATCAAACGTTGAAGACGGTCGACCGACATGATCGACTTTTTCGCGTTCCCACCCGCGGTCCAGGCACTCGCCCTCGTGATTCTCGTGCTCATCGAGGCAGTCGTCCTCTACGTCGGATACGGGGTCGTCGAACGGGTGGTCGCGCCGCCACTCATCGAAACCATCGAAAACGCCTAACACATGGAAATACTGGGATTGGGGCTTGCGCTCCTCGCACTGTTCATTGTCTTCGGGTTCATGGTCGGGGTGTTCTTTGGATTCTTCGGCATGGGGGGGTCGTTCCTCATCACCCCTGCCCTGTTGATCCTGGGCTATCCCGCACCCGTGGCGATAGGCAGTTCGATGGCTTTCGTCTTCGGAACGGCGGTGATCGCGACGATGAAACACCACGATGTGGGGGATGTCGATTACAAACTCGGGGCACTGATGTTCGTGGGAATCGCCCTCGGTATAGAGGGGGGCAAAGTCATGGTGTTCTTCCTCGAGGAACTCGGCCACGCTGAGGTCGTCGTCGGGATTGCATACGTCCTGTTGCTCGCCGCGATTGGTGGACTGTTTATTCGCAGCGCCATCAATCGGGACGCCCCCGACGAGGATGAAGCGACTGACGACACGGAGATCCCCGAAATCGCGAAGCGAATCAAGTCCTACAATATTCCCCCGATGGTGACTTTGACCGACGGAAGCAAGGCATCGATGTGGACCATCTCCGGGGTTGGCGGTGGCGTTGGCATCGTGTCCGGATTCCTCGGTGTTGGGGGTGGCTTCATTCGGATGCCCGCCATCTACTATCTCATTGGCATTCCCCTGACTGCGGCCGTCGGAACGAGTCTGTTCGGTGCCCTGATGTCCGGGGCAGTGGGCGCGTTCACCTACGGCCTTTCGGGTGTCATCGACATCGGGGTCGTGACGGCCCTGCTGATGGGAAGTGCACTGGGTGCGCGGATCGGATCGGCATCGACCGCCTACGTCGACGAGAACGACGTGACAATTTACTTTGGAATTATGCTGTTGCTCGCGAGTGCCGCCGTGGCGATCGGCGAGTCAGCAGAGTGGCTCGGGATGCCGATTCTGGACACTGTGAGCTTCGTCCTGTTGGTCGGTTCGTCGGCGTTCGTGACGTCGATAATCCTCTACTACGGGGCGATGGCAGTCAGGAGTAACCCCAGGGGGCAGGTCACGCCGACGGGGAGCGATGACTGATGGGGAGGCGCATCGTTGCTTCCCACGGCTCGAGGCGTTCTCGATTCTCGGTGCCCGATGAGACGACAGCGAGCCCCAAAGCATTGTTATCGAGACATCCGGATAGCCCCCACGGTGTGCACTCTGGAGTTTTATAGGCCGCCGAGTGGGTGATCACGAGCGGTCAATTGGATGCCATCCATGCGGTAGTACCGACCGAGGCATCCATTGATCGTCCCCATAGCTGAAAATCAGCTGTCAGTTGGACGGTTAGTAACCGAATAAAAGGCCCGAGGCTACTCGAGTCGACCCACTCACTGTGGTGGTATCACACTGGCGGTGGGGTTCAGTTCCGGCGCGTTCTCGAGATTGTGCACGATTCACACAACTCTTATACGCTGGGCCCCCCTACACCAGGCTACTAATGGCAAATTCGATGGTGGAACAACTCCAGCAGGACATCGAGTGTGAAGGGTTGCTGGAGTGTATCCATGGGCTCAAGCAACTCGACAAGGAGTGCTTTCGTGTGATGGTCGAAAGCGACGATCCACTCACTATCGACGAGGTGGCAGCACAGGTCGACCGCGAGCGTTCGACCGCGTATCGATCGATCCAGCGACTGCTGCAGGCAGGCTTCATCCAGAAAGAGCAAGTGAACTACGATCAGGGAGGGTACTACCACGTCTACCATCCCACCGATCCAACCCAGATTGCAAACGACATGCAGCGAAAGCTCAACGATTGGTACGCGAAGATGGGGCAACTCATTCAGGAGTTCGAAGACAAGTACGAACGCGTCGACGAACGCCCTGCGGCGGCCGAAAGCTAACGACGCCTGCCCTTCTCGAGTTCCGGATACCGGCCCCAGACAACCCCGGCTGTGGCCCCGACTCGTCGCTGCTCACGTGTCTATCGAAACATCTACGTCGATCTGTCTCCGCCTCGGCATTCTTCTCCTCGTGTCCAATGCACGGCGAAGACGCCGCGACGCGAGGACGCTCGACTGAATCAGGCTCGAACGACGACGGTCGCGCCACGGTGGCGCAACCCCGACTCTCGAACAGATATTCGTGAGGGCGTGGTGTGAGCCGTCACCGTCGGAGACTTTGGGACACCAGAACCGTCCAGATCGAGGCGTCGTGGTGCCAGCGTTAAGTCGCTGCATCGTGTGGTGAGTGGCGGACCGATGCAACCAGATCCATACGATTCCGACAGGCTGGAGGCGGATATTGCCGCACTCGAGGAACTTCCAGTGTTCGTCGCTTACAATGCAAACGTCGACGCCATCGTGCGAGTGGACGACGAACTCGAGTCCGCCCTCGAACGGCCCGCCGACCCTGGAAACACGCCGCCGCCGAGTCCACTGACCTCGACGGCGGACCTGGCTACAGCGCTCACGCACACGATGGCAAAGGGGCGAGGGGACGAGGTCGCCATGACTGACGAGTTCGCGGCCACGCTCGAATCGACGCTGACCCCCGACGCCCAGCAGATGGGTGGACAAGCAGGGATCATGACGAACGTACTCACTGCGCTGGGGGCGGCACCCGTGACGTACACGTACTTGCTGTCTGATCGACAGCGCTCGCTTTTCACCCACCCAGGGGCGGTTCGGTATCCGCTCGTCGAGGATGGAACCGTTTCCTACGTCCCGCTGGAGTCGGCAGTCAATACCGAACGAACCAAGATCAACTGGGTGTTCGAGTTTGGCCCTGGTGACGAGATGTTTGGCGTGACTGCCAGCGGGGGTACCCGGTTCATCGCCGCCTCGAGACCCCCCGAATTCGATCTGCATGCCGGGGACCTCGATACGGCTATCGATCAGGTCGGTGCTGACGTCGACGGGGCCCTGCTAGCGGGGTATCACAACCTGACCCCGGATCACGTCGAGGAAGGGTACGACGAAACGATGCAACACGCACGAGACGTGATGGGGCGATTGCAAGCGGGTGGCGGGTTCCAGGTGCACGTCGAGTACGCCGTCACACACGACGAGGAACTCCGCGAAAGCATCTACGAGTGGATTCTCCCCGAGGCCAATGTCATCGGCGTCGATACGCACGAACTCGGGCTCCTGCACGACGATGCTGGTAGTACCGCAGTCGAGGAGGTCCCGTCGGAAGCCACCCCGTTCGACCCATCGGATGGCATCGCTCATTACCGCATGCTGTCGGCCATCCGTTCTGAACTCGAGGTGGACTGTATCCAGTTACACGCGATGGACTATCACCTGGCAGTCACCGACGATCACCTCGACGCGGCGGCCGTCTTGCGCGGTCTGGAGTTTTCGGCCGTCAACGCGGCTACCAAAGCGGCACTCGGTGACATCACGTCCCCGGCGGACCTCCGGACCGGCCTCGAGTACGCGCCATCTGCACAGGGCCACGAGGCGATCGACCGCCTCGGGGCACACGTCGGCGCATCGACGGAGGCCGGACGACTCGCAACACCGTCGGTCGTCGCCTGTCCGAACCGGGTCGTCGAGGATCCTGCCGGGACGGTCGGCATCGGCGACGTCGTCTCTTCCTCGAGTTTCATCCTCGAGTTGGCAGTGGCCCAAGAATAGAAGCCCCACGGATGTGGGGTCCAGAGTGATGAACTCTGGTACCAACCGAATCTCAGTGCACAGTTGATCACCGGACCTATGAGTGATCAGTATATCAAACGTATCAGTTGTTACTCGAGTCTCGCCGTCTACATCCGGTGTCGTGTGAGCCTGATCCGTGTCGACACCCGATGAGGGTTATCGTAGCCACTGAACGTCATTGCACACCCTCACGATACCAGGGCTCACAACCGGTGCCAAACCGGTTCTGAGGCGACTCGCTGTGAGGGTGTGGAACTCGTTTCAATTGGTACTATAGTTTGGCGCCTCGGCACTGACCGGAACGCAAAACACCGGGCGTGGCGATTGCCGAACGACGTTCTCGGTGACACTGCCGAGGAACCACTGACCGATTCCCGTCTGGCCGTGTGTGCCCATGATGATGAGGTCAGCGTCGATGTCGGCCGCCGACGCGAGGGTCGCCTTCGCGGGAGAGCCGGTCGCGATCGACCCGGATACACCGACACCAGCCGCTCTCGCCCGGTCCCCGACGTCGTCGATTGCCGCCTGTCCCTGATCCTCGAAGGCCTCGAACAGTTCCTCCTCGCTCTGGGTGCCGGCGAAGGGACTCGTGTCGACGACAAACAGGGAGTGGATCATCGCGTCCAGTCTGTCGGCGAGCGCGATACCCCATTCGGCAGCGATCTGCGCTCCATCGCTCCCATCGGTTGGCAACAGGAACCGTTCAAAGGAGATTTCCTCGGTTCCAGAGCCACTCACGGCGGGCGGCACGGCGAGTACTGGTGTACGGGCGGTCCTGAGTACGTTCTCGGTGACGCTGCCAAGCAACATCCTGTCCAGTCCAGTGCGCCCCTTCGTCCCCATGACGATGACGTCGATTTCCCGCCGGTTGGCGTACGCTCGGATCGACTGAAAAGGCGTCCCATGTTCGACAGCCGTGGTCACCGAAACGCGTTCGTCGACGGATTCGACCATCTCGACGACCGTTTCGAGCGCTTCCTGCGCCGCTGACTCGAGGGACTGAATCGTGTCCTCGTCGGGTATCCCGACCGATGTCGGTTCTTCGACGACCGAGATGACGTGGACGTCGGCGTCAGTTTGTGAAGCGAGGGCGACGCCGTGTTTTGCTCCCGCCAGGGCCCCCTCGCTGGCGTCGGTCGGTATCAGTATTGATTCGATGAAATCGTTCATGTGGGGTGGCGGACTTCACCGCCCCTCGGGTTAATGCTGGGGGGTCAGACAAGGCCAATGAGCGGGAGTCCGTGTCAATCCTCGAGCTCCAGTACGTCGACGAAAACCGCCAGCAGTTCCTCGAGTTGCCTCGGTAGCAGGAACGCTTTCCGGACGTGGTCTCGCGCGTCCTCTCCGAAGCGCTTCCGTCGTGTCTCGTCCTCGAGCAAGGTGACCAGTCGGTCGGCGACACCCTCGACGTCGTCCGGTTCCACGAGGTAGCCGGTTTTTCCGTCCCGAATCTGGAGTGGAATCCCCCCGACGTTCGACCCGACGACCGGCGTTCGCTTCCAGAGTGCTTCCGAAACGACGAGCCCGAACCCCTCACGGAGTGACTTTTGAACGACGACGTCGGATCGTCGTTGCAAGACGTTTACAGTCAGATCTGGTAGATCCGTCAACACGTGGACTGCAGGGTCCTCGACTGCTTGCGCGGCCACGCGTTCGTACAGTTCCAGCCCCTCGGGATCGTCTCCGGCCATGCCCCCGACGAGCGCGAGTTGCAGGTCGGTCACGGTTTCGCCGGCCTTGCGGAAGGCCTCCAGCGTCCCGAACTGATCCTTCCACGGATCGAATCGGGATACCTGGGTCACCAGCGGTTTCTCGAACGACAGTGGATCGAGGCGATCGCACTCGGTGGCGATCGTCTCCTGATCGAGCGACCTGTTCTTTTCGGTCACGGGATCGATCGAGGGATGAATGACGCTCGTCGATGGCAACGCTATCGAGTCACCGTATGCCGATTGACTGACGATGGCGTGATCGGTTCGTTCGGCAGGCGCTTCAACGAAGGATCGATACGCTTCGTCGGGATCTGTGAGGTCGATGTGACAGCGCCAGATGATGGGCGTGTCGGGTAGCTTCCGCCGAACCGACTCGATCATCCCAAGGGGCTGTGGATCGTGGATTACGACGAGGTCAAACGGACCGTCGAGTTCGGCCGCGTTTTCCTCGTTCACCTCGTGGTAGGTGGCCTTCATGTCCTCGGTCAACGGTGGACCACTACCCTGGAGGCCGTTGTGTATGCTCTTGGTGACGTCGAAAAACTCGTCGGTGGCGTCCATGACGAGCCAGTTGTCGTCGATACCGAGATCACGACAGACCGGGACGATTGATCGGAGTAGTTCAGCGACGCCTCCGCCGGTTGCCGTCGAATTGACGTGGAGGATTCGAACGCTCTCGAGCGTCTCGGCAAGCGTGTGTAATCGATCAATTCGATCGTCGTCCGTGACGGCCACGTAGTCCTCGAACGAGCGATCCGGGAGCGATGGGGCGTGCATCGGTGGTCTCGGTCGCTACCACGGGGGCCCATGTACCTGTTGGGGTGGGTGGCCCCGTCAACGCGCCTCATGATAGGCCGCACGGGAGGGGGTCTGCGACTGTACAGACAGCCATCGAAGCGATGGTCACAGGAGTCCAAGCCTCCACAACTGAATCGATCCGTGGTGGGCCCCGTGACACCGTTACCCATCAGCTGTCGAGATACGATAGCGCCTCCTCGTCGGAGACCTGCCTGAAATCCTCGTAGAACTGACCGACGCCCTGGAAGGGCCTCGGGGTCTCGAGACACACCACATCGACACCAGTCGACGCCAATTCGTCGATCGTCTCCGGTGGCCCGACTGGAACCGCCAGGACGATCCGTTCGGTCGCTTCACGCTGCAGTTTTTCGAGGCACGCCCGCACCGTGGAACCAGTTGCGACGCCGTCGTCGACGACAACGACGGTTTTCCCGGTGAGATCGGGCTCGGCTCGTCCCTCACGGTATCGTTTAGCTTTTTCCCTGGCCGTCGCCGCTGCCACCGCTCGCTGTTCCTCAACGTAGTCCTCGTCGGCTCCTGTCGCACCGCATGCGTCCTCGTTGTGCCAGACGCTGCCATCGCTTGCGACGGCCCCGATGGCATACTCCGGATTGCCAGGTGCACCGACTTTCTTCGCGATCACCACGTCGAGGGGTGCCTCGAGAGCGTCAGCGACTGCCCGTCCGAGGGGCAACCCCCCACGCGGTATCGCCAGTACGATGTCAGCGTCGATGGCTCGCTCCGTGAGCGCGTCGGCGAGTTGCTCGCCGGCATCCTTGCGGTCAGTGAAGCGTCGAGAGGGTTGCATGACTATCTGTCACCCGTCATCGCGCACCCACATAATACACGAGTGTTCGGCTGTAGGGGCGGGGAAACGACCCCAGGCCGTGGTTGGGCCATCACATCACAGCGTCGGCCGATCGGTGTCCCTCGACACGCTCGTACACAGCGATGATTCACCCGCCGATGAAGGTCGTAGGGCGTGTCACCTCCCCCTTGGTTTCACGGTGTTGCTCGACCTGCCTACGACCACGATGAACTTCGACGAATTCACCGGCAAAGTCCAACATCGACTCGAGTTACCCGACACGGGTCGCACCGTGCGGGCAATCCGGGCAACGCTTATGACACTTGGCCAGCGGATCGGCGAGGAGAACGCGGAGGACCTCGCTGCAAACCTCCCACTGGAGATTAAGTGGTACATGACTGGTGCCGTCCACGAACACGGCCAACGATTCGATTGGCAGGAGTTCCTGACTCGCGTCAGCGAGATCGAGGGTGAGGGCGTCGATCGGGCAGCGGCTGCCTATCATGCTCGGGTGATTGTCGACCTCGTGGAGACGATCGTCCCACCGTCGGACTTCCGGCAACTCCGTGACGCGCTCCCGGAGAGCCAACACGACGAAAACTGGCGAAAGCTCTTCGAACTCGTCGACTCGGGTGGGTGGGGAGATGCACACGAAGCACAGACTGGCGGCGGCCCACAGCCAGACGCCGACACACCAGAGCCTCGAGACGAATAGCTCGAGTCACCGACTGGCGACGGGTAACACGCAGTAGACCGAACCCAGGGCGTTAGGTTCGACGAAACAGCAACCGAGGACGTGAGAACCTCGACAGGAGGTGGTCGACCTGGAGGTGCTGCCCGCAGCACCCGTGTTATCGAATGATGGTCACCGAAACGGGCGCTCGTTTTGCCACCGTCTCGGCGACGCTCCCAAGGAGCACCCGACCGGCGCCCGTTCGTCCACGGCTCCCAATGACGACGTGATCGATTTGAAGGTCGTCGATAGCACCCAGAATGGCACGGGAGGGGGATCCATGGGCGATCCTCGTCTCGACCGAAACGTCGTACTCGTCGATGAGTTCTCGATGCTCCTCGAGTAGATCCCTCGCTGCCTCCTCCCGTTCGGCCATGTACTCACGATCCATGACGCCCTCGTCGGACGCCGACGGCGTGGTGAACGGATCGAGCGAGTGGAAGATGACGATCGACGAACTGTCAAATTCGGTTGCCGCAGCGGTCAATGCGTCCCGCGACGGCGCCGAACCATCGACCGGAACGAGTAATCGTTTGCCCATGGGCGAGACAGGACGGCCGGGCAAATAAATGACTCACGTCTCAATGACGGGTCGTGGAGCAGCGGCCCCTCTATCGTACCAATTGAAACGAGTTCCACACCCTCACAGCGAGTCGCCTCAGAACCGGTTTGGCACCGGTTGTGAGCCCTGGTGTCGTGACGGTGTGTGCAATGACGTTCAGTGGCTACTATAGGGAACCGTTGTGGAGGTTCCGGGTCACGGGTATCTGGTTCGTAAACGCGAGGAGGGGGTCACTGGGCCGACGAGCACGGACTGCATGGCAGGTATTCGGGGTCGTGAAGATAACGAGCCCCAAGCTGTACGCAGGTAGCATGCCTACGAGCCCACCAGGGGTTTGATCCAGCTATCGGAGCCACCGATAGTCATTACACACCTGGTCACCACACGTCTCGGTGATCAGTATGTGAAACGTTTCAGTTGTTACTATTGTGGCCCTCAGGGGCCATTCACGAGCGAGACGGGACTTCTTTTCGGCCCGACATCGTCTCCGGTTCGAGGGAGAAGTCCCGAAACGAAACCTCCTCGCGCGGACGCTCGAATATGTCGACGTGGGGGAGCTGAATCGCCCACATTCCCTGAATGACGTTCGATTCGTACGGTGCGTCGGTCACGTCTTCCAGTTGCCCGGTGGCGATGACGCTTCGCCAACGCCCGTCTTCCCGCCCGTATACGACGAACGTGACTCGTCTGTCGACGAGCGACTCCTTGGCGCTGTTCGGCGGAAAGGACAGTTGGTGGTAAAACCGTTGGTCGTCCGCGTTGTATCCGTAGGAGACTGGTATCGAGGCGGGCGACGACTCCGATTCTGTCGAAAACGAGAGGACTCCCGTTCCCCCCCGGCCGAGAAATTCGGCCATCTCTTCGTCGGTCATTTGGAGCCAGCGCAATCCTTGCATGGTGTATCGAACGGGACAGAGATAGAAAATACCCGACCCACCAGTTTCGGTCGTGGTGGCCGAGGAGTCTATAGTGACAACTGAAACGATGGAGACACCCTCACAGCGAGTTGGTTCCGAACCGCTAATGGATCAGTTCTGAGCTACGGTATGGGAGGGGCATGAGCAGCGGGTTCAGTGGCCACAATCCCAGCGATGCTCGAGCAGTATACCGGATCGGTGCACCCGACACTCCGGGGTGGGCCGATACCTATCGACTCGTCAACACGGGGACAGGTGACCGTCGCACGATCTGGGCCGTTGTACTCCCCAAGAGCGGATGTGATTCCACGCTTCGGCCTCGCGTACCCATTGCGAGAAGATCCGCATCGATCGCCGAGGCGTACGCGAGAAGCTCCGCCGCGGGATGGCCACGTCTCACGGTCGTCGTGACAGAGCAACCGCGTTCTCGAGCCATCGCAGCCACCGACTCGACCGCATTGCGTCCTCCCTCGGTCAGGAGTCCAATGATGCTCTGTGGCGTGTCTTGGAGGGCGTACGTGGACGTGTCGATCACGTAGGCGACGTGCACGTCAGCGTCGCGGTATTCGGCGATCCGGACGCCACGTTCGGCGGCGCGTTCGGCGGCGTCGCTGCCGTCCGTCGGGATGAGGATTCGATTCCAGTCAGCACCGCTCGAGGTGGTGTCGTCGGTCTCATCGACCAGCCCAACCGACAGCACAGGCACGTCGGCGAGAGCAATGACTCGTTCGGTGGTGCTCCCGAGTCGGGCCCGATCAACACCGGTGCGGCCGTGCGTTCCCATGACGATCAGATCGACGCCCTGTTCGGCGGCGTAGGTTGGGATGGCTCGATGTGGCACCCCCTCGCGGACTTCTCTTGTGGCCCCGAGGCCTCGCCGTTCGGCTCGGTCTGCCACCGTAATCGTCGCTTCACGGCCGTGTTGCTCCGAAATCCTGGAGAGTTCCTCGGCGTGAGCTGTATCGAGTCCCATCGGTTCGACAGTGGTCTCGACGACGTAGAGAGCGTGTACGGCACCGTCGTACGCTTCAGCAACGTCTATCGCGGTATCGATCGTCGCCTGGGCCCCTGGGCTGCCGTCAGTGGGGACGAGTACAGTCCGGTACATACAACGACTTGGATCGGAACGGGGATTAAACGCCCACCAACGTACACGATCGTTGAATACTCGATCGTGCCCGTGAGGCGATAGGAATTTCAGGCTTGCCATCCGGATCGTTCGTATGGATATCGGACTCACTGTTGGGGATTCACTGGACCGCCTCGAGCGGACCATCGACGGCTTCGACCTGGCGGAGTTCTCCATCGCCGAGGGTGCCGACCTCGAGGCGATCGATACGGATCGCCTCGAGGCGTCGTTGGCCACCGCAAGTGCCGACCTCTGCGTTCACCTGCCGTTCAAACAGGTCGTCGCCACGCCGGTCCCGGAGATTAACGAGGCGATCGTCGAGTATCTGGCGCACCTTCTCGAATGGTCCGGTTCGGTCGAGGCAGAGAAAGCGGTCCTGCACGGAACGATCCGGAATCCACACGATACGGACCTCCGCCCGGTGTTCGCCGAGCAACTCGAGGCGATAGCGACCGCTGGGCAGGACGCTGGCGTCGAGGTGGTCGTCGAAAACGTGGGCCACCAGAAACGGGGGCTCCAATTGACCGTACTCGGCGACATCGCTCGGGAAACGGACACATCCGTCTGTTTCGACGTCGGCCACGCCTACATGGAGGACGGCGACGACGGTGTCGAACGGTTCCTTTCGCGATACGGTGACCTCGTGTCCCACCTCCACGCCCACGACGTGCGAAGTCGTGGTGACACGCACATCCCGATCGGGGCTGGGGAGATCGACTACGACATTGTATCCACGCACCTGGCCGGTTTCGACGGGACCGTGGCTGTCGAGGTCTTCACCGACGACGTCTCACTGCTGCGTGATACGGCACGACGGCTCGAAACACACCTCAATACGTCGAACGGCAATCAGCGGTTCTGACCCTCGGGCCCCAGATGCTCGGGAGGCGACCGAAGCGAGCAACGACCCAGTGACTCACACCCTGGTCGCCGAGAGAGCCGCGATCAGCGGTGCAACGACGTGTAGGTGGTACTGTACCCGATCGACGTCGACGAACACCTCGAAAGCGGTCACGAGTGGCAACCACAATCCGACCACTCCGGTGGGGTGGCTGTCCACCACGCCACGTCGATGAACTGCACTGGTCATGCTTGCACCGGTCGGTGGCGAGGTGCCCGAACCGCTGACACTCGAAGCGGCAGGTGAGGAGTTCCTCGATACCGTCGGTGGCATCGAGCTCGCAGTGGCACCCATCACCCGGTACCTGTGAGTGACGAACTACTCGAGGACGTTCTCGAGTCCCGCCGCCGGATAGCCGACGACGGTCGTCGCGCCCGCCTCGTGAAGGACCTCGACCTGGTCGCTGACGGCGCGTTCGGTGCCCACGAGGGCGTAGTCCTCGGCGGCAGCGAGGAGGACCTCACGGGCCCGGCCTGTGGCCGAGGCGTCAGTGGCCGCAGCGTCGGGCAGTGCCGAGGCCACCGGCTGGCGACGAGCGACGTAGTCGCCGACGGCCTCGAGGATGGTATCCTCGTCCTCACTGCACACTGTGGGGGCGTAAACGGCGACGTCGCCGTCGAAGCCCGCGGCCCGTATCGCGGCCAGCTCTCGCGGGGTGGTTCGCGAGAGGAGGTCGTACTGGGTCGCTCCCGTCGCCATCGCGATTCGTTCGACGCTTTCGGTGCCGACCCAGGCGTCAGCGAGCCCCTCGAGGGCGGCCCCCAGACGGGGTGCCACCGCACGGGCACGCTCGTCCTCGGTCAGGTACGCGGGGTGGCCCGCGACCAGGACCCGACCGACGGTTTCCGGGAGCGCCTCGAGCAACGAATCGTCACCGAGGGGGTCGAAGCCGTCGGCTCTGACAGGGGTCGTCAGGCGTATGTCCACCTCCGAAGCGAGTGCCTCGAGGACCTCGGCCGCCGGCAAGGACTCCCGACCTTCGTAGTCGATCGCGACCGTGTCGATAGCCAACTCGGCGGCTCGTTCGATGTCACACTCGGTCGGTTTGAGCGCCACGGCGTCGAGACCGGCACGCTCGAGGCTACTTGCCGTGCTGGTCAACACGAGCGATCACCCAGGTGATAAGCGATACAATTAGAACCCACGCGGAACTCGATCCATCGTCTGTGCGACCATGTACCTCCGACTGAGCGAGCCATGGTCAAAAGGTTGGCGTTCGACGCAAGTCGGGTCATCTCCGTCCGGAAGGGGAAGACAAATAGCCGATCCGTCCCAACCCTCGAGCAATGTCGACCGTCTCCGTGAAACGCGGGCTCAAAGACAACACCCTCGAGGCCACCATCGCGCTCTCGATCGTCGGGTACGCGCTGGTGATCGGAACGTTCGTACTGGATTTGCCGATCTATCCAGAGTTGAGCGAGCCACAGGTGAACGTCTTCTCACACGCGATCGCGCTCATCAATCTCGCGACGACGATCTGTCTCGCGACTGGCTGGTATTTCATCCGCGCCGGCCAGGTCGATCGCCATCGGAAGGCGATGACTGCTTCTTTCGGCCTCATACTCCTGTTCCTCGTGGTCTACCTCACCAGAGTGGGTGGCGGGGAGGGGACGAAAGTGTTCGTCGGTCCAGAACTCGTGACGACGGCCTACCAGATCATGCTGGGGATCCACATCCTGTTGTCGATCCTGGCCGTCCCGCTGGTTCTCTATGCATTTTTGCTCGGGATCACGCGGACACCTCACGAGTTACGCCAGTCGAATCACGCACGCGTCGGTCGTGTCGCCGCCGGCACCTGGCTCCTGAGTCTCGTGTTGGGTGTCGTCACCTACCTCATGCTCGATCACATTTACGCCTACGAGTTCGGGATGGTCCTCCTCATCGCCCTCGGCTGAGGTGCCCGGGAATCGACCAAATCAGGATCGCCATCGGCTTTTTGTGGACCCGTGGTGAACCACCGCCATGAACATTCGGGGCTCGCTCTCCCGTGTCGCCATCGACGACTACCTCGCGGATGCCCGAATCCCCATTCGACTGTCCTGTCGAACCCCGGCGGGTCGCCTATGGATGCTCTCACTGTGGTTCCTCTGGGACGCCGAGGAAACGTGTTTTCGCTGCGCAACCGCCGCTGATGCCGACGTGGTTGCCTACCTCGAGCACGACGACGGCGTGGCCTTCGAGGTCTCCGACAACGAACCACCGTACATCGGCGTCCGCGGTTCGGGGACGGCGACGGTTCGTCCAGATGAGGAGAAAGCACGACTCCGTGGACTGCTCGAGCGGTATCTCGGCGGGACCGACTCGGCGCTCGCAACGCGGTTGCTCGACCCCGACCGTGAGGAGGTCGAACTGGTGATCGAACCGGAGGTCGTCTTCGGCTGGGATTACGGCGACCGGATGGCGGATGCGTCGGGTTGAGTCCCTTGGGGTCGGTTCCTGGCGGTCAATCCGTCCGGGGAATCGAGCGCGCCCCGAGAGCGAAGGTTACCACCGCGAGGACGGCGAGGACGGCAAGGTTCGACACGAGGGGATCGACACCGGCGATGCCCGAAACGCCGCTTTCGGCTCCGGGATTCGTCGCCGCTCGGACGCCTCGAGCGAAGTACGTGAGCGGCGAGAGGTTCACCAGCGGGCCGAACCAGCCGGGCAGTTGCTCGAGGGCGATGAACGTCTCCGAGAGGAAAAGCAGCGGGAGGCCGATGGCGTTGCTGGCAGCAACCGCACCATCTCGCGAATCGGTGTAGCTGCCGAGCATGGCACCGATGCCACAGAAGCAACCGACACCGATCAGGATGTACGGAACGAGCCAGGGTGAGTAGGTGATCTCGGCCCCGGTCAGGACCACGACGAGCACGAGAATCAACAGACTCGCGAGGCCGATGATGACCGCGTTGACGACGGTCTGGGCGAAGAGCCACTCGACCCGGGACAGCGGCGTGGTCGCGAGTTTTTCGAACCGGTTGTCCTCGCGGTGGCGAGCGACCTCACTTCCCAGCCGAGAAAACGGCGTGAAGAGGACGACGACGGCGAGGTAGCCAGGCACGTAGTACGCCGCCGGTTCGGCGAACAGTCCCTCACCGGTAGGATCTGTGCGCACGAGTGCCCCGAAAATGACGATCAGGATCACGGGGAAGAAGAACGTGAAGAAGACGGCCGTCCGTCGGCGCACGAACGACCGCCAGTCGGCACCGATTTCGGCCTGGAGGCGGTCGAAGCGGGTCATTGGGGCCTATCCCCTCCATCGTGGCGATCGGTACTGTTGGAGCCGGTCACGACCTCGTCTCCGCCGCCACCGCCCCCGTCGCCCCGGTCTTCGGGCCGCCCGCCGTCAGCCAGTTCCTCGAGTGACCGTGACTGCTGGGTCGCCAGTCGACGGTGATCGCGTTCGACGTCGCTCGCGAGCGCCAGATAGACGTCCTCGAGCCCCGGCTGGGTCCACTCGAGACCCGCGTAGTCGACGGCCACGCTCTCGAGGTGGGCGACTACGTCGCCGATGTCCGTCGGCGCAACGTCTGCAACCGTCACCGACCCGCGACCCGTGGAGACGGCGTAGCCAGCCGTCTCGAGGGTATCGACGGCAGTGGGTTCGGTGTCGTCGCCATCGAGGGAGACGACGAGGCGGTTCGAGCCGCCGTGTTCGGCAACCAATCGAGCCGGTGGTCCACTGGCGACCAGTTCCCCGCCCGCGAGCAGGCCGACGCGGTCGGCCAGGCGTTCGGCCTCGGCCATGTCGTGGGTGGTCAGAAGGATCGTCGTCCCTCCGGCAGCGAGGGCCTCGAGCAACCCCCAGACCGTTCGCCGACCCGCCGGGTCGATACCGGTTGTCGGCTCGTCGACGACCAACACCTCGGGATCGTTGACCAGCGCTGCCCCGACGCAAACCCGCCGTTGTTGCCCGCCCGAGAGATGCTCGTACCAGGTGTCGGCCGCATCGGTCAGGCCAACGTCGGCCAGCACCCCCCTGGAGTCCCGCGGGTCGTCGTACAGGCCCGCGTAGTACTCGAGCAGTTCGGCGGCGGTGAGCCGGGCCGGTGGTGCGAAGTTCTGGGGGAGGACGGCCACCCGATTTCGATCGACGGCTGTGGGGGCGGTCTCCAGAATCCGAACGACGCCGGCGTCCGGAGTCGTCGTGCCGGTGACGGCACGTACGAGCGTTGTCTTGCCCGCTCCGTTCGGGCCAATCAACCCGTAGACCTCACCGTGTTCGACCGATAGCGACACTCCCGCGAGGGCGACGGTGTTGCCGTACCGCTTTTCGACGCCCTCGACGGTGATCACCGCCTGGTCGCCGTCGTCGGTCTCCGCCCGAGCGACCGTCCCGTCGCGTGCCATGGGCGACCCTATCGGGTGGTTGGGGGTAAACGGTTCGATTCCGGTGGCGAGTGTGGAATCCCGACGATGGCCAGTTATCGGATCGAATCGAGCAAAAGCTGCTGTTCGACGCGTTTGACCTCGTGTTGGACGTCACGAACGGCGTCGATGTTCGCGGAGATCGAACTCACGCCGGCATTGACGAGGAACTGGACCATCTCGGGTTTCGAGCCAGCCTGTCCGCAGATGCTGGTGTCCACGTCGTGTTCACGGCAGGTCTCGATGACGTCGCCGATGAGCGAGAGGACGGCCGGGTGGAGTTCGTCGAACCGATCGGCGACGTTTCCGTTGTTTCGGTCGACGGCGAGTGTATACTGGGTCAGGTCGTTCGTGCCGAAAGAGGCGAAATCGATGCCGGTCTCGGCCATCTCGCCCACCGAAAGTGCGGAGGCTGGCGTTTCGATCATGACGCCCCACTTGCGCTTTACCGGGTCGATGCCGGCCTTTTCCATCTCCGCTTTGGCTCGGTACACGTCCTCGGCGTCGTTGACCAGCGGGAACATGATCTCGACGTTGTCATAGCCCATGTCGTACAGCCGGCGGAACGCCTCGAGTTCGTACGCGAACACGTCCGGGCGGTCGAGGCTTCGCCGGATTCCCCGGTAGCCGAGCATCGGGTTGTGTTCGATGGGTTCGCTCTCGCCACCCTCGAGGTCGCGGAACTCGTCGGTGGGCGCGTCGAGCGTGCGGACCCGCACGGGGCGTGGGTAGAACTCGTCAGCGACTGTTCGAATGCCCTCGATGAGTTCCCCGACGTAGGCGTTTTCGCTCTCGTCCTCGATGAACTTCGCCGGGGTCTTCCCCAGCGAGAGGATCATGTGCTCGATCCGGAGCAGGCCCACGCCGTCGGCCCCCGTCGCCGCTGCACGCTGGGCTGCCTCGGGAATCGAGACGTTGACTTTCACCTCGGTCGCGGTCATGGGCTTGACCGGCGACTGGGGGCGCACCTCCTCGACGGGTTCGCGCTGGCGTTCCGCCCCTGCGGCTCCCTCGAAGATGGTGCCCTTGTCGCCGTCGATGGTTATCAGCAGGTCGTCCTCGAGAACGGTACTCGCGTTCTGGGTCCCGACGACGGCCGGGACGCCGAGCTCCCGGGAGACGATCGCGGCGTGGCTGGTCATCCCGCCCTCGTCGGTGACGATGCCCGCGGCACGTTTCATCGCGGGCACCATATCGGGCGTCGTCATCTCGGTCACGATGATGTCGCCTGTGCCGACCTTGTCGAGTTCGTCGAGTTTCCGGATGATACGGACCGCGCCGCTGGCCTTTCCAGGGCTCGAGCCAAGGCCATCGACCAGCAACTCGCCGGATCCTGAACCGGACCCCGACGACTCACTCGATCTTGAGGTGCTGTCGCCGTCGGTTCCTCCGGCGTCGACATGGGTGCCGCTCCCGTCTGTCACTCCAGAATCAAGGCCGCCCTGGCTTCCGAGAGTCGGTCCGGCCGCTTCGGGATCGAACCCATCGTCGATCGTCGTGATCGGGCGGGACTGCAGCATGAACACCTCGTCGTCGACCATCGCCCACTCGACGTCCTGTGGGGTGTCGTAGTGAGCCTCGACGTGTTCGCCGAGTTCGACCAGTCGGTCGATCGCCTCGTCCGAAAGCACGCGTCGGTCGCGGTGGTCGTCTGGTACGGGTCGCTCGACGGTCTCACCGGATTCCTCGTCACGAACGCACATCACCTTCTTTGTCGCGATCGTGACGTCGATCGAGCCGTCCTCCCGGGAGACGACGTAATTGTCGGGCGAGACGGCCCCCGAGACGACGGCCTCCCCGAGCCCCCACGCGGCCTCGATGATCATGGTTGGTTCGCCCGTCGAGGGATGACTCGTGAACATCACACCCGAGCGGTCGGCGTCGACCATCTGCTGGACGACGACGGCGATGTTGACGGCCGAATGATCGAATCCCTGTTCCTGCCGGTAGTAGATCGCTCGCTGGGTGAAAAGCGAGGCCCAACACCGGCGGACGCGCTCGAGGAGGTCCGCCTCGGTGATGTTCAGGAACGTCTCCTGTTGGCCGGCGAAGGAGGCGTCTGGGAGGTCCTCTGCCGTCGCGGAGGATCTGACGGCGACGAACGCTTCACCGCTCCCGATTGAACGATACGCCTCGAGAACCTCCTCTCGAAGGTGGTCGGGAAACGGCGTTTCCACGATTGCCCGCTGTGCACCCTCAGCGGCCGCCGCCAGGGCCCTCGAATCCTCGACATCGACGTCGACGAGCTCCATCAGCTCCTCGTCGATGCCGGCGTCCTCGATGAATCGTCGGTAGGTCCCCGCGGTGACAACGAATCCCGGTGGGACCGGCAACCCGGCACCCGTGAGTTCCCCGAGGGAGGCTCCCTTGCCGCCGACGGTCTCGACATCGTCGGCGCTGATCTCGTCCAGCCAGAGTACTGCCATCTGTATCGGAATGGACGCCGTATCCAATAAAGAAGGTTCCGAACGATCGTGAAAATTACCAACTCGAGATCGAATGAGTTTCTCCGCGAGTGGCAAGCGTTTCCGGCACGGTTTCGCGGGCCACAGAGCAGTTGGTCGACGTTCGTTCGGACGATCGACACTGTGCCGTCCCCGTGATCGAGGGGAGTTGAACCGACTCGTCGAAACGTCACCGAGCCGGACTCCGAGGAACACGGGAGGCCATGTCAGGATGGTCGTGGTTTGGCCTTCTCGAGACTGGGTCGAGGATCCCAACCACCTATACTCCTCGAGTGACAGGATAGCCGTATGGAAGACGCGAGTGCGTTCAAGCGAGCGCTGGTGTATCGGGCCATCGTGATCGGCTCGTTTCTCGGCGGACTGGTGGTGATTGCCACCGGCGTCGTCGCCGGGATCGGGGGCGATCTGTGGACCCTCGTGAGCAATCCGATGGATGCAGGAACCGTTCTGGCCGAGGCGAACCTGGTCCTCGTCGGCGTGTTCGTCGTCATTGGGGTGCTCGTCTGGCAGGTCGGCAAGGCTTACGCGTTGTTTTACACGCTGGCGCCTGCTGCCGGTGCCGAGGCAGCGACCCAGTTCGACAGGGAGGCCCTTCGAAGCGAACTGCTCGAGGGGCTGAACGATCACCTCGGCCAACTCGAGGAGGACGTCCTCGAGACGCGACGGGGGGTACAGGAACTCAAGCGCGCCGAACACGCAGCGGCGTTCGACGAATCCGAGGTCTCGGAATCCGCCTCGCTCGAGGCTGGGTCATCGACCGGTGGAGTGGTCGGCCGGCGACCCCTGGATCGGACGGACGCCAGCGAGACGACGTCACCAGCCACCGACGGCGCCGAGGAGTCGGAGGTCAGCCACTCCGACCGATCGGAGCACCAGGGCGAAACCGGTAGTCAGTCAGGAGCCCAGGGCCGTCAACAGTCTACTGACAGTGAGGATCCCCTCGCCTGAGTGACCTCCCAGTCCTTCGGATTAGACCTCGAGAATATCGTCATCAGGCGCTGGGGGTACTACGATGGTGCCCTCGAGTGAGCCCACCGCCCGTCCCCCCACACGAACGGCCGCGCCGTCGACTCGAACCCGAACGAGCCCCGGTCGTTCGAGGTAGTGGCCCTGCTCGAGGCGGAGTTCCTCGGGGAACGGATCGAAGGCCCCGTATCGCTCGAGATAGGCACCGACAGCCCCGCTCGCCGTTCCAGTCACGGGATCCTCGGGGACGCCCGCACCGGGGGCGAACATCCGTGCATGGAGCGTCGAGTCGCCCTCGAGGGTGTCGAACGTAAACAGGTAGACGCCGGCGGCGTCGACTCGGTCCGTCAGCGCCTCGACGGCTGCCATATCCGGCTGGGCGTTTCCCACGTCCGAGAGATAGGTGATCGGGACGACCAGGAAGGGCAAGCCTGTCGAGGACACGGCCAGGGGGAGGTCGGCCGAGGCGCCCTCCAGCGCCTCCCGTTCGACCCCGAGTGCGTCAGCGACCGTGCCGTATTCCACCTCTACAGCATCGATGGTCGGCGCGTCCTGGGTCATCCAGACCGTCCCGTCCTCGTCGACCCTGCATTCGAGCACCCCTACGTTTGTCTCGAACGTGGTCGTCCCTGTACTCAGGACCCCCTCTTCGTGGAGCACGCCGAAGGACGCGACGGTCGCATGCCCACAGAGGTCGACCTCCTGACTCGGTGTAAAGTACCGAATCCGCCAGTCGGCCTCCGAATCGGGCTCGGACTGGAGGAAGGCCGTCTCGCTCACGGCCATCTCTCTTGCGATGGCCTGCAGCTGTTCGTCCTCGAGGCCGTCTGCGTCCGGCACGACGCCGGCCGGGTTGCCAGCGAGCGGTTCGTCGGTGAAGGCGTCCACCTGCAACACCCGCGTCTCGTCCATGCTCGAGGCTGGGGTCGGCCGGGGACATCAATCCACCGCCAGGAAACCCGGCCTCGTCGGTTCGTTCCATCGACTCTGGTCAGTCGACACCCCGATGTCGGGTGTCGACGGACGCCACGCGACCTATCGTGGGCTGTCACGCCCACCTCGAGGTGTCGACCGTGGGGCAACGTTATTGTCGCTGGAGGGTGTATGTGTCATGATACCGCATGTATGATCGAATCCTCGTCCCGACGGACGGCTCCGAACAGGGCGAGCGCGCGGTCGAACACGCCTTCGAGGTGGCGCGGGTGCACGGGGCGGCGGTTCGGGCGATCTACGTCGTGAACGCCGCGAACTACGGGGGCCTTCCCATGGAGACCGCCTGGGATGGGATCAGCGACGCCCTTCGCGAGGAGGGGCAGGCGGCAGTCGACCGCGTGGTTGAACTGGCTCCCGACGACATCACGGTCGAAACCGCGGTGCTCGAGGGATCGCCGAGTCGCGCCATCGTTGCCGAGGCCCAACCCGAAACCTGTGACCTGGTGGTAATGGGGACACACGGTCGCGGTGGCATCGACCGACTCCTCCTGGGCAGCGTGGCCGAGCGCGTCGTGCGACGAGCGGGTGTTCCCGTCCTGACTGTCCGGGTCGACGGTTCCGTGCCCGCACCCGGGGAGCGTAGCGCGGAATCCGAATCCGAGAGCACCGCCGAACAGAACGCTCAGGCGACGGTCGAATAGAACCAGCCCACACCGCTCAGGTTGGCCGCAGATGTTCACAGTCGCCGGCGCTGACCGTTCGTCGCCCCGCCTCAGTCTCGAGGACCAACGCCCCAGCGTCCGTGACGTCCAGGGCCTCGCCAACGATGGACGCTGTGCCGACATCGACACGAACCCGCTGACCGAGCGTCGCCGTCAACTCCCGCCAGTCATCCACGACTGACCCGAGAGCCGACCGCTGGTGGTGAAATCGCTCGAGGACGTCCTGCACGAACGTTCGTCGATCGATCGTTCCAACCTCGGCCTGGAGGCTCGTCGCGCCCACTGGCAGCGTCTCCGGGTCGATATTCGCATTGACGCCGATACCGACCACCAACCACTCGACGCGGTCGGTTTCACCCTCCATCTCCGTGAGGATCCCGGCCAGTTTACGATACCCTCCGTCAGCCTCCGGAACGATCACGTCATTTGGCCACTTGATCGCCGCATCGACGCCCACATCGCGAGCCGCCTGGGTGGTGGCCACGGCCGCCGCCAGCGTATACAGTGGGGCTCGAGCCGGTGGAATCGTCGGCCGACAGCAGACACTCATCCAGACACCCCCCGAGGGGGCGGTCCACTCGCGCTCGAGTCGACCCCGGCCACCGGTCTGTTCGTCGGCGACGACCGCTTGATCGGACGCGCCACGGCCGGCGAGCGTTCGCGCTCGATCGTTCGTACTCCCGATCGTCTCGTGGTACTCGACCTCGTAAGGCGCCTCGAGGCCGAACTCGATCGCGGGTGCGGAGAACGCGTCGATCGACCTGCGGTCACCGTCCAACGCGTACCCGTCCTCGGTACTCTCGATGTCGAACCCGGCCGCTCGAAGGGTCTCGACGTGCTTCCAGACGGCTGCTCGGGAGATGTCCAGTCTCGTCGCCAGGTCTGGGCCAGCAACCGGCCCGTCGGCGAGTGCCTCGAGAATGGCTCGTCGCGTCTCGTTCATGAGACCAAAAGGAACCGCGGCCCGCTTAAACAGGGGGTTTCGATCCAGTGACCGACGAATGCCGGGCGTGCCTTCCACTCCTCGGGGGACTGTAGTGGGAATCTCCCGACGAATACCGATTCATACGGTTTAGTGTCACTGATTACCAGTGAGCGCCGATACGTGCCTGGCACTCACCGGGAAGAGACGACACTAAACCGTATCAGCTGTGGGTGTGTCGCGGCACGCGACGCTATAGTAGCCACTGAACGTCATTGCACACACCCTCACGATACCAGCGCGCAAAACCGGTGATAGACCGGTTCTGAGCCAACTCGTTGTGAGGGTGTGTAAATCGTTTCACTTGTTAGTATGGCATGCCTGTCGTCGCCTCACTGCCGTCTCTTTCTGTCGATTGCCCGTGTCGGGTCGCACACACCGGAAACGGGACGCCGCAACCAGTATCAACCATCGCCGTACGTGTCGGCCATCGTGTCGGCGAACACCCCCGACTGATCGAAGACGATCGTCACGGCGACGAACGGCTCCTGTGGCTCGAGGACCCACACGTCAAACGGTGGTGATGCGGAGTCGGCGGTGCGGCTCAGCAGTGGCTCAAGCGGTTTTTTCCCGTCGCGAAACTCGGCGAAGAGGTCCTGCTGGCCTGACTGTTTCGCGAACGTGTAGACGACGCCGTTGGGACGGCCGTCGGTGTCCTGGGTCACATGGGCGTTCATCGGCTCGCCTGTCCGTCGAGCCGCCTCGAAACAGGATTGGGCCGCCCGGAACACCGGCTCGTTTGTCCGATGAAAGTGGAACCTGGTGGTCTCGAGGACCCTCGAATCGGCCAGACTCGGGCCCTCGCCGTCCCAGTCGATCGTCGCCTCGAGTAGCGTTCCCGGCTCGATCTCGGTGGCGAGTTCCTCCTGTGGGACGTAGGTGGGCGCGGCAGATTCGGCCTCGAGCAATAGCCACTCGTCGTCGTTGCGACCGGGATAGACCCGAAAGCGGCCCTGATCGGCGTCCATACCTCGGGTAGGAAGGCACCGGGTTTAATCCCGACGAACCACGCACACGTCTGTTCCATCCCCGTGCGTATCGCTTTTGTCCCTCCCGATCGAACCGCTGACCATGCAGTTCTGTGACGACTGCGGCTCGATGATGAAGGCCGACGGCGAGGTCATGGTCTGTACGAACGAGGACTGTGAGGTCGCGACGGCTCGAGATCGGGAGCAGGAGGCGGCGTTCGTTACGACGGAGTCCCAGACGTTCGACGACGTGATCGAGTCCGACGAAGACGCCAACTTCGAGGGGAAGCCCAAGGCCACGGACGTACGATGTGACGAATGTGGGGTCGAGGAGGCCTGGTACACGATCAAACAGACCGCCTCGGCCGACGAACCACCGACGCGGTTCTTCAAGTGCACCGGCTGTGGGTATCGCTGGCGGGAGTACAACTGAGCCGGCAACGCGCCCACTGTTCCCGTGAACGAGATCTCGAGCGAACTGGATCGTTAGGAATACCTCACATTGAGGGGGTTGTGATCCTTGGATACACACCCGGCAAGTCTCCTTTTGATGGCTCAGTGAAGGGGACCCTGTATGTCAACAGACACGGCCACTTCGACGGTCGGCGAACGCGAATCGCTCCCCGGAAACTGGAAAGCCGGCGTCACCGCCGGACTCCTCGGTGGACTCGTCTTCGGAGCCATGATGACGATGGAGATGACCAACATCATCGAGATGGCGATCCCGGTCATGTACGGGATCGAGGGCCCAGCGGGCGAAATCGGCTGGGTTATTCACATGGCACACGCCGCTATCCTCGGGGTCGTCTTCGCCGCGGTCGTGGGCTTCACCGGCCTCGAAAACGAATCGGCGCAGAAACTCGTCGCGGTCGGAATCGGTTACGGACTCATCCTCACGGTCGTCCTCGCATGGATCGTCATGCCGGCGTGGGTCGGGGCGATGGGTCCGATGGACCCGCCGGTACCCGACGTGAACCCGATGAGCGCCGTCGGACACGCCGTCTACGGCGCGATCCTGGGCGGCCTCTACTACGCCATCGAGGACGTTTAGTGGTCTGATCGGGACGGATGGAGTGGGGCGATTGCCTTATTGAGCGGATCATCCCTCACGAAAGACAATTGCTCTGGCAAACATTCGTTGGGTACTGGGGTTTTTGACGCGGCCGGTAGAGTATATGGGTATGCGATTGCACAACAGGGAGGTTCGCCAGGACGTTCGCGAACTCGGGGCCTTACTCGGGGACGTCCTCGAGGATCAGACGTCTCGAAGCGCCTTCGAAACGGTCGAATCCTGCCGAACGGCCGCCATCGATTACCGGTCCGGGGAACTCGAGTCGCGTGAACCACTCGAGACTGAACTCGAGAAACTCTCTCCACATCAACAGCGGACGGTCGCCCGTGCCTTTACCACCTATTTCGAACTGATCAATCTCGCCGAGGAGCGCGAACGGGTCCGATCGATTCGCACTGGCTCCCAGGAGGGAACACTGGACGATAGCCTCGAGGCCGCAGCAGCCGAACTGTCGGAGGCTAACCCGGAGACTGTCGAGGGTATCCTCGAGGACGTGCTGATCGAACCGACGTTCACCGCTCACCCGACCGAGGCCCGTCGCAAGACCGTCAAGGCCAAGCTTCGTTCGGTGGCGACCCACCTCGAGACGCTCGACGAACACCTGCTAACGGACAAAGAGCGCGAGCAGGTCTGGCGTGACGTCGACGCCGAGGTCACGAGTCTCTGGCAGACCCCACAGGTGCGAAAGCGACAACCGGAACCAGAAGACGAGGCGCGCAACGTCCAGTGGTACCTCGAGAACACGCTCTTCGACGTCGTGGGCGAGGTCTACGACGAACTCGCCGACGCGCTGGACGAGGAGTTCGACACCACGCTCGACGTGCCGAAACTGTTCGAGTTCCGCTCGTGGGCCGGCAGCGACCGCGACGGCAACCCCTACGTGACGCCCGACGTCACCGCGAACACGCTGGAGCGACAGCGCGACGTCGTCATCGACCGGTACCGGGACAAACTCAAGCGCCTTTCGGGCGTCCTCAGCCAGGACGGTAGCCGCATCGCCACTGGCAGTTCCTTCGATGTCTCCCTCGAGCGCGACCGTGAACGGCTTCCAGGCAGTGCGAAGACCGCGACCGAGCGCTATCCGGGCGAGCCCTACCGCCAGAAGCTCAAGCTCATGCGCGAGCGCCTCGAGCGCGTGGGCGACGTGCGACCCGGGGGGTACGACGACGGGGACGAACTCGTCGAGGACCTGACGGTGATCGGCCAGAGCCTTCGCGAGAACGGTGCCGAAACGGTCGTCGAGGCCCACGTCGACCCCCTTCGGCGACAGGTCGCGACGTTCGGGCTCTCACTGGCAAGTCTCGACCTCCGGGACCACCGGGAAAACCACACCGACGCAATCGACGAGGTCCTCGCTCGGGAGGGCATCGAGTACAAATCCCTCACTGAGGACGAGCGGGTCGAGCTGCTCACGGATGCCGTCCTGCAGGAGCAACCGATCGTCGATCTGAGCCAGACCGCGGATCTCACCGACACCTCAGCCAGGGTCGTCACCCTGTTCGACAGTCTCGCGGGTTGGCAACGGGAGTACGGTGTCGAGGCCATCGACACCTACTGCATCTCGATGAACAACGAACCCTCCCACGCACTCGAGGTGCTCTTCCTCGCCGATCAGGCCGGCATCGTCGACCTCCCCGAACACTGTGGGATCGACATCGTCCCCCTGCTCGAGACGGAGTACGCCCTCTCGGGTGCCCGCCGCATCATGGGCACGCTGTTCGAGAACGAGGCCTACTCGCAGGTGCTCGAGGCCCGTGGCCGCACCCAGGAGATCATGCTCGGTTACTCGGACTCCAACAAGGAAAACGGCTTTCTGGCGGCGAACTGGTCGCTCTACAAGAACCAGCGCCAACTGGCAGAAATCTGCACCGACCACGACGTTACTATGCGCCTGTTCCACGGTCGTGGGGGCTCGATCTCCCGCGGTGGTGGACCGATGGGCGAGGCGCTGCTCGCCTTGCCCAACAGTACCGTGACGGGGCAGGTCAAGTTCACCGAACAGGGTGAGGCCATCGCCGAGAAGTACGGTAATCCGCGAATCGCCGAACGCAACATCGAGCAGATGCTCAACGCACAGTTGCGATCGCGCAAGCAGGCGATCGAGACCCCCGAAGAGCGCGTCGATGACGAGTGGGTCGAGGCGATGGACCGGATGGCCGACGCCGCTCGCCGGGAATACCGCGATTTGCTCGAGAGCGACGGTTTCGTTCAGTACTTCGAGCAGGCCACGCCGATCACGGTCATCGAGGATCTCGACCTCGGGTCCCGGCCGGCCTCGCGAAGTGGCGAGCGTACCGTCGAGGACTTGCGGGCGATCCCGTGGGTGTTCTCCTGGACACAGGCCCGGTGTATCTTGCCGGGTTGGTACGCCATTGGGGCGGGCATCGACGCCTATCTCGAGGACGGGGGCGACGTCGAGACGCTCCAGACGATGTACGACGAGTGGCCGTTCTTCCGGACAACCCTCGACAACGCCGCGCTCTCGCTCTCACGGACCGAACTCGAGATCGCGAATCGGTATGCCGACCTCGCGACGGCCGACCTGCGCGAACGATTCTTTCCGCGGATCAGTACCGAGTACGACCGTGTCGTGGAACTGATCACGACGATCGGGCGACGGGAGGAACTGCACACCCGCGACTGGATGGGTGAGAACCTCGAGCGACGCAACCCGTACGTCGATCCGTTGAACCTCCTCCAGACGGACCTCTTGAATCGCACACACCGAACGGACGTCGAGGAACGAACCTTACGGCTGACGGTCAAGGGGATCGCCGCGGGGATGAAAAACACTGGGTGAGAGCGGTCCGTCCCCATTCCGTGTCTGGGACTGTTTTACGAGTACTACCTGCCTTATACGGTGAATGTCCGGTTCCCGTACTGTTATGCGGAGCGTGTCCTATCCTCCGCTGGATGCGACTGTCTGACAAACAGCATAGACGAACGGTGCTCCTGGGGAGTATCGGGACGCTAACGATGATGGCGGGGTGTCTCGGATCTGACGACAGCGGTGATGAGTCATCAGCGGACACCGATGCCACGGACGATACCGTCGATGACGACAGCGACGCGGAAGAATCCGGGATGACCGACGGGGAGGGAGATGACGACGCCTCACTGGATGACGCCCTGCACTTCGGCGACTCGTCGACCAGTTGGCCGCGGGGATTGGCCGACCACTCGAACAGTGGGTATCTCCCCGGACCCACGGAATCGATGACATCGTTCGAGCGGGGGCTCGAGATAGAGGCGGCTGTCGAGACGGCGTACCCACGATACGTTTTCGAGGGGGAGCGGCTGTATTCGGCGTTCGGTGACGGCACGGTTCGGGTGTACGACACGGGGGGCGAGGAGCACTGGGAACGCTCCAGTGACGTGGCGGTTGGACCATATGTTGAGGGGGATGTCGTATACGCGATAACGAGCGATGACCAACTCGTTGCCTTCGATGCCGCGTCTGGCGATCAAGAGTGGATACGCCCAGCCCCGGACGACTGGGAGTACGCTGACGCTGCCGTTGTCGACGGTCGAGTGTACGGACTGCTACGCCGAGGCCCCAGTGACTACGTCGCCGGGGAATACGATATTGCGAACGACGAAGTGACGTGGGAAAGCGACCAGGTTGACGAAGAGCCACAGGAATTACTCATCACTGACGGAACCCTCGTCGTCCGGGAAACGGGAAGCTTTCACACGGGAGTGCGCGCCATCGACATTGGAGAGGAGACGCCACGCTGGGCGGCCGAACTCGAGGCACAGTCGATGCTCGTCGGCGGGGAGCTTCTTTACGGACTCGAGCTACCAGGCGGTGTCGACGCGGATACCGAAATCCATGCACTCTCGATGGCGGATGGAACCCACCGCTGGTCGGTGGCTGGAAGCGACGAACTCGATCCTGAGACGACGGTAACCGATGGTGATCGACTCTACTGTGCTACTGACGAAGGATACCGTGCTCTCGATGGGGAAACGGGTGAGGTGGCCTGGACGTTCCAGTTGGAAAACCAGGTCAGCGCTGGACCGTTCGTTACCGACGTGACGCTCTATCTGGCCGAAGACGCTCGAGTGTATGCACTCGACCCATCGGATGGCTCGGAATTGGGCACGGACACCGTCAGTGATCTCTCAGCCGTGACCACGTTGACTGGCTACCGCGATCGGCTGTGGGTTGGCGGAGAATCCAGGGCAGCGGGCCGCGACCTCATCGCCCTCGAGCAGCCATAGGGATTTGCTGTAGGTATCACGGACCGCTGTGAAAGGGTGGGCCGGCCAGTAAACCGTGACTACAAAGCATCTCAGACCGGCCGAAAGAGCGTCTCGAACGTCGAACACCTATTCCACCGTCGGCACGACCACGGAGTCGAGGACGGCGTCGACGATCTGTGACTTCTTGACCTCGTTGACAGTCGCATCGGGTGTCAACACCAGGCGGTGGGCCATCACGGGGTGGGCCACCCGTTTGATGTCGTCCGGAGTCACGAAGTCACGGCCGGAGATGGTCGCATGGGCGCGAGCGGCCTCGAAGAACCGCTGAGTCCCACGCGGGGAGACGCCGACGTCGACGCGACCGTCGTTGCGGGTTTCGCGGGCGAGCGCCACGACGTATTCGAGCAGATCCTGATCGACGGTCACGTCCTCGGACACCTGACGGAGTTCGGTGACGTGCTCGGGTTCGAATACGCGCTCGACCGAGGGGCTCATCTCGTCACGGCCGGCCCGCCGCTCGAGCAGTTCGATTTCACCCGCCTCGTCGGGGTAGCCCATCGAGGTTTTCACCAGGAAGCGGTCGACCTGGGCCTCCGGGAGCGGGAACGTCCCCTCCTGTTCGACGGGGTTCTGAGTCGCGATGACGAAGAACGGCTTGGGCAGCTGTCGGGTTTCACCGTCGGTCGTCACCTGTCCCTCCTCCATCGCCTCGAGCAGCGCAGCCTGGGTCTTCGGTGGCGCCCGGTTGATCTCGTCGGCGAGGACGATGTTGGCGAAGATGGGCCCCTCGTTGAACTCGAACTCCCGGTCCTGTTCGTTGAACACGTGGGTGCCCGTGACGTCCGAGGGGAGGAGATCGGGTGTGAACTGGATCCGCGAGAACGAGAGCCCGAGTGCGTCGGCCACGCTGCGGGCGGTCAAGGTTTTGCCCGTGCCGGGAACATCCTCGAGGAGGACGTGTCCACGGCCGACGACGCCGAGCAGCACGGTTTCGAGAAATTCGCGGTCACAGATGACCGCATCGCTAATGGCATCGAGTACGGCTTCGCACTCCTCGCTGGCCTGAGTGACGTCCATGCCGAGTGCGTCGAATCCCCCGGGCATATTTCTTCTGCTTCTGTCACGTTTTCGAGTGCCAGCTCGAGGGTTGGAAGAGGCGTGGTGAACGTGGGGCCGTGCCATGGACGCGCCAAACCGAAACGGCTAAAATCGTCACCCGGGTAGAGTGAGGTGGGCCGAGATAGCCTAGCCCGGCCAAGGCGGCAGATTCGAAATCTGCTGTCCCCACGGACACGGGAGTTCAAATCTCCCTCTCGGCGTTTTCAGACGACATCACCAACCAGCTGGGCGGACGAGTTCACCGCAGTCCCCGCCGTCGAATCTCCGGTGCTCGAGCCAGGTGACCTGCGGCCGAACCCCACCTACATTCCCATGTCGTCTGCTGCTTCGGGAACCGGCAACGTGTAGGGGTCGACGCCGAGTACCTCCCCAGCGTGGTCGAGTGCCATGTCGAAGCCGTAGTACCGCTCGAGTTCGTCGCCATCGGCCGTCGGTCGGACCTTGAGCATGGCATACCCATCGAGGTTCTGGGCGATGGCGGCGGTGGCCCCATCTCGCTCGAACGTCAGCAGCCGTTCGGTTTCGGTCTCGCGGTAGGTTGCGGTGATGTTATTCGCTTGTGCCTCGTGGGTCGCTGGGGCTGTCGATTCGGGGTTCGACCCCTGTTCGTCACTCATGACTGTCGCTTGGGCCTCGACCGTCTGGAAGCTATCGGTTCCTGCAACGCACAACGCGACTCCACAAGGGGTGGAAGACGGTCGAATTGACGGTGACCCGGCGATTTATCTGCCCCTGTGGTGTTCGTTCAACTGTATGGACATTGGCGTACACACCCCACCACTGTACGGTGAATCGCTCGAGGAGGCGCTGGGCTATCTCGCTGACAAGGGCGTGAGCGCGATCGAACCCGGTGTCGGCGGCTACCCGGGAGATACGCATCTTCCCCGAGGGGAGTATCTCGACGACGAGGATGCCCAGGCCGAACTCCACGCACTGCTCGAGGACCACGAGATTCGTCTGAGCGCGCTCGCGACACACAACAACCCGCTCCATCCGGACGAGGACCGGGCCGCAAGCGCCGATACCGAACTGCGGGAGGCGATCCGGTTGGCCGACCAGCTCGACGTTGGCACGATCACCTGCTTTTCGGGGCTTCCCGCGGGGGGACCGGCCGACCAGGTGCCAAACTGGGTGACGGCCCCCTGGCCGGCCGAACACGCTGACGCCCACGAGTACCAGTGGGACGTCGCCACGACGTACTGGCGCGATCTCGCCGACCACGCCGAGGCCCACGATGTCGACGTCGCTATCGAGATGCACCCGAACATGCTGGTGTACGAACCGACCGGCATGGAACGTCTTCGAGCGGCGACGAACGACCGAATCGGGGCGAACTTCGACCCATCGCACCTCTACTGGCAAGGGATCTCGATCACCGACGCCATCCGCTATCTGGGGGACGCGATCCACCACGTCCACGCCAAAGACACACGCGTCTACGAGGAGGAATCACGGGTGAAGGGCGTTCTCGACACGACGGCGTACGACGACGAGCCAAACCGGTCGTGGCTCTTCCGCTCTGTTGGCTACGGTCACGGCGAGGAACACTGGAAAGATATCGTCTCGACGCTCCGAATGGTCGGCTACGACGATGTCCTGAGTATCGAACACGAGGACTCGCTCACGAGTTCGACCGAGGGCCTCGAGAAAGCCATCGAACTCCTCCAGCGGGCCATCTTCGCGGACCAGCCGGGGGAGGCCTACTGGGCGTGAGGCGAGGCTGCTAGTCCCTCGAGAGCCAGAATTCGAAGACTCACTCACCGCGGGCGGCCTGAAACATCTCGAGTGTCGCCTCGCGACGCTCACCGTGATCGACAATCGGGTCGGGGTACGCTGGGGCCAGTTCCGTTCGTCGATCGGGGTCGAGTTCGTGCCACCCGTGGATGTCGGCTGGATCGACAGCCTCGAGTTCGGACACGTAGGTCGTGATGTATTCGGCCTCGGGGTCGTAGTCCTGGCCTTGCTTCATCGGATTGAAGATCCGAAAGTACGGCTGGGCGTCGGTCCCAGTGGACGCTGCCCACTGCCAGCCGCCGGTGTCGTTGGCGGTGTCGTGATCGGCCAGGTGCCGCCGATACCAGTCGTAGCCCTCGCGCCAGTCGATCTGTAAGTCTTTGGTGAGAAACGAGGCGACGATCATCCGCACGCGGTTGTGCACCCATCCCTCCGCGAGCAACTGGCGCATTCCCGCATCGACGATCGGATACCCCGTCTCACCGCGTTGCCAGGCCTCGAGTTCCTCGGGGTCGTTGCGCCAGTCGATGCCGTGGGTGTAGCTCGAAAAGTTCTCACTGACGACCGATGGATTGCACGCGAGGACGTGGGCGTAGAACTCTCGCCAGGCGAGTTGCTCCTGGAATGTCTCGACGCCCTCGCGGGCGGTCTCGGGGTCGATCGCGAGCGACTCGTCGATCGCCTCGTGGGCCTGCTCGGTGAGCGCGTACAGTTCGCGGATCCCGATGGTGCCGTACTTGAGGTCGATCGACAGCCTCGAGGTAGCGTCGGCTGCAGGGTAGTCGCGGTCGGATTCGTACCGATAGATCCTGCCGTCCTCGAGACAGAACCGTTCCGCTCGATCTCGGGCGGCACGGGCATCGATCCGCGGCGTCTCGGCCCGTGGTTCCTCGAAGCCAAGCGCCGCAAGTGTTGGCAAGGGATCGCTGGAAACGGGTGCGAGTGCGTCGGCCGCTGGCGGTTCGCTCGGGTCGTCCTTTTGCCGATCGCGCCATTTCTTCCAGAAATACGTGAAGACGGAGTAGTGGTCGCCGGCGTTGGTCGTGATCGAACCGGGTTCGTGGCAGATCGCGTCGTGGTCGGTGACACAGTCGACGCCATCGTCCGCGAGTGCCGCCCGTACCGCCCGATCGCGTTCGGTTGCGAGGCCGCTGTAGTCCTCGTTCCAGTGCACGACGTCGGCGTCGAACTCAGCTGCGAGGTCGGGAATCACGCCGCTTGCCTCCCCCCGAGCGATCACCAGGTCCGAGTCCTGCTCGCGATACCACGCTCTGAGGCCGCGCAGGGCATCCAGGAGACAGCCAACGCGCACGGATGCGGCGTGCTCGAGAACGGTCGGATCGAAGACGAAGACAGGGACGACCTCCTCAGCAGCTGCGGATGCGGTTGCCGCCCGCTCGAGTGCTCGATTGTCGGCCCAGCGAAGGTCCCGCCGGTGCCAGTGGAGTCGCATACGTGTTCTATTGAGTCGAGGGGGTAAAATGTCCGGATGGCGGCGGACCTGAACGAGGGCCGGCGGTCCCAGGAGTTACGTTCGGGCGAGTAAGGGATCGACGTGCGTCCGCACGAAGGCAACGGTCGACCGCTGCAGCCCCTCGAGGTCGAGATTGAGGCCGATGTACACGCTGATTGCGGCGAGAATCGTTCCCGCGACGACGTCCGAGAACCAGTGGATGCCGAGAAACATCGTCGAGACGACCACGCTCAGGGCGAAGACGGCGGCGATTGGGAACCAGAGTGGGTACTCCTTGCGGGTGACCCACGCCAGAAAGAGGACTGTCATCGATAGCGAGGTGTGCAGGGACGGGAACACGTTGGTGTTTTGATTAACCTCGTTGGTCAGGAACCGGGATTGTGGGTACGCATCGTAGAGCAACGGTGCAACCTCCAGCGGGAGCAGGTTACGTGGTCCGTAGGCGATGAAGAATACGTAACAGACCAGGCCGATCGCATAGTTCGCAGTGAATGCCACGACCAGCGAGGAAAACCGGTCCATCGACCGGAGCGAAAAGTACGCGATGAACGGAAACAACAACAGGAAGGCATACCCGTGGATGTAGATGAAGACGAAAAACGACGTCACCAGCTCGGATTCGAATCCCTGCAGAAACACGACCGGGTTCTCGGGAAAGATAGCGCGTTCGACTCGGTCGATCTGTGGCGTGATATTCAGGCCGACGACGCTGAGTTGCAAGCGTGGTATAATACCTTGTCCACCCAGCCTGACCAGCAACACTGCAATTAACAGCCCGAGTGCGAGAGTAACCTTTCGGATTCGCCACTTGTAGCCACGTAGGGCGGCCGCCAGTCGGGTGGGTCCGACGAGTACCAACGTGGTCACTGCCAGCATCGTCCCGACGATGAGGACGAGTTCGCGGACCACCGACTCAAGTGCCATACCGGCGAATTACGTGCTCGGCACGTTTAAATTGACCCGTTTTCGAACCACTTCCCTCCCGTGGTCTGGTGGGTCACTGTGCATGGGTCGGTGCAGTCACCTATCGCCGAGCACAAACCCAGTGGCTACAACAACAATTGAAACGAGTTACAGCCACTCACAGCGAGTCACCTCAGAACCGGTCTATCGCCGGTTCTGCGCCATGGTATCGTGAGGGTGTGTGCGATGTGGCTCCTATAGCGTCCGCAGGTACCTTGTCACAAGTTCCCTTTGTGGCCAGAAAAGAGGCGTCACTCCACCAGTTCGTCATCGGCATAGCTGTACCCCGCCTCTTCGAAAAGTTGTCGTGCCCGATCGGGATCGATCTCCCCGTCACTCCCTGGAAACTCCTTTTGCGTGGCCCGTGTCTCACCCGACCAGTTCGAATCAGGCACTCCAGCAAACCCGGTCTGGGTTTCGGGGACGCTCGCGTGGCCATCGAAGAATTCGGTGACGACAGTCTCGCGGTCGAGTAGTTTCGAAACAACCCCTCGAAACCGCCGGTTCGCCAGGGCCGGATGTCGGAGGTTGTACCCAATCATGTAAAACGACGGACTCTCGCGGGTGACCGATGAAACCCCGGAGCGGTCCTCGAGCGTCTGGAACTCCTCGATCGGGATTTCGTTCGCGATCACATTGACTTCGCCTGCTTCGAGGGCATCGATGGCCGCTCCCGGATTCGGCCAGGTCTCGAACTCGAGGCCGTCGAATCTGAGCGGTCGGTCGCTCGAGCCACCGTTCTCCGTATCCATATCCATCTCCGTTTCCTCGCTGTCCTCGAGTTCCGCAGTTTCCGCATCCCAGCGGGGATGTTCCTCGAACGCCTCGAGGGCGATCCGACCATCGGTGTCGGGTTCGGCGAATTGGAATAGCCCTGAACCGATCGGTTCCTCATTGTCCGTTGCCAACGCTTCCGTCTGTTGATCCGTTAGCACCTCAGATCGAGGTTCCCAGACGTGTTCCGGCAACAGCGGGACGGTCAGGGCCCGTTTGGCGACGGCTTTCGACCGCGTGTCGAAGGTCACCCTTGCGGCGTCGGTTCCATCCACGCGCACGTCGTCGATGAGGGTCTGTCGGCCTCTGTATCGAGGGGCCACGATCGGGTTTTCGGCGTCGCCCAGTGAGGTGTCTGCCAGGAAGTCGGCAGTGAACTCGACGTCCGCTGCTGTGAGTGCCTCCCCGTCGTGCCAGGTGGCCGCTTCAGGGAGTGTGACGAGGGCCTCCACGCTGTCGCCCCGCGTCGACCACTCGATCGAGTCGGCAAGCCATGGTTCGAGTCCCTCGTCCCCACGACAGACCAGTGAATCGTAGAGAAGATCAAGAATCGGACCGAGGTCAGCCAAATCGATCACTATCGGGTTCAACCTCGTGACGGATTGTTGGCCAAAAAGTCCAATCCGGAGCGGATTCGCGGCAGCATCTGAATCGGGGGCGGTGTACAGGGCGTTCAGGTACTCGCGTGGCGAGCGTGGCACGGTTTCGAGTTCGAGAGCCGAATCCACGGCACCGAGGTGGTCGTGGTAGGCAGCAACCGTGTAGGGAATCGTCGACTCCTCGATGAGGTAGTCGAACAGATCATCGAGCGTCGTCTCGCGGTCGCTCTCGCTGCCGCGTCGCTGCGTTTCGAGGTGGTCGTCGATCGTCGGATCCGAGATGCTGAACGGATTCTGCCAGCCGGGTTCGCCGACGAAATCGGAGTGCAACAGCGGATACAGCGCGTCCGGGTCGTTGAGCCCACCGTGTTTGATGATGGCGATATCGAAGTCACGTTCCATCAGGACCTCCCGGCGGAGTTCGGGTTCGTCGATGGCGGACTGATCGGCATCGACCCCGGCTGTCCGAAGGTTATCTGCGAACCGGTTCGACAGCTGCGCTGCAACGAGATCGTCGTCGGCTGGAACCGTCTTGATCTCGAGGGAGATCGGCTCCGGGGCCGGACTCTCTGCGCGGGACCAGAGGTTCGTACAACCCGCGAGCGCCGCCATACTGGCCGTTCCAAGGCTGGCCAGTAGCCGGCGGCGACGCACGTGGTCGTCCATACACCCAGACCTATCCGGTCGGCCAGCATATGACTTTCTACTGATCCAACGGACTGCGATCGCCCTGGGGAGTCGAACTGGAACTATCACGTTCGAACATGAAACGTTAAGAGCGTTGACTGTGTATTCGAGCCCAGGACCTATGATTCTGGGTGAGAGACGATGACGAGAGCACAGTTCAGCGTCGATGGCAATGTCGCTGTCGTCACGGGCGCGTCGAGTGGGATCGGCCGGGCGATTGCCGAGCGGTTCGCCGACGACGGCGTGGACGTGGTACTCTGTTCGCGCAAACAGGGAAACGTCGATCCGGTTGCAGAGGCGATAACCGAGAGCGACCGCGCTGGATCGGCACTGGCAATCGAGTGTGACGTGACGGACCGAGAGGCGGTCGATGCACTCGTCGAGGCGACCGTCGAGGAGTTCGGAGCACTTGACGTGCTCGTCAACAACGCCGGTGCGAGCTTCATGGCCAACTTCGACGACATCAGCGAGAACGGCTGGCGGACCATCGTGGACATCAACCTCACCGGCACCTACCAGTGTCTCCACGCTGCCGGTGAGCAGCTGAAAGACGGCGGCGGGACCGTCGTCAATCTCTCGAGCGTTGCCGGCATCCAGGGTGCGCCCTTCATGAGCCACTACGCGGCGGCAAAGGCAGGCGTCAATGCGCTCACCGCCTCACTCGGCTTCGAGTGGGCCAGCGAGGGCGTCCGCGTCAACGGGATCGCACCGGGGTTCGTCGCCACGAAAGGGGTCGAGGAGCAGATGGGCATCAGCGCCGGTGACGTCGACCGCACGAAGATCGATCGACGAATGGGGACGGTCGAGGAAATCGCCGACGTCGCACAGTTTCTCGCCAGTTCCGCCTCGTCGTACATCGTCGGCCAGACACTCGAGGTGGCCGGGAAACCAGCCATCATGGAGGATCCATCGGTTTGACCATGACGGACCGAACCCTTCACCTCCCAGTGGCCGCCCAGCCAACCGTCGAGTCGCTCGTCGACCTGGCGGTTCGTGGCGAGACGCGTGGGTACGGCCGGGCGTGGCTGCCCGAAACCTGGGGGCGTGACGTCGTCACAGTTCTGACCAGAATCGCAACCGAGACGGACGAGATCGGCATCGGCCCCAGCATCGCTAACGTTTACTCCCGCTCACCGGCGTTGCTGGGCCAGACAGCGACCACGCTCCAGGAGGTCGCCGATGGCCGGCTCCGACTCGGAATCGGTCCGAGCGGGCCCGCCGTCATCGAGGGCTGGCACGGTGCCGACTTCGACCGGCCGCTGCGGCGCACTCGCGAGTACATCGAGATCATCAGGGCCGTCACCTCGGGGGAGACCCTCTACTACGACGGCGACATCTTCTCGCTTGCCGGGTTCCGACTTCGCTGTGATCCCCCCGCGACGCCGATTCCGATCGACGCCGCGGGTATGGGGCCGAAATCGGTCGAACTGGCCGGGCGCTTCGCCGACGGCTGGCACGCGACCGTCTTCACCCCCGAGGGGCTCGAGGACCGCCTCGAGGACCTCAGACGGGGGATCGATCTCGGCGACCGCGACCCAGATAACGTCCGTGTCACTCTTTCGCTGACGGCGTGTGCGCTCGAGGACGGCGACCGGGCCCGCCAGTTGGCCCGCCAGCACCTGGCGTTCTACGTCGGTGCGATGGGGACCTACTATCGGAAGTCGCTCTCGAGGCAGGGGTACGAGGAGGAGGCGAACGAGATCGCCGCCGCGTGGTCGAGCGGGAACCACGAGGAGGCCTGCGCGATGATCCCAGACGACCTGCTCGACGATCTCGGGGCTGCTGGAACACCAGAGGAGGCGCGTGAACTGCTCGGGCAGTTCGAGGCAATCGAGGGCCTGGACGCGATCGCCGTGGGATTCCCACGTGGGGCGACCACGGACGAGATCGAGTCGACGATCGACGCGCTGGCGCCGTAGCCGCTCGAGGCCGAGAGCCGGACCTCGAAGGAGCGTCTCTAATTCGAAGCCAACATCCGTTATTCCGTTGCTGGTACGGGCGTTTGGGATGGCTTCAAATCAACTCCAGCTTTCAAAGTGTATCACTTCGATCGCTGTAGCTATGGGTGAGTAACGCTTCTACGGTGGTAAACAGGCGAAAGACAACCGACGGTGGTCGTGCGGAGGAGTCATTGACGCGATTGTGCAGTCACTGCGTTCGTAGCCACTGCAAATCGATTACCCTGGCTGGCAACGGAGTTGTCAGTGATCACTCGAGAGACTCGTGTGGAACCGTGCAACTCGACCTCTCCGACTGAGAATAACGATCGTGACGATCGAGCGAATCCCCGTCGGCGGTGGCACGCCCGAGGGACAAAACAGCGCATACCTTGTCGATGGGCGTGTTGTTGTCGATACCGGGCCACTACTGGAGGAGGCCTGGAGCGACCTTCTGGATGGCCTCGAGCGGTCCCGAACGCTCGCATCGATCGCGGACCTCGAGGTGTACCCACTGGCACGCCGATCACGTCGGCCTGGCTCTACGGCTCACCGACCTGGCTGACGCCAGATGCTGTCTGGGTGCCGACGATGCGCCCCTGCCCGCCGCCTACGCAACCGAACGGGAGCGTCGTCTCGAGCGCGACGCGACGGCGATGCGGGCCTGGGGCGTTCCCGACGCCATCGTGGACGCCATTATCCAGGCTAACCGGCCGTCTCCCCTTCCGGATCGGTTTCCCGTCGATCCCCTGTCCGCGGGAGAGACTGTCGGCGGATTGGAGGTGGTTGACACGCCCAGTCACACGAAGGGACACATCTCGCTGCTCACCGAGAGTGGCCTGCTCGTCGGAGACGCCCTGTTGCCGACCTACACGCCAAACGTCGGTGGAAGCGACACCCGAACGCTGGGAGCCAATCCCCTCGAGACCTACCGTGACACCCTCGAGCGAATCACCGACCTCGTCGGCGGTACCGGCGTAGCCGCTCACCGCTCTACTGGCACCACCCGATCGATATACCCCGGTCACGGCGAACCCTGTTCGCCCGAACGGCTGGCCACCGTCGAGGACCACCACGACCACCGAAGGGCTCGGGTCGTAACAGCCCTCGAGGGACGCGAGCCCCGCACTCCCTGGCAGGTTGCTCGCACGCTGTTCGGCGATCTCGAGGGGGTGCACGCCACGTTCGGTGCAGGGGAGGCTGCGGCCCACCTGGAATCTCTCGCGTCCCGTGACGTGGTGTGTGCTTCACGGCGGAGTGGCGTCTTGCACTACGAGGCCTTTAGTACCAATTGAAACGATGTGAAGTACCTCGGGGACAAGCCCCGAGGCTTCACCGTTTTGACCGCACGTCCTAAAATGGACCCTGCCGTCGCAGGCGAATTTACTTCCCCTCGACCTTCCCGGGTAGGGTTGGTTGGAATTAACACCCGAACGCTCGGTGCGTCCGTGAGGGCCGGCGGCTCCACCCCGCGCGACAACACCCGTCTCACCTGCCGTAGCAGGGTTTTGAGAGGTGTCGCATTTCCTCGCAACTGCGCGCAGTTGCTTCGGATTAAGATCTTTAATCCACGTCGCAACTGTCTTAACCAAGACGGTTAGATGCGGTATATAGCTTACGCGATTCACCCTCGGGGTCAAGTCGTTCGAGAATCGACGATTCTCGTGATCACGAAAACCTTCGGTTTTCGAACGACCCCGAGGCACTCTCGCTGCATCTCTGTAGACACCCTCCCAGCGAGTCGGCTCAGAACCGGTGTCAAACCGGTTCTGCGCCATGGTATCGTGAGGGTGTGTGCAATGAGGTTCTGTGGCTACTATAGCGTCGACTGCCACTCGACAGGATCACTCGAGAACCGGTGGCGGCCGATGGATCACTCGACCGGCAACGCCGTCGTGTCGATCGGATCTCGACGGCCGTCGAGAACGCCGAACTGCTCACCTCGACGTCGCTCGAGCCAGTAGAGCAAGCGCTCGGCCCAGGTGAGTTTTTTCGCCTTCATCGGATCGACGGTGGGATCGTCGAAGTCCCAGCCGACGAACGTCAACCGATCGGCCCCGCAGTGGTCGGCCAGAAACGCAGCGCGATCGCCGTCGGTGAACCCGCCAACGTTTACAACCGACCCAACGGGTTCGGCTTGCGTCGTCGGAAGCACGCACGCTCCCCGACAGTCGACTACGACGGCTTTGACCATCGGCACGTTGTCCCCGTGGGCGTGGACGGCGACCGGCGTCCCTCGTTCGGTCAGTTGAACCACGGTGTCGGGATTCTTGTCGAGATCGGTCACCATACAGTCGACCTCGAACCCGTGGTCCTCGAGGACGTCGACCGCGCTCGAAGCCGCCACGATCGCGTCGGTGCCGGCCCTTCGGAGTCGCTCGAGGGACGCCTCGGTTTCCAGCGACGGGGCAGCCCCGACGACTGCGACGTGTGCACCAGCCAGTGCCCCGAGGTGGTCCCAGTCGAACGGTTGCGTGCGTGTCTCGAGGGCGTCTCTGGCACGTTCGTCGGCCGTTCGATCGAAGCCGAAGTCCTCGAGGATGGCCTCGTAGACGGGCGACCAGGTGTCAAAATTCATGGCTGGGGCTCGAGGCTGTGGGTCAGCGCAATAATCCGGTTGTGGGCCAGGTGCTGCCTCGCAAGTACCCCTACCCGTGAGGCGACCCGGCTTCCACCTCGTTCTTTCGAAGCCGTTGGCATAAGCTTTCTCTTACCGAACCACGTTACACAGTTCGTTCTGCAACGTCCCGATATCGCCGTCGGCAGCGTCGAGCGAGCGCGAGACGCGGGAGATGGCGGCAGCAGATCCGAGCAACAGCGAGCGCCCATCGGCAAGATCGACCCAGTGGGCCCCCTGCTCCTGGGCGATCTGGCCCAGCCGATCCCGTGCGGAGGGGTCGAAGCCGTCGATCTCGAGGGTGTGGTGGATCCAGTCGTCTGCAAGTTCAGGATCGACGCCACCCTCTCGCAGATGCGCTCGAACGTCGCGGTTGCACTCAACTTGCAGCTGTGACACCCGAACCTCGCTCGTCGCGGTCGCCGACCGTTCGGTGAACGCGTCGCCGATGATCGCTGCGTCTCGCGTCTCGGCGACGTCGTGCGTTCGGATGATGTGGGCCCCTCGCTCGATGGCCATTGCGGTGGCCGCCAGACTCACCGGCAACCGTTCGTCGGTATCCCGGCCCGCGAGCTCTCCAAGGAAGTTCTTCCGGTTGATCGAAACCAGCATCGGCCGCCCGAGCGCCCTAAACTCGCGCAGTCGACTGAACGTCTCGCGGTCGTCCGCGGTTGATTTGGTTTCGCTCCATCCACCGAAGGCGGGATCGATGATGGTCTTGTCGGTGAACCCGTTTTGCCTGAGGGCCTCGTACACCTGATCGACATAATCGGCCGCATCGGCCCACTCCGGTGATTTTCGCGTGCCCCAGTCCGTCTCCTCGACGGCGCCCGGGCGCTCGAGGTCCGGTGGGCTGGCCATCTTGGCGACGGCCACGTTATGGTCCCGACAGACCTCGGGCATCGCCGGATCCGCGAACCCACAGATGTCGTTGACCATGTCGAATCCCTTCGAGAGGGCCTCGTCGGCGACCGATGCGTAGCGGGTCTCGATGGAGTAGACCGCGTCACCGGAGACGCTCTCGATGGTCTCGAGGGCGACGTGGAGACGCTCGAGTTCCTCCGCTGCGGTGAGGACCTCGAAGCGCTTGTTGGCCGACTCCAGGCCGATGTCGACGATGTCGGCGCCCTCGTCGATCAGTTGCTCGTCGACGTATTCGGCGGCGTCGCCGGGGTCGTCGAAGACGCTCGGGTCGTAGGGGGACTCCTCGCTGACGTTGAGCACGCCCATGATTCGTGGCGGGTGGTCGTCCCCGATGCCCAGTCCAGCGGCGTCGACATTGTCCATACCATCTCTGGGGATGGGAGCTAAAAAGGGGTCGTGATACCGGCGAAACAGGTTCGCCCGTCGAGGACCGGTTTACCCGAGCATCGCTGATCGTCCAACAGGAGAGCCACCACGGGTCCAGGGCCGCCAGTGGCGACCGACCGTGACGAAACAATCCAGGTGGTCTGTGAGTGACTCGAGGCCTCCCGACCCACGAACAGTCGGTTTTTGGTTGCCCGGGCGAAACCCCACCACATGGGAAAGATCAGTATCGGCATGCTCGGGTGGCGCTTCGACGAGGCCCACGTCCTCGACGAAGACGGCGAGTTCCTGCCCCTCACCGAGATGCCACCCGACGTCAGGGAACGAATCATCCGCCTCGACGTCATCTACAACGCCCCCTGTCACGCCTGCTGGCTCATCCACGGCGACGAGCATCTCGAGGAGTGCAACACGGCCCAGTACGTCTACGGCGAACCGCTCTCCGAGGTCATCCTCTGTGAGGCACACGAGCCGGATTTCGTCTACTGGTTCCGCGAGGACGGTGGCGGCCAGGCACGTGGCAGTGACGACTTCGAGGAGCAGTTCTACGAGTGGTTCCTCGAGGGCAACCGTGCCCCCGAGGACTACGAGGGCATGGAGTACGTCGAGACGGATCCTGCAGACCTGCCACCACCACCGAAACCGGATCCCAGCGAGCGCGAGGAACTGCTTGAGGAGGGGACGGCCGACAAGGTGGGTATCAGCGACGAGGACCTCGCCAACGCGGACCTCGACTTCAACGCCGAGTACCCCGGCACGGAATGACCGCCGAGGAGTCAACCCCGTCCGACGACCCACCCCATCTCGACACGTCGCACGACGCCGCCCGATCGATCCCCGCCGTCGCCGTTGTCGACGCCGAGACGCCGGGCAACGTCGGCACCATCGCTCGAGCGATGAAGAACTTCGGCTTCCGGGACCTCCTCCTCGTGGACCCACCCGAACTGGACCCCGACGGCGAGGCCTACGGCTACGCCGGGCAGGCTCGAGCGGACGTCCTGGCGAACGCCAGAGAGCTGCCGTTCGACCAACTGGTCGCCGAGTATCACACCATCGGCTGTACGGCGATCCCGAACGAGGACGACCGAAGACACGTCCGCTTTCCGTTTTCGACCCCTCGCGAACTCGGGGAGCGTCTGCCGATGGTCGAGGCCGAGACGGCCCTGGTCTTCGGACGCGAGCGGATCGGTCTGACGAACGAGGAACTGGCCCGAATCGACGAGGTGTGTTCGATTCCGGCGAGTGCCGAGTATCCCGTGTTGAATCTCGGACAGGCCGCCACGATCACCCTCTACGAACTCCGCACCCTGACCCTCGGTCCGGATGGGACGCAACTCCCGGACGTCGAGCGGGTGCGGGCCGACCAGGTGACGCTCGAGCGACTCTACGGGCAGTGGGCGGCCCTGCTGGCGGAACTCAACCACCCCGAGGAGAAGCGACCGAAGACGATGCGTATGCTTCGACGGGTGTTCGGGCGCGCCGATCTGACCGACAGAGAGGCAAATACGTTGCTGGGTCTGTTACGGCGGGCCACTGAACGGCCGGATCGGGAAGACAATTAAGCGGGCTCATGCTACGCTTGCCGTGGCATGGCTCCGTTGAGAGCGTACGGAGCTGCCAAAGCTAACGTGCTGAATAAGGGCCAAGCAGATACCACTTGCATCCGCGAGCGAAGCGAGCGGTTCCCCGCCAAGTGGATACGCGCCGTACACGCCCTGAGGGTAACGCTTACAAGCGTTGGTCGCGTTCTCTATACTGTCGGCTCGAAGGTTACGACCGCTTCGATGCCCGATGGCCCGAAACTGGCGGTTCGAGTGTCCGCCCATCTCGGAAACGGGGTGTGCCCTTCGTGGGAACAAAAACCAAGCACCGGGCTTCAAACCGCAACTCAAGTAACTCCGAGTCCGGTGACGCCCCGTTTCGGTTCCTGTCGGAACCAAAACGTCGCCTCCGAACGGAGCGAGGATAGGAGTACCGGCGGTGTGGCACTGCCAGCGGTCCATCCCTTGCCAGACGGGTCGCCGTCGGGGATTCCAACCCCAACCGCGACGGTGGGCTGTAAACCTGCAAACACCCAACTCAACCGCTGCGGTGCGGTGGGAAGCCCACGACTTCAGTCGTGGGAGGATGTCACGCTACACATATCCTCAGTATTCACCACGAAGGGTCACAAACATCACTTTCAGACCGTTTCACCCGAGCCTGCGGATTCTGTTCGCCACATCGGGCCCCGGGCCACCAAACCAATATACCTCGAGCGTAGAGCATCCGCCAATGGAAACGGCCTACCGTCGCCACGTACTCGCGTTGCTGGGACTGGCGTCCACCGCGCTCGCGGGGTGTTCGGCGCTCGAGGGAGACGACCAGAGTGACCTCGGGGTCGGTGACGAAGCGGACGAGGCGACGGACGACGAGCAATCCAGGGACGAGGACGGCGCGTCGGACGAAGACGATGACTCGGCGGAAGACGACGGGAGTCAGGACGCACTCTCGGCCGGGGGACCACCGACGTACGCAGGCGCCTTGCCGGACCGATCAGCGTACGGCACCGAGGTGTTCGAGAGCGACCTGGTCGGCAAAGACACGTTCGTCGTGGCCATCGACCTCGAGACCGTGCGCGGGGCCGTCGACGACGACCCAGGCGAGGGGACGGCGCCCGCTGACCCACTCCTCACGAACGCCGTCGCCGCCATCTCACTCGGTGTATTCGGGATGTTCGCACTCGGTGCCTCCCCCGTTGGGGGCGTGCATGCCGACGCCGAGCAGCCTGCCGAGGGCACACCAACGCTGTGCTATCTCGACGGTGCATACGTGTTCGTCGGGTCCTACGACCTCGAGATGGCCCGTTCGGAACTCGAGGCGGCCGGCTACGACGACGTCTCGCCGGACGCCGACAGGGCCATCTTCACGGACCAGGCCTCGAGTGAGGTCGTCGGCGTGACCGAGGCGGCGTTCGTGTACGCGTCCGGGTCGACGGCGGGCGGCGACGCCGAGGCCCGAGAGGCGGTTGTCGCCGCGATCACGGACGCCAGTGCGGAGGCGGACCTGGCGCTGGGAGAGTCGGGTGGCCCCATCGAGCGAGCACTCGATTCGACCCCCGAAACCGGCATCACGACACTCCTCGCCGGGGGCGGTGACCAACTCAGGGATCTCGAGGAGACGGAATCGACGGCCGATCCGGAGAACGACGTCGTGTTCGATCTAGCGCCGTTCGAGGGGGCCCTGGCCGTGACGCAGACGGTTGGTGGTGAGAGCAGCGAAATCGGGGACGGCGACGGTGGCGAGGGCGCAGGCGGTGGCGATACCGCCCGTGCGGTCGGGTATTACGAGGACGTCGACAGCGTCGACATCCAGGGCCTCGAGGAGACGCTCGATCAGGGGGACGCCGAATCGATGCTTCTCGAGACTCGTGGGGACGCGGTGCTCGTTCGGGCATCCTATGGGAGTGACGTGGCGGATTGATCGCCAGTCCTCATTCGCACCTCACTCATTACCTGTCAGAAGGCACCAGTTCCAATCCGCCACTCGACAATTGCCACTCCCAACTCACCAGTTCCAATCCGCCACTCGACACTCGCCGCTCGACAATAGGCGCTCGAGGTTCGAGACGGATGCTACCGCTTGCTGGGATTCAAAAGCCCAGTGCCTGACCGTCCTTGCGGGGTTCCGTCGCCCCGGTCAGGACGTCACCGCGCTTTCGAACCAGCTGGGCCCCACCAAACAGCGACGGCGGCAGGACCTTCACCTCGTGGCCCTTCCGCACGAGACCGATCTGATTGGGGAGTCGCTCCTCGACCCCGATTGCTCCCTCCTCGCGGTAGCGCCAGCGCGGTGCATCGAGGGCCGCCTGTTCGCCCATTCCGTAGTCGACGAGGTTCGAGATGACCTGGAGGTGGCCCTGCGGTTGCATGTACCCACCCATGACGCCGAAGGCTGCCCAGTCGTCCTCGTCGAACTTCGCGATGGCCGGAACCAGCGTGTGGAAGGGGCGCTTGCCCGGCTCGAGGCTGTTTGGGTGCTCGGAATCGAGTGAGAACGAAGCCCCGCGGTTCTGGAGAGCGATACCGGTGTCGTCGGCGACCAGGCCGCTCCCGAATCCGGCGAACCGGGAGTTGATGTAGGAGACGAGGTTTCCCTCGGCGTCACCGACGGTGAGGAGGACCGTGTCGGCGTCCTCGGCAGCCTGTGTCGGGACCCCCACCTCGGGGTCCTGGATCGGACTGTCGCCGATGGCATCGGCGCGCTCTCGAGCGTAGGCCTTCGAGGCGAGCGGTGGCACCGTCTCGTACTCGGGATCGGTGATATAGTGGTGGCCGTCGACGAACGCGAGTTTCATCGCCTCCGCGAAGGCGTGGACGCGCTCGGGAGAATCGTAGTCGTGATCGCCAGCCCCGATTTCCTCGGCGATGTTCAGGGCCTCGAGGGCGATCAGTCCCTGGTTGTTCGGGGGCAGTTCGAATATTTCCGCGCCGTTGTAGGTGGTGCTCACAGGCTCGAGGAACTCCGGTTCGAACGCCGCGAGGTCCTCGACAGTCATGAACCCGCCCTTTGCCTGCACCTCCTCGGCGATGGCCTCGGCGATCGCACCCTCGTAGACCACGTCGGCCCCCTCGTCGGCAATTCGTTGCATCGATTGGCCGAGTGCCTCGAGGGTGACCAGATCGCCGGGATCGGGTGCCTCCCCGTCGAACAGGTAGGCCTCACGGGCGTGCTCGTCGGTGAACAGTCGAGTCGCTCCCTGCCAGTAGTAGGAGATGACCTCCGAGACCGGATAGCCGTCGATGGCGTACTGAATCGCGGGCTCGAGTGCGTCTGCCAACGTGAGGTTCCCGAGTTCCTCGACCGTGGTTTCCCAGCCACGAGCCGTGCCGGGAACGGTCACCGCGTGCGGGCCGTGGAACGGCATCTCGACGTCGGCGTCCGTGTTAGCTTCGTCCACGGCATAGCCCCGTGCGTCGGGATACCAATCGGCGGCGGCCTCGTGCTCGCGCACCGACCGTGTTACGTTCTCGATAGTGGCGTCGGCAGGTGCCCCACCACAGGCGCGCATAGCCCCCACCTCGCCGTCGGCGGTTCGATAGAGCGCGAAGACGTCCCCACCGAGGCCCGTGGAGGTCGGTTCGACGACGTTCAGCGCCGCGGCCGTCGCCACGGCGGCGTCGAACGCGTTGCCACCCTCCCTGAGCATCGACAGGCCGGCCTGGGCGGCCAGTGGCTGACTCGTGGCGACCATCCCACCGGTGGCGTGGACGGCCGAGCGTCTCGAATCGAATCTGTCCAGATCGTAGTCCATGCCCAGCCGTTCACGGAGGAGTGTCTAAAACGCGGGCCTCCCGGCAGCCTGTGAACTGTCCGCGAGGCGACCAAAGGCAGATCGACCTCAGTCCTCGAGCGCGACTACACCCTCGGTCGAATTGAAGTGGACGCGACGCTCCTCGGTGACGGTCAGACTGACACGGGCCAACTCGAGGGTGCTGTCCCCATCGGGACGTTCGACAAGGAGGGCCGAGAGCCGATTCGTGATGTCGTCGGTTTGTTCCCAGGGCGAGGTATAGTAGCCGTGAACGTGAACGCCGTCGTCGGCTTCCTCGACGCGAGCCCACTCGTGGCCAACCGAGCCCGATCCCCACCCTGACTCGACAACGACCACACAGTGGGTGCTGAAATTGATTTGCTCGAATCTGTCGGCGGTCTCGTCGTCCATGCCTCCGAGATCGAACGCCGACTCGAGCGCATCTTCACTGTCGATCAGATGGGCAGCATAGTGGCTTTTTCCGTCGCCGGTTCCCCGCAGCGTACGATCGTCGAAGCCGAGCGTCTCGATCCCCTCGAACTCGAGGCTCGGTTCCCGCGGCAGGTGCTCGCCGAGGTAGTGGTCGTCCCACTCGTCTTCCTCGGTGATGTCGGCAGGTGGCTCGGGGAGATCGATATCGTAGGGCGGTTCGTCGACGCGTGGATCCTCCGGGATACCCTCGTTCGAGTTACCATCGTCACCCTCGTCCACCTCGACCCTTACCACGATGGGGATCTCGAGCGTGTCCCCGTCTCCCGTCTCGTCAGTTTCGTGGACGGTAGTGCTGATCGTCGCGTCGTAGCCCCCTGCCCTGAGGTGTGGCGTATCGACGTGGAGTTCGAATTCCTGGGAGAGACGGTCACCCGCACTCAGGGCTTTCGACACCGCGAGACTGTCGACACCGTCGACGTGCTTGCGCTCATTGGGATCGACGCGCATGTTCTCGCTTTCCTCGTAGGCCTCGCTCCAGAAGGTGATCGTGTCGTTCGCAGTGGCGTCCTCGTCGCCACTCCCGTCTCCGTCCCGGTAGTGTCCCCAGAGAACACCGAAGGGAGCCGGAATGCCCGATTCCGACGTCAACTCGCGGTTCGTTTCGTTCGTGAGCGTCACCTCGAGCACGGCCGGGCCATCCTCCGTCACGTACGGATCGACCAGTTCGACCTCGAGGGAGGCGAGGTCACCCGAAACCGAGTGCGGGGCGTCGTCGAGGGAGACGACGTACGGGGCCTCCGCGGGATCCATCTCCGGATCGCGATCGTCGTTGCCCGAATCGTCGTCATTCGAGTCGTTGGCTCCTGTCCCGTCGGACGGGTCGCCATCGCTCAGACACCCAGCGAGTACGCCGGCAAGGCAGCCACCGGCAGCCACTATGGTGCGTCTGCGGTTCATAACGGCCCTAAACTGGCTCGACATAAGTGCTTTCAGCAAGGTCAAAACCGTCTTTCAGCAAGTGTGGTTCGGGCGGCACCCACGAGTACGGCGTGAGCACAACGTTGACGGTGTCTCGAACGAATCGTTGGGCACAGCAATCGATGGCAGACGGCACCCAGCTTCCCGGCGTGGACGCACCCGAGGAGTCGACGGCAGATCCAATCGTCCTGCACGTCGACGCCGACTGCTTCTATGCGGCCTGCGAACGCCTGCGAGAGCCAGCCCTCGAGGGCAAACCCGTCGTGGTCGGGATGGGGTACGAACCCGGCGACACCGTCGGGGCGGTGGCCACCGCGAGTTACGAGGCCCGCGCATTCGGCGTCGAGAGCGCACAGGCCATCTCGACGGCCCTCGAGCGCCTCCCCAGGCGGGCCGACGTGATCGACGCGGCCGATCCGGAGACACCCCTCGAGGAGACGGGCCACTACCGGCCTGTCGATATGGAGTACTACAAGGACGTCGCCGCCGACGCCAAGGCCGTCCTGCACGAGTGTGCCGACGTCGTTCGAGAGGTGAGCGTCGACGAGGCCTACCTCGACGTGACCGAGCGGACCGCCTGGTCGGTCGTCGACGGCTTCGCCCGACACGTCAAGGACCGAATCCAGCGCGAGGTCGGCATCGTCGTCAGCATCGGCGTCGGCCCGTCGATGAGCGTCGCCAAGATCGCCAGTGACTTCGACAAACCGGACGGCCTCACCGTGGTGCGCCCCGACGAGGTGCGATCGTTCCTCGCTCCCCTCCCCGTCGACGAACTGCACGGTGTCGGCCCCGTGACGGCTCGCGAACTGCGCTCGATGGACCTCGAGACCGCGGGCGACGTGGCAGCGGCCGACCCCGAACCGTTAGTCGAGCGGTTCGGCGAACGGGGCCGGGACCTCTACGATCAGGCCTGTGGCAACGACGACAGGCCGGTCGAGCCGAAGGGGCTCCCCAAGAGCTTCTCCCGAGAGTCGGCGTTCGACGGCCCGGTCGAAGATCCCGAGCCAAAGCGAGACCGATTGGCGACGCTCGCACAGGCGGTTGCCGAACGGTCCCGACAGGAGGGGGCACTGTATCGAACCGTGGGCGTGAAAGCCGTCTTGCCACCCTTCGATGTCAACACGCGGGAACGATCGCTCCCGGGCCCGGTCGACGACCCAACTCTCGTGGGCGAGATCGCGCGGGACCTCTTTGCCGAGTTCGAGGCCGACCCGGTTCGCAAGCTCGGCGTCCGGGTTGCGAACCTCGAGTTCACGGGCGCCGACCAGGCGAGTCTCGCAGACGTCGACTGGCACCAACAGGGTGGCGGAACTCGAACACCCGCTGATGAATCGACTGGTCAGGGCGAATCGAGCCACGAAACCGCTTCGAGGCCGGGAATCGACCCGAAAAACCCCTCGACCGACGTGGCGGCCACCGATCGTGTCGGCGACGGGGAGTCCAGAGAGGCAGGCCAACTCGACCTCTCCACGGCAGTTCGATCGGTTCGGGGACCCGATGGTGACGGGGAAAGCTCCCGGCCTGGGGATCTGGACGAGAGTGGTCAGGACGAGTCGGCCACCGAACCTGCTGTCGACCCAGCCGACGTCACCGACGAGCCTGACACCGCACTGGACGACGAATCAACGGAATCGGGACAGCTATCACTCGGGGCATTCGATGCGGACGCGACGTGACAGCTATGGTATTCCTCATAAGTAATTGACATTTGCTCGCCAGACGTGTCGACGGGTGGTGTGTGAGTCGTGTCAGTTGATCATAGCGTGTCCCACTCTGGCCGCTCACCACCCCCGCTGGTCGCTACCTCCCATCGCTCGAGAACGATCGCGTTGGGGCCGAAATACACATGACGGTTCCCTCGAGAGTGCCAGATGACCCCGTGGCAGACGAAATTGAAAATATAAGTCACCACAGAAAAACCGTCTAACAGATCGCCGGCGACGACCCGTCCCAAACCCCACATGACCGACGATATCGACTTCTACGACCTGCTCAAGGTGGACGAAGACGCCTCACAGGACGACATCAAGAGTGCCTTCCGCGAGCAGGTCAGGGTCTACCATCCGGATCTGAACGACGACGATCGGGCTCAGGCCCAGTTCACGGCGCTGAAGAAGGCCTACGACATCTTGGGCGATCCCGTCGAGCGCCAGGCCTACGACCGACTGGGCCACGAGGACTACGTCGCCAAGCGAACCTCCGGGCTGCCGTCCCCGGACCTCTGGAAACGATCCGTCGATTCGGACGGGGAGTCCGACGCCGACGGCAGTAAAAACGATACTCGCGATGACGGGCGGAGTACGGCCGCTTCCGGGGCATCGGCCGGCGGGAGCAGTAGTTCGACGGGAGCTGGCGGCTCGGGCAGGCGGACCACTGGTGGACGTTCAGAGCGGAGCGCCGCCGGTTCGGCATCGGGTTCGGGCCGGACCGTTGGGGGCCGATCCCGATCCACGGCCAGTGGGTCGGATGGATCGACCACCACGGCCGGGGCCACCGCAGCAGGCACTGCCGGCACCTCGACAGCCAGCTCGGCGACCAGCGGAACGACTGCGAGTGGGCATGGGCGTTCGAGCGACCGGGCAGGTGCCACCACCGCCACCACCTCGAGCACCACCCAGTCGACACCGACCACCGATCACTCACGGCCGGGCCCACTCACGAACAACGCCTTCGTCCGGTGGTGGCGCAACCAGAACTTCGCCTGGCCGCTCATCTGGACCTCCGTCCTCGTTTACGTCGCCGGGCTGGGTCACTTCGCTCTCGTGCACGAGGGGGAACTGTCCACCCTCGTCGATGAGCTGGCCGGCGTTGGAACTGACCCGAACGGGCTCTGGGCCGTCCTGACCGAGAGTCGTCACGGCCTCGATACCGCCCTCGCGTTCATCACAGCCGTGGATCTCGTCGAGCCACCACTCGAGCAACCGCAATGGTATGGCGCGCTCGCGGGGTTAATCGCGCTCTCGTTGGTTGTCGTCATCGCGGCTCGAGTGGCCTGGCGAGGGGACACCTGGGGTGCAGTATCTATCGACGAGACCATGGTGGTCGCCATCGCACTGACGGTCGCCATGAGCGCCGTTGGTGGCCCGCTGCTCGCCGGCGTCGTACTGATGCCACTCCTGTTTGGCGTGGTCCTCTATCGCACGAGCCAACTTCCTGGATGGTCGCCGTCGTTCGTCTACGCGTTGCTCGTCTCGACGCCGCTTTCGGGCCTCGCTGTGAACGCAGCGGGTTACGCGACGCTGGTCGGTGACCTGCTCCTGTTCGTCGTCCTCCCGTTGCTGGGCGCGATCGGCCTCCAGTTCCGCGTCACCCTCCGGAAGCACTTCGGGCGATGACCAACCGTCGATTCCACCTCACCCAACCCGCGTCGCGACCCCCTTCGTCTGTCGATAATCCGAGTCCAGAATCGACTCGAGGCGCTCGTTCAGTATCAGGTCGTCGTCGCCGGTCCATTCGCTCGGGTCCAGAACGGGGACGATCATGAATCCGCGCCCGCGAACCTCTCGGGCGTGGAGGTCCGACATCTCGAGGTCGATCCGGTGGCGGTGGGTGGTGTACTCCCGGAGGACGTGATCGGTGGCTCGCGCGCCGACCGGCAGGAGAATGTGGGCGTTGATCGCCCGCAACTCCGCGTCGAAGTACCGCTCGAGTTCGGCGTACTCTTCAGGCGTTGGTGAGCGGTTCCCTGGGAGACAGCACATGTGCAAATAGTCGACAAAGAGGTTCGACAGTGTGGGTCGATCGACGGGTCCCTCGACGAAGCCGGTTTCCCGAAAGATCGAAAGCAGGCGCTGACTCGCCGCCCGTTCGGAAAACGGGATGCCCGAGTGCGTACCGCCGTGGACTCCGGGGTGATCGCCGATCAGGTGGAAATCGGCGTTCGCGTCGCCGTAGCCGAACACGGCGGGCCGGGCCCCTGGGTCCTGTCGCTCGAAGGGCGGCCGCATCCCGAAGGGGTTGCGCATTCGGTCGGTAACGTTCTCCACAGGGTATCCGAGTAGTGGTGAGCAAATAACGGTAGTGGAACTCGCCAGGATGCGGTGTAAGCATGGGGATCCCGGGGTCGGCCACTCGAACTCGGTGACACACAGTTGTGCACATTCCGTCAGTCATTGACCGGGAGATGCGCACGGACCCGAGCATTGAAGACGGCGGGCGTCCCGAATTTATCCAATGACCGAAATCATCGACGGCAACGCGGTCGCCAGCGATATTCGAGCGGGCCTCGAGGACGCAATCGAGACGCTGGCGGACGCCGGGGCACGCCCCGGACTGGCGACCGTACTGATGGGGGACGATCCGGCCAGCGAGACCTACGTCTCGATGAAACAGCGCGACTGCGAGGAGGTGGGAATCGAACCACACCACGTCGACGTGCCCGCCACTGCCCCCCCGATCGACCTCTACGAGACCATGGACGAACTCAACGAGAACCCCGACGTTCACGGCTATCTCGTCCAGTCGCCGGTTCCGGATCACGTCGACTACCGCGAGGTCATCCGGCGGGTCGATCCGCGCAAGGACGTCGACGGCTTCCATCCCGAGAACGTCGGTCGGCTCGTCGCCGGGGACGCGCGATTTCGACCCTGCACCCCCCATGGCGTCCAGCGGTTGCTCGAGGCCGCGGACGTGGAGACCGAGGGTGCGGACGTGACGATCGTGGGCCGCTCCAGGATCGTCGGGAAACCGCTCGCGAACTTGTTGATTCAGAAGGCCGACGACGGCAACGCTACCGTCACCGTCTGCCACTCGCGCACCGAGGATCTCGCCGTGAAGACGCGTCGGGCCGACATCGTCATCGCCGCAGCGGGCGTCCCCGAACTCGTCGATGGGTCGATGATCGGCGACGGCGCAGTCGTGATCGACGTGGGCGTCAATCGCGTAGATGCCGACACCGAGCGGGGATACGAACTCGTGGGTGACGTCGAGTTCGAGAGCGCGAAAGCACACGCGTCGGCGATCACGCCGGTTCCTGGTGGCGTTGGCCCGATGACTCGAGCGATGTTACTCTACAACACCGTCAAGGCCGCCAGCCAGCAGGCTGACGTGCCGGTCGAGTTGCCCTGATTTCGGGATCTCTTCGGATAGAGACACCCGGGAGCTCCGGCCGGCTGCCTGGAACGTGCTTTTCTGGGTCGACACTGCTAGAACTCACTACGAGAAGTCGACCCCGTCCTCGAGGGACGCCCGCGCCGCCTCGAGTGCCTGTCGATCCCCCCGCAACCCATCGGCGAGGGTTCGCGTCGCCTCGAGCAATCCCTCAGCGGTCTCGGGCGGGACGTCCCCCTCGAGGAGCCGCAATCTCGTCTCGTGATCGAGAAGCGTCTCGAGCAGGCTGGCCGCCCCCGGTGGGGGTGCGGTGTCCCTCGCATCCAGCCACGCACGAACGTCACGCCGGTAGGCCCGGACGGCGTCGGCGACGGTGAGTCCGCGTGGTTCGCGCATCGTGGCCGGCACGTCCTGGAGGTCGGGCCGCTCACCCGCATCGGCGTCTCGAAGGAGCGCCAGCACGTACAGCTCCTCGTCCGGCGTCAAGCGGGTTCGCCGCGCGGCGACGTGGGCGACGTGGCGCAACTCCACGGCGGCGAGGTAGGTGTCGTCGAGATCCTGCAACGAGCCACCGCGGACGAAGCCACGGTTGCGGACGTATTCCCGGCACGCCTCGGTGGCAGTGTCGGCAACGTCAGCGAGTGGTTCCTCGTCGATCAGCCCACGAACGGCCGTCAGATCGAAGCGGACCTGCCTATCAGTGTGTCTCGAGCGCTCGCCCGTCGCGACGCTCCGCAGGCTCCCACAGGCCGGACAGCCGACGCTCCCGGTTTCGAAGTACGACCAGCGGGTCCCACAGTCGGTGCACTCGCGGTCGCCACGGATGTCCATCGATCGCTCGTTACGGCGGCAACGGCAAAAGTCGGGTGGTCCTCGAGACGGTAACTGGGCTACCGCGAGCGGTGGACCCTATACTTCGAATATCAAAGCATAATACATTGAGTAATGGAGTGTATCACTTCATATTTCGAAGTGGGATACTCACTCGAAGACGTCGACCAGTGGCCGATCGTCGATCATCCTGGTTAACGCGATCCGGTCGACAGCGTCGGGTGCGCGCTCGAGCACCTCCCGGGCGATCTCCTCGGCGACCTCCCGATCCGTGTCGTCGTCGACCATGTTGATCACGGGAACGTATCGAGCGCCATCGGGGACTCGCTTGCGCCCGCCCCTTCGGTGGGCGAGCACGCGAGCCACGTCCGTCGGACGAATCGACTCGCCCACGTCTCGGCCGGTGATCGCCGAAACGTGGGTCGGTCGATGGACGACCGCCTCGGTCAGGGGGTGGCCAACGGCGTGACAACTCGCGACTGCGAGGACGACATCGCTCGAGGCAGGAATCTGTGGCTCTCGATCGTTCGGGGCCTTCAGGTGGCGGGTTCGCGCGCCGTCGGCCTTGACGAGGATCGGGAGGTCCTCGGCCACCGTCGTGAGCTGATCGACCACTGTCGGTTCGTACCCGCGATAGCGCTCGTCACCCTCGCGTTCGGGCACGAGACCGAGGGGCCAGTTGCCGTTGGTAGCCTCGAGCGAACGATCCGTGGACTCGCTTTCGAGTCTCGATTCGAGGGCGTCCATCGGCTTCGCAGTCACGGTCACCGATCCGACCTGTCGATCGAAAATCGGGATTCGCACCGTCGCCGTCACCACTGCCCGCTCGAGGTGGCTCGCAAGCGTGTAGAGCGTCGTCTTCTTGCCCCCAGCGCCAACGACACTCGTCACTCCACCATCGATCCCGAACACGTCGAGGAGGTCCGTTGTCCCGGCCATGGCTCGAGGTTGGTCGGCCACGGTGAAAACTGGTACTCTTCCGTCGACCGCCACCGGCGGCGGGCCCGCTGGTGTTCCGGTGGGAGCCCCCTGCAGGGTGTTCAGGCCAAATGCTGAGACTTCGCCCGTCTGGAGGCTGTCACGCGTCCGTCTCCGGAATCTCTCGGATCGCCTCGAGTACCGTCGAATCGAGCGCGTACTCGCCCGCATCGCCCCGATCGACCACGTCCCGGCTCCGGAGTTCCGAGAGTAAACTCTGGACGGCAACGGGCGACCGCTCCACCGCGTCGGCCACGGATTCGGTCGACAGCGGCCCGTCAAGCGCGATCGCCTCGATCACGCGGTGGGCCGTCGGCACCGTACACCGCGAGTCGGCACAGGCAGCGGTCACCCGCTCGTCGACGTCCTCGAGGGCGAGTAGCGACGCGATGGTCTCCCGGTCGTCGTCGACGACCATCGCGGCGGTTTCGTGGGCTGGCTCGGCCGCCTCGCCGTCCACAATCTCTTCACCTTCGTCCCCTGCATCGATCTCGGCGAATCCGTACTCGTGGGCCGCGCCGCCCACCTGGACGATGGGCGTTTCGCTGTCCCCGTCCTCGGTGTCATCTTCGCACTTGGAGTCGCTACCGTCGCCCCCTTCGGACGCCACGTCATCGCGTTCGTCGTCGCTCGCCTCCCCCGCGATGATCATCGAGTCCGCATCACCGTCGGCATCGCCCCCGGCCTCGTCGTCGACGGGTTCGAGCCACCGCTCGAGTTCCGCGATCTGTTCACGAAGGGCGTCGGTTTCGGCCTCCAGGCGCTCCACTTCAGCCTCGAGCCTGGCGATCTCCTCGTCCCGGGTAGCCACCGCCGCCTCGCGCTGCTCGAGGGCCCGATCGCGTTCGGCCAGTTCGTGGCGGAGGTCGTCACGTTCGGCTTCGAGTTCCTCGACGCGTGCTTCCATGTCGACGAGTTCGTCGTGGAGGCGGCGAAGGTCGCCCCCGGAGTCGGGAAACGTCGTCTGGACCGTGTCGGCTCCTGCGAGGGCATCGGCCATCTGACGAGCGGCGGACGAGACGTCTCGGGCGGAGGCGAGTTCCTCCTCGAGGGAGTCGATACGCTTCTCACGCTGGTCGAGACGCTCCTCGAGTTGTTCGATGCGGTCTTCCTCCCGGTTCTTTCGCTCCGAGATCGACTGGAGGTCGTCGACAAGTGCGTCGGAGACCGACTTCAGTTCCGGGCGCTCGAAGTCGTCGAGCCCCGGCGTCGCCCCCGCGTCGAACGTGCGCTTACGCCGGAACTGAATCTTCTGGACCTCGGCGTCGGTCCAGTCCATCTGGACGAACGCCTGTCCGTCCGCGAGATCCGAGACGAGTTCCGTGTACTCCGTGTCGATGATCCGACCGACGACCTTGGTGTCGTTGTCCCAGGTGAGGCGATGCCACACGAGCCAGTTAGCCTGGGTAATGAAGTCCTTCTTGACGTCAGCTGGACGCTGACTGATGCCCAGGATGCCGAGGCCGTGTTTGCGACCGCGCTTCCCGATCTTGATCAGCAGGCGACCCGTCTCGCCGACTCCACCACCCTCGGGAATGTACTCGTGAACCTCCTCGACGACGAGCAAGAACGGTTTTTTGAGTTTCTTTTCCTTGACGAACAGCTGGCGGGCCGTCTCCCGAAGCAGTTCGTCCGCCTCTTCCTCGTCGAGGTAGCCAGACACGTCGAGGATGACGGGAACGTTCTCCTCCAGGGCGAGCGACGCCATCTGTTCGGCGTGCTCGGCCCCGATCTGGATGTCACACTCCTCGTCAGCCCCCGCGTGGAGCATCTCGTATTCCTCCTTGAGCCCGTAGTACTCGCCGTCGGTGTCCACGATCAGGAGCGGGAATCCGGCCTCGAGCAGTTCCTCGGCGATCACCGAAGCCGTGTTCGACTTACCGGAGCCGGACTTACCTGTGACGAACCCCCGACCGGTCAGCAGTTCGACGACTGGCAGGGCGACCTCTGAACCGTCGCTTTCCTCCCCAACGATGACCTCACGAGTGTCACTCATTCCTCGATCACGCGCCGTCCGCGCCGATAACTCATTGATTCCACGTCCCATCGGGAACCCTTGAAGCTTCGCCTCACGTGACGATCACGGATCGGTACGTATGTCATGTCACCACATTCCAAAGAAACAATTATGTCAATCCCTCCAATTGTATCGGGTAGCCGATCGCCACTGCGCGATCCCGACCGACGATGACCACCACTCCACGCTTCCCGGCCGACGTTCGCGACGCCCCAAGTGGCAACGCGGACGTCGCCGGCACCGGTAGGTCCCCCGTCTCCGGACGGTATGGGACCGCTACCGGGCCCGATACCGACACGCTTCGTGTCGGACCCAAGGGACGTGGATGGCGGTCGGTGGTCGGTCACTCCATGCCGTCGAACGGTATCGACGGCATCGCCGTCCCCGCCGCGTAGGTCCGCGCGCTCGGCTGGACGGCGATTCTCGAGGAATCACCCCTCGAGGTGGAGACTCGTTCTCCGCTGCCCTCGTGGCCGAGTGCCCGGACCACGCGGTTTCCCCCGGTGTGGACACCGCGTGGGCCCAGCCCACCCCGAGTTCGATTCTCGGCGGGGGACTCATGGCACGATCAACCCATGTCGTCGGGGCGACCGTCGCGGTTCGCGTTCCCCTGAACGCGGACGGCGACCTCGTCACCGCCGGTACGCGCATCGTCGAACGAGCAACTGCCGTCGACCGCGTCACAGACGCCACCGTCCGGGGCCTCGAGCCCAGCCTCAACGACATCACGGTCACCCTCGAAACTGAGGTCGTGGTGGTCGGTGATCGAGGCGAGGACCTGGCCGTCACCAGGCGTGCCCTCGAAGCGGGCATCGGTGTAAGCGTCGAGGATCTCGAGCCCCTCGAGCAGGAGTGTCAGCGTGCAGGTGAGACAGAACCCGGTACCGAGACCGAGGAGCAGCCCCTGGTTCACTGATGGGCCTAGGGAACCCTCGCGCTCGGCGACGAATAACGCGAGCCTGCTGCGGTGGATTTTTTGGCCACCTCCCTGCTAACTCGCCGAGGCAGTCAGTGGTCCGTGGAGGGAGCACGAACGCGGTGGTACACTTGCGACGCTGGTAGCTCCCCACAACCAGACGTCTCAGCCCCGGTGATGGCCAGCGTCCCAGCGAGGGTATCGTGTTGGGGTTACAGTGACGGTCGGTGGCTACGATCGCCCGCGCACCGACCACGACCATCCCGATGGCTCGAAGAGGGAGTGTCTAACCGTCGAAAACTGGAAAGCACGCCGGCTCCTACTGGAAGCCGATACGACTGCCACGGCGACCCGTCCCGGGTTCGACGGCCCGCTGGCCGCCCTTGAAGTCCTGCTCGATCTGCTCGTAGTACTCGAGGATGTCGTCCGTGATCGTCGGGCGGACGTTCTCCATCGCCTGTCGGAAGTGACGCATTTCGACGATATCCGCGTCGTCGTCCTCGCGCAGGGCCTCGATCGCCGCTTCGCGACAGATCGACTGGAGGTCGCTGCCAACGTAGCCCTCGGTGATTTCGGCGATCTCGTGCAGGCTGACGTCTGCCGCCAGTGGCGTGGCTTCGGTGTGAATCTCGAGGATCTGCTCGCGCCCCTCGGTACTGGGCTCGCCGATCATCACGAGCCGGTCGAACCGGCCCGACCGGAGGAGTGCAGGGTCGATCATGTCCGGCCGGTTGGTCGCGCCGATGACCATCACGTTCCCCATCTCCTCGAGGCCGTCGAGTTCCGTCAACAGCTGGTTGACGACCCGTTCGGAGACGTTGCTCCCGACCTCGCCGCCCCGTCCCGGTGCCAGCGAGTCGAGTTCATCGAAGAATATCACCGTCGGGGAGACCTGTCGGGCCTTCCGGAACGTCTGGCGAATCGCCTTTTCGGACTCACCGACCCACTTGCTTAGGAGTTGTGGACCACGCACCGAGATGAAGTTCGCGTTGGTCTCGTTGGCCACGGCTTTCGCCATCAGCGTCTTACCGGTACCAGGTGGACCGTAGAGCAACACCCCGGCTGGTGGATCGATTCCCATCCGATCGAACTTCGCGGGATCGCGCAGGGGCCACTCGACGGACTCCTGGACCTTCGACTTTGCGTCGTCGAGGCCGCCGACGTCGTCCCAGGACATCTTCGGCAGTTCCACCAGGACCTCGCGCATGGCCGACGGTTCGACTTCGGCGAGTGCCCCGCGGAAGTCCTCGCGCTTGACGATCATCCGGTCGATCAGACTCGGCGGAATGTCCTCCTCGTCGAGATCGATCTCCGGCAGGTAGCGACGGAGCGCCTTCATCGCGGCCTCCTTCGTGAGGCTCTCGACGTCCGCACCCACGAAGCCATGGGTCTCGTCCGCCAGATGCCCCAGATTCACATCGTCCGACAGGGGCATCCCTCGGGTGTGAATCTGGAGGATCTCCTCACGACCCACCTCGTCCGGAACGCCGATCTCGATCTCGCGGTCGAACCGACCCGGGCGACGCAGGGCTGGATCCACGCTGTCGACCCGGTTGGTCGCCGCGATGACGATGACCTGCCCACGTGCCTCGAGGCCGTCCATCATCGTCAGGAGTTGGGCAACGACTCGACGCTCGACCTCACCGGTGACGTCCTCACGCTTGGGCGCGATGGAGTCGAGTTCGTCGATGAAGATGATCGAGGGCGACTCCTCACTCGCATCCTCGAAGATTTCGCGCAACTGCTGTTCGGACTCGCCGTAGTACTTTGAGATGATCTCCGGGCCCGCGATGGAGAAGAAACTCGCGGACGTCTCGTTGGCGACGGCCTTCGCCAGGAGGGTTTTCCCGGTCCCCGGTGGGCCATGCAGCAACACGCCCTGTGGGGGTTCAATTCCCAGTTTTTTGAATATCTGGGGGTGTTTCATCGGCAGTTCGACCATCTCCCGGACGCGCTGGATCTCGCCCTGCAGGCCCCCAATGTCTTCGTAGGTAATGCCACCACCCGTCTTCTCGAACCCGGAGATGGGTTCCTCACGCAACTCGACGTCGGTGTCTTCGGTGATGAGGACGACGCCCTCCGGATCGGTCTCCACGGCGATCAACGGGATGGCCTGACCCGGCGACCGCATGAATGGATGGTTCGTCGAACTCATCACGGGGACGATGTCGCGGCCCACCACCGGCCGCTTGAGAATCTGGCGTTTGACCATCCCGGCAGCGTCCGACCCGAACTGGACGGAGGCCTCCTCGGGCGGCGCGAGTACCAGACTCTCCGCCTTCGTCGCCTCGGCTTTGCGGATCGTGACCCGCTCACCGATCCCGACGTCAGCGTTCTGTCGGGTGAAGCCGTCGATTCTGACGGTGTCCGTGTTCCAGTCTTGCCGGTCCGCACGCCACACCTTCGCAGCAGTCGTCTCCGAGCCCTCGATCTCGATGATGTCACCCGGGCTCAGTTTCAGATGTAACAGCGTGTCCGGATCGAGTCGGGCGATGCCACGACCCGAATCGTTCGGGTACGCTTTCGCGACCTCCAGTTGCACTTCGTTCATGATTGGGGATAGACGGGGATGTTCCTGACTCCGACTCCACGTCGGATAGGTTTTTTGCTACCACTGGTACCCACCTGTGCTAGCGACTATCATATGATGGTGAGGCAGGAGGCTACATAGATGTACCGGCATCGGTCGTTTTGCGCGGTTTCGACGGAAGCTATTTCACCCTCGAGTACACCGCCCCTTCGACCCGAGTGAAATCACTTTAGGTACTCGCCCGCTCCCAGTACGGTATGTCACCCAAGACGCTCACCTTCGATGGGCGAATGGGAGCCAGCGGGGATATGTTGCTGGCTGCCCTGGTCGATGCGGGGGCGGACCCTGCCGTCCTCGAGCCGGTCGAGTCGGCACTCGCCCTCGAGTACCGTATCGGACGGACGACGAAGTGTGGGATCGACGCGACGACCGTCGAGGTCATGCTCCGGGAAACGGACCCCTCGTCGGAAGGCCACGGCACTGATGCGGGACAGGGTCACCATCACGATCACGAACAGAAGCATGATCACGCTCACGGGCACGATCACCAGGAGGACAGTGCCTCACACAACCAGGCTGACGATCACACCGACCAGGACCACGCGGGCCATGACCATACCCACGGGGAGGACCATCACAATGGGGACCATCAGCACGACGACGAACACACCGAAACACCCGCCAAAACCGAAGCCCACGTCCACGCCGAGGGCCACGGCCCCCATCGCAGCTACCTCGAGGTCTGTACGATCGTCGAGAACATGGCCCTCGAGCCGGTCGTCGAGGCCGACGCCCTCGCCATCTTCGAACTTCTCGCGAAGGCCGAGGCGACCATCCACGGCACCGACCTCGAGGAGATCCACTTCCACGAGGTCGGGGCTGACGACGCCATCGCTGACGTCGTCGGCGTCGCCCTGTTGGTGCAGGACCTCGACATCGAGCACGTGGTGACGACACCGATTTCGGCCGGCGGTGGCACGGTCTCGATGAGTCACGGCGAGTACCCGATCCCAGCGCCGGCCGTCCTCGAGATCGCCACTCGAGCCGACTGGCAACTCACCGGCGGGCCGGTGGACGTGGAACTCCTGACGCCCACTGGGGCCGCGATACTCGGCCACTATGCCGACGGGGTCGAACACCTCCCGGCGATGACCGTCGACACCACCGGCTACGGGGCCGGCGGCTACGCCCTCGATCCCCACCCGAACGTCCTTCGAGCAACCGTCGGTACCGTGGCCGGCGGGCTCCAACGTGAGGACATCGCCGTCCTCGAGACGAACCTCGACGACGCCACCCCCGAGGTGCTCGGCGGGTTACAGGACACCCTCACCGCGGCTGGTGCTCGCGACGTTTCGATCCTCCCGGTCACGATGAAGAAGTCACGCCCTGGCCACCTCGTCAAGGTCATCTGCAGGCCCGCAGATCGCCAACGTGTCGCCCGCAAACTCGCAGCGGAGACGGGCACCCTCGGGGTTCGCGACGCGGGCGTCACCCATCGCTGGATCGCCGAGCGCCGGTTCGACACGGTGACCCTCGAGGTCGAGGACGCCACCTACGAGGTCACAGTCAAGATCGCGAGCGATGACAAGGGTGCGGTCTACGACGTCAGCGCCGAATACGACGATGTGGCGGCTGTGGCCCGTGAGTCCGGCCGGCCGATCCGATCGATAGCCGACCGCGCCGAAGAAACCTGGCTCGCACAGGGCGATGGATGATCGATCGCCGATTCGAGTGGAAACGCCTATTCCGAGCCGTCGAGTACCCTCGAGTGGCCGATGACGAGGGATCCGCACTGAACCGGACTCGGCATCCGGTGATGGTGACCCCTATGAGTACCGAGGCCCACTTGCTGATGATAGACAGCTATCACTAAACTCCACTCGATATCAGCGTATGCAGGGAATCGGGTATTACCGTTTTTTGACCGGGAAGACACTCAGAACCGCTGAAAGTGTCGACAGAGACTGGAAATCGTCAATCGAGAACTGTACGAAGGCATGAGGTGATCGAGACAGAGCTCAGGAGCACGACGAGACAGGGCGTTTCTTCGGACCCACTCATGTGACTTCGAACCACTCGGTCACTCGTCACGTGTAATCTCGTCCACAGGGGAGACGTCTCGAGGACGAGTTCACACCAATGGCGCAGATACATGTCGACAAGAGCGGTCACCTGGCGGAGGGTTCGACCCGGGGCAACGAGAGCAACGACGTGGCGTACCCAGCGTCGCTTGCACTCGAAGCGGTCGACGTTCGGACAGTTGGGGAGGTGTACGATATACGTGCGCTACAATTTCAACAGGTCCTTCGAGGGTCATCGAATTGACTTGCAAATTCATGAGGGATTTGACCGGATGTCTTCGGCCGGTATGGATTGATTACCGTGACTGGTACCCGAGTCCCGTGGCGCGTAACTAACGGCCAATGCCGTCAACCTATGATGAATGCGGGATCAGGGAGACGTGGATCCAATCTGGGGACGAGCACCCGCGACGACGCCGACCGTTCCCCTGCACTATCCGCTGCTTGCCGTCGCCACGATACTGGTGACGATCGCCCCGTCCTCGTGGCTTGTTGCCACGGACCGGGGGTATCTGGTCGCCGGCGCGATGCTCGGCATTGTGGCTCTCTACGGTATCGTCTGTACCAGCGTCAGCCTCTCGACACGGCCCGCGTTCGTTGTTTTGTTTGGTGGCTACTGGCTTGGACTGGTGGCTCACTACGTGATTCACAATCCTCACTCCACACTGCTATCGGTCATCATCAGTACCCCTATCGCGATCCTCGCGACCGTCGTCGTCTTACCACAGTTCATCGAGGGCCGCCGACAGACTTTCTCGATGGCGCTGACCCTCGGGAGCGTCGCGATCGCCGTGATCGGCATCTGGGTCCTCTGGGCGACTGCCAACACTGGACTGGAGGTCTCTGGGTTCGTCGGTGAAACGGTCATGGGACTGTCCCCAATCCGAACCGTGTCGGTGTTCAGCAACCCAAACCCGTACGGCTTTTTTATGATGGTTGGGTGTCTGGCCGCGCTGTATACGCTGCTCGTCCGTGGGGGGCTCCTCTGGGTGACTGCGTTCGGATTCTGCCTGATCGGTCTGGTGATGAGTGAGGGGGACGCCGCACTGATCGGCTTCATGATCGGTGCAATTGTCGTCCTGTCGGGCCGACACCGGTACCTCTCGTATCTGGGAATTGGCGTCGCCACACTGATCCTGTACGGAATGATACGCATCGGTCACGTCCCGGAGGTGATGCGAACGACGCTGATGAGCCGAGTCGAATACTGGGTTCGATCGGTGGAATTGCTCATCGCCAACCCGTTGTGGGGTATCGGATTCGAGGACGTCGGCTCGGAGATCGGACTGGGACAGCAGTTCGAGTACTCCGAGCTCTTCCCACCACTGAGTTCGGACACGGGACGGAGTAGTGGACCGCACAGTTCCTACGTGTATCCACTGCTCAGCACGGGGTTGCTCACTGGGGTGTTGTACCTCAGTTCGGTGGCCTACGCCCTGGCCTGTGGGATCAGGGCCCGATGGACGCTGTGGAACGCCTACGTCGTCGGGGCGGCGAGTGCAATCTACGTGTACATGCTATTCGAGTCTCACTTCCTAGGCGGGCTCAGCGTCTCGGCGGTCGTCTTCGGGCTCTTCGTCGGCCTCTTGCTTTCGACTGGGCCGGACGATTCGGAGGCGGATACGGCGAGTCGACTCGCCTGAGAGAACCTTTCAAACCCGATGCCAACACATCAGGAGTCGAACACCGACTCAAACGAAACGGTCGTTCCGACTGCTTGTGAGTCTCCCTCGATGTCGGGAACCGTCACTCCGAACACCGCCTCGTCCAATTCTCCAACGACACGACCGTTGATCCAGAGGGTACCGTTCGCGACCGTCCACCCGACGATCAGGGGACCCTCCGGGGAATTCTGCAGTTCGTGAGCCTCCATGGCATCCTCATCTATCTCGTCTCCCCAGTGGATGGAGATCCCTTCGATGTCGCCCACTTGAAGCGGCTCCGAATTCGTGTACAGCTCGTTGCTCCCTGGTGAATCGAGGTCGGTCGCCCGCTCGCTCCCGGTAACCACTTTCGCGTCGTCGAAGATCGGATCGATGACGAGATGGTCCCGTTCCTCTGGAACTCCCTGCAGGACGTTGGGTGCGTTCGGATGACCGTCACCCGGGGATCGTCTCCGCACTGCCCCCTGGGTCAGGGAGTGGTCTGGATCGGGATTGAGGTTGAACCGAACGAACTCCTCGTCCCCGATCTGGATGTCGAGGTGCGTCCTTTCGAAGTTGCCGTCGATCCCGACGGAGCCGGTTTCCAGTTCGATTTTGATACTGTCGACCCTCGTCATATTGAAACAGGCCCGTACCCCATCGGCGAGGTTCAACAGCGGTTCGTACCGCTCGATGGCGTCACGGAGATGTACGCAGTCGGTGGACTCCCCATCGGATCGAAGCCGTTCACACGCCGTCCGGAGGCTCCATCCGTCTTCGAAGTTTCGGTCCCATGTATGGCATAACTGTCCGTAATACTGTGTCGCTCCCGTTTGGTTCGGGTGGGCCGTTGCGTTCCTGTACTGATAACCGGTATCATGATTCGATACCCGTGTCGCTATCTTCCGTGCTTTTTCTCGTACTTCATCTTGTGCACCGTAGACCGGATCGACCAGATTCTTCGCGAGGTAATTCACCAGGTGTGGCGTGGCGATATCGATTTTTGCCAGCTCTCGCATGACTTCCATCAGGGCTTCGATTACGGGCAACGGGTTCCCGTCCTCGGTCGCGCCATCGAAGGACGGATCGAGATACGGTTCGATCTCCTGGTACTCCTCATGGCCGATTCCAGTGTCGTCCTCGAAGTCGGGTCCCTCGTCTGGATCGAAGTAGACGGGAGCGTCAAGCCCCTCTGTCGGGAACGAAAACTCCGGGAGACCGAATAGCCAGGGATCCTCTGACTCGGTTGCATTCTCGGGTTTGAACCCGGGATTGACGAACAAGATGGGAACGTCTAATTCCGCGTCGAGTTCCGCGACTGCTCGTCGCATCTCGAACGTCATCTTCTTGTAACTATATTCGTACTTCTTGCACACTTCTCTTAGGAGTGATCGTATCTCGGTGTCCACTGCTGATGCTGTAATCGTCTCACCGATTTCGCGGTACTGGGACCAAAGTACGGAGAGAGCAGCGAATCCAAAAGCCTCTGCGGGATTTGAGAACTCTTCCTGGAGCCCCACTCGTATGGCGCTGTCGATGATTCCATCGGTGTTCTCGATGATAAACCGTATGAGGTCCCATTCCTCGGGTTTCGAGGCTCTGCTCAACGGGGGGAAATAGCCACAGACGATGATCGTTGCCCCGGGGTACTTTTCGTGTGTCCGTCTTATGGTTCGTTTGAGGCCGATATACGAGAACGAGCGCGTCGCGTGGTCCACCCTCGTCTTGTAATCGAACCCGATATCGAGAGGATTCGTCGATCCAAGATCGTTGATACTACCGTTCATCACGACCACGTCGACGTCGGACTCGGACCCACCAGATGCGGCATATGTTGCCACAAATTTGTCCGACTCGAGCCCCCGTTCGTCCTCGAGAGCGCTTGTGGTCAGTGGCGCTTCCCCTGGATCGACGGCGAGGTTCACCTCGGCCATCACTTCTTCGGCACCATCGCTGGTGTAATCGTACGGAAGATTTTCGAGTTGCTGTGTGATCGTCGGCGTCCCATGTCCGACCCCTTTTCGACCCTCACGGTCGGTTGACATACGACCGTGTTTTTGTGCAATGCTCCGACGCTCGTTGTCACTCCAGTCTAACAGCTCGATCAAATACAACTCTCGAAGCCTGTCGCCACTGAGGTCTGCCAGTCGTTCGAGCTTCTCGTCGAACGCGGCAGCCTGCTCATCGTCCATCGTGAGATCTGATGCATCAAGTCCGGTGATTTCCACCGTCTCTTTCACTAACTGCTTGAGTCCGAGTGCAGAGTTGTACTCGTAATTGTTGAAAGGCCATTGGTCTATCTCCGCAATCGCCCGGGAGTACCGTTCCAACTCTGTGAGTGGCTCTCTGAACGCTTCATCATCGAAGTCGTTTATCGCACTCAGGGCGAAGGTCTGTTCGAACCGACGAATTCGGGAGATTGGATAGAGCGTATCCCAAACCGTGCTTGGCTCTAGCTCGAACTCCGATACGTACGTGTCGAACTCGTCGACATCGAGTTCGTTTCGGTCGGGGTCCTCGAGGATTCCGAGAACGGCGCCGACCTGCGCTTTGAGGTTCTCCTCCGGAAACCGAGTTCCGTTCAGATATCGATGAAACCGGGATACGTACTTATCTTCGTGATCGAGTCCCATGCCCCACATCGCCGAATCACCGACGGCGATCAGTTCGTAGTCGTCCGTCATGCGTTCTTACTCACCGTCCTCCGGCTCCGATTCG
>Ga0207421_10000079_pt1 | contig 103888 bp, 91 predicted proteins | sample SodLakKL_010_SED_4_FD_187542 | JGI IMG/M metagenome (GOLD analysis project Ga0207421, IMG submission 187542) | Alkaline sediment microbial communities from Lake Tanatar, Kulunda Steppe, Russia - 8KL_010_SED (SPAdes) (version 2) | ecosystem: Environmental > Aquatic > Non-marine Saline and... | reverse complement strand
AAAGACTTCGGCATCAATCTGCACAATTTCGCCATCAAGTACTTGAAAAAAGAGATATTGTAAGTTTGAAAGCACAAAAAAGGTCAAAAAAATATGGGAAATGTTAAAATTTTCCATATTTTTTTGAAACTACGACATATCCGCGCTGTTCAAAAGAAATATCAAGTTCTATAATGTATCATGTAAGGAGATAACTAGCAGTATATAGGGAAAAGGGAGTAAGGGGATAAGTGTGAACGAAAAGAGATTGTTTCGGTTCATGCGAATCATTGATTGAGCTTTTACGGCGAAATCAATGTTTGGCATACTACCTAGACGGCTTCATGAGCATCCACATCATGTGAGAAGGTGGAAGAATGAGAACACCACAAACGATCCGAAGACACGCGCTTCCCCTCGGAGTGGCCGTTGTCGCAACCACGATCTACGCAACACTTATCGCCATGTCGCCTTTCAAACTGCATGAAGGCTTTTTTGCTATGACGGCAAGCGTGTTGTTTGCCGTATATTTACTATATACGGCGTACGAGAAGAATGTGTTTTTCACAATCAACGCGTCGGCATTGCTTCTAGTCGGCATTCTTCTAACGCTGGAATCAAGAACCTCTTCAGGCGTTGTAATGATTTCCTACAGTGAAGAAATTTTGCATTCTTTCATGCATTACACGGGCAGTTTCGCCGTGGTGCTCTTTGGCGGAGCTGTGTATTTTGAAAGTTTGGATACCGAGAAAAACGAATCCATGCCCCCGAGAAAATCTGTTCAAGAAGTGTCCATGCAAGTAGTGTTCATACGCGATCGCCGCAGAGTGCTTCTGCGTTTTTCCAAAAAACTTGCCAAACGTTACCGATTGAAAAAACAATCGATGTTGGCAAGCTATGAACAATTCAAGAAGATGGTCCATCCTGCCGATTTGCCCGAAGCTTGGGTGTCGAAGAAAGACGAGAATCGAATTTCCAAAGCCGCGCACTTCAAGTTCAAACTGCCGGGGGCAAGAACGTACATTACGATGTTTCGCTACGGACTTTACCCTCAATCAAAGGGCATGGCGTACACCGCTTACGACGTGACAAGCGTGCAGCTTATCTCGTCTCAACTGGCCGCTCGCGAACAAGAATTTCATACCCTGACATCGGAAAGCAAAAAAGTAATGGAAAAGACGCAGGATTTGATTGTCAAGTTGGATGTGGACGGCACAATCTTACACGCTTCGAAAAAAGCTCTTGATGTTTACGGGAAAAAGCGTGAACACGTCGTTGGCAAAAACGCCTTGCAAATCAACGAATCCGTCGGACGTTACGACCATACCTGGCTCGATGAGGTTTTGACGAATCATAGCGCTACGGGAACGGCGCAGATTAATGTGGATGGACGGGAAAAATACATCCGTTGGAATTACGAAGCGATTTTGGACGAACAAGGCGCAATCGATTATGTCGTGGCCATCGGCCATGATGTGACCCATCTTCGTGAAACCGAAAATCGTGTCGCAAACGACAAGAATCATGACCATTTGACCGGCCTTTTAAACCAGCAAGGTCTTTATGAGACCATCGCCGGGCTTAAAGACATCCGCGCGGCGGTTTCGTTCTTCGTAGACATTCGCGGTTTTTCGCAAATCAACGACTATTACGGCCACGCCGTCGGCGATGAAATTCTGGTTTCTCTTGCGAATAAGCTTCGCGTCTTTGAGAAAGGCCAATGTTTCGTTTCTCGTTTTTCCGGAGACGAGTTCGTCATATATTGCGTCAACGAAGAAGCGGAAGCATCGGTTATAAACCGTTACATCGAAAGCTTGCGGAAAAAAGCGGTGTCGCTGCATAAGACCGAGGATTTGGACATTGAAATCAAAACCAGCATCGGGTATGCGCTTTATCCCGAAGACACGGACGACCCAAACGCCTTGGTTTCGCTTTCTAGTCTGGCGATGAAAGACGGCGCCACAAAAAACGGCAACCCCGTCGCACGCTATCGAAAAAAGATGAGCGAAACCTTGCGCCAAAACATTCTCATCGCAAACAAACTGCAGCGCGCCATCGAAGAAGACAAAATCGAGGTGCATTTCCAAAAGGTCTGGAACGTTTCCAACGACCATGTCGACTACCTCGAACAACTCGCGCGCTGGTCCGACGAAGAACTCGGAAACATCCCGCCAAACGAATTCATCGACATCGCCGACAAATCCAACCTGCTTGACTCCTTGGAACGTTACATTGTTGAAAAATCGTTCCGGCTTTTCAAGCAACTAAAAAGCCAAAACGATTTCCAAAACACAAAACTGTCCATCAACCTTTCGCCGACGTCGTTGCTCGATGGACGATTCCTGGGGTTCTTCAACGAAACCCGGAAAGCCCACGGAATCTTCGCAAACGACGTATGCGTCGAAATCTCCGAAAACACCTTCGTCAACAACCTTGATTTGTGCGTCAAACGAATCGGACAGTACAAACACCACGACTACTTGATCGCGCTTGACGACTTCGGAAAAGAATATTCTTCGCTCGCCATTTTGGAAAACGTCGATTTTGACATCATAAAAATTGACGCCGTCTTTACCGACAAGATTCATAGCGTCAAAAACCAGGAAATTGTCAAGATGGTTCGCAAAATCACCCGCCTTTCGCACAAAGAGTTGATCGCCGAGGGCGTCGAAACCACTCTCCAAAAGGAGATTCTCCAGCAACTCGATTGCAATCTCCAACAAGGCTATTTGTTTCACCGGCCTGAAAAACTCACTTAGCCCCCGTGTAAACCCCTTATAGTTGACATCAAGAATGTCTCCACGTGAAAAGACCCTCCATCCCCGGGAGGGTCTTTTGTTTTGTCCGATGAACTATATCTTTTTCACTTGAAAGGGCGTTGCCATAAGAAGGCTCAAAAGAAGAATAAAACCAAAAAGCGCCAAGTCGGTGGCGACACCCGGGGCCACAAACATTCCGGCAATCCAAAGCGTAAAGGCCAGCCAAGCGCCAATCGGCGTAATCGGGACGCCCGTCGTGATCGTTTTCGTCCCGCTTTGGTGGAAACGGCGCAACCTATATACGCCCGCAAGCAAATAAATGGTCATGGCGCCGGCAAGCAAAATTCCGCTTTGGAAAAATCCTTGCGCAAGCAACACCATGGGGGCGACGCCGAACGTGACGAAATCGTTCGTCAAATCGAGTTTTTCGCCCAAAAGGCTTTCTAAATTGTACCGTCTTGCAACGCGTCCGTCGTAGCGGTCGATGATCGCGCTTCCCACAATCAGCAAAACCGCGATTCCAAACGCGTCGAAAAAAACAATAAGACCCATGGCGGCGACCCCCATGAAAATACCGAGCAGGGTTGTAAGGTTGAGCGTCACAAAGCGTAAGTCTTTCATAAAGGTTTTCGCCTCCAAAAATGTTTGACAAGAAGGTAGGCCGCGCTCAAAAGAAGCATCAGCCAAAACGTCGCCAGGCGCAACGCAAGCGTCGCGCCGATTGCAACGGCGGCGCTTACGCCCAAAAGAACGAACAAACCGCTCATCGTCCCTTCAAACGTGCCAAGACCACCGGGAGAAAGCGGCAACATGTTGACCATGTAGGTGATATAGGTGACGCTTGCCGCTAAGGGGTAGGAGAGGTCGATTGAAAAACTATGTAGGACATAAAAGGTTTTTAACGCATAAACGAACCAAATCGCAAGACCTAAAGGGATGTAAAGAAAGAAACGGCTTTTTTTACGGCCCAAGGGCGCTAAGGAATTTTTGAGATTGAGAACGAACCGCTTCGGTTTCGACGGGGCGGTTGTTTGCTTGCGCGCCATGAAACGGTACAAACCATAGAGAAATGCCATAAAGAGCACAAGCGCTCCAAAGGCGAACCACAAACTGATGAATGTCCCACGGTCAAAAAGCCCGAGGCCTCCGGCAAGCAAAAGCGAAAAAAGCGCCAGCGCGACAAACGACAGCATGCTGAAGGTTTTTTGCGCTCCGATTAGCGCCGAAGCTTCGCTCGCGCTTTCGCCCTTGGTTTTCAAATACGCGAATTTATACGCCTCACCGCCGGCCTTGACCACCGGCGTCACGCTCTCAAAAAAAGTGCCGAGGAAATTCATCTCCAAGGCGTTTGCAAAAGAAAGCGGCCGTCCGAGGTGTTTTGCAAGAAGCGTCCATTGCACGTTGATCAAGAATATGGTGAGCAATTGAAGGAGCACAAGCATTGTAATCTGCGCCAAAGTGAGCGACAAGAGGGTACGGACGATTTTATCGGTGTCCGATGCGATGATCAACGCCGCTAAAAGCGTAACTCCAAGCAAAAGAAGCAATCTTTTACGGTGCTTTTTCAGCGTATGTAAAAACATGCGGACTCACTTTCTTCGGCATACGCGCAATCCCCTATGGAAAACGTTTCGTCGTTCCGGCCTTTTCGGACGAAAACCTGCGTTTTGGGACCAACGCTGTTCAAGATGTGTTCCAAAACGCGACGTTTTGGCATGACTTGCTTGGCTATATGGATTCTGTCGTAGTGTTGGCATATTGCAATCTCTCCCCGACCCATCCGCATTGTGAGCGCGTGTGAGAGCCCCATGGAAGCGATCCATTTCCTCCCAAGACGCACCGCCCGTTCGTCGCAGTCCAATATGTCCACGTTCGCGCCCGTTTTGCGGTGCAAATACACGGCCGACAGCGGCAAGGCGCCGCCGCCCACAAACAACACCCTGTCTTTTGCGCGCAAGGGCAGCCGTTTGAATTCACGGCCAACCATAAAGCGATAATACAGGGCGAAAACGCGATATCCGCCGGGAACAGCGCTAAGGAGCAGTTCCAGTTTTTTGGTCAGGTAAGCTTTCATGGTCGAACCTCGATTCGTTTTATACGGAAAAATTTCAAATAACACATGCATTTTCGATTATACAGAAGATGTCCAAAAAACACAACCGAAGTTTGAAGGTTTATAATTAGCCCTATAATTAGACTTTTCCCGTTGTTGGTTGATTAGAACATTATTTATAATAATTCCGTATAATGTTGACATACAGATTTCTCCACGTTATACTGTTATTGAGCTTGCAAAGGTATTTATAAAAAATACAAATAACAAACGAGGTGCGCCCATGAAACCGATAGACACTTATCCTAGAACACAATCGTTTGATATAGAAAACATTCATTCTTTGTCTCGAGGAGAAGAAGGCACGATTTCAGACGTTCCGGAAATGAGCCTTCTCGCCTCTTTGGGCTTGCGTTTGGGCAAACGCGTCAAACTTTTAAGCAAGAGCTTTGCCGGCGGACCGGTTGTCTTGTCCGTCGACGACCGTTCTATTGCGGTCGATCGCGAATTGGCAGAAAAAATCACAATCAGAAAGTAGCGATACCATGGCGCATTGCGGCCCCAAAAAACAACGTCGCCGCCGAAAACATAAACACCACTTCGGTGGCGACACCCATAAAACCATTCTTTTAATGGGCTTGCCCAACGTTGGGAAAAGCGCCATTTTTTCTCGTTTTACGGGGTTAGACGCCATGGTCTCGAACTATTCGGGAACCACGGTCGAGTTTTACGAAGCGCCTATGACCATCAACAACGAAACGTATTTGCTGAAAGACGCTCCCGGCATCTACAACCTTCAAAACCCCAACGACGACGCCGAACGCGTCGCGATGGACATGATGAAGGACCGTCCGGAAGCGATTGTGTTCGTTTTGGACGCCATCAACTTCGAAAGCAGTCTGCATCTTTTGATGCAAGTCCTTGAATACAACATCCCCACCGTCGTCGCTTTGAACCGCACCGATTTGATGAAATCGCGCGGCATGACCATCGACCGTTCGCTGCTTCAAAACCGCTTGAACGTTTCCGTCATTCCCACCGTCGCCCTCAAGGGCAACAGCCTTGATTTGGTCAAATACGCCTTGAGCCAAACCATCGACAAAGAAGTGCAATACACAGTCCCAACCGAAAACAAGGACCGCTGGCGCACGGTTGAAGAACTTAATGAAGAAGCCGTCAAAACCACACCGAGAAAAAACGGTGTCGACCGGTTCGCCTTCTTGGCGAAACCGTTCCCCGGGATTCCCATCGCCCTTTTGGTCCTAGCGACGATGTTCGCGTTTGTCATTGGGTTTGGCATGGGGTTGCGGCAGTTTTTGCTTTTGCCGTTTTTCAATTCGCTGGTTTTCCCCTACATTCGGCAAGGAGTCGAAGCCCTCACCGCCTCGGAGTTGCTACGGGCGATTCTGATTGGCGAGGACTACGGCTTTTTGATCAAAGGCATCGAGTGGCCGTTCGCTCTTGTCTTGCCATACGTTATATCCTTTTACGCGATGATGAGCGTCTTGGAAGACACCGGCTATCTGCCGCGCATCGCCGTGCTTTTGGACGGGGTCTTCAAAAAAATCGGCTTGAGCGGCTCTAGCGCGATTCCGCTTTTGCTTGGGTATGGTTGCGGCATCCCCGCGATTATGTCGACCCGTTCGCTCCCTTCGCGCAAACAGCGCTTAAGCGTTGCGGTCATGGTCTGTTTTGCGGTGCCTTGCGTCTCTCAAACGGGGGCGTTCATCGCGCTTTTGGCCGAACGTTCCGTCTTTGCGTTCTTGTTCATCTTTTTCGTTTCCATCTTCGCGATGGTGATTGTGGGCCTCATCATGGACAAAATCAACAAACAAAGCGTCCCTTTCACCTTGATGGAATTGCCTCCGCTTTTGGTTCCCGCGCCAAAACTTTTGTCCAAAAAGATTCTCTTCCGTGTCCGCCACTACCTAAAAGAAGGGGCGGTGCCGATGGTGGTTGCGATCTTCTTCGCCGCCATCCTTTACGAACTGGGTTTCTTTCCGGCGCTCGGAAGAGCACTGTCTCCGGTGGTTTCCGGTTGGTTGATGCTTCCGGAGGCGGCCTCAACGCCGCTTGTGCTCGGCGTGTTCCGCCGCGAGCTTGCGGTGCTGCCGTTGCTTGATTTAGACCTCACCACCGTTCAGTTTTTCACCGGCGCTTTGGTCGCGCTATTCTATGTGCCTTGCATCGCGATGATTGCGACGCTCGCCAAGGAATTCAATGTCAAAACCGCTTTGCTTGTGTTTATCGCCACCACCGCCACGGCTTTGTTCATAGGCGGGCTCTTCGCAAGGGGCTATGATGCAATCATGATGCTTTTTGGCTAAGAAAGGAACGATTCGCTTGATCAGACAATTCATCGCCCGGCTTGAGAAAGTCGTTTCCCATTCACGATGGCTGAGCGCCCTTTACATTGCCCCATACAAGAAGGTGCTCGACCGCGAAATCGCCATCGCCAACGTCGATTCTGACGACGTCGTCTTGAACATCGGCTGCGGCGCGATTCCCTTCACGGCGATTTTGCTAGCGCAAAAGACCGACGCCTTCGTCTATGCGATCGACCGCGACTTACGCGCCGTCAAGGCCGCCCAACGCGTCGTCGGAAAATACCAACTGCAAGACCGCATCAAAGTGGTTCTTCACGACGCCGTCGAGCCCTTTTCCCATGACGTCACGTTGGCGTTTTTGTCCCTTCAGGCGCAACCCAAAGCAAAAATCGTAGACGTTTTGAAAGAGACCATGCGGCCTTTCCGTTTGCTTGCCCGCATCCCCGCGCAGCGATACCAGAGGTTTTACGACGCCTTTCCGGAAATGGAAGCCAAAAAAAACGCCTTCCACAACATGAAGGCGTTTGAGAAAACACTATACATCGAAGAGTGAAAACCGACGCTGTCGGTTTTTTTATTGGCCCTTTTTGGGCGGGAGCGGGAAGAATTTGCTGGTGCGTTGCGCGTACTCGCGGAACGCTTCGTCTTTCATCATTTTCTTCTCAAGCAGCGGAACGCCGGAGACATAAAGCAGAAGCACGGTGATTACCACCGGGCTGATGAAGGCGAAAGCGCCTTGCCAAAGCGCGTTGCTTGCGGCGATGATCGCGAGGCCCCACCACATGGTGGCTTCGCCGAAGTAGTTCGGATGTCTCGTGTAGCGCCATAATCCGTTTTGCATGATCTTCCCCTTGTTTTCAGGGTTTTTGAGAAAGTTGCGCAGTTGCCTGTCGCCGACCGATTCGAAGATAAACCCGATAATCCAAATGATTCCACCGGCAATCAACCCCGCGATGCGAAGGGGGTTTTCGCCGATGAAACGTTCTGTTTCGGCGGGATAGGCGTAAAGGAGAATCAGCGGCATTGCGACGACCAACATGAATACGCCTTGCGTCATGAACACTTTTAGGAACGCTTTGAGTCTTGGGAATCGGTCGCCCCATTTTTTGCGCATTTCCTGGTAGCGGTAGTCTTCGCCCTTTTTGAAATTTCGCTTGAAGATGCTAAGCGAGAGCCGTACGCCCCAAATAACGATGAAGGCGCTCACCGCAAGGGCGGATAGGGTGATGGTTTCAAAGAAGGCGGCGTATGAAGCGAGGAAGAGCGCCAAAATTACGAAGCCCATTCCCCACATGATGTCGGCGATGGAATTGTCCCGCAAGCGCTGGGCAAGCAGGAAGCCTGAAAGAAAATATGCGAACACGATAATCGCGGCGTAAAGAATGATTTCCATAAAATCCTCCTATTTGGCGATGTATGCGAGCGCGACGGTGCCGATGCCCGCGTTCATGGCGACAACCGTCGAGATGTCCATGACATAAGCGGGCGGGCGGCCCAAAAGCTCGGTGAATAGTTTTTCGTATTCATCGGCGCGCTTTTGCGCGTTGGCGTGGACGATGGCGTAACGTTCGACGCCCTTTTTTTCATGGACGGATTGCACGTGCCGGGCGATTTTGTTGGTGGCGGATTTTAGGCGGAAACTCTTTTCGAAGATGATGCCCTCGCCGGTTTCGTCGATGGAGACCACAGGTTTTAGATTCACGATTTTCCCAACGGCGCCGCCGGCTTTGCTGAGTCGTCCGGAACGGACCATGTATTTGAGGGTCTGCACGGAGACGAGAATCTTGGTTTTCGGAATCAGGGTTTCGATTTCTTTGGCGGTTTCCTCAAGCGATGTTCCCGCGTCGATGAGTTCGGCCGCCTTCATCACAAGCAGCCCTTCGGCGCCGGAATTTTGCTTGGTGTCCAATACGCGAACGTTCGTTTCAGTGTTTTCAAGCGTTTTTGCGGCTTGTTGGAACACGTTGTAGGTACCGCTCATTTTTGCGGAAACGCTTAAGACGAGAATGTTCGGATAATATGTACTTAGAAAGGACAGAAAGTTTTCCATCTGTTTTTGGTTGGGTTGCGCACTTGATGGGTAAGTTTCAAGTTCGTCCATGAAACGGTAGAAATTTTCCGATGATATGGTCAGCTTGTCGTAGTAGTTGGAATCTTCAATCATCAAATTGATTGGCACGACGTGGATTTGGTGGTCGTCGACAAAGCTTTTGGGTAAGTCGGCGATGGAATCCGTCACCAATGCGATGTCGTGTTTGCGGTTGTGGACGATTTCGTATTGCTTTTTCATGTCGTCGACTTTCTGTTCGACAATTGTGCCGAATTCCCTTAAGCGGAAAAAGACATCTTGCGGTCGGTCGGTGTGGATGTGGACGCGGACGGTGCTGTCGTTGCCGGCCACCACGAGCGAGTCGCCCAAATCCATTAGCGACGCTTTCACGGCGTTCGTGTCGAGATTCTCGCCTTGCACCAAACCTTCGGTGCAATAGCGGTAGGTTTCGTTTTCGAAATTGTCGTGGTCGTTGTCGCCGGAAGCGCCGAGTTCTTCGTCAAACTCGGTTTCAAGCTTGCTTTGACGCACATGGTTTGTGAAGCCTTCGATGAAATGCACGAAACCTTTGGCGCCCGCGTCGACGACCTTGGCTTTTTTAAGGGACGGCAACATCTCGGTGGTTTTATGGAGCGCGGTTTTCAACGTCTCAAACGCTTTGGCTAGGAGTTCGCCCAAATCTTTGACGTTTTCGGCAAGCTGTTTGAGCGTTTGCGCAAACTCGCGCATCAAGGTGATCATCGTTCCCTCAACCGGAGTCGCGATCGCTTCATAAGCGTAAGGAACCGCCGCTTCGGCGGATTCGACGAAGCGTTCCAAAGTGATTTCCTCATGGGTTTTCAAGGCGTCTAAGAGCCCGTTGATGTATTGGGCGAAAATGATGCCCGAATTGCCCCGCGCGCCAATCAAGGCCGCATCGGCGATGCTTTTGAGCGTTGTTTCGGTCGATGCGTCCAAAGTGCTCTCGCTTAAAATTGTCTGCATCATGCTTGCTAGGTTGCTTCCGGTGTCGCCGTCGGCGACGGGGAAGACGTTGATTTCGTTCAGGTTGTTTTTGCGGCGGATGACTTCTTTGGCCCCCGCCATGAAAGAATGGAAAAACGCGTCTTTGTTCAAGGTTAAAGTGTTCATAGCAAACCCTCCGTTACTGAATCAATGAAAAGATGAGATAGGTGATTAAGCTCGTCGATGCGCCCAAAACCGTTCCCCAGGCCAAATCCACAATGGTCACAAGCAGCGGCCAGTCTTTCATGGTGGCCAAATTGGTCAAATCGTAGGTCGAATAGGCGACAAAGCCGAAAAACCCTCCGAAGAGCAACGCCATAAGCGCCGATTCATCACGCCATGCGGGCATGATTGCAAAGAAGACGACCCCGGCCACGAAAACGAAATAAAAAATGAAGGCGGCGATCCAATTGACGTTTTCTTTCAAAAGGTGTCCGATTTGCGATTGGTAAAAGCGTCTCGCGACGACACCGAGCCAAAGCATGTCGACGGCAAAGAAGACGATGATGGCGATAGGATACAATTTTAGAAACAAACTCATGGAATCACTCTCCTATTTTGGCATTCTTATCTTACCACAAAAATTCTAAATAAGAAGAAAAAACGCACACTTTTTTAAAAAAGAAAAAAAACCGAACCGAAGTCGGCTTTTTAGCGGCGTTTTTTGGGAGGCAAAGGGATCAACACGCTTGTGGCTTCGCGGTAGGCGCGGTATTCCTTGTTGTCTTGCAAGCGCTTCTCGACAGCGGGGATGCCACTGACGAACAGCAAACGGAATGTGACCAAAAGGGGTGAGAGAATCGTAACCCAACCAATCGGTTGGGCGTTGGTCGCGACTACGATGAACACGCCCCACCAGATAAGTATTTCGCCGAGATAGTTGGGATGTCTTGAAAAGCGCCACAAGCCGGTTTTCAGGACGCGGCCCCGGTTTTCTAAACGGCGCCTGAATGTCCACAGTTGCCCATCGGCGATGATTTCAAGGAGGTATCCGACCACAAACAAGCCGCCCCCGACCGCGATGCCTATGTGCCCTCTCGCATCAAGATTTTGAAAGATTTCGGTGTCGGTCGGATAGGCGTGGACGATGACGATGGGCAAGGCGACGACAAACATCATAAGCGCCCGGACCAAAAAGATGCGCCTTAGGGCCGAAAGGCGTGGCGACCACTCACTCAGCCGCGTTCTTAGTTCTTTGTAGCGGAAATCTTCGCCGAATTTTTGGTTGCGTTTGCCGAGGTAGTAAAAGAGGCGAAGACCCCAAAGCATGATGAAAAGCGTCACAAAGGACCCCGCGGGGTGAATGAAGCCCACCGTGTTGTGGCGGATGAAAACGAGCGCCACGGCCAGCGTGACGAAACCGAATCCCCAAAGCACATCCGCAAGCGAATAATCGCGGGCGAGTTCGGCGAGACCAAAAACGATCAGATAATATATAAGGATGATGAGCGCGGATAAAAGCACGATTTCAAACATTGCAATCCTCCTTGCGATGTCTCTTTCGATTGTACCACTTTGAAAACGCGAGGACAAATGAAAAACCGAAGCAAACTTCGGTTTTATCTAGGCAGGGATGAGGCCTTTCTCGTAGTCTTGAAATGAATTTTCGCGAACGTTTTGAGGCGGTTGGAGCCGTACTTTTTCAAAAGATCGTGGGCTTGTTCGTCGACGGCTTTCGAAGCGCCCTTTTTGAGCTCGACCCCGAGGATTTCTCCGAGTTTTCTCAGTTCCTCAAGGTAAGCGTAGCGGGCGATGATCGAGGCAATCGCGACGCTTGCGTAATGGCTTTCGGCTTTTGTCAAGAACACATCGGGCTTGATGGGGTCTTTGAATTTTTGGAGATAGTGCATATAGGTTTCTTCGCGGCAGAACTGGTCGATGACGATGGTCGGCCGTTTTTTGATTTTGGTGATGAGCTTTTTATGGCTTTGCGCATGGAGATACGCTTTGAGATGATGGGCGTTGTATCCTTTTTCGACGAGCTGGTTGTATTTTTTGTTGTGGAGGATGTAGAGGGCATGAGGAACCGATTTCATGAGTTTCGGCGCCAAAGCCAAGATTTCCTCATCGGAAACGGTTTTGGAATCCTTGATGGTTTTGACGTCGAGCGTTTGCTTGATCTCGTCGTCGACATAGGCGGCGCAAACGGTCAAAGGACCGAAATAATCGCCGACGCCGGACTCGTCGCTGCCGATTGAGGGGGTGAAATAATCAACCGAAGAAGCCGGTTGGCTTTTCGTTTGGAGTTCGGGCATGTCAAAGGTCTCGTGCCAAAAGAAAAACGCTTCTTCGGCCTGTTTGCCTTGAAAGACCACTTTGTTTGAGTGGTATACCGTAACGATCAAGTTGTCGGTTTTGATGAAGGCCTTGACGTTTTCGTTGGGCGGCTTGACTTTGGCGTTTCTGTAGAAGTCGACGAGCGCTTTCGTTTGCGCATCGTTTAAGGTTAGGACATAGTTCATCTTTTTCACATCCTCATAGTGTATTTTACCATGAAATTTGGTAAAATGATAGGCGCGAGGAGTGATTGTATGTCGTTCGACACCAAGATTTTGGAATTCTCAAAGATTAAAGAACTGCTGAAACAAAAGGCGCAAACCGCTTCAGGCAAAGATAAGGTCGACCGCTTAGAGCCTATGACCGATGAGGAATCTTTGCGGAAAACTTTGCACGAAACCAAAGAAGCCTATCAATACATCGCCGAGGAAGCCGAGCCTTCGTTTTTCGGCGTCCACGATTTGTCCGCCGCCCTTAAGCGCACGGACATTCAAGGCACGCTCGAACCTCGTGATTTTATCGAGGTTTTGGACCATATCGAAGCGTCCGCACGCATCAAAAGAGAAACCCTGCGCTACCCCGAACGCATCGAAGAAACCTTCGACATAGCCCGTTACGCCGAAGCGATCGAAGCGCCCGAAACGCTCAAAAAGGCCATCAAAAACGTCTTTGACGACCACGGCGAAATCAAGGACGACGCCTCAAAAGAACTCAAAAGCATCCGCAAGGAACTAAACACCCAAGAACGGCGCATCAAAGACGCTTTGGAAACGGCTTTGAAACGCGAAAAGAAAAAACTCGCCGAAGAATTGATCACCATCCGCCACGACCGCTACGTCATTCCCATCAAAGCCGGCGACAAGAACTCTGTAAAAGGCACGATCATCGATTATTCGAACAGCGGGGAGACCGCCTACATCGAACCGTCGAACGTACAGTCGCTCACGGCTAAGAAGCTTCAGCTTGAAACCAAGGAAAAGCATGAGATTGAGAAAATCCTTACCGTCTTGAGCGCAGAAGTCGGCAACCACAGCGATGTTTTGCGGCAAAACACGCACCTTATTTCGGAACTGGATTTCTTGTTCGCCAAAGCCGATTACGGCTACGAAATCGAGGGAGCGGTTCCCGACATAAAAGACACCATCCATCTTTTGAAAGCGCGCCATCCGCTGATTCCCAAAGAAGAAGTCGTCGCCAACACCATCACCTTCGACAAAGAAACGAAGATGATGGTCATCACCGGTTCCAACACCGGGGGAAAAACGGTGGCGCTTAAAACCATCGGGTTGCTCAACATCATGGCGCAAAGCGGGATGATGATTCCCGTTCTCGAAGGAAGCTCCATCCGGCTGTTTGACGCTATCCGCGCCGACATTGGCGACGAACAAAGCATCGAGCAATCGCTTTCGACCTTCTCTTCCCACATGAGCCGCATCGTCGACATCTTGAAGCATTATGACGACAACCAGCTGATTTTGCTTGACGAACTTGGAAGCGGCACCGACCCGAAAGAAGGTTCGGCGCTTGCGATGAGCATCTTAGAACACCTCGCCCAAAAAGAAAGCATCGTCGTCGCGACGACGCATTACCCGGAACTCAAAGCCTACGCTTACACCAAAGATTTCGTCATGAACGCCAGTGTAGAATTCGACGAAGAAACACTGAACCCCACCTATAGGCTTTTGCTTCGAACGCCCGGTGAGAGCCACGCCTTTTTGATCGGCGAACGTCTAGGCCTTTCAAAGACCATCATCGAAGGCGCTCAAAAAGACGTACTGACCACAAGAAGCGAAGTCAGCGATTTGATCGACAAGCTCAAAAAAGAAAGCGTCAAACTCGACCAAGAAGTGCAAAAGACCGAATCGTTGCGAAAAGAACTCGAAGAAGAACGTCAAGCGGTGAAAGACTTGAAAAGGGAACTCCAAAGCGAACGGGAAACCATCCGCGAAAAGCTCGAAGTCGAAAACCAAAAAGCGATGCGACAGACCAAAGAAAAAGCGGAACAACTCATTCGCGAACTAGAAGAGATGAAGACGAAATCCTTTAAAGAGCACGAACTTGCGGAAAAAAAACACGCCGCAAAAACCCTTGAAGAGAAAAAGGACCACAAGACCGACAAGTCGCACGATTTCAAGCCCGGCGACCGCGTTTATATCTTGAAATTCAACCGTTACGGAGAACTTGAAAAAAGGCAAAAGGGCGGTTGGCTTGTGAAGATGGGCGCTTTGAAAAGCGTCTTCAAAGAAGACGAGATCGAATACGCCGAAGAACAAAAGCGCGAAGAATCGTCCAAACAAAAACAAACTCCGAAAACCCCGAAAAAACAAGTGTCAAGCACTTTGGACCTTCGCGGTGAACGCGTCGAAAGCGCCCGTGAACGCTTGATGAAATACATCGACGATTGCGCGCTCTCCAAACAGCCCTACGCGACCGTCATCCACGGTTTTGGCACATTGGCCCTCCGTAAAATGGTCAAAGAAGTCGCCTCGGAACACGATCTTGTCAAACGCCATCGCGATGGCGAGGGCAGCGAGGGCGGACAAGGCGTCACCGTTTTGTATTTCGATTGAGACTGCGTGCAAAAAACGTATTTGTCGCAAGCAAAACAATTGAGTTCGCAAACAATTCTTAGTATAATAGACATGAAATCGATAAAGGAGGAATATTATGGCCGTTCAATACGCCGACAGCACAAATATTGACGAAAAAGTGAAAGAAGGTTTGGTTTTGCTGGACTTCTACGCCGACTGGTGCGGACCCTGCAAAATGATCGGACCTGTTTTGGAACAAGTGGCCGATGAAAACGACGATATCAACGTGGTAAAAGTCAACGTCGATGAAAACATTTCGCTTGCACAGCAATACGGTGTGCAAGGCATTCCCTCGCTCTTTGTTTTAAAAGACGGCGAGGTCGTTTCCCAAAAAGCCGGCTTCATGCCCAAAGACGCATTGGTCGAATGGGTTAAAAGCGTTTAGAGAAAAGCCTCTTCGAGGCTTTTTTCATGAGGAATCGGGGCATCCCCCTCGATTCCTTTTTCTTTTGGGCGCTTTTGGTGTATAATATAGCCGGTGATTTCTTATGGACGGAATTTTGGTGCTTCAAAAACCCAAAGGCATGACGTCGCACGACTGCGTCGATGCGTGCCGTAAAATCTTCAAAACCCGCAAAGTCGGCCACGCCGGTACGCTTGACCCCGAAGCGGAAGGCGTTTTGGTCTTAGGCATAAACAAAGGCACGAAAATCATGCAGTATTTGAACCAGGACAAGAAAGCCTACCGTTTCGGCGTGGTCTTTAACGAAGAAACCGATACGCTTGATCATACCGGAAGGGTAGTCGATAAGAGAGAGCAAACCGATTTTTCTAGGCTTGATGACGTGTTGCGAAGCATGCTTGGCGAATACCATCAGGTTCCTCCGGCGTATTCGGCCGTCAAAGTGAACGGCAAAAAGCTCTACGAATACGCCCGCAAAGGAGAAGCCATTCCCGAAGTTCCGCCCCGTAAGCTTACCGTCTTTAAACTAAGGCGGACAAGCGATTTGAAACAAACAAACGGACTTTACGAAACGGAACTTTTTGTCAAAGGAAGCAAAGGCCTTTTTGTGCGCCAACTCGCCAAAGACATTGCCGAAAAGCTTGGCACGACCGCGCGGACATCGTATATTGTCCGCGTAGAATCGGGGCTTTTCACTTTGGAAGAAGCGCACACCCTTTCTGAAGTGAAAACCGGGCGTTGTCGGCTTTTAAGCTTCAATGAAGCGCTCAAAAACATTCCCGCCCATACGCACGAAACCGACCCCGCGCCGATCAAGAACGGCCGGCCGTTGTCGATCGAACACGATGCGAAGCTGTTGCGCATCGTCGATGCGCAAAACAATCTGCTTGCCCTTTATCGGCGCGAAAACAATGAGTATCGCGCCGAAAGAGTTTTCTTGTGAGGTGTCACTTATGAACGTTACCGAACTCAACGGCGTCAAAATCCCCCGCAAAACCGCAGCCGCAATCGGTTTTTTCGACGGCGTGCACGAAGGGCACCGCGCGTTGCTGGAAAAAACCATGGAACTGGCTGAGCAACGAAATCTTGAAAAGGCGGTCATCACGTTTGACAAACACCCCAAAGCGGTGCTTATGGATATGGACTACCGTTATATCACGCCGCTTTCAAAGAAGTTGGAGATTTTTGAGGACTACGGCGTCGACACTGTGTATTTGATTCGCTTCAACAAAGATAAGGCTTCGCTCTCCCCAAAAACGTTCATCGATCATTACCTTTCAGACATCGACACGCTGGTTTGCGGTTTTGATTTCGCTTTCGGCGCAAAGGCCGCCGGCACCGCGCAAACCTTGATGGACCATGGAGATTTTGAGACGGTTGTCGTCTCCGAACAAAAACGTTCCGGGGACAAAATCGGCAGCACCTTTATCCGTGAAGCGATCGAGGCGGGGAATGTGGCCGTCGTAAAACCGTATCTCGGAAGATATTATTCGGTTGAAGGAAAAGTGGTCAAGGGCTCGCAAAAAGGTCGCACCATCCGGTATCCGACCGCCAACATCGACACGGGCGAATACCTCGTGCCCGCCCGCGGCGTCTACGCAACCCGTACGAAAGTGCGCGGAACGTGGCACGATTCGATCAGCAGCGTCGGCCACAACCCAACGCTCAACCCAAGCGGCGTCTTAAGCGTTGAAACCCACCTTTTCGATTTCGACGACGACATCTACGGAGAAACCATCGAAACAAGCTTTATCGAGCGGATTCGCGACGAACTCCATTTTCCGACGGCCGAAAGGCTAGTCGAACGCATCGAAAAGGATGTCGAAGAAGCGAAAAGCGTGTTGAAACACAAACGATAGGATTTTTCTAGAAATGCGCGTTGGCTGTTGCAATACGTAAAAAATATGCTATAATACTTTTTGCGCCCGTTACTTGGTCCGTCGATTCCTCGACGCGGCACTAGGTTTTGGGTAAGATTTTACACAAAGGAGGATGCATCATGGCTTTGACCAAAGAAGAAAAGCAGAAAATCGTTGAAGAGTTCCGCACGAAAGAAGGAGACACCGGTTCTCCCGAAGTGCAAATCGCCGTGCTTACGCGTGAAATCAAACTCTTGAACGAACATCTCAAGACCCACAAGCAAGACCACACTTCGCGCCGCGGCCTATTGCAGAAAGTCGGCCGCCGTCGTCATCTGCTTCGTTATCTTGCCAACAAAGATGTTGAGCGCTACCGTGAACTGATTAAAAAGCTCGGTCTGCGCCGCTAGATTGCCAAACGAACCGCACCCTAAAGACGGTCTCCGTCATAAGGGTGCGGTTTTTATGGGAATATCTTCGCTTTCTTTGGTTGAAAGCGTGAAAATTTGTTATAATAACGTTGAATGCAGAACGTTTGAGGAGGCCTGCTATGGCGGATATGGAAAGACGCAAAAAATGGCTGATCAATTTGGGGGTTGTCGCCCTTTCGCTTGTGATTTTGTTTTTGTTTCGCATGATATTTGAAGCGTTTGTGGAACGTTTCATCAAGGCCTTTGTCGCCATCGTGCTTCCTTTTTCCATTGCGCTCTTTTTAAGCTATCTTTTGGCGCCCCTTTTCCGTTTGCTTGAACGAAGGCTGAAGCTTAAGAACCGGTTGCTCAACACAGCCATCGTATTCTCGATTGTGGGCGTTGTGCTGTTCTTCTTTGGCCGATTTGCCGGTACGCTTATCTATACGCAGGCGGTGTCGTTTATCGAAAACGACTGGCCTAGGGTGTTGAGCGCCATCACCGATTTTGTCTCCCGCCATGAATTTCTCGACGAAATTTTCAAGCGGCTGCAAGAGATTTTGACAGTTGAAAACATCATTGCCCGGGATTTTGATCTCTTTTCGGTGTTTGAAAGCGCGACAACGGTCGTCATCACCATTGTTTTGGTGCCCGTTTTCTTGTTTTTCATCTTGAACGACCGTCACCGTATATACGAAGGCATTGTGATTGTTTTCCCCAAAAAGGTTCGACACCATGTGATTGAGCTGACCAAGCGCGCAAACCGTGTCATTGAAGAATACTTCAACGGACGCTTCTTGACAATGTTCGTGATGGCGATTGTGTTCACCATCGTCTTTTTCATTCTCGGTTTCCGTGAGCGTAGTCCGCTTTTTGGGTTCATGCTTGGCTTTTTTGACATCGTTCCTTATGTCGGGCCTTTTATTGCCATGGTTTTGCCGGTGCTTTATTCGCTCACCGACGACACACTCCTTTTCGGCGAATACGCGCCCATCGCCATTATGATCACCGTCGTTGTGGGGCAGATGATTCAAAACAACGTCGCTCAACCTCTCATCATGGGCAAGGAAACCAAGCTTCATCCGTTGCTCGTGCTTAGCGCCTTTGTCTTTTTCGGTTATCTCTTCGGAGTGGTCGGCATCATCCTCGCCATCCCTATCACCGGTATGATTCGCACCACGTCAAGATACATCAAAGAATTGCACGAAGAAAAGCTTCAATTGAACGAAGAGGAACAAAAAAGGCTCCGGGAGGATATAAAATGATCGTCATCAAAAACGCAACGTTGTTCACCATGGAATCGATCAATGGCGAAAACGGATACGTCGCCTTTAAAAACGGGAAAATTGAGAAAACGGGCCGGACGTTTTCCAGCGACCGTTTTAAAGAATACACCGTCATCGACGCAAAAGGCGCCGCCTTGACGCCCGGACTTGTCGAAGCGCATTGCCATGTGGGCATCGCCGAAGAAGGCATCATGTTCGAAGGCAACGATTTAAACGAAACGACCGACCCCGTGTATCCGGAATTAAGAGGGCTTGACAGCGTCAATCCCCGCGACAAGGCTTTTGAAACCACCGCCGCAAGCGGCGTCACGACCGTTGTGAGCGGGCCGGGCAGCGCAAACATCATCGGCGGCACGTTCGCCGCGATGAAAACTATCGGCGACACCGCCGAACAAATGGTTTTCGTCGAAGAGACCGCTATGAAAATGGCGCTCGGCGAAAACCCGAAACGCGTGTACTCGGGCCAAAAAAGAAGCCCCTCTACGCGCATGGCCAATGCGGCCATTTTGCGCGAATGGCTCCACAAAGCGAAAGAATACCATGAAGAATGGCGGGCTTTTGACGCCGGAAAAGCCGACAAGCCTGCTTTCAACATGAAGCTTCACAGCTTGAAACGCGTGTTTGAGGGCATGCCGGTCAAAATCCATGCGCACCGCAGCGACGACATCATGACCGCCATCCGCATCGTCAAAGAATTCGACCTCGACGCCACCATCGAACACGCAACCGAAGCCCACCTGATTCCAAAATCCGTCAAGGAAAGCGGGATTCCCGTTATTTTGGGCCCTACACTTGGCGCGAGAGGCAAATACGAAACCTCGCAAAGGACCTTTCAAAGCGCCGCCATTTTGGACAAACACGAGGTGCCCTTTTCCATCATGACCGACCATCCCGTGGTGACGACCGACAACATCTTGGTGCAAGCCGCGCTGTTTGTCAAATCCGGTCTGTCCCGGCAAAAGGCCCTTGAAGCGATCACCATAAACGCCGCCCGTTTGAGCGGAATCGACGACCGCGTTGGTTCCATCGCTCCCGGCAAGGACGCCGATCTTGTTTTGTGGGACGGCGACCCTTTCGACATCATGACTCGTCCGAAAACCGTCTACATCGAAGGCAAAGCGCTCGCGCGCTTTGAAGGAGGAAAGCATGTCTGAAATTCTTGAGAACATCCATCCTATTTGGCTATACAGCTTCATATTCTTCGGAAAGATTATCGAAGTCGCCATGGCGACCGTGCGGATTGTACTGATTACGAAAGGCGAAAAGATTTTGGGGGCCACCATTGGCTTTTTCGAAGTCGTCCTTTGGGTGATTTTGGCCGTCACCATCTTAACCGACATCACTTCAGACCCCATGAAAGTTGTCGTCTACGCCCTGGCTTTTTCGCTCGGCAATTATTACGGCACCATCATTGAAGATAAGTTGGCCCTTGGTTCGGTCCGCGTCGAAGCCATCGTGAAAAAGACGCTAGGCAAACGCATGTCGATCGACCTCCGCGCCAAAGGCTACGGCGTGACCGCCGTCGACGCTTACGGCAAGGACGACCGAAAAGAAATGCTCATCATGCACATCTCCCGCAAAAACACCAAGAAAGTCATCAATTTTTTGAAATCCTACGACGAACAAATGATGATTACAGCAACGGAGACACGACCGCTTTACGGCGGGTACGGCATGCTTCGAAAATGACTTGAAATCGAATGCGCCGCAAAAGCGGCGCTTTTCATTGCAGACCGGCAAAAGGTAAAGAGATGCCAAAAGACTATACTTATTGACGGTTTTATGGTATGATAGATAAATGGAAAAATGATAATAAAGTGAGGAAAAAGAAATGAAAAAAGCCAGAGTATTCGAGATGGACCTCGATGGGAGAACTCTGCGCGTGGAAATCGGTGGCGTCGCTAGACAAGCGACGGCCGCAGCACTCGTCCGGTACAACGATACGGGCGTTTTAAGCGTCATGCAGGCTTCAAAAGAACCGACAGACATGCCTTTCTTCCCATTGATGGTCAACTACACGGAAAAACTCTACGCCGCCGGTAAAATTCCCGGTGGATTCTTCAAACGCGAAGGCAAGCCTTCCGAACTAGAAACACTGATTTCAAGACTCATCGACCGTCCCCTGCGCCCCTTGTTTCCGGACGGTTTTCGCCACGAAGTCCAAATCATCAACACCGTAATGAGCGGCAACCCGGACTATTCACCGCCGATGGCGGCGATGTTTGGCAGCTCGCTCACACTCGCCCTAAGCGACCTTCCCTTTGACGGCCCGATCGCCGGCGTCGTCGTCGGCCGCGTCGATGGCGAGTTCGTGTTGAACCCGACCGAAGAAGACCTTGAGCATTCCGACATTGACTTGACGGTTGCCGGAACGAAAGACGCCATCAACATGGTCGAGGCCGGCGCTAAGCAGGTCAGCGAAGACGTGATGCTCGATGCGATGATGTTCGCGCACGAGTGGATCAAGAAAATCGTCGCGTTCCAAGAGGAAATCGTCGAAGAACTCGGCGAAGAGAAGTTCAGCTTTGAAAAAGAGCCTTTCGACACCGACGCGGTCACTTTGATCGACGATTCGTTCAAAGAAAAAATCCACCAGGCCGTGCACACTTTCGACCGTGAATTGCGCGGCGAGATCATCTCGGGCGTCAAAGACAAAGTCGAAGAAACGCTTGAGACCGCTTTCGCATCGCTTGACGAAGAAGAATTGCAAAAGAAAATCGACGACGCGAAGACCTACGTCGACGAAGTGGTCAAGGAAGAAGTCCGCCGCTTAATCGTCGAAGAAAGCAAGCGTCCCGACGGACGCGAGCTTGAGGAAATCCGCGAACTCGATTCGCAAATCGACGTGTTTGAGCGCACCCACGGCAGCGCGATGTTCACCCGCGGCCAGACCCAGGCGGTCAGCGTGACCACATTAGGCGCACTCGGGGAACATCAAATCATCGACGGCCTCTCCGACACCGACAACAAGCGCTTCATGCTCCATTACAACTTTCCGCCTTATAGCGTCGGCGAAACCGGCCGTTATGGACCGCCAAAACGCCGGGAAATCGGCCACGGCGCGCTCGGCGAACGAGCCCTTTACCAAGTGATGCCCGACGAAGAGGACTTCCCTTATACCGTCCGCATCGTTTCGGAAATTCTTGAAAGCAACGGCTCGACTTCGCAAGCGAGCATTTGCGCGGGCTGTTTAAGCTTGATGGCCGCCGGTGTCCCGATTGAGGCGCCCGTAGCCGGCATTGCGATGGGCCTAGTCAAAGAAGGCGACACCTACCGCATCCTAAGCGACATTCAAGGGCTTGAGGACCACCTTGGCGATATGGACTTCAAAGTCGCCGGGACGAAAGACGGCATCACCGCTTTGCAGATGGACATCAAGATCGCCGGGCTTTCAAAGGATATCCTCAAAGAAGCGCTCGAACAAGGCAGAAAAGCCCGTTTAGAAGTTCTTGAGAACATGACTTCGGTCATCGCCGAACCCCGCAAAGAGGTTTCCAAATACGCACCGAAAGTCAAAATCATGGTCATCGACCCCGACAAAATCCGCGACGTCATCGGTCCGGGCGGAAAAATCATCTCCGACATCATCGACCGCAACGACGACGTCAAAATCGACATCGAACAAGACGGCAAAATCACCATCATGCACACGGAAATGGAACCCATCAACAACGCGCTCAAAGAAATTGAAGACCTTGTCCGTGTCGCAAAAGTCGGCGAAGTCTACAACGGAAAAGTCGTCCGCATCGAAAAATACGGCTGCTTTGTCGAACTATGGCCCGGAACCGACGGTCTATGCCACATCTCCAAACTCGCGCACGAACGCGTCCGTTCGGTAGAAGACGTCGTCAAGCTTGGCGACCGCATCGATGTGAAAGTCATCGGCATCGACGAACGCGGCCGCATCGACCTCTCCCGCAAGGCCACCCTGCCAAAGCCCAAGGGAGACGGGCCGAAAAAGGACGACAAGAAATCAAGCAAAGATAAAAAACCCAACCAGGACCAAAAACCCCGCCACAAGCGGGAGTCCAACAAAAACAAATAGAATGAATTTTTGAATCATTGCGCGCCGGGCAACCGAACGTTCGCCAAACGTTAGGAAAGTCCATGCTGGCACAGGCTGAGACGCCTGTAGTGTTCGCGATAGCGGAAACCATAACGCTATGCATCTTCGGATGACGGCTGGGACCCCGCCCTTTTCGGGCGGCAGTACCTTTAAAAGTGCCACAGAGACGAGCCCGGATGGAAACGTCCGGGGTGGAACGGGTAAACCCCGCGAGCCAGAAACCCAAATTTTGGTAGGGGCGCTCTTCAACGGAAATTTGAACCGAAGAAGAGGCGTGCTACGCACGCAGATAAATGGTTGCCGCCCACCGGGTACAGAACATGGCTTATAGGCGCGCAATGATTAAAAGACGCCGTTTCGTCGGCGTCTTTTTTTTGTTTGGAAACGCCGGAAAATGTGATAAAATGACTACGACAACGCCCATCAAGGAGGACGACATGCTCAAAGGAAGACAATGCCGCATAAGACCCGCAACCCCTGAAGATACCGACACGCTTGCAGATTGGTGGTCCGATGGCGCCGTGATGGAACACGCCGGTTTCCCGGATGGATTAACCGTCGACCGCCACAAGATGCGCACGGGCCTTCAAAGACAGGAAGAAGCGCCCGACGCCCCTTCAAGGCTATACATACTCGAGAATTCAAACAAAGAACCGATTGGCGAGATGAACCACGAAATCGACAAGGATGTCGCCGAAATCGGCATCAAGATATGCGAACCCGCCTCGCAAAACAAAGGCATCGGCAAAGACGCGCTCAAAACCTTCATCGTGTATTTGTTTGATGAACGCGCAGTCGAAACAATCAAGCTCGACACAATGGTTGAAAACACACGGGCGCAACGCGTGTACGAAGCCCTCGGTTTTGAAAAAACGCGCGTCAACAAGGATGTATGGACCGACCAAAAGGGGCGCAAGCGTACCAGCGTGGACTACGAACTGACCAAAACAAAATACTTGCGCCACAAGGATTTTTACAAAAGCCAAGGGGACGCTTCAAGTTGAAAATCGTCCCTTTTTGGTGTAAAATAGTGTGAGCGTCACGAAAGGAAGATAGCCATGGCCGACATCAACGACGATGCCGTCAAGAAGCGCCAAAAGACCATCCGTAATTTTTCCATCATCGCCCATATCGATCATGGGAAAAGCACCTTGGCCGACCGAATTCTGGAAAAAACGAAATCCATCACCGCCAGGGAGATGCGCGAACAGTTTTTGGACAGTATGGATTTGGAACGCGAACGCGGCATAACGATCAAACTAAACGCCGTCGAACTCAAATACGAGCACACCGACGGCACCCCCTACATTCTTCACTTGATCGACACCCCCGGTCATGTGGATTTCTCCTACGAGGTCTCCCGCAGCCTAGCGGCTTGCGAAGGAGCTCTTTTGGTCGTGGATGCGGCGCAAGGAATAGAAGCGCAAACGTTAGCGAACGTATACCTCGCACTCGACAACGACCTTGAAATCATTCCCGTCATCAACAAAATCGACTTGCCGAGCGCGGATGTCGAAAAAGTCAAAAAAGATTTGGAAGACGTCATCGGTCTCTCCGGCGAAGACGCCATCCTCACAAGCGCGAAAGAAGGCAAAGGCATCGAAGAGATTCTCGATGCGATCATTGACAGGCTTCCGCCTCCGCAGGGCGATATCGATGCGCCTTTGAAAGCGCTCATCTTCGATTCGATCTACGACCCCTATCGCGGCGTCATCCCCTCGATTCGCGTTGTCGACGGCGTGTTGAAAAAAGGCGACAAGATCCGCATGATGGCCAGCGAAAAAGTGTATGAAGTCAGTGAAATCGGTGTCAACACGCCCAAACAAGAACCCCGTCAATATTTGGCCCCCGGCGACGTCGGGTATTTGGTCGCTTCGATTAAGTCGGTTGAAAACGTTCGCGTCGGCGACACTCTCACCCATGCCGACAAACCCGCGCAAACGCCTTTGCCGGGCTACCGTTCGATGAATCCGATGGTCTTTTGCGGTCTTTTTCCACTAGATACGAACGAATACAACGATTTGCGCGAAGCGTTTGAGAAACTCAAGCTCAACGACGCTTCGCTCACCTTTGAACCGGAAAACTCTCAAGCCCTCGGTTTCGGATTCCGTTGCGGCTTTTTGGGGATGCTGCATTTGGAAATCGTGCAAGAACGAATCGAACGCGAATTCGGCATCGACATGATCGCCACCGCCCCAAGCGTCGTTTACCACGTCCATACCACCGATGGGACGATGAAAAAAATCGACAACCCGCATCTCTTCCCTGAAGCGCAAAACATCGAAAAAATCGAAGAACCCTACGTCGATGCGACCATCATGTGTCCGAAAGAATACGTCGGCAACATCATGGAATTGTGCCAAGAAAAACGCGGCATATACAAAAACATGCAGTATCTCGGCGAACACCGCGTCGAAATCGCCTACGAGCTTCCGCTTTTAGAGATTGTCTACGATTTCTTCGACAAACTCAAATCGTCCTCAAAGGGCTACGCATCCCTCGATTACGATTTCAAGGGCTATCGCGCAAGCGATTTGGTCAAAATGGATATTTTGATCAACCACGTCCCCGTTGACGCCCTCAGTTTGATTGTCCACCGCGATTTTGCCTTCCATCGCGGCAAGGCGATCACCGAAAAGCTGAAAGCCATGATTCCGCGGCAGATGTTCGAAGTGCCCGTGCAAGCCACCATCGGCAACCGCATCATCGCGCGTTCGACCATCCGCGCCATGCGCAAAAACGTCCTCTCGAAATGTTACGGTGGAGACATCACCCGCAAGAAAAAGCTTCTTGAAAAACAAAAAGCGGGGAAAAAACGCATGAAAAGCGTCGGCAAAGTCGAAGTTCCGCAAGAAGCTTTCCTCTCCGTATTATCCCTAGACGACGAATGATGGAGGAGCACAATGAAGAAGCGTTTCCGACACGTACTCACATTCTTTTTGCTGAAGCCTTTTTTCCGCTTGTTTTTCAAGCTGCGCTACAACCACAGCGCGGAACGTTTCAAACCGCAAAAAGACCTCAAGGGACCGTATTTGATCCTAGCCAACCACGTGATGGATGTGGATCCGTTTTTGGTTGCGCTTAGCGTCAAAGGTCCCGTTTTTTACGTCGCTTCCGATATGATTTTTTCCATCAGGTTTTGGTCGTATTTCCTAAAAAAACTCGTCTCTCCTATCCCGAAAACCAAATACCGCTCGGACACCGAAACCATCCGCGACATCATCCGCATGGTGAGAAGCGGCGGAAACATCGGCGTCTTTCCCGAAGGGAACGCAACTTTTTCCGGAGAGCTCATGGAGATTCCGGGGGCCATCGCCAAGCTGGTCAAGTTTTTGAAGGTGCCCGTCCTGTTTTACACAATCGAGGGCGGCTATCTGACCAACCCCCGTTGGGGCAAGGGCGTTCGAAAGGGCAAAATGCGCGGTCGCGTCAAAAGGGTCATGACCCAAGACGAATACGCCTCGTTATCCGTTCAGGAATTGAACCGGGTCATTGAAGAGGAACTGACCGTCGACGAGTACGAATACGCGACAACCCGCAATCTTCATTTCCGCGGGAAAAAGCGGGCCGAACACTTAGAAAGCGCATTTTTCATGTGCCCATCCTGCGGCCGTTATGAAACCTTGTACAGCGAAAAACACACCGTGTATTGCAGCGAATGCGGTTTTCAGGCGCGTTACACCACGCAAGGCACGTTTGACGCTGTCAAAGGCGATATGCCCTATGCGCGAACGCCCGCTTGGTACGAAGCCCAAAAGGAGTCGTTGAAACGCTATGTGGCAAACGCCGACGGGGAACTTTTCGCCGACGAAGAAGAACGCGTTCTTCACGTCGAACGTTCCATCCGCAAAACCTTCATCGGGGAAGCGACAATCCGGCTCTTTGCGGACAAAGTGCGTTTCGAATTCGATGACCGAAGCGAAGAATGGCCGATCATGCACATCGACGCCGCCGTCCAGCAAAGAAACAAGCTCATCTTGTACAACCAAAACGAAGCGAAGACCTATTATCTTTTGAATCGGGAAAAACGCAATGCGCTCAAATACGTTTTAACCATCGAGGCTTTACAAAAAAAGGAGAGGTAGTCTATGGATTTCCGCGAATTCATTATGTGGGAAGGCATGATGCACTTCGGCGTTTTGGCGGTGCTGCTTTTGTTCGCCAACACCTTGCGCCGCAAAATACCGATTTTCCGTCGTTCTTTGTTGCCCACCGCCGTCATCGCCGGCTTCATCGGATTGGTTTTCAAAGAAACGATTTATAGCCGCATCGTCGAACCTGACCAGCTTGAAAGCACCAATCTCTTTTTGGCGATCATCACCTATCATTCGATCGCGCTCGGATTCATCGCGCTCGGTCTCAAGGTGCATGAGAAACTCACCGTGCAATCGAAAACCTCTCGCAGTTTTTTCAGCGGGCTCGTCATCGTTTCGACATATCTATTGCAAGGGCTTGTCGGCCTTTCCATCACCGTTCTTTTATCGTATACGCTCTTTCCGGAGCTCTTTCAATCGGCGGGCATGCTCGTGCCGCTCGGTTTTGGACAAGGCCCGGGACAAGCGCTGAACATCGGGGGCGTCTACCAAATCAGCCACGGCTTTGTCGGCGGCGCGTCTTTCGGGCTTTCAATCGCGTCGTTTGGATTCATTTGGGCTTCTGTGGCCGGCGTGATTTATTTGAACATCATGCGCAAAAAAGGCATTCTTTCACGTAGTCCCGAACAACGGGCCAAACACGTGAGCAATCAAGAGATCGAATCGCCCGATGAAATCCCCGTAGCCGAATCGATCGACAAATTCACCGTGCAGATCGCGCTCGTCCTCGTGGTGTATTTCTTTACCTACGTGTTCATCTACACCAGCAATTATTTCCTCGAAAGAGGCGCCTTGGGCGATTTCGGGCTTGAAACCGTGCGTCCGCTCATCTGGGGGTTCAATTTCATCTTCGGCATGCTTTTTGCGATACTCGCCAAAAAGCTTTTCCTTTGGCTTCGCAAAGTGAAACTCATGACCAGGCAGTACCCGAACAACTACATGTTGAACCGAATCGCCGGGTTGGTGTTCGATTTCATGATCGTCTCGGCCATCTCCGCGATCACCATCGAACATTTGCGCTACCTTTGGATTCCGTTTTTCATTTTGGTCATCACCGTCGGAATCATGACCGTCTTTTACGTCCGTTTCATCTGCAAGCGGGTGTATCCCGAATATCCGCTTGCGGCGACGATGGGCATGTTCGGCATGCTTACCGGAACCGCGAGTACCGGTGTCATCTTGCTTCGCGAGGTGGACCCAAACTTCAAAACGCCGGCGGCCAACGACATGGTTGTAGGCTCCTCAACCGCGATTCTCTTCGGGTTCCCGATATTGTTGCTTGTGGGCCTTGCGCCCATCTCGCCCTTTCACACGCTGCTTACGCTTGGCATCATCGCCTTTTTGAGCGCCGTAGCCGTCACCATCCTTGTTAAGCTGAACCCTGCGCCAAGCGCAAACTGACGCATGAAGCGTCGCGCTTAGCGCCAAACGGATTTCATGATAGTATGGAAGTGAAACCATGGAAGGCCTTTATGTCCACATTCCCTTTTGCAAAACCATATGCGCCTATTGCGATTTTGTCAAGGAAGCGGCGAAACCGCAGAAACAACGCGTCTACGTTGAAGCGCTAAAAAAAGAGCTCTTTGAAAGAAGCGACAAGTTCGCTTCTTTGAAGACCGTCTACATCGGCGGCGGCACGCCGAGCCATCTTGAGGTTTTTGACTTTGAAGAGGTTTTGCGCGCTTTGCGCAAGCGCGTTCCTCAAGCCTTAGATGAATTCAGCGTCGAATGCAACCCCGAAGACGTTCGACCCGAGTTGCTTGAAACGTTGAAGAAATACGGAGTCGACCGCATTTCCTTGGGTGTTCAGACTTTCAAGGAAAGCCATCTGCGCCTGCTGAACCGCACGCATGGGCCAAAAGACGTCGAAAACGCCGTGAAACGTTTGCGCTGGCACGGTTTTGACAACGTCAACGTCGACATGATGTTCGCCATTCCTGGTCAAACGTTGCGCGAGGTCGAAGAGGATTTGGCGAGGGTTTTGGCTTTGGACGTGGAGCATGTGTCTTACTATAGTTTGATTCTTGAGGAAAACACCCGCTTTCATCGCCTTTATGAGCGGGGCGAACTATCGCTTGTCGACGAAGAAACGGAAGGCACGATGTATGAGACGGTCATCGACACGTTGTCCGATGCAGGCTACACGCACTACGAGATCAGCAACTTTGCCAAAAACGGCAAAGAGTGCCGCCATAATCTGGCCATTTGGAAAGACGGCGATTATGGCGGCGTCGGTGCGGGAGCCCACGGCAAGCATGACGGACATCGCCGGCACAACCCGGAGAGAGTGCGCGATTACACAAACGCTTTGCAACGCGGCGAGGATTGCTGCGAAATCTATCCTTACGAAGCGAAACGCGACACGCTTTTGATGGGGTTGCGCTTGTTAAAAGGCATTGATCTCGACGAGTTCGCTTCCCGGTTTCAAACCGACCTTTTCAAAGAATACCCCGAACTTTCGAAAATGATCGAAAAAGGGCTTTTGAAAGTAGAAGACCGCCGCTTGTCGTTTACTCGCAAAGGGCTTTTGCTTGGCAACGAAGTCTTTATGATTCTTTAGGAGGGCTGCGCATGCTCAAACAATTGCTAAAAGAGTACGAATACGAGCTCAAGGCCTCCTCGCATTTGAGCAAAAACTCTATCGGCGCCTATCTCGCCGATTTGCGTGATTACATCGAGTATTTGGCCAAAAAAGACATCACCGAAGCGACCGACATCGACAAGCACACGGTCAAACAATACATGATGGCGTTGCGCAAACGTCACGCTTCGGCGAGTACGGTGTCGAGAAAATTGAGCGCCTTGAAGGCCTTTCATCAGTTTTTGCTCGACGAAAAAATCGTTAAAGAAAACGTCTTGCTTCACGTGCGCCGCCCCAAACAACAAAAAAAGCTCCCCGACATTTTAAGCGTCGAAGAATTAGAAGCGCTGCTTAAAAAGACTGAAGGAGATACGCCTCTTTCACAGCGCAATCGAGCCATGGTTGAACTACTCTATGGAAGCGGACTTCGCATCGGCGAACTGCTCGCCTTAGAGACGAACGACTTGCACATCAACCAAGGTTTCATCAACGTGAGCGGAAAAGGGGACAAAGAGCGCATCGTCCCAATCGGCAGCGAAGCCGCCTCCGCCCTCAAGCGCTATTTGGAAAGCGGTCGTTTGAAACTCTCCAAAGCGCCCGTACCCAACGTTTTTTTGAACAAAGCCGGAAAGCCCATGAGCCGCGTCGGCTTTTACAAGATTTTAAAAAACTTGGCGCGCGAGGCCGGCATCGAGAAAAACGTTTCCCCCCACACTTTGCGGCATTCTTTCGCCTCCCATCTCTTAGAGGCCGGCGTCGATTTGCGCTATGTGCAAGAAATGCTTGGCCACGCCGACGTTTCTACCACCGAACTTTACACCCACATCAACAAAAAACAACTCATTGCGGTGTACGACAAATACCATCCGCATGCCAAAAGGAGCGATTAGATGTACAAAAGAACCTTCGTGATAGTGATCGACAGTGTCGGTGTCGGCGCGATGCCCGACGCGGCCGAATACGGCGATGAAGGCGCAAACACGTTGCGCAACACCGCCCTTGCAACCGGCGGAATCAGCTTGCCCAACATGGAAGCTTTAGGACTGGGCCGCATCGCCGAGATTCCCGGCGTGAAGCCTGTGGAAAACCCAATCGGCTACCACACCCGCATGAAAGAACTCAGTTACGGAAAAGACACGATGACCGGACACTGGGAACTGATGGGGCTTAAAGTCACCGAACCCTTTCAAACCTTTACCGAAACCGGCTTTCCAAACGAACTGATTGAGGAATTGGAAAAAAGGACGGGGCGCAACATTGTCGGCAACAAAGCCGCAAGCGGCACCGTCATTTTGGACGAACTCGGCGAACACCAGCTTGAAACCGGCGATTTGATCGTCTACACCTCCGCCGACAGCGTCTTGCAAATCGCCGCCCACGAAGAAAAGGTGGGGCTAAAAGCCCTTTATGAAGCGTGCGAAATCGCAAGAGAGCTGACCATGGACGAACCCTACAAAATCGGACGTGTCATCGCAAGACCCTTCAAAGGGGAGAAGAAAGGCGCCTTCAAACGCACCGCGAATCGCAAGGATTATGCGCTTAAGCCTTACGACAAAACGACGCTCAATCATCTGCAAGAAGCGGGGTTTGACGTCGTCGGTTTTGGAAAAATCGACGACATCTACGACGGCGAAGGCATCAGCGAATCCCACAAACAAGCCGACAACGTCGAGGGCATGGAAAATTTTATCGCCTACGCCGACCGACAATTCAAGGGGCTTGCCTATTTGAACCTCGTCGATTTCGACGCGAAATACGGACACCGTCGCGACCCTGAAGGCTACAAGAACGCCCTTGAGACTTTCGACGGCCAGTTGAAAGAGTTGATGGACAAACTCAAACCGACGGACTTGCTCATCGTCACCGCCGATCACGGCAACGATCCGACCCATGAAGGCACGGACCACACCCGGGAATACGTTCCTTTGTTGGTTTATGGTCCGAATTTGCAAGGCGGCGAACTTTCCGAACGGCAATCTTTCGCCGATCTTGCCGCGACGCTTGCGGAAAATTTCGGCGTCAAGCGCCCTCAATATGGTGAAAGTTTCTTACAATCGCTCAAATGAACGCCATAAAAAAACTGCATCCTTCTTACAAGGGTGCAGTTTTTGTTAGCCTTTGTATTTGCCTTTCAAACGCTTGATGGCCTTGCGCTTTTCCACCATGATTTCGCGTCTGGCCTTCCATTCCTTTTTGCGTTGCGAATAGGAGGTCTTTTTGACGAAGGACGAGTATTGCCTGAAGGTCGGGCGGATGTGCGAATCGAGCGTTTTTTTCATGGAGTCTAGGCGCTCGCGGCGGGTTTTGAGTTCGTTTTCGAGGTGCGTTTTTTGTTTGTCCCGCGTGTCGGCTTGTTGTTTTTGGAGGGCTTTGATTTGCGCGGTGAGTTCTTTTTTCAGCTTGTCCTTGTCGGTTTCGACCACTAGGGTTTCATAGGTTTTGGCGACGTTTTCGGTCTTTTCAAGGAAGGCGTTTTCTTCGTTTTCGAGGGCTTCGAGTTTTTTCTCGAGTTTTTGGTTTTCCTTGTCGACCCTTTCTTGGTGGGCTTCTTTGAGGTTTTCTTTTTCCGTTTCAAGCTGGCGGCGTTCGGGGTTCGTGCTTTCTTGTTTTTGGAGTTTGTCGAGTTTCGCGTTTAAGTCCTTGAGTTTTTGTTTGGGTTTCTCCACCTTTTCCTCGTAGAGTTCCTTCGCTTCTTCGAGAGCTTCGTCAAGGCGCGTTTGGGCCGTTTTGGAGGCTTCACTTTCGATGTAGGGGGCGAGGGTGTTTGAAGCGGAGTCTTTGTCTTTGAACTGCGCGAGCTTTTCTTCGCTGCTTTCAAGCATGCTTTCGAAGGTGGAAACCGAGCGTTCTTTCAGCCTTTTTGCGTCTTCGCGCGCTTTTTCGGCGCGTTCTTTGGCGGCTTTGATTTGTTTGCGGTATCTTTGGACGTAGGCGTCGGCGTCCTCTTTTTCCTTGATTTCCGCGATTTGGGTGTTGTATTTATCCTTGATGCTTTGTTCTTGTTCTTCGAGGCGCCTGCGATCTTTTTCGTCTGTGAAAAGGGCTTTGCGGTAGGCGAGATCTTCGAGTTTGTCGTCGCGGGCTTGTTCTAAGTCGCGGATTTCGATTTGGTATTGCTGGCGGTGGGCGCTTAGTTTCTCTTCGGCGTATTCGAGTTCTTTTTCCAAAGAGCGTTCGACGTTTTCCAGGCGCAGTTCGTATTCGCTTTCGGCGAATTGGATTTGTTGTTTGGCGAATTGGATTTGGCTTTCGATGGTGGTTGAGACCATCGCTTCGTTGACGCCCTTGCCGATGTTCAAACGGTCGGTTTGAGCCTTGGTCAGGTTCATTTCGTTGTCGTAAAGTGACTGAATCTTTAAAACTTGCAGTTCGTATTCTTTGTCGGCCAGTTCAATGAGGGCTTGTTGGTAGATTTTGTCGCTTTGGGTTTGTTCCTCGTCGCTCAGGCGCTTGACGACGGAAGATTTGTCGGCGTCGGTGATTCGTTTTTCAAGGTCGTAGAGCTTTTGGTGGTATTCGACGTTTTCGGCGTGCATTTTCAGGGCGTGGTTGATTTTCGCGCCGGTTTTTTTCAGGCCGAAATGCTTGAGGCGTATTTGCTTGGCGAGTTCTAGTTCGCTTTTTTTGAGTTTGCGCTTCAAGGGGGTGAGTTGGTCTAAGAGGGCGAGTTCGGTTTTCAAAAACGCTTCGTGTTTGTCGGAAAGCAGATCGTGAAGGGCTTTGATGAAGTTCATGGTTTCGTGCATGAACGTTTCGAAGGCGGCGAGTTTCTCCTTCATGACGCCGATGTAGCGTTCGTTGAAGAGGAGGTCTTCGCCAAGCGCTTTCTTGTCTTCACGGAGTTTGAAGAGTTCGTGGGAATCTTGGTATTGGATGGTTTCCTTTTGCTTTTCGAAGCGGAGGCGGTAGAGCTTGTTCAAATGTTCGCGTTCGATTTTGAAACGCTTGCGGTAAAGTTTTTCTTTGGCGGGCTTGAGTTGTTTTTTCGCTTTGCGCTCCAATTTCTCCTCAAAGAGGTTGAGGTTGGATTTTTCTTTGCGTTCGTAGGCTTTGAACAGTTGTTTGAGCCTTTTTTCGTCGTTGGCTTTTTCGGCCTTGATGATGTCGATGCGCAAATCTCTCAAGTCTTTTTGAAGGGACTCTTTCAAAGTGGCCTCTTTTGCAAGGCGTTTTTTGTGTTTGTTTTTGAGTTTCTCCAAAGTGTCATCCTCGAGGGTTTTGAGTTCTTCGTCGAGGGTGTTTAGTTTTTCGTTGTAAGTTTTTTTGAGTTCGGCTTCTTTTTCGTCGTAGGCTTTCTTTCGCTCTTCGTAGGTTTTTTGGATGCGTGCTTCAAGCGGTTCTTCGTCGCCTTCGCCCTGCAACATGTGGGTACGGCTCTCTAAGGCTTCTTTCAAGGCGGGATGGAAGTCTTCGAAGGCATCCATCAATTCGACGCCTTTTTGTTCGTAGTGTTTGAAAACCTCGTCGGTCTTGCTTTGTTTTAGGTAGTAGCGGCTGAAGAACTGTTCGCTTTTTGCGAACGTTTCTTCGACAAAGCCAAGAGTGGCTTTTTTGAAGGAGAAGAGGTAGTTTGTGAGGTTGGTGTCGGCGTCGGTGTGTTCTTCGAAGAGCGTGAGGAGCCGGTCTTTGAGTCCTGCGCTCGTCTCTTCGTATTCGCGCTGTAAAAAGGTGTCGAGATATTGGGTGCGCATATCGTTTAGGGCTTCGAAGATGCGGTCTTTCGAGTCGAGGAGATAGCTGAGCTGTTCGATGGTGGTTTCGTGGTCCTTGCGGTTGATTTCGTCTTTGAGGCGCTCGATTTCGGAATTGAGGATGCGCAATTTCTCATCCGCTTCCTCAAGCCTTTGTTGGTGGGTGTCTTTGACTTTTTTGTTGGCTTCGACCACTTCGTGGATCAACTGCTGGAGGAGTTCCGACTCTTTTTGAAGGTTTTCGTCGATTAAAGAAGTCAAACTTTTGTTTGAGGCGTTGTCTTTTGTGAGGTCGTATTTTTTCTTGGCCATAAGATTGACTCCTTTCTCCTAGGTTCTCGGTCGAATTAGTGTTTCGACGTCGCTTTGATGTTGGCGACGGTTTCTTCGATGTAGCTTTGCATGAGCTCCTCTTGGGTTTTTTCGACGGACTTGTGAAGGTCGAGTTCGCCGCTTTCGATGAGAGAGGCTTCTAAGCTTTCGCGGATGGCTTCTTTTAAGGCGTTGCAAGATTCCTTGAGCGAAGCGCGCAGTTCTAATTCCTTGGTTTGGATGGTTTCTTGAAGGTGTTCGCGGCGGGCTTTTTTGATGCGGGCTTGGTCGTTCAATTCGCGCACGACGCTTTCGATTTTGGCATCAAGCGCGGAGGAGGTGTCGAGGATTTGCTGTTCGAAGGCTTGGGTTTTGTTTTTGAGCAGGCGGTTTTCTTCCTCGCGGCGCTTTTCCTTTTCTTCTTGAAGGGTGTCGAGTTTCGTTTGGGCTTCGCTGTAGAAAAAGTCGTAATCTTCTTGGTGGGTCTCAAGTGCGTTTCTTAGGTTGTCTTTGATGTCCTTATCTTTGGATTTCGCACCTTCGGAGGCGTAGGTGTAGATGGATTCGGCGTCTTTGAGGCGGGTTTCGATCTTGTTTTTTTGTTCTTGGATGCGGTTTTCAAGCGCGGTTTCTTTTTGGTCGCGCTGTTGGTTCAATTCGTCGAGTTTTTGGTCGAGCGAAGTTTTCAGCGCTTCTTTGTCTTCTTCGAAGCGGCGCTTTTTCTCTTCGAGTTTGTCTTGCAAGGATGCAAGTGTCTGTTCGGTGCTTTCGGTGTGGCTCCTAAGTTCGATCAAGCGTTGTTTCTTGGCTTCTTCGAGCTCTTGTTCAAGCGCTTTTCTTTGTTCTTCGTGTTGTTCTTCAAGCGCTTTTTGTTTGATTTGCAAAGGTTTTTTGGCTTCTTCAAAACGTTCTTTTTCCTCTTCCTTGGCTTGTACGCTCGAAGCTTTCGCTTTTTCGATGAGCTCCTCGTCGTTTTCGATCAAAGGTTTGAAGAGTTCGCCCAGAGTGGCGCGTATTTCCTTGATGTAGGGCGGGAGGGTTTCCTTGATTGTGTTGTAAAGGGAAGCGGCGACCTCTTTGGCATGGGCCGGGCTTTGGTCTTCGCCAAGGGCTCCTTCGGCGTCGTCGAAAGCCTTTTTCAAGGGGGAGAGCACGTCTTTTTCCCGGGTTTTGTATTCTTTGACCGCTTTTTGACGGTTTTGTTTTAAGCGGTTGATTTGCGATTGGAGGCGTCTTGAGGGTTCCTCGCCTTCGGCGAGGTCGCGTTCTTCTAAGCGGACGATGAAAGTGTGCGCGTCCTCAAGGGTGTCGGCGCCTAATTCTACGAGGTGCAAAAGGTTGTTTTTGAAGGTGGAATCAAGAAGCAACGCCAAATCTTCGTGGGAGGCTTCGGATTCTTTTGCGTTTTTCGCGTAGGTTTGCAAGACGTCTTGCACTTCGTCGTAGCGGTTTTTGACAGGAGAGAATCGGCTTTCGATCATCGCTTCGACGTCGTCGATGTTTTGTTGGGCGTTTTCGGTCTCCCGTTGCAAGGCCTTGTCGATGAATTCGAGTTTGTTTTTGTGTTCCTCTTGGAGCTTATCCATTTGGTCGTTCAAGGCCGCTTTGTCTTTGTCGAATTGCTTTTGGAGTTGCTTCTCGCGGGTGGCGAATTCGGCTTCGATGCGCTTTTCTTTTTGCGAGAGGACGCTTTCTAGGCGCTTTTTCTCCTCGCGGGTCTTTTCGATTTCAAGTTCGGTGGTTAAAGCGCTCGTTTGGAAGTTGTCTTTGAGTTCGGCAAGGCGCAAATCGTAGTCCATTTGGGCTTCTAGGTATTTGATTTCATGGTTGATTTTGATGCGCTCGCGGTCGGTTTCGCTGCGAGAGGCGAGTTGCTTTTTGTCGGTGCGGACGTGGTCCTTTTTGAGGGTGTAGCGCAATGTGGCGAGCGATTTTTCGTGTTCGTTTTCGATTTCGGAAAGTGCGGCTTCTTTTTGCGCTTTGATGTCTTTAAGGAGCTGGCGTTCCTTTTCTAGATGGGTGTTGCTTAGGATTTCTTGTTCTTCAAGGCCGAAGGAATGCTCGATTTCGGCAAGTTTTCTTTCGTGTTTTTTTTGGCTTTGCTTCATCTGAAGGCGCAAGACGGCGTCTTGTTTTTCGACGTCGACGCGTTCTTTGTGGATGCGGATTTCCTTTAAGGCTTCCTTGACGTCTAGGAAGTAGCGGATGTCGTCCGCTTCAAGGTAGAGGGGCTTTAAAGCCTTGGTGGTTTCAATGACTTTGTGCAGGCGGTTGCTTTCGAATTCGTGGATGGCCTTGAACAGTTTTTTGAAATGCTTCTTCAAGGTTTTGAGGGTGCTTTCGGCGGGATGTTCGTTTAAATACGCTTTTAAGGTCTTTAAAAGCGTCGGGGTTTGGCTTTGGAACAAATCGAACTTCTTCTTGAGCATGGCTTGGTGGTTGTCGATGAAGGTTTCGTGTTCGCTCAAGGTGTCTTCGATCGTTTTTTGCGTTTCACCGGCTAGGGTGTTGTACATGTTGATGGTGCGGCGCAGTACGTCGAAGACGGCATCGGCATGGTTGTTCAGAGCTTTTTCACGTTCTTGATTGAGTTCGATTTGTCGTTTGATGTCTTTGCGTCGTTTGGTGTTGATTTGGTTTTCGTCTTCTTTTAGGAGGTTGTTGAGGCGCGCGTGTTCGGTGTTGATGTCGTGGCGGAGGTCGCTTTTGAAGGTCTTGTTGTAGTCTTTGAAATAGTCGGTGAGCGTCGCGAGCGAGCGCTTGAAGGTTTCAAATGGCTTTTTGAGCCGTTCGCGCATTTTGACGAGGGTGGAACTGATTTCGCGGATGGTCTTGTTGATGTCGCGGCGGGTCATGTTGATGGCGTGTTGGAGTTCGTTGTCTTCGCTTTTCAAATTGTCCGCGGTGTTTTTGATCGAATTGTTCAGCGCCTTTTCAAGGGAGGCGAAATCCTTTTCGAGCGTGTCTTCGATTTTTTTGAGGCGTTTTTTCTCTTCGCTTAAAACTTCCTTCAAATTCTCCAAAGACGTTTCGAGCAGCTGTTGCGAATGCTGCTTGTTGTTTTCAAGGTTCTCACGGTAGAGTTCGACGCGGTCTTCATACGCTTTGGTGCTTTCTTTGTGCTTCTCTTCGATGGCGGCTTTGCGGGCGTCGATTTCTTTGTCGATGGATTTGATCTCATCGTCGATTTTTTTCAGTTCTTTGGCGTGTTCTTCCTTCGTGTTTTTCAGCTCTTGATGGGCTTCACGCTCGGACTTGGCGATCTTTTTCTCTTGGTCTTCGATCTTTTGGTCGTATTCTTGCGCGGTCTTCCGCTGTTTTTTGACGTATTCTTTTTGTTCGTCTTGAATTTCGGTTTGGAATTCGCGTTCGTTCGCTTCAAAGGCCTTTTGGGCTTCGCTTAAGATTTTCTCGTACCGTTTCTTCAAGGCGTCGAGGGATTTTTGATAGGGCTCGATGCTTTTTCGGTAGTCTCTTTCAATCGCATAAAGAGTCTTTTCAAGACTCTCGGATTGTCTGTTGTCCCTATTCATATGTTTTCCCCCCTTTGCGGTTGTAAGCGATTTACAATTATATATATTTTATCATAGGGTTGCACCAAAAACAACGAGGCCAAACGATTATATGCCTCTTTTCTTTATAAAAAAAGCGCGATTGTGTATAATACCCATGAGAGGTGAGACCATGAGCGAACGTATCGTAAGCGGAGAACGACACAAAGACGACGTTGAACAAATCGAACTTCGGCCAAAATATTTGAAAGAATACATCGGTCAAGACCATGTGAAAGAGATGATGGAGATATTCATCAAGGCCGCCAAAAACCGTCAAGAAGCTTTAGACCATGTGCTTTTATACGGGCCTCCGGGGCTCGGGAAAACGACGCTGGCCAACATTGTGGCCAACGAAATCGGCGTTTCGATCAAAACCTCAAGCGGTCCGGCGATTGAAAAAAGCGGCGATTTGGCGGTGCTTTTGACCAGTCTCGAACCGGGCGACATTTTGTTCATCGACGAAATCCATCGCCTACCCCGTGTGGTCGAAGAAGTGCTTTATCCCGCGATGGAAGATTTCGCCATCGATTTGATCGTCGGCAAAGACGAAACGTCGAAATCGATTCGGGTGGATTTGCCGCCTTTCACACTGATTGGCGCAACGACCCGCTACGGCGATTTGACCGCTCCCTTGCGCGACCGGTTCGGCGTGGTCCACAAGCTTGAATATTACGACCAAAACGCGCTTGAAAAAATTTGTCAGCGCACCGCCAAAATCTACGGCAGTCAAATTGATGGAAAAGGCGTGAAAGAAATCGCCAAGCGAAGCCGCGGTACGCCGCGCATCGTCAATCGCTTGTTCCGGCGCATCCGCGATTTCGCCGACGTCTTGAACGAAGGCGTCATCGACTTGAACATCACCAAAGAAGCCCTTGAGAAGCTTCAAATCGACACCATGGGCCTAGACCAAAAAGACCACGACTACTTGCGCGGGCTCATCGACAATTACGGCGGCGGTCCGGTCGGCGTCGAAAGCCTCGCCTCCTCAATCGCCGAAGAAGTGACGACCATCGAAGACGTATACGAACCCTATTTGCTAAAACTCGGGTTCATCAAACGCACGCCGCGCGGCCGCATGGCCACCGAGAAAGCCTATAAGCATATGGGGCGTACTTACCAGGGCGGGCTGTTCGAATGAAAACCAAAGATTTTTCCTACAAACTTCCCAAACGCTTGATCGCCCAGCGTCCGCCGAAACAGCGCCTAGATTCGAGGTTGCTCGTATTGGACCGAAAAACCGGCGACATCACCCATACCATGTTCAAACGGTTCCACGATCATTTGCGGGAAGGCGACGTGCTCGTCTTAAACGACACCGCCGTTTTGCCCGCGCGTTTGATCGGCCGCAAAGAAGAAACGGGCGCCGTCATCGAAGCGCTCATGCTTCGCGAAGTCGACACCGACCACTGGGAGTGTTTGGTCAAAAAGGCGAAGAAGGTCAAAAAAGGCACCCGCCTGAGTTTCGGCGAAGACCTGCTTACCATGACGTGCACTGAAGAACGAGAAGAAGGGCTTCGCATTTTCCGATTGGACTACGAAGGCATTCTTTTTGAAATACTCGACAAGCTTGGTGAAATGCCCCTTCCGCCTTATATCCACGAAACTCTTGAGGACCCCGACCGCTACCAGACGGTTTACCGCAAGAAAAAGGGCAGCGCGGCGGCGCCGACCGCCGGACTGCACTTTACAAAGGATTACTTAAACCTTTTGCGCTCGCGAAACGTTGAAATCGTAACCATCACGCTGCACGTCGGGCTTGGCACTTTTCGTCCGGTGAGCGTTGAAAACGTCGAAGAACACAAAATGCACGAAGAATACTACACCGTCGATGAAAAAGCGGCCGCCGCCATCAACAAGGCAAAACGCGAAGGGCGCAGGGTCATCCCCGTCGGGACGACCTCGATGCGCACGTTAGAGACCATCGCCGATGGCGCCGGGTGCGTGAGGGCGCAAAGCGGGATGAGCGACTTGTTCATCTATCCCGGATACCGTTTCAAAGTCGCCGACGCGCTCTTGACGAATTTCCACCTTCCCGAATCGACGCTTCTCATGCTTGTTTCCGCTTTTTCGAGTCGTGAAATTGTCTTGAACGCCTACCGCGAAGCGGTCGCGGAGGAATATCGTTTTTTTTCCTTCGGCGACGCGATGTTTCTAAAATGAAAACTTGGGATTTCTCCCAAGTTTTTTATCGCAACGACAACAACAGTTCGTTCACTTTGGCGTTGTACATAATCAAAAGATAGGGGACCAAGCAAACGGAGAAGAGAATCCCTACCACCGCCGCCACCGGCAAAAACTCCAAAAGCGCTCCGGAGATTAGCATCGACAAGGGCACGAAACCGCTTGAGATGGTGCCCATCAAAGCGAGCACCCGCCCCCGTATCTCGGGAGAAACGGCGCGCAGTATGCCCGTGTTGAACGGGATGTTCACCCACATGTTGGCGACGGCGAAGGCGAACATGGCGAAGGTCAGCGAGAAGTAGAAGAGCGTATACCCCATCCGTCCGTTTGACACCAAGGCCACAAGCAAACAGAAGATAAGAAACATCAAGGCGTTGACGCTCAGTCCTTGACGCAAGGCGCTCCGAATGACGATGCGGTTGCCAAGCGAGCCGACAACGATGCCGCCGGCAAGCATTCCGAGTGAAAAGGCGACTTGAACGATCGAAAGGTGTAAAGGCGGGCGGTTGAGTTCAAGGTTGAACAAGAAGGGAAGCACGTTGGAGAAAAACGGTCCGATGCTTACGTTTAGAAGCAGCGCCATGAACATGAACTGCAAAAGACCGGTTTTGTCTTTCAAGTACGAAAAGCCGTCTTTGAAGTCCTTGAAATAGGACGCAACGCTTAAGGCGCTTTCCTTCGTTTTGTCTTTTAAAGGCGTTTTGATGAACATTTCGCTGATTGCGCTTAAAAGAAAGGAAAGCCCGTTGATGATGAAAATCCATTCGATGCCGAGCGTCACGTAAAAGATGCCCGCGGCGATGATGCCGACGATGAGCTGGATACTGTTTATGAAACTGAAGAAGGAATTGGCCTGGTTCAGTTCTTCGTCTTTGACGATTTCCGGTTTCAACGCGGTCGCGCTCGGACCGAAAAACGCACCGTTTAAAGCCAATATAAACGTAACCGCGTAAAGAAGCCCGAGAATTGCAGCGTCGTTTTGCAAGATGAACAGCACGAAGCCCGCAGCCAGTACGCTGAGCCCGCGAAGAAGGTCGGTGACAACGAGGATGCGCACCTTGTTGAAGCGATCGACGAAAACTCCGGCAAAGGGAACGAGCAATACTTGCAAGACCGCTCCGAACGCCAAATAAAGTCCCGCTTGCAAGGGGGATTCGGTCAATGTTAGGATGAACCAGCCAATGGCGAAATTGTAAAACGTCGTTCCGACTTGCGATACGAGGTTTCCGGCAAAAAGCAGCGAGAAATTCTTGTTTTTGAGAAGTTTCAGCATAGAATCTGTCCTTTCTTATCGCGCGACACACAAAAAAATGCGGAAATAATGCCGGCGGGGTTTCCGCCGGCAAGAAGCACTGGCTTTATTCGATGACGATTTCAATGATGTCGCCGTCGTTGGACTCGATGTCGACGATTTTGCCGTCGGTTCCGGCTTCGATCATGTCAAGAATCATGTTGAAGTCGATGTCGACGTCCATTTCGTTGATTTTGTCGAGTTTCGGGATGCCCTTTTTGGAAGCGAGCGCGACTTTGGCGAACTCTAAGGGGATTTGCACGTTGACTTTGTCGCCGTCTGCGCTTTTGATGCGGATTTTGAACATCTTGAAGGCTTGCTTTTTCGGCGGCTTGAGGGATTCGTTTTTTTCATCAAGCGCGCTTAGCAAATCGGCGCCTTCTTTCGGGGTGATGGTTTTATTTTGAATCATTTCGAGGATTTTCAATTTTTCTTGGCTCATAGAATCACTCCTTCAACTTCTTCAAAGCTTCTTCGCTGGAGATTTCTCCGCGGGAGAGCTTGTTGAGAATTTCCTCACGGTCCTTTTCGGAAAAGGACTCCTCCTCTACGGCGTATCCTAAACTTTCAATGACTTCGTTCAGCATTTTTTTCACGGTCGGATACGACACTTGCAGTTCTTTTTCAAGCTGCTTGATGCTGCCTTTGTTTTTGATGAAGAGTTCTATGAAGTAAAGATGCTCTTTGGAGAGGTAGTTGAATTTCGAGAGCTGGAACTTGCCGCTGATTTCGCTGTGACAGTGCGAGCATTCTAATTTTGTGACAAACAGATCGTGTCCGCAGATGGGGCATTCGCCGATGACGTGCTTTTGCATGGGAATCGCTCCTTATAGGATTTTTATCGTGACTTGCGTTCCGTCGGCGGCGTCGATGTCGATGGCGCTGCCTTTTGCGTAACGCAGAAGTTGTAACAACTCTCCGAGTTCTTCGGTGCCGAATTGTTCGTTGAGTTCTTTTTTCACCGAAGTCCCCGCGTACCGGTCGGCCAGACGCATCGCGACGTTGATCAGGCCGATTGGGAAGGGAATCGCGAAGAGCGTTTTCAAAAGCAGATTCACTTTCTTCGATTCATCGGGGACATGAATCGACATTTTGACAAAACGCGCCCATTTGAGCTTCTTCGTGTCGACGAGAGGATACAGGCGGTCGTAGGCGTCTTCGATGCCAATCTCCCCTTCGTGCAACGCGCTTAAGACTTTTTCTTTCTTCACATCGTCACCATCCTTATTTCGGCGTGAATCGCCGTATGAAGAGTCGTATACACCGTTATTATAGAGCAACCTTTCGTAGTTGTCAATAAGAAAGTTAAATAAAATTAAATAAACGATTAAAAAAATTAATTATATTAATAAATTTATTCATTATCATGAAATTTCTCGTCTATTTATAATCTCGGTTTGTAGACGATAAAAATATGGCGGAAAGGTAGAATTTTACCCGTTAATCATATATAATTAGGTAAGAAATCTTTGAAGCAAGGTGAATATTATGTTGCATTATCGTGTGGGCATCGACATTGGCAGCACGACCATCAAAGCGGTTGTCCTCGACGAAGAGGACAACATTGTTTATAAGACCTACGACCGTCACATGAGCAGCATCTCCAATTCGCTCAAAAGCATGTTCGAAGGTTTGAAGAGGGAATTCGGCGAACAACCCATGCACTTCAATTTCACCGGCAGTGCCGGATTGTCGCTCGCCAAACACATCGGCGCTCAGTTCACACAAGAGGTTATCAGCGCCACTACGGCGCTAAGGCATCACATAGAAGGCATTGATGTTTGCATCGAACTCGGAGGAGAGGATGCGAAGATCATCTTTTTCGACGGCGCCAACATCGAACAGAGAATGAACGGAACGTGCGCCGGGGGAACCGGCGCTTTCATCGACCAAATGGCCTCTTTGCTCGACACAGACGCCGCCGGCGTCAACAAACTCGCCAAAGATTACGAGAAGCTTCACGACATCGCTTCGCGTTGCGGCGTCTTCGCCAAAAGCGACATACAGCCCTTGCTCAATCAGGGCGCTCGAAAAAGCGACATCGCCGCCTCGATTTATCAAGCCATCGTCAACCAGACAATCGGCGGGCTTTCTCAAGGCAAGAAAATCCAAGGCAAAGTCGCTTTTCTTGGCGGTCCGCTCACCTTTTCGAGCGAACTGCGCAAACGCTTCACGGAGTATTTGAACCTAGAAGACGTCTACACGCCCGAAAACGGCGAAATCTTCGTCGCCATCGGCGCCGCGCTTGAGGCCAGCGAAGAACCGCTGAACATCGAAGAAGTCATCAACCGCATCAAAGCCTACCGTAAAAAACATAAGGATGGCATGAAAAAAACCATCGAACCCCTTTTTGAAACGAAGGAAGATTACGAAACGTTCCGAAAACGCCACGATCAAGCTTCGCTTGAAAACGTCGACCCCGCCGATTACCAAGGCAATGCGTATTTGGGTCTTGACGCCGGGTCGACCACGACCAAGCTGCTTTTGATTGGAGAAAACAACGAAATTCTTTACAACTATTACGCCCACAACCGCGGAAACCCCATCGACGTAGCCAAAAAAGCTCTATTGTCCATGTACGATGCCATCCATGAGAAAATCACCATCAAAAAGGCTTATAGCACGGGCTATGGCGAAGAACTCATCAAACACGCCTTCAAGCTTGATGGGGGCGAAGTTGAAACGATTTGCCACTACCACGCCGCGAAACATTTTGAAAAAGACGTCAATTTCGTCGTCGACATTGGCGGACAGGACATGAAATGCTTCAAAGTCGAAGACGGCGTCATCACATCGATCGTATTGAACGAAGCCTGCAGCAGCGGCTGCGGATCTTTTGTCGAGACTTTTTCGGAGTCCATGGGATACGACATCAAGGATTTCGCCAAACTCGCCATCGACGCCGACGCGCCCGTCGATCTTGGTTCGCGTTGCACCGTTTTTATGAATTCAAGCGTCAAACAGGCCCAGGCGGAAGCCGCCAAAACCGAAGACATCAGCGCCGGCTTGGCGATGAGCGTCGTCAAAAACGCACTCTATAAAGTCATCCGCGCCCACGACGTCAAAGAAGAGTACGGAGACAAAATCCTCGTCCAAGGCGGCACGTTCAACAACGACGCCGTGCTGCGGGCGTTTGAGCGCGAGACGGGACTCGAAGTCACACGTCCGGCCATCGCCGGACTTATGGGCGCTTTCGGCGCCGCCTTGCTCGCAAAGGAAGCGTCGACGGCGGACAACCACTCCACCGTCCTTGCGCCGCATAGTTTGGAAACCTTTTCCTACAAATCCAAACGCGCAGTCTGCAACAAATGCGAAAACAAATGCCCCCTCACCGTCAACATTTTCGGCGCCCACGAGCGTTACATCAGCGGCAACCGCTGCGAAAAGGGCGCGGGCCTAAACGTCAGCTACGACGAACTGCCGAACCTTTATCTATACAAATACGACAAAGTGCTGTCTTATCAATCGGACCCAAAGAAAAGCTACAATCAAACCGTCGGCATCCCTCTCGCGCTAAACATGTATGAAAACATTCCGTTTTGGCAGCCGTTTTTCGACGCACTCGGCGTCAAAGTGGTCTATAGCGAACGTTCCTCCAAAAAACTCTACGAACGCGGGCAAGACACGATTCCTAGCGATACAATCTGTTATCCCGCAAAACTTGTGCACGGCCATATAGAATCGCTTTACGAGAAACGGCCCGATTTCATTTTCTATCCGAACATCCCTTACAACTTCGAAGAAAAAGACCACGGCGACAATCATTACAACTGTCCCATCGTCGCCCATTATTCCGAAGTGGTCGACGCCAACATGACGCACCTTGATTTGAACCATTTTCTGCAGCCCTACATCACATTGAACGACAAGAAGAAGTTCACCGATGCGCTTTACGAAACGCTGAAACCGTATGTAAAAACTTCCAAGCTCGCCATACGTAAGGCGTTTGACAAAGGCATGGAAGCTTACCACGATTTCCGCAAAGACATCCAGCAAGAAGGCGAACGCGCTCTTGAATACGCCGAGGAACACGATTTGAACGCGATTGTCCTAGCGGGCAGGCCTTACCACATCGACCCGGAAGTCAATCACGGCATACCCAAGCTCATCCGCAGCTTGAACGTCGTTTTGATCAGCGAAGACGCCATCAACCACCTTGCCGAGCAGCCCAAAGTGAACGTGTTGAACCAATGGACTTACCACACAAGACTGTATGACGCCGCGCGCGTCATCGCCGAGAAGCCGCGCGTCAATCTCGTGCAGCTTGTCAGCTTCGGCTGCGGCCTTGACGCCATCACAAGCGACGAAGTCAAAGACATTTTAGAAAGCCGCGACAAGCTCTACACGCAAGTGAAGATTGACGAAATCTCCAACCTCGGCGCCGTCAACATCCGTCTGCGCAGCCTGCTTTCAACCATGAACAAGGAGGCATCCGACCATGGCAAAGCTTGAATACGACGACGACGGCCGCCTTCTTTTTACCGAGGAAATGCGCAAAGAATACACAATTTTGGTGCCGCAAATGGCGCCTTTCCATTTTGAATACCTTGTCGACGCGATGAACACCGAAGGATTGCGGGCCGAACTTTTGCGCAGCGACGACTATGAACTCATCCACGAGGGCATGAAATATTCGCACAACGATATCTGCGTCCCGGCGATGCTCGTCATCGGACAATTCATCGACGCCATCAAAAAGCGAAAGCACGATATGCACAAGGTCGCCTTAATCATCACCCAGACCGGCGGCGGCTGCCGCGCGAGCAACTACATCAAGCTGCTTCGCAAGGCGCTCAAAAAAGCGCATCTCGATTTCGTGCCCGTCATTTCGTTAAACGCCAACGGCCTTGAGAAGAACCCGGGCTTCAAAATCACTCCGCGGCTTTTGCACAAGCTGCACGACGCCATACTCTTCGGCGACACAATCATGACGCTTATGCACCAAACCCGTCCCTATGAAAAAAACGAAGGCGACACCGACCGCCTCAAAGAGAAGATCGACGAAAACCTCAAAGGCTACTTCAACCACAATTCGCTCTTCACTTGGAAGCGCAGCAAACAAAAAATCCGCTGGATGATCGAGGAATTCAACAACATCGAGACCACCGACGTCAAAAAGCCCAAAGTCGGGGTGGTCGGCGAGATTTACGTGAAATATTCACCCCTGGGCAACAATCGCCTCGAACAAACCCTTGAAAAAGAAGGCGTTGAAGTGGTCGTTCCCCCTCTTTACGATTTCTTTTTATACAGCTTCGACTCCCGCGCCCACGACATCAAACGCTACGGCGGCCCTTTGAAGGAACGCCTCGTCTTAAAAGCGCTCGTTTGGTACATCGAGGTGCGCCGCCAAAAAATCCGCAACATGCTCAAAAAAGGCGGCTTCGAAGCGCCGGTGCCCTATAAAAAACTTAAGAGTTTGACCAAAGGCTTCATCGATGTGGGCACCCACACCGGTGAAGGCTGGCTTTTAACCGCGGAGATGATCGATTTGATCGAACACGGCGCCCCCAACATCGTCTGCACGCAGCCTTTCGGCTGCTTGCCGAACCACATTGTCGGCAAAGGCATGATCAAAAAACTCAAAAACCGTTACCCCGAAAGCAACATCGTCGCCATCGACTACGACACCTCCGCCTCGCAAGTGAACCAAATCAACCGCATCAACCTCATGGTCTCAAACGCCTTCCGAAATTTCGAAGGAGGGCGGTAACGTGTTTTCGTTTACCCTCGTCAAAACATGCGCCCAAAGCGGTGCGCGCTTAGGAACAATCAAAACCGCCAACGGCACCTTCGAAACGCCGGTCTTCATGCCGGTGGGCACCCAAGCGACGGTCAAGACGCTTTCTTTCGAAGAAATCGACCGCGTCAGCGAAGGCATCATCCTCGCCAACACCTACCACCTCTGGCTTCAGCCCGGCGAAGACATCGTCGCCTCTCACGGCGGCGTCCGCGGTTTCATGAAGTGGCCGCACGCGCTTTTAACCGACAGCGGCGGCTATCAGGTTTTCTCCCTCAGCGAACAGCGCAAAATCGAAGAAGAGGGCGTCCATTTCCGCCACCACAAAAGCGGCGCGCCCCTCTTTTTGTCGCCCGAAAAAAGCGTCGAGATTCAAAAGAAACTCGGCGCCGACATCGTCATGGCCTTCGACGAATGCCCGCCATTCGACGCTTCCTATGAATATATGAAAGAAAGCGTCGAACGCACCCTCCGTTGGGCCAAACGATGCAAGGACGCGCTCGGCGAAAGCGACCAGGCGCTTTTCGGCATTATCCAGGGCGGTCCCTACCGCGACTTGCGCAAAGCTTCTTTCGACGGACTAAAAAAAATCGGTTTTCCCGGTTACGCCGTAGGCGGATTGAGCGTCGGCGAGACCAAAGAGGAGATGCTTTCGTCTTTGGATTATGTGAAAACGCTTCTTCCAAACGACAAGCCGCGTTACTTGATGGGCGTGGGCACCCCCGAATACCTTCTTGAAAGCGTCGCCCGCGGCATGGACATGTTCGACTGCGTACACCCGACCCGCCTTGCAAGACACGGCGGGGCTTACACCAAGAAGGGACGCATCAACATCAAGAACCTGCGCTTTGCCGACGTTATGGAACCGCTCGACCCGCAGTGCGATTGCCACGTCTGCAAAACCTACACCAAAAGCTATCTCCGCCATCTTTTCAAAGCGGAGGAGACGCTTGGCAGGAGGCTTGTGAGCTATCACAACCTCTATTTTCTCCGTCGCTTGATGCAAGACGCCAAAAACGCCATCCGAAACGATTGCTTCACCGACTTCAAAGACGACTTTCTCCGCGAATTCACCCCTTCGCAACGTTGAAGTTTCTTTCCGCAAGTATTTTATTCTTCGGCATTATGCGTTATAATGAGCTTAAAGATTTACTGGAGGTCATACTATGTTTGAGAAAAACGACCATTTCACCCAAAAACCCTCGATAAAAGTCATCGGTATCGGCGGTGGCGGCGGCAACGCCGTCAACCGTATGATAGAAAACGAAGTGCGAGGCGTGGATTTTGTGGCCATCAACACCGACGCGCAGGTCCTTCGTCTTTCGAAAGCGGACATTCGCCTGCAAATCGGCAAGAATCTCACCCGAGGACTCGGCGCCGGAGCGGACCCTGAAATCGGCCGCCGCGCCGCTTTGGAAAGCGAAGACGAGCTGCGAGATTTATTGAACGACACCGACATGGTCTTCATCACCGCCGGCATGGGCGGAGGCACCGGTACGGGGGCCGCGCCCGTCATCGCCAAGATTGCCCGCGAATGCGGGTGTTTGACCATCGGCATCGTCACCAAACCGTTCAAGTTCGAAGGCCGCCGCCGCGTCGCGACCGCACTTGAGGGCCTTGACGCGCTCAAACCTTATGTCGACACCATGATCATCGTCCCCAACGACCGCCTTCTCTACGTAGTAGACCGCAACACCTCCATGCTAGAAGCGTTCCGCGAAGCCGACAACGTCCTCAGACAAGGCGTGCAGGGCATCGCCGAAATCATCACCGTCCCCGGGTTGATCAACGTCGATTTCGCCGACGTGAAAACCGTCATGCGCGACAAAGGAACCGCCCTTATGGGCATCGGCATCGCGAGCGATGAAGGCAGGGCCACCGAAGCCGCCAAAAAGGCGATCCATTCGCCCTTGCTTGATGCGAACATCGACGGAGCGACCGACGCCATCGTCAACGTGACCAGCGGCACCGACATTTCGCTTTGGGAAGTCACCGAAGCGATCGAAGCGATTCAGGCCGCCTCTTCGACCGAAATCAACATCATCCACGGCGCCACCATCAACGAGGATTTGGAAGAAGAAGTCATCGTCACCGTCATCGCCACCGGCTTTGACGAAAACCGCAAAATCGAAATCGACCAGCTCGGAGAATCCGAGTACGTCGAAAGCGAATATTCCCCGAATCCTTCGGGCGAAGCGAAAAAATCCGCTTCGAAAAAGGGCAAGAAATCCAAGTCGAAAAAAGCCGAAGAACCGGCCGAGCAAAAACCCAAAGAAGACGAAGAGAAATCCTCGAAGGAAAGCATTCCTTCCTGGCTTCGTTCCCGCTTCAAATAAATGAACGCATCGCTGATCGAAACGTTGCGCCGCAAACACCCCGGCGTGCAAATCGTCATGGCCAGCAAATACATAGACGCCGAAGATTTCAAAGAGTATGTGAACGCCGGCGTCAAAGATTTCGGCGAAAGCCGTGTCGAGGCCTTTTTGCAAAAACGCCCGCATATCGACTTGGACATCCGCTGGCACTTTCTTGGCACCCTGCAAACCAAAAAAGTGAAGAAAATCATCCACGACCTCGACGTGTTGCACAGCCTCGACCGCTTGAAACTGGCCAAAGAAATAGAAAAGCGCCGCAAGGAACCCCTGGCGTGCTACGTCCAGGTGAACATCTCCGGCGAACCCCAAAAACACGGCATCGACCCTGAAGACGTTCCTGAGTTTCTTGACCGGGTTTCAAGGTTTTCGTCCATCGATGTCGTCGGGTTGATGGGGATGGCCGAACAGACGGACGATAGGGAAAAAATCCGCGCCCAGTTCTCGCTTTTGCGGAAGCTCCGCGACGAAACGGTGAAAAAACATCCGAACGCGCGCGGACTTTCGATGGGCATGAGCGAGGATTACGACATTGCGCTTGAAGAAGGCGCAACCGTACTCAGATTGGGGCGAATACTCATAACGGAGGCTTTCTATGAAGAAAAAAGACAAGAAAAACGCGTATGAACGCACCGAATTCATCAAGGTCGACGAAGAGACCGATGTTTTCGACCTTGCGGACAAGCTGCTGTACCGAAAGCCTTTGATTTTGAACTTTGAAGATTTCGACGTGGTCGAAAGCAACCGCTTCATCGTTTTTTTAAGCGGCGTCGTCTATGCGCTTGATGGCGATGTGGAAGTCATCCGCGACAAGATTATGGCGTTCGCGCTCAAGAAGGATCTCAAAGACAAGAGTTTGCGCTCCTTCATCAACAAATACAAGGAGTAATATTCATGGTTTATCTTTTGACACTGCTTAATTATTTGATACAGGCGTATTTTTATATGATGATCGCCTACATACTGCTCAGCTGGATCCCTTCCATCCGCGAAAGCAAGCTCTATTATTACCTGCATGTGATCACCAATCCGTATTTGCGCATATTCCGCGGCTTTTTGGTGTTTGGAAGCTTTGATTTCACGCCGATGATCGGGCTTTTGCTTTACAGTTTCGGCATGAACGCTTTCGCGCAATTCGTCGCTTCGCTGTAATATTTCTTCGAACATCTTGCAATTTTTGGTTGCAATCAGTATAATGATGACAACATCGTAGAAACGGACACGCTTGCGGAAACGTTTATCAAAGAGACCAAGTGGCGCTGCGAACTTGGATAAACCTCCGGAAGTATCGCCGTGGAGATTCGCGGTCGAAAGGCCGCGACGTTCCCCGCGTTATGGGGACGAGAGCCGGGCAACCGGAATGAAGGTGGTACCGCGGATTAGCGTTCGTCCTTCATCCGCTTGCTTTTTTTATTTATCGACGTAGGAGTGATACCCGTGAAAAACTACAAAGACACTTTGAACATGCCGAAAACGAAATTTCCCATGCGTGGAAACCTCGGCAAGAACGAACCCAAGCGCCACGCGTTTTGGGAAGAGGAAAACATCTATCGGAAGCGTCTGGACAAAAACAAGGAGAACCCGGCCTATGTTTTGCCCGATGGCCCCCCTTACGCCAACGGAGACATCCATATCGGCCATGCGCTCAACAAGATTTTAAAGGACATGATCGTCCGCGAGCGCAACATGCGCGGCTTTTACACACGCTACGTGCCGGGCTGGGACACCCACGGTTTGCCCATCGAAAGCGCGCTCACCAAAAACGAGGGCGTCGACCGCAAGGCGCTAGGCGCCTCCGAATTCCGCAACAAATGCGCCGATTACGCCCTTCGTCAAGTCGACCGCCAGCGCGAGCAGTTCAAACGCCTAGGCATCCTCGGCGAATGGGACCAGCCCTATTTGACGCTGGACAAAAAATACGAGGCTTCGCAACTCGAGGTCTTCGCGGACATGGTCGAGGAAGGCTTGATTTTCAAAGGCCTAAAACCCGTCTTTTGGTCCCCTTCAAGCGAAACCGCTCTCGCCGAAGCGGAAATCGAATACGCCGACAAAACGTCGCCTTCGATCTATTTCACCTTCGATTCGGTCGATTCGGGCCCCTTTGAGGAAGGGTTCAAGTTCTTGGTGTGGACGACCACGCCTTGGACGGTGCCGGCGAACCTCGCCACCGCCGTCAGCGAGCAAATCGACTACGTCTTCATCCGCGAAGGCGAAGACGTCTACGTCCTCGCCGCCGCCCTTCTTGAAACGCTAAAAGAAGAGCTGGGGTTTGAAGAGGCGACAATCATCCGACACATCAAAGGCGGAGACCTTTTGGGTCTCACCTACAAACATCCGCTTTACGACCGCGTATGCCCGATCGTTTCGGGGCATCACGTCACCATCGAAAGCGGTACGGGCCTCGTCCACATCGCGCCCGGACACGGCGAAGACGACTTTTTGATCGGCAAAGCCAACAACCTCGACATTTACTGCCCCGTCGACGAACGCGGCCACATGACTGAGGATTCCGGCCGTTACGAAGGGATGTTTGTGGAGAAATGTTCCAAAGAGGTCGTCAAGGACTTGCAAGAAACCGGCAACCTTTTGAAACACGTGAAAATGACGCACAGCTATCCTCACGACTGGCGCACCAAAAAGCCGGTCATCTTCCGCGCGACCGACCAGTGGTTCGCATCGGTCGAATCGCTCAAAGACGACCTGCTCAAAGAGGTACGCAACGTGAAATGGACCCCCGCTTGGGGCCAGACCCGCATGGAAAACATGATCAAGGACCGCGAATCCTGGTGCATCAGCCGCCAAAGGGTCTGGGGCGTGCCCATCCCGGTCTTTTACCATGAAAACGGCGACGCCATTCTCGATGCGGACATCATCCGCCATGTGGCTTCGCTCTTTGAAAAACACGGGTCGAACATTTGGTTCGAATGGGACGCAAAAGACCTTCTGCCAAAAGACTTCGAAAGCGAAAAGTCGCCCAACGGCAATTTCAAAAAAGAAACCGACATCCTCGATGTGTGGTTCGATTCCGGTACGTCGCACAAAGGCGGCATGACCGATTTCGGCATGCCTTATCCCGCCGATTTGTATTTAGAAGGCTCCGACCAATACCGTGGCTGGTTCAACAGTTCGCTTTCAACCGGCGTCGCCTCAAAAGGTCGATCGCCTTACAAAGCGGTCTTGACGCACGGCTTCGTCTTGGACGGCGAAGGGCGCAAGATGAGCAAGTCGCTCGGCAACGTCGTCGACCCGCTTGAAGTCATGGACAAGCTCGGCGCCGACATCTTGAGGCTTTGGGTCGCCAGCGTCGATTATCAAGCCGACGTGCGCATCAGCGACAAAATGATGCGACAAATCGCCGAAAGCTACCGCAAAATCCGCAACACCCTTCGCTTTATGCTCGGCATGGTGAGCGACTTCACCCAAGAAGACCGCGTGCCCTTTGAAAAGATGAGCGAACTCGACCGCTTCATGCTTTTGAAGCTTGACAAGCTCGTCCACGATGTGAACGGACACTACATCGATTTCTCCTTCGACGACGTCATGCGCCTCATCAACCGTTTCGTCATCCGCGATTTGAGCGCCTTTTACTTAGACGTCCTCAAAGACATCGTCTACATCGAAGCGCCCAAGGATCACAAGCGATTGTCTGCGCAAACGGTGGTTTACGACATCTTGCATGCGCTACTGCGCATGCTTACGCCCATTCTTCCGCATACGGCGGAAGAAGCGTACCAGCATTTGCCCGAAAAAGGCGAAGCCAGCGTGTATCTTGAAAACTTGCCCGAACCGAAACACGAAAAAAATCAGGCGCTGCTGAACAAATACGAGACGTTCATGAGACTTCGCGATTACGTGTTGAAAGCCTTAGAAGAAGAACGCAACAAGAAAACCATCGGCAAATCCCTAGAAGCCAAAGTGACGCTTTATCCGAAAGATTCTGCGACAAACGACCTGCTCAAAAGCGTCAAGAATCTCGACCAGCTTTTCATCGTGAGCCAAGTCGAATTAAGCGAAGGCGAAGGCGCTTACGACCACGAAGAACTTTCGCTCGACATCTCTAGGGCGCAAGGCGAAAAATGCGAACGGTGCTGGCAGGTCGGCGAAACGACGGACGGCCTTTGCGAACGCTGCGAAAACGTATTGCAAAAGACGGCGGACAATTGATTTTCCCGCCGCGATGCAGTAAAATGAGTGGGGTAGGACGTTGAGGCGAAAACCATGGTGCAAATCGCATGCGGTGCGCATTGCGCAGTATGTGCTTGGCTTTTTCGTCACCGCCGCCGGCGTCGTTTTCATCATTCGCAGCGGTCTAGGCGCCGGGCCTTGGGACACCGTGACCTACAATTTGCACGCCTTGGCGAACATCACCCTTGGAAACGCCAGTTTCATCGTCAACGCCACGGTATTGGCCGTGGTGATTCTTGGGCGAAAAAAACTGCGTTTCATCTTTGCGCTTGTGCCGATCTTCGGAATCAGCCTCATGCTCGATTTATGGGACATTGTGCTTTTGGGCGGACGGCTTATGGACAATCCGCTTGTCTTAAACGCCGCGCTTTATGGCGGCGGCATTTTCGTGCTCACCACCGGGCTTTCGCTCATCATCCTAAGCGGATACCCGGCGATGGTGTTTGACGAACTCATGCTTCTCATCATGGATTTGGTGAAGACGAAAAGCGTTTTACTGGTGCGTTTGGGCGTAGAACTTTTCGCCATCGCTCTGGGCAGTGTTTTGGGGTACGCCGCGTCGATTGGATTCGGTGCGGTAAACTGGGGGAGCTTCTTTATCGCGATTTTCATTGCACCCGCACTCGCTTGGCAGTTGAAAACTATGAAAGGGATGTTTTATGTCAAAGCAGACGAAATGTAGCATCATCGACGGAATCTTTTATTTCGTCGGCGCGGTTTTGATTGCCTTCGGCATCGTGATGATCATTCGCAGCAACCTTGGTACGAGCCCTTGGGATACACTGCACGTGGCTCTTGCCGAAGTCACCCCCTTAACCGTAGGCATGGCGATCATATTGGTGACGTTCTCCCTCACGTTTTTCATCATTGTCGTTCGCAAAAGCCACCGGTATTTGTTCATGGTGATTCCCATCGTTTTGGTGGGACTCCTCATCGATTTTTTCGACCTCGTGGTCTTTGACGGTTTCGTCCCCGAAGGTTACGCGCAACTAGGCACGTTCTTTTTGGGGCTTTTCACTGTTCCCTTCGGCGCGGCGATGCACATCGTCAGCCGTTTTCCCGCGGGTGTTTTTGACGAGTTCATGCTTGTGCTCATGAAACTTTTCAAAACCCGAAACATGATTCTCGTCCGTATCCTCATGGAAGCGACGCCCGTTCTCATCGGCGTGTTGCTGACGGGCTATTTTAAAGGCAACATCGGCTCGCTGTATTTCGGAACCGTCATCTTCGTGGTACTTGCGGGGCCGCTATTAAGAATGTACATAAAACTGATTAGGGGGATTGAAACATGGAAATCAATCTATTGATCGACCACACGTACTTAAAACCCTTCGGCACGAAAGAAGAAATCGACCGTCTGTTGGAAGAAGCCATCACCTACCGCTTCAAAAGCGTATGCGTCAACCCCACCTGGGTGGAATACGCCGCCGAAAGCCTGAAAAAATCCGACGTGCTCGTATGCACCGTCATCGGCTTTCCGCTAGGCGCCTCGACAACGAGTACAAAAGTGTATGAAACCCGAGACGCTCTCAAAAAAGGCGCGCATGAGATTGACATGGTCCTAAACATCGGCTGGGTCAAAGACGGCGAATACGAGAAAGTGGAAAAAGAAGTGCGCGCCGTCAAAGAAGTTTGCCAAAACCGCGTACTCAAAGTGATCCTTGAAACTTGCTATCTCAGCGAAGAAGAACTCGAGAAAGCGGCACGCGCATCGATCGATGGCGGCGCCGATTTCATCAAAACCAGCACCGGCTTCGGCACCGGCGGCGCGACCGTAGAAGACGTACGCCTGATGAAGAAAGTCGCCGGCGAAAAAGGCGTCAAAGCGAGCGGCGGCGTCAAAACCCTCGAAGACCTCCATGCGATGGTCGAGGCGGGCGCGACGCGCATCGGTGCGAGCAGCGGCGTTTCGCTGGTCAAAGGCGAAGCCGGAAAAGAAGACTATTAGGAGGCGATTTTATGAGCACCCCGCACATTGAAGCAAAAAAAGGCGACATTGCCAAAACCGTATTGATGCCGGGCGACCCCCTGCGCGCCAAGTACATCGCGGACAACTTCTTAGAAAACGTCAAACGGTTCAACACCGTCCGCAACATGTTCGGCTACACCGGAACTTTTAACGGAAAAGAAATCAGCGTGATGGGCAGCGGCATGGGCATGCCTTCAATCGGCATCTATTCCTATGAACTCTACAAGTTTTTCGACGTTGAAAACATCGTTCGCATCGGCTCTTGCGGCGCTTACACCGACGAAATCGATTTATACGACGTGCTGCTTGCCGATAAGGCCTACAGCGAATCCTCATACGCGGATGTGCAAAGCGGCGACTACAAAGACGACTACACCTACCCCACGCCCGCGCTCAACGAGCGCATCGAAACGATCGCCGAGGAGTTGAACATCCCCATCACGAAAGGCGTCATCCATTCGAGCGACGTCTTTTACCGCGAGAATTTCGACGACTACAAGCGCATTTATCGCGACTTTAACGCCATCGCGGTCGAGATGGAGGCTTTCGCGCTTTTCCACAACGCGCGCGTCACCGGCAAGAACGCCGCCTGCATTCTTACCGTTTCCGATTCGCTAGTGACCAAAAAGGCGACTTCTCCCGAAGAACGCCAAAAATCCTTCACCCGCATGATGGAGATCGCACTCAGACTAGCCTAAAAAAAGTGCTTCGGCACTTTTTTTTGGAGGGAAGATATGAACCTTACAATCGAAAGACACAAAGACATCGCCTACCACTACATCGCAACCCGGCAGTTCAAAACCGTGCAGATCACCCTGCGCTTTTTCGACGAACTTGAAGAAAAAAGCGCCACCGCCCGACATTTGATGTTGTCGATGCTCAAGGCGAAAAACCGGCTTCATCCCAGTCGGAAAGCGCTCACCCGCAAACTCGAAGAACTCTACGACACCTCGCTTTCGGGCGTTTCTTTGAAACTTGGAAACAAGCACATCAACCAGTTCGGTGTAAACATCGTCAACCCGTCTTTCATCGACGACCCGCGTTTTTTCGAAGACGTGCTCGAAATACTGCGCGCCACACTTTTCAACCCGCGTTTCGACGAAAAGACCTTAGAAGAGGAGAAGCAGTTCCTCAAAGACTACTTCAAGGCCGAATACGCCAACAAGGCCCGCTATGCCGCGAAACGCTATCGCGACCATCTCTTCGCCGGCCATCCCAACCGCATCAACCCGCTTGGCGCGATGGAACACATCGACGCGATCACTTTAGAGGAAGTCGAAAAAGCCTACGAACGCATGATCGGCCAAAATTCGCTTTTGGTGAGCGTTGTGGGCGACTTCGACGAAGAAAGGGTCCATCGGCGGCTTCGCGCGGCGCTCCCTTTTGAGACCAACGCCCCCTTGCCCGACGATTTCTTCTTGCGCAGCGCCTTTGAGAAAAAAGAGCCAATCACCGAAACCATGCCCCTTGCGCAAGACCGTCTTTTCATGACGCTTTCAAGCGGCGTCTTTTACGGCGATGAAGGGTATTTTACGATGGTCGTTTTGACCGCGCTATTGGGCGAAGGGGGAGACTCGCTGCTTTTCCGCAGGGTGCGGGAGGAGAAGTCTCTCGCCTACTATGTGCACGCGCAGTACAGACCCTTCTCGGCGCTTGTCTCCATCCATTCGGCGATGAAGAAGAAAAACGTCGAACAGGCGAAAGCGCTCATCGAAGAGACGCTTGAGGATATAAAGGCCGGCAACTTCAAGAAAAGATCGCTTGATTTGGCCAAACAATATCTCATCACCTCCATCAAGCAAAGCTTTGATTCGCCGCGCAGTTTGTCGCTGATTGCGCTCCGCCATCAGCTTCTTTCGATGCCCTTCGACGAAAGCTACATGTTGAAGAAAATCCGCGACGTGTCCAAAACCGACGTGATGGAAACCGCGAAGCGCTTGCGGTGGATTTTCACCTACGTCCTCGGGAGTGAAGACGATGAAAAAGACGCAATATAAGACGTTTCACGAAACCGTCTACCATTTTCAACTGCAAGGGCGCCTTGACGTATACCTCATCAAGAAACCCGATTTTTCCAAAACTTACGTTACCCTTTCCGCGCCGCTAGGCTCCATCCACCGGCGCTACAAGGACGGCGAGGGAACGTTGCACGAAGTGCCCGCCGGCGCGGCGCATTTTCTCGAACACAAGATTTTCGAACGTGACGGTAAAGACATCAGCGAGGATTTTTCGATGGACGAAGCGCAAATCAACGCCTTCACCGAACACCATCGCACGACCTATCTCTTCAGCGCGACCAACCATGTCCTTTCAAACGTCGAGCGTCTTTTCAAGGCGTTTTTCTTCCCCGATTTCACCGACAAAGGCGTAGAGAAAGAAAAAAACATCATCGCCGAAGAACTCAACATGCATCTAGACGACCCCTACTACGAACAATACCACCGGCTGATGCGAAATCTTTACCAAAACCACCCGCTTCGTGAGGACATCTTAGGCACGAAAGAAAGCATTGGCGCACTGCGCAAGGAACATCTCAAAGCCATGCACGAGGCGTATTATCAACCGGAAAAGGCCACTTGCGTCATCGTCGGCGACCTTGACGCATACCGGGTGAAAGCCCATCTGACTGAAAACGCGGTCTTGCCCGAGAAGACTTTCTCTGAGCCCGTTCCGCATTTTTTAGACGAACCGGCCAATGTGCAAAAAGAACGGGAAGTAGCGGAACTCGACCTTTTGATGCCCAGCGTTCTTATCGGTGTGAAGTTTCTTCCTGAAATGCACATGGACATCAAGAGTCGTATCCGCGAACGCCTTTCGCTTTCCATTTTGATGAGCTTGTTGTTAGGCAAAAGCAGCGATGTCTTCGAACGCATGATGGAATCGGGCGTCATCAACGACACTTACGGACTGGATGTCGCGGTTGAGGACACGTATTCGCACGTGTTGATCGGCACTGAGACGGAAAAACCCGAGGCGTTTGAAGCCTCGATTTTGGAAGCCTTAAAGAAGTTCCCGGAGGCCAAAATCACCGACGCCGACTTTCGCCGCATCAAAAACAATTTGATCGGCAGCTTCATCCACGGCCTCGATTCGCTTGAAGCGTTGGCGCATCAGTTCACCGAATACATTCAATACGACATTGTTTTCTTCGACGTTCTTGAAATCGCCCAGTCGATTACCAAAGAGGAAATCTTGTCCTTGGCGAAACGTCTCGACACTTCAAAGCTTTCGCGTTTCATCGCTATGCCGCAAACAAAACAAGGAGACGTTTAGGCCGCCGTTTTGCTCAAGTTTTCCGCAAAATGAACCGGGATTTACTCGAAACTTTTCAAAACAAATCGTGAACTTTGCGAAACGTCGTTCTCTCGAGCCGCGATTCGAACTTTTTCGAAGGAATCTTTTGATTCCTTCTTTTTTATGCGTTTTTTGCATGATGGAAGGATTGTCTTAGAAAAAACGGCCGTTTGTGCAAGGTGAAACCTTCCGCATAAAGCAGTATTCTATGACAAAAAGGAGGCAAAAGATGGTCAATCAGGTCATATTGGTCGGGCGTTTGGTCTACGACCCCGAATTGCGGGAATTGAAAGACGGCAAGAAAGTCACCACCATTACCATGGCGCTGCAAAGAAACTTCAAAAGCGCCGAAACGGGCACTTACGAGACGGACTTTCTCAAGTGCACGCTTTGGAGCGGCATCGCCGAAAACACCGTCGAACACTGCAAAAAAGGCTCGACCGTGGGCGTCAAGGCGCGTCTCGCCCAAAGGTTTTACGAGATCGATTCGGAAAAGTCTTTTTCCTATCCGGAAATCATCGCCGAAAAGATCAGTTTCATCTCCCCGAAGCACGCTCAAAAAGAAGCGCAAGCGTAAACGAATTCCCCTCCCCCTAGGGACGACTCGGGTCGTCCCTTTTTCTAGCACAGATTTGCGCGAACACTCTCCAAACAATAGCGCTTTGTGCTATAATTAAAACGAGGTGATACGATGAAACAATATCTGGAGTTTTTGCAGCACATCCTCAAACACGGCCACGAAAAAGACGACCGCACCGGAACGGGCACCATCAGCGTTTTCGGTTACCAAATGCGTTTCGATTTGAGCGAAGGGTTTCCGCTTTTGACGACGAAAAAAGTTCATTTCAAAAGCATCCTTCACGAATTGCTTTGGTTCATATCCGGCGACACGAACATTCGCTATCTGGTCAAAAACGGCGTCCGCATTTGGAACGAATGGCCGTATGAAAATTTCAAACAAAGCGACGAATACCGCGGCGAATCCTTGCGGGAATTCATCGAAAAAATCAAAAACGACGAAGCTTTTGCAAAACGGTTCGGCGATTTGGGCCCGGTTTACGGCGCTCAATGGCGTCGTTTCGCCGGCGAAAACACGACGGTGGATCAATTGGAGTGGGTGATTGAAGAAATCAAGCGCAACCCGAATTCACGGCGCTTGATTGTCAACAGTTGGCACCCTCCTCAGCTGGGTAGAATGGCGCTTCCCCCATGCCATATGATGTTTCAGTTTTACGTGCGGGATGGAACGTTGTCCTGCCAGCTTTACCAAAGAAGCGCCGACGCGTTTTTGGGCGTTCCTTTCAACATCGCGAGCTACGCGCTGTTGACGATGATGGTCGCGCAGGCTTGCGGACTTTCCCCCGGCGAATTCGTCCACACCATCGGCGACGGGCACATTTACAAAAACCACATTGAACAAGTGAAGACGCAGCTCAAAAGAACGCCCAAAAAACCACCGAAACTTGTGTTGAACCCCGACATCAAAGACCTTTTCGCCTTCCGCTACGCGGATGTGCGACTGAAAGATTACGACCCGCACCCGCCCATCAAAGGAGAGGTTAGCGTATGATTGCATTGATTGTGGCCATGGACAAAAACGGTTTGATCGGCAAAAACAACGAACTGCCCTGGCATTATTCAAAAGACCTAGCCTATTTCAAGAAAACGACAAAACACAAAAAAGTGCTCATGGGACGAAAAACGTACGATTCCATTGTCGAAAAACTCGGGAAAGCTTTGCCCATGCGGGAAAACATTGTCTTGACCCGCCAGCCCTTGAAGTTGAAAGACGCCTACGTCATCCACGACTTGCCCTCTTATTTGCGGAAGATTCCCGAAGAGGAAACCCTGTTTGTCATCGGCGGAAGGACGGTCTATGAAGCGTCGCTTCCTTATGCGGACCGTCTTTACATCACCCACATCGACGACGTTTTCGAAGGGGACACCTACTTTCCCAAGGTTGATTTTTCAAAATACCGCGTAGTCCGAAAAGAAGAAAACCCGCCGCTTACGTTTGCCGTTTACGAAAGGAAGGCACGATAAAATGGTGACGATCCTTTTCACGATTTTGTTTGGCGGTTTTTCCGCGTTGTTCGCCTATTTGATGGGCGGTTTTGCGCTTGCGCCCTTAAGCGTTCTTTATTGGGCGGTTGGCCTGGTTTTGGGGTTTGTGGCGGCCTTTTTGTGCCTGCTTTCATTCATGGTTGTCTATGGGCGCGTCCATAAAAAGGTCGACCCCTTCAACATGCGGCACCACCGCATCGCAACCGGCATCATGCGATTGGTTTTGCGCCTCGTCCGCCTGAAAATCCATCTCACCGGTGAAAAGAACATTCCAACGCCCGGTGAAGCGTTTGTTTTGGTCGGGAACCACCAATCCAACTACGACATCCTCGCCTCAAAAGCACAATTTGGAAAGCATCCGCTGATTTTCATCGCCAAACAGGAGATTTTCACCTGGCCCATTGTCGGCAATTTCACCCGGATTCTCGGCAACGTGCCCATCGACCGCGAATCTCCGAGGTCTTCGGCCGAAGCCATCGTACAAGGCATCAAGGCTTGCAGGCAAGGATTGCCGGTCGTCATTTTCCCCGAGGGCACGCGCTCCAAATCGAACGAAATGGGCGAATTCAAGGCCGGTTCGTTCAAGCTGGCCATGAAACCGAAAGCGCCGATTTTGCCGATGACTATTTACAACATGCACCGCGCATGGAAAGGATGGCCCTTCATTCGCCAGCATGTCTACATCCATTTCCACCCCATCGTTACGCCCAAAGAATACGAACATCTCACTTCGCAAGCCTTAAGCAACAAAATCAGGCACATCATCCAATCAAAAATCGACGAATTCGACCAAGCGGCTTGATGCACGAACACGCAATTTATGATACCATGAAATAAACAAAGGAGTGATGACCATGAGAATGGTAGACATTATTGAAAAGAAACGCGACGGAGGCACCCTCAGCAAAGAAGAAATCGATTTTTTCGTAGAGGGCTACGTGGACGGAAAAATTCCCGATTACCAGATAAGCAGTTTGATGATGGCGATTTATTTCAATTCGATGAACGACGACGAAGCGACGCACTTGACCGAAGCCGTGTTGAACAGCGGAGACATCATCGATTTGAGCGCCATCGACGGTATCAAAGTCGACAAGCATTCAACCGGAGGCGTCGGCGACAAAACCACACTCGTCTTAGGTCCGCTTGTGGCTTCGTGCGGCGCGAAATTCGCCAAACTTAGCGGCCGCGGCCTCGGCCATACCGGCGGCACGCTCGACAAGCTCGAAAGCGTCCCCGGATTCAACGTTTCCCTTTCAAACGAAGCGTTCGTCAAGCAAGTCAACGACTTGAACATCGCCGTGGCGGGCCAAACGGCAAAACTCGCCCCTGCGGACAAGCTGCTTTACGCCCTGCGCGACGTGACGGGGACCGTGCCGAGCATCCCCTTGATCGCCGCATCCATCATGAGCAAGAAACTCGCCAGCGGCTCCGACGTCATCGTCTTAGACGTCAAAATTGGCGAAGGGGCTTTCATGAAGACGCTTGAAGACGCCCGTGAACTCAGCCGCATCATGGTCAAAATCGGCAAGAACTTCGGCAAGAAAGTGACCGCCTTCATCACCGACATGAGCCAACCCCTCGGTTATGCGGTCGGGAACAAGCTCGAGGTCGTAGAAGCCATCCAGACCCTTCAAGGAAACGGCCCCGAGGACTTGCAGAAGCTGTGCACCGAAATCGGCAGCTATCTGGTCCATAACGCCGGTTTGAGCGAAACGCTCAAACAAGCGCGGGAAATGGTCGAGAAGAAGTATGGCACCCTCGAGGCGAGCGACTTGTTCAAAGAAATGGTCAAGGCCCAAAAGGGCGAATACCCCGACTTGAACGACTTCATCCACAACGAAACGCTGATCGCCGTAAAAAGCGAAAAAGAAGGGTATGTCAAAAGCTTGAACGCCCTTGATATAGGCTTGAGCGCGATGCGCCTCGGTGCAGGACGCGAAACGAAAGACGACACCATCGACACCGACGTCGGCATCGTCCTCAACAAAAAAGTCGGCGACAAGGTGGAAAAAGACGAGGTCCTCGCCTACGTCTACAACAACAAAGACGACATCACCGACGAAGTGAAAACCATCTTGAACGCGTTCGACATCACCGAAGAATACGTCGAAAAGCCCTCGCTCATTGTCGAAATCGTCGAATAAATTCGACCCTTCCCGGGTGGGAAGGGTTTTTTCTTGAAATTCGGTGTGTGCAAGCGGCAAACTTTGGTATAATGTCCTTAGGAGGGATGCACATGATTGACGCAATCCATTTTTACAAGGCTTACGACCTCGACAACGTCCGGAGGTTTTATGGAGACGTTTTGAGCTTGAAACTGTACAAGGACCAAGGGTCCTGCTTGATTTACGACATGAACGGCCACGGCAAGATCGGCTTTTGCACGCATCATCCCAAGTTCCGGGCGGATTCGACGTGCATCACGTTCGTCTACGAGCGCAAAGAAGACGTCGAAAGGATGCATCAGCACTTGAAAACGCGCGCGAAAGACGTCGGCCGTCCGGCGCTCAACGACAAGCTCAAAATCTACCATTTTTTCGCGAAAGACTTTGAAGGCCACACGCTCGAATTTCAAACCTTCTTGTATTGAAAATCGCTTCCATAGAAGCGTTTTTCTTTGTCCATAATTTCGCGTGTTTGCGTTGCGTTTTGACCACACTGTGTTATACTGAATGTGTCGATAAAATCAGGGGAGCTTAGAGAACTAGGCTGAGACATTCTTGATACTAGAATGAACCTTACCTGATCTGGGTAATGCCAGCGTAGGATGAATCTTTTTAGATTGAGCTTTGTCCTAGGCGAGGACAAAGTTTTTTATTTTATTGAGGAGTGATTTACTTGTCCGAATCCCGCATCAACAGCAAACAACTGACCGAAATAAGCATTCTCTTGGCGCTTGCGATTGTGATCGAACTCGCCTTCCGCGTCATTCCCCGCCAACCTCAGGGCGGAAGCATCGATTTGACCATGCTGCCGCTTTTCATCATCGCCTATCGTCAAGGCCTTCAAAAGGGCATATTGGCCGGAATGGTGTTTGGGTTGCTGAACTTGCTCATCAGCGGTTTGGCGCTTTACCACTGGGGCGTTTTGTTCTTCGATTATCTGTTCGCTTTTGGCGTCTTGGGCCTTAGCGCCTTATTCTTTCGCATCAACAAAGACAGCGTCAAATACTTTGTCGTCGGCGTTGTCGTCGCCGGCATGTTGCGCTTTGTCTTTCATTATCTCAGCGGCATCATCTTCTTTGGGGAATTCGCCCCCGAAGGCACCCCCGTGGCTCTGTATTCCCTTACCTACAACATGACCTACATGGCCCCTTCGATTGCGCTTACGGCCATTGTGGGCGCTTTGCTATTCGTCCGCTTGAGAGAAATACTGCAGCAAGATTTAACGTAACGCTCTTACGTCCCCGATTTTATCCGACAAAGGAAGCCCGTTTGGGTTTCCTTTTTTCTTGTGTTTTGTATTTTTTCCCTTTGTTGTTTCATGTATAATGAAAGTGGAGGGATACTATGAAGATTATGATGATTGGCACGGAAGCGACCCCTTTTGCGAAAACGGGCGGCCTTGCCGATGTGCTTGGCAGTTTGCCGAAGGCCCTCAGCGAGATGGGCCATGAAGTCTGTGTGGTTTTGCCCAAGCACCAAACAATCAAGGAACATTACGACGAACGCTTGAAATTCGTCGACAAGACACGCATCAAAGTCCGCGACAAAAAAGAATACGCCGGATTCGAAGTTTTAACCCATGAAGGCGTGAACTTTTATTTCGTCGACAACGAGTACTATTTCGGTTACCGCGAAAACCTTTATGGAGATTTTGACGACGGCGAACGCTATGGGTTTTTCAACCACGCCGCCCTTGCGCTCGTCGAACGTTTGCACCCCGATGCGGACGTGCTTCATCTCCACGATTGGCCGGCGGGCTTGATTCCCTATATTTTAAAAGCCACCGACTTGTATCCGAAAACCAAACGTCGCGCCAAAACGCTTTTCACCATTCACAACATCGCTTATCAAGGGCATTTCGATAGAAACCTGCTTCCGTATTTGAACGTTCCCTACGCCCACGACCTTGAATACGGCGGCGCCATCAACTTTCTCAAATGCGCCATCGTCACTTCGGACGCTTTGAGCACGGTGAGCGAGACCTATGCCGAAGAATTGCAATATGCGTATTTCGGCTACGGCATGGAAGACCTCCTTCACGAACGCGCCGACGATTTTAAAGGCATCATGAACGGCATCGACTACAGCGAATTCGATCCGAAAAACGACCCCTACATCGCCAAAAATTACGGCCTTCACAATTACTTGAAAGGCAAAGCCGAAAACAAGCAAGCGCTTTTGAAGATGTTCCACCTTGAGAACCTAAAAAAACCGCTTTTGGGCATCGTCTCCCGCTTGACCGACCAAAAAGGGTTCACGCTTCTTAGCGACGCGCTTGAACCGCTGTTAAAAGAAGGACGGATACAGTGCGTCGTTTTGGGCACGGGCGACGAAGAACTGCACGATTTTTTCGACGCCTTGCGAAAAAAATACCCGAAGCATCTGGGGCTTTACTTCGGCTATAGCGACAAAATCGCCCGGCAGGTCTATGCGGGCGCCGATTTCTTCCTCATGCCCTCGCGCTACGAGCCCTGCGGCCTTGCGCAACTCATCAGCTTCCGATACGGCACACTGCCGATTGTCCGAATGACCGGGGGCCTAAAAGATTCCGTCGAGCCCTACAACAAATACACCGGCACGGGCAACGGTTTCGGTTTCCAAAATTTCGATGGAAGCGATTTGCTTAGGACGCTTTTTGAAGCGCTTGAAGCCTACGAAAACAAAGACCATTTCAAAAAACTGATGCGCCGCGCCATGCGCGAAGATTTCAGCTGGCGTGAAAGCGCCAAGCAATACGACAAGCTTTATGAATCCTTAAAAGGAGGCACGCCATGGAAACTTTAGCGCTCATTTTGGCGGGAGGACGAGGTTCCCGCCTCGACATCCTAAGCGAAAAACGCGTCAAACCCGCCGTGCCCTTCGCGGGCAAATACCGAATCATCGACTTCACGTTGAGCAACTGCAGCAACTCCGGCATCTACCACATCGGCATTCTCACCCAATACCATCCGCTTTCCTTGAACGAACACATCGGGGTGGGGAAGGCCTGGGACCTCGACCGGCGCGACACGAAGCTTTCGCTTTTGCAGCCGGATCGAAAATGGTACAAAGGCACCGCCGATTCGGTCAAGCAAAATCTCGATTACATCAAACGCTCCGGCGCGCAATACGTCATCGTTCTATCGGGCGACCATATTTACAAGATGGATTACCGGAAAATGATCAAGCAGCACAAAGAAAAAAACGCCGACCTCACCATCGCCGTGCAAAAAGTCGCATGGGAGGACACGCACCGCTTCGGCATTTTGAACACCGACGACGACATGAAGATTCACGAATTCCAAGAGAAGCCCAAAAAGGCGAAAAGCAACCTCGCTTCCATGGGTATATACGTTTTCAACACGGATACGCTCATCGACGCTTTGAACAGCGTCGAAGCCGACGACCTCGATTTCGGCAAACACGTCATTCCGCATTTGATCGGCGGCAACGTCTACGCTTACATCTTCGAGGGATACTGGAAGGATGTCGGCACTTACGACGCCTACCTTGACGCCAACCTCGAACTCACCAGCACCGTCGACAAGATTCCTTTGGACATGTACGACCGCAATTGGCGCATCTACACCCGCAGCGAAGAGATGCCCTCGGTGAAAATCGGCAGCAAAGCCACGCTCAAACAAGTGCTCGTTTCGAACGGTTCAATCGTTGCCGGAGAAGTCACAAGAAGCGTTTTGTCTCCGGGCGTCATCGTCCATCCGCACGCCAAGGTCATCAACAGCGTTGTGATGAACGATTGTATCATCGAAGAAGGGGCAATCGTCGAGGACGCCATTTTGGACAAAGACGTGCGCATCGGCAAAAACGCCGTCGTTGGCAAGGGCGAGCGCTCTACGCCGAACAAGGAACGCCCCGATTTGCTTTTTAGCGGCTTGAACGTGCTCGGCAAAGGCTCTTATGTGGCCGAAGGCGTCACCATCGAACGCAACTGCCGCATTTTCCCGGGCGTCCGCATTGAAAAAACGCCCGTCAAAAGCGGCGCAACGCTTTATCCTTCCGAAAAATAAAAAAAGCAGGATTTTGCCCCGCCTTCTCTCCATAGGGTGTTTTATGTTTCCCGGGGCCATGCATCCTGCTTTTTTCATCGCTTGTTCATGTCTTTTAAGTACCGATCGACAGCGCTTAAGTAATCGAGTCTCGGCGAAACGGATTCTTGAATCGGATAGCCTTCCTTCTCGATTTCGGCGATTGTCATCGATTTTCGGCCCTTTTCGGCGCGCTTCAAATAGGTTTCAATCCTTTCAAAAGGCAGAAGAAACACGGTGTTGAGCGTTTCGACTTTCAAAAGGATGAACGCGACGCCGCCGTGAGCCTTTACGCCGCGCAAATGCCGGATTTGGTGGTCGTGGATGTTTTTGAGGGCGTAAGACGTCTTGTGCTTGGTCTCCTTAACGTCGAAATCGATGTATAAGCCCTTGTACACGCCGTTATAATCCGTGGTCGAGGGCTTGCGGAAGTACGCTTCGGTGATTTTCGCCATCTCCCTGCGCGGATAGTCGACGTTGACAATCTGCACGGGCGTGGGTTTTTTGTGGATGAGGGCCTTGCCGTGTTCGATGTAGTAGGCGTTGGTTTCGTCGATCAGTTTTTCAAGCCCCATCCCGCGGTTGCTTTGGTTGATGCGGGGCTTCCGATACGTCTTCTTGGTGGTAGGGTATTTGATCATAGGCGTCACCTCATGTTCAGTGTATCACAAAAAACGAGGGAGAACACGAGAAAAAAACCGACAAATCTCTTGCAAGATGAAGGCATTTGTGGGATGCTATGTTATAATGATTTCGAAAGAAACGCCATGCATTAGGAGGCAAACTTATGGCACAAATCGACATATACGCACTCGGCGGCCTTGGCGAACAGGGCAAAAACATGTACGTCCTTGAAGTCAATCAAGGCATCTTCATCTTGGACGCCGGTCTCAAATATCCGACCGACGAACTCTACGGCGTCGATGCGATTCTGCCGGATTTCACGCATTTGAAACGCAACCGCGACCGCATTCGTGGCCTTTTTTTGAGCCACGGACACGAAGACCACATCGGCGCGGTCCCAAAACTGTTAAAAGAATTGTCCATGCCGATTTACGGCACCTATTTCACCTTGGCCCTTTTGAAAGACGCCATGCAAGATCAGTCCTTAGACCCGGAAAACTACGAATTCCACACCATCACCAAAGACGACACGCTTACTTTCAAAAACACGGAAGTTTCTTTTTACCAAACCACCCACTCCATCCCCGAATCCGTCGGGATGGCGTTTCAAACCGAAGACGGCGTCATCGTTTACAGCCCCGATTACACCTTTGACCAAAACGTCGCGGCGGCGTATAAGACCTCTTTTGAGCGTCTCGCCCACATCGCCCGTCAAAACGTTCTCGCTTTGCTTACGGAAAGCACGGGGGCCGAACACCGAGGCTTTTCCCGTACGAGCCAGCATATGGACTACGAACTGAACCAGGCGTTTTTGAAAGCCAAAGGGCATAGAATCATCGTCACGTCGTATTCGACCGATATTTTCCGCATCCAAAAGGCGGTCGACATCGCCCTGAAATACAACCGCAAAATCGCCATCATCGGCCGTAAGGCGCAACGGATGGTCGACATCGCCATCAACCTCGGGGTGCTCAAAATCCCCGACGACAAACTGCTCAAGCTCAAATTCATCGACGACAAAAACAAAAACACCTTAGAAGACAGCGTCGTCTTAGTGACAGGCGACCGCCACGAGCCGTTTTACATGCTCCAACGCATGATGCGGAAATTAGACCGGCTCATTCATCTCAACAGCAAAGACCACATCATCATGATGACCCCACCGGTCCCCGGCACTGAAAAAATCGCCGCCCGGACCTTAGACATCCTTTATCGAAACGACATCACCATCACAAAAATCGACCCCGAATCGCTTCCCCCCGCCCATGCGAGCAGCGAGGACGTCAAGTTGCTCGCCAACATCCTCCGTCCGAAATACTTCATTCCGATCATCGGCGAATACCGCCATTTCTACGCCATGCGCAAAATCGCCAAAGAAATCGGTTATCAGGACGATGAAATTTTCACCTTGCAAAACGGACAAGTCCTTCGCATCGTAGACGGCGAGGCCAAGGGCATCGCCGACAAGGTCAAAAGCGGAGAGACATTGGTCGATGGCATTTTGGAAGGCGACGTGCACGACGTCGTGCTCAAAGACCGCGAAATTCTCTCCCAAGACGGCATGATGCTTGTCATCGCCCATTTGAACGCCCGCAAGAAGAAGACGGTCGGCGACATCGAAGTGATGAGCCGCGGCTTCGTCTACATGAAAGAAAACGAAGAACTCGTGCAAAAAGTCGGAGAAATTTATCGAAACATCGCCGAGCAGATGCTTTCTAAAAAGCAAATCGACTTCCGCAAGTTCAAAGAAAAGATTCGCGAGGAAGTCAGCCGTTTTCTTTTCAAAGAAACCCGGAGACGCCCCATCGTCATTCCCGTGCTTATCGACGTACCCAAAGAATAAAGAGGTCATGTTATGATTATTGAATTTTTCGAAGACAACCTTCCCAAAGAATCCTTCGAACATCTAACCCCCCATAAAGCCGTACGCGCCGTCGTGCAAAACAACGAGGACGTTTGCTTGGTGTATTTGCGCAACGTCGACCGTTACACCTTGCCGGGCGGCGGCATATCCGGCGACGAAACGCCTCTAGAGGCTTTGAAAAGGGAACTCTACGAAGAAACGGGTGTAGAAATTGTCGAAGCTTCACCCACCGTTACGCTCAAAGAGCATTTCCGCGACTCCGTCTGGCACCATCATTTTTACCGCGTGAAAACCAACACCGCGGCGCCAAAGCCGCAAAAACTCACCCCGGAAGAAAAATCGCTGGGGTTTGAGGTTTTCTTCACAACGGTAACGGACGCAATTGATCGTTTCATGATGGAAAGCGATAAGAATCCCTACACCAACCAGATCCACAAACGCGAGCTCATGGGCCTGCTTCACAGTTTGTGAACCAACGGCGGGAAACGGTAACGTTCCGCCGTTTTTTACGGGAAAATCTTAGTGTATTTGTTTACAAAAACGCCCATTATGTTATAATTAACAAGAGTCAAAAATAGGAGGTAAAGAATGGCAAAAGTAGAAAAATTAGGAAACTCACGCGTTAAGATAGAGGTCGAAGTCTCGCCCGAACAATTTGAACACGGACTCGACCACGCGTTCGACAAAATCAAAGACGAAGTCGAAATCAAAGGTTTCCGCAAAGGCAAAGTCACACGAGAAGTGTACGAAAAACACAAAGGCGTGGAAAATCTTTACGAAGACGCACTCAACCACGTCATCCAAGAAACGTATTCCGAAATCGTTCAAAACGAAAACCTTATGGTGGTTTCGCAACCGAACATCGACCTTGACGTCACCAAAGTCAAAAAAGGCGAACCTTTCACCTACACGGCAACCGTAGCCATCAAGCCCGAGGTCACGCTCGGACAATACAAAGGCTTCGAATTTGAAAAACCCGACAACGAAGTCACCGACGAAGAAGTCGACAAGGAAATCGACAAACTTCGCGAACAAAACGCCGAACTCGTCGTCAAAGAAGACGGCGTCGTTGAAGACGGCGACACCGTCGTATTCGATTTCGAAGGGTTCATCGACGGCGAAACCTTCGAAGGCGGAAAAGCCGAAAACCACGAACTTGAAATCGGCAGCGGCCGCTTCATCCCCGGATTCGAAGAGAAGATGAAAGGCATGAAAACCGGCGACGAAGGCGAAATCGAAGTCACCTTTCCAAAAGATTATCAAGCCGAACATCTAGCGGGCAAAGACGCGGTTTTCAAAGTCAAAATTCACGAAGTGAAAATCAAAGAAATTCCCGAACTCAACGACGAATTCGTCAAAGACCTTGACCGCGAAGGCGTTGAAACCGTTGAAGAACTCAAAGCGCAAACCCGCGAAAGCTTAAAAGAGCAAAAAGAAAAAGCCAACGAAAACAAGGCCGTCGATTTTGCGGTCGACGAAGCCAGCAAAAACGCGGAAATGGAAATCGCCGAAGAGATGATCGAGGAAGAAAAGAACCGCATGAAAGACAACACCAAACGCCAAGCGCAACAATACGGCATCGACCTCGACACTTACCTTCAGCTCACCGGCATGGACAAAGAGCAGTTTGAAGAGAACTTGCGCAAAGACGCCGAACGTTCCATCCGCTACAACCTAACCATCGACGCCGTCGCCAAAGAAGAAGCCATCGACGCAACAGACGAAGAAGTTGAAAACAAAATCAAGGAACTTGCCGAACAGCACAACATGGACGTAGAACAAGTCCGTCAGCAAGTACAGGATTCTGCGGTAAAACAAGAAGTGATTTTCCGCAAGACCATCGACTTCCTCGTCGACAACCTCGAAACCAAATAACACAAAAAACACTTCTCCGGAAGTGTTTTTTACGGGAGAGAGCCTTATGGTCAAACTAGCCGTTTTCGACCTTGACAACACTTTGCTCACCGAAGACAAAAAGCTTACGGACGCCACCCTCGACGCGCTCAGACAACTGCAGAACCATGGCGTAAAGATCGCGGTGGCCACCGGGCGGACGTTCGCGCTCGCCCGCCCTTTTGTGCGCGCTTTGAAGATTGAAGGGCCAAACGCCTACAACAACGGCGCTTTGATCGAAACCGACACTGGAACGACCATTTACAAGTTGGCGATTCCCCAAGAAGCGCAACGATTCGTCGTCGATTACGCCCTGAAAAAAGACTTGGTTTTTGTCCTTTACGGCAAGGAGACCATCTACGGGCCTTCAAACGATCGCCTTGATTTTTTCAAGCACTGGAACCAAAACCATCCGGAAGCAAGTGTCGCCGTCTGCGAGACGACCGATCGAAATCGTCTCATAACCCCTGAAGCCTTCAAGGTTTTGATCCGCCTCAAAGAAGACGACGATGAAGATTCCATTATGGAGACGCTTCGTTCCATCGACGGATTGCATGTGACCAAAAGCCAAAACACCTTCATCGACATCACCGCCGAAGGCGCTCACAAAGGAAACGCCATCAAGCGTCTTATGGAACATTACGACGTCGGAAAAGAAGAAACACTGGCCTTTGGCGACAACGACAACGACGCGGAAATGCTTCGAGCGGCCGGCTTTTCATACGCCATGAAAAATGGTACACTTAAAGCGAAAGAGGCCGCAAGCCGTGAAACGGCGGATTCCGCTGAAGAAAACGGCGTCGCGAAAACCTTGCTTGAACTGCAACACCATTTCATAATGAAAGAAGGAGATTGTCATGGAAAGAACCGTAACCATCACCGATGAAGCCGGCATGCACGCTCGCCCCGCTTCAAAATTCTCCAAAAAAGCCGCCGAATTCGACAACGACATCACCATCGCCTACAACGGCAAAGAGGCCAACCTCAAAAGCATCATGGGCCTTATGTCGCTCGGTATCCCTCAAAACGGCGAAGCGACGCTAAAAGTGGAAGGCAAAAACGCCGAGGAAGTGCTCGACGTTTTGGAAGACACACTCGTCGAATTGGGATTGACGGATAAAAAATAGTGTGCCCGCGCACACTATTTTTATTGTTTACGTTGCATGAAACGCGCAAAATGATTATAATGTGACTAAATGCATTCTAGAGTGTTTAGATTGCCTAAAACCGCAAAATGCGGTATATTATTAGTAGTAAAGAATGTCTTAACAACGAGGTGAACACTATGTTCGATACCACCGAAAAAACCAACGCCACCCTGCCTGCCATCGCAATTCGAGGCTTGGCGCCTTTCCCGAATACAGACGTTCGCACCGAAGTCGGACGCTCTCTTTCAAAGAGCGCGCTTTTGGAAGCGGAACGAAACCACGACAGCCATGTCTTGCTTTTGGTGCAAAAGAACCCAAACGTCGAAGAACCTGAAGAGGACGATGTTTTGGAATGGGGCGTTGTCGCGAAAATCGGCATCAAGATCAAACTCCCAAACGGCAACTTCAAAGTGAAGTTCGACCCCATCATGAGGGCCGAAATCAACCATTTCGAAGACCACGATTCTTTCTTCATGGTCAACTTCGAAACTCGCCCCGCCACGCACGGCGACCAAGACGAGGAAGTCGCTTTGGTCCGCATGATCATCAAACAGGTCATGGAAAACGCTCAGTCTTTGCTCAACAACCCCAAGCAATCCATGGAAGCGGTGCAATCCGGCATTTCAAGCGACAAACTCGCCGACAAGCTCGCCAGCAACCTCAAAATTTCCGAAAACAACAAATTCAAATACCTGCAGACCGCCTCCGTCGAAGAACGGCTGAACTATCTTTTGCAAGACATCGAAAAAGAACGCCACATGAGCGAAATCGAAGAGAAGATCAACCGCACCGTCAAAAAGAACATCGACGAAAACCAGCGTGAATACTATTTGCGGGAAAAGCTGCGCGCCATCCAAGAAGAACTCGGCGACAAAGCCAAGAAGGAATCGGAAATCGAAAGCCTCCGCAAAAAAATTCAAGAGAAGGGCATGCCCAAGCACATTGAGGAAAAAGCCCTATACGAACTCTCGCGTTACGAGTCGCTTCCCGCCTCAAGCGGCGAAAGCGGCGTCATCCGAACGTATCTCGATTTCCTCATCGAACTGCCCTGGCAAGAACAAAGCGACGACGAAACCGACATCAAAAAAGCCGAAGAAGCGCTTGAAGAAACACATTTCGGCCTTGAAAAGGTCAAAGAGCGCATCGTCGAATACCTCGCCGTCAAGCTCTTGACCGGCAAGAACCCGCAAACCATTCTCTGTCTCGTCGGGCCTCCGGGCGTCGGGAAAACTTCGCTCGCGCAATCCATCGCGAGCGCGCTCAACCGCCAGTTTGTCAAACAGTCGCTTGGCGGCATCAAAGACGAATCGGAAATCCGCGGACATCGCAGGACGTATTTGGGCGCTTTGCCGGGACGCATCCTTCAAGGCATGCGCAAGGCGAAAGTCATCAACCCGCTGTTTTTGCTCGATGAGATCGACAAGCTCGGCAGCGACTACAAAGGCGACCCTTCGGCCGCCATGCTTGAAGTCCTCGACCCCGAGCAAAACAAACGTTTTTCCGACCATTACCTAGAAGACCAATACGACCTTTCCCATGTGCTTTTCATCGCGACCGGAAACTATTTGGGCCACATTCCCGCTCCGCTTCGCGACCGCATGGAAATCATCGAACTCTCAAGCTACACCGAAATCGAAAAATACAACATCGCCAAACGCCACCTGATTCGCAAACAACTTGATTCACACGGCTTAGACAAGGACAAGCTCGAAATCGGCGAGAAAGCCCTCATGAAGATGATTCGCGAATACACCCGTGAAGCGGGCGTGCGTCAGCTCGACCGCTTAATCGGAACCATCGTTCGCAAAGCCATCAAACGCATTCTCGGAGACAAAAAAGACAAGGTTGAAGTCAACGAAGACAATCTCCGTGATTTCCTCGGCAAGCCCAAATACACCACGCACATGGCCGACAAAGAACCGCAAATCGGCGTCGCGACCGGCCTTGCCTACACCCAGTTCGGCGGCGACACGCTCGCCGTTGAGGTCGCCTACTACAAAGGCAGCGGAAAACTTTCCCTGACCGGACAATTGGGCGATGTCATGAAAGAATCCGCCGAAGCCGCGCTTTCCTACATCAAAGCCAATTATGAACAATTCGACATCGACAAAGACCTTTTCAACGACTCCAACGTCCACATCCACGTTCCGGAAGGCTCGATTCCCAAAGACGGTCCAAGCGCCGGCGTCACCATCGCCGTCGCCTTGATCAGTTCGCTGACCAAAAAGAAAGTCGACCCTTCCATCGGTATGACCGGCGAGATTACTTTAAGAGGACGCATCTTGCCCGTTGGCGGTTTGAAAGAGAAAGCCATCGCCGCGCATCGCAGCGGTCTGAAAAAGATTCTCATCCCCAAAGAGAACGAACGCGACATCGACGACATCCCCAAAGAAGTGCGCGACAAACTTGACATCAAGGCCGTACAAAACGTCCGCGACGTCACCAAAGAAGTGTTCATTGACGAAACGAAGTCGTAAAGGAGAGGATTGAATGGCCGTCATCTTGAAAAGAAGCGCCACCGCCTTTGGAGGTCGCGAAGGCACAATCACCACGCCGGAAAAAACCCTTGAGCTTACCATGGCCAAACCCAAAGAAATGGATGGCGATGGGAAAGGGACAAACCCCGAAGAGCTTTTTGCGGCGGGTTATGCGAGCTGTTTCGCATCGTCGATCGAGTTCCTTTTGCACAAGGCGAAGAAATCCTATGAAGACATTCACGTCAAAGCGGAAGCCGTCTTGAAAACGGATGGCGACGCGGGATTCAAATTCGCCTTGGAAATCGAAGTGCAAATCCAAGGGCTCGACAAGGACGAACAGGTTCGCTTCACCGAACAAGCTTCGCAGTTCTGCCCGTTTTCAAAAGCCGTGCAAGGCAACGTCGACATCGACATCAATGTTCTTTGACTTTAAAAGCCCCTCAATCTAGGGGCTTTTTTGTTGGAGCAAAGGCAAAAGAACAAGCGAACTCTATGGTGAGTGAGAAATCTATGATAAAATATAGATAGATTCTTGCGTTGAAAGAAACGCGGAGAGGAAAAATGAGAAAATTCTTTTTATCGTTTTTGGCGTTTGTTCTTGTAACGCTTATGGCCGCTTGTCGAAGCGGGGATACGGAGCTGATTCTCAATCCGTATGCGAACGTCGACTGGGAAGAATACGCTCATGTTTTGACAAACCTGCACACCCACACCGACGCCGACGACGGTCACGGCGCAGCGCTCCCGCATGAGGCCATCGACTTGTACCATGACGCAGGGTATGGCATCTTGGCCCTTACGGACCACAACATGATGACCTATCCGTGGACGTTTTCCTCAATCGCCGCCAACTATGAAGACCGCTCTCCGGCAACACTTGGCATGCTTGACATCCCCGGCAACGAATACAGCCGCCACCATCATTTCGTGGGGATTTTCACCGAATACGAAGCGCCTTATACCGCCAATGTGAGCGCGACCATGCGGGGCGTTTTGAACAACAGCGAGGAAGCGATCATGTTTTTGGCCCATCCCGGACGTTACTGGGACATCGACAAGACCTACGCCCTAGGCGAAATGTATTCTCCGCGCTGGTATCTCGACCGGTTTGAGGAATTCAGCCCGAACGAACTGGCCGGCTTAGAAGTGTTCAACACCGACAACCGTTACCCTTTTGACACGCATCTTTGGGATAGATTGCTTGCCGAAAGCATGCCCGAACGAACCATTTGGGCGTTTTCAAACGACGATTTTCACGGCGGCGACGCTTCGGAGATTGGCTGGTCGAAAGCGTACCATCTGCTAGAAAATCCGATGTCGAAATCCGAGTTTCGCGATTCGATTGTAAACGGCGCCTTCTATGTGAGCCATACGCGTGAGGCAGGCGCGACGCCGCCCACCATCGCTTCCATCACACACAACGTTAGGCGGAAAACCATTAGCGTCGAAGTCGAAGGCGATTACGACCAAATACGCTGGATTAGTGGTATCGACGAAGAAAGAATGAGCAAAACCGTCTCAACAGGCGACACCTTTGAGTACGGACACTTTGAAGGCAACTACATTCGGGCGGCCATCGTTTTTGACGAAGGGCTCCGCAACTTCGCAATCACGCTGACGCAGCCGTTTGGGTTTTCTCAAAACCAACCGTAATTCACACCGAAGAAACAAGGATATACTCTATATATAATGGGAGGTAGCATCATCATGAAAAAATTACTAGCGCTATCCTTGATTCTATTAGGCACTGCCGTTCTTTCGGCTTGTAACGGCGTCGACGAGGACCTTGAAGACGTTCGCGAGGCGAGAGACAGTTTGATGTTGACGCGCACGGACGACATCCAATCGGATTTGTGGGTTCCATCCCAAGGACGCAACGACACGAACATCTCTTGGGAATCGGACAACCCCGACATCGTTGAAGTCACCGACGATACCGAGGCAGGAGAAGTCCGCCTCGCCGTCACCCAGCCCGATGAGGGCGAAGGGGACGTTTGGGTCAATCTGACCGCCACAATCAGCAAAGGCGAAGCGTCCGTCGAACGAAGCTTCGACATCCGTGTTGTGGAATACACGGGGTTAGAGGACCTCTACGACACCATCGCCGAATTGCACGACCTTGACGGCGGCACGGAATTGGCCGTCGAAGGCATCGTCACCAACATCACCAACCACAACTCTTTCTTCATCGAAGACGAAACCGGAGGCATCGGCGTGTATGATCCGCCACAAGATTATATCGGCGATCTCTCAATCGGCGACAGAATTGAAATCGCCGGTGTTCGAGACGGTTTTGAAGGCCTTCGTCAAATCGGCTTTGTCGAGACGCTCAACATTCTTGAAAGCGGCGTCGACCTTCCCGATTTGGTCGACATGAACGACATCGACCTTGAAGACGAAAGCGCGATGGATCCCTATCAAGGCCAGCGGGCATCGCTTACGGGCATGACCGTCGTCGACCTGCCCGACATGAGCGTGGACGGACAGTTCAACATCGCTTTAGAACGTGAGGACGGCAAGCAAATCGACATGCGCTACGACGGCCGTTTGAGCGATTCCGAAGATTTGTTTGCGGCGCTTGAGGAGCTTGAAACGGGCGATACCATCGATCTGACCGGCCCGACTGTTGGCTGGTATCAAGGACCGCAATTCCTACTGGGTAGCGAAGAGCATTTTGAAATCACGGACTGACGCACGATCCCGCCCCGAAACGGGGCGGGTTTTTTATGCATCCGTATATTTTCCGCATACAAAAAGACGCAATTTTGTGGTATAATCACAAAGGATTTGTATCTTACCCTTCTTGACAACAATCCGTATTAAATCTTGAAACGAGGTTTGACCATGGAACTCAAAAACGTGAAGCAACCCATTACCGCCGTGGATTTTGAAGACTTTCCCGAGGCGTCCTTGCCCGAATTTTTGTTCATGGGGCGCAGCAACGTCGGCAAAAGCACGCTCATCAACACCTTATGCCGCCGAAAGAATCTCGCCCATACATCATCAAGCCCCGGCAAAACGCAAACGCTCAATTTTTACGAAGCCGACAAGCGTTTTTACATCGTCGACGCTCCGGGCTACGGCTACGCAAAAGTCAGCAAGAAAAAACAATCCTTATTCGGCATCATGCTCGAGCGATATCTCTTAAAGCGCCCGACGCTTCGGCACGTTTTTTTGCTGGTCGACTTCCGGCATCCGCCGACCGACGACGATTTGCTGATGGCCGAATTTTACATGCATTACAACATCCCCTTCACCATTGTGGCCACGAAAACCGACAAGGTTTCCAAAAACAAACGCCACAAGCATCTTTCAGTCATAAAAGAAGACCTGGCCCTTCGAGAGAAGGATGAAGTCGTCCTCTTCAGCAAAAACGACGCCGACTCGAAAGAGCGCTTGCTGCAAATCATAGAGTCGTTGCTATAGGGCTTGCAAAGGGAGAATACCTGTGGTACACTAAATGCAAATACAGCGAATGGGAAGAGTAGATGCGCTAGTCTCAAAGAGAGCCGGCGGCGCTGAAAGCCGGTAGGCAAACGCATTGAAGGTAGCCCGGGAGTAGGTTGCGTGAACGAAGTAGCGCAATCCGTTGGCGGCGTTAACGCCTTGAGTGCCGGCAAGCGCCGGAAGTAAGGTGGTACCGCGACCGCTCGTCCTTATGGTTTATAAGGACGTTTTTTTATTTTAAGGAGGAATGCATTATGGACATGGCGAAAAAGTACAACCACAAACACGTTGAAGAAGGCAAATACGAAACCTGGAAACAATCCGGGTATTTCAAAAGCGGCGATGAATCCAAAGAGCCCTACACCATCGTCATACCGCCCCCAAACGTTACCGGAAGGCTGCATTTAGGCCATGCTTGGGACAACACGCTGCAAGACATCATCATTCGCAAAAAGCGCATGGAAGGTTACGATGCGCTCTATTTGCCGGGCATGGACCACGCCGGCATCGCCACGCAGGCGAAAATCGACGAAGCCCTGCGCGAACGCGGCACCGACCGCTTCAAACTTGGACGGGAAGGGTTTTTGAAAGAGGCTTGGGCCTGGAAAGAAGAATACGCCGATTTCATCCGACAACAATGGGCCGCCCTCGGCATAAGCGTCGATTACGACAAAGAACGCTTCACCCTTGATGAGGGCTTGAGCAACGCCGTGAACGAAGTGTTCATCCGGCTTTACGAAAAAGGTCTGATTTACCGCAAAGAACGCATCATCAACTGGGACGTCGAAGCCAAGACCGCCCTTTCGAACATCGAAGTCGAACACGAAGAAGTCGAAGGTTCGTTTTACTATTTTCGGTATTATCTTGAAGACAAAAGCGATTATATTCAAATTGCGACCACCCGTCCGGAGACCATGTTTGGCGACACCGCTTTGATGATCCATCCCGACGATGAAAAACGCCAGCATTTCTTGGGCAAAAACGTTTTGATTCCCGGCACCGACGTCAAGATTCCGGTCATCACCGACCCGTATGTCGACCGTGAGTTCGGCACCGGCGCCGTAAAAGTTACCCCGGCGCACGACCCCAACGATTTCGAAGTCGGCGAGCGCCACAACTTGGACATGCCGCTTTGCATGCACGAGGACGGCACGATGAACCATCGCGCCCACAAATACGAAGGCATGGAGCGTTTCGAATGCCGGAAGGCGCTCGTCGCCGATTTAAAAGAGGCGGGCCTTTTGGACAAAATTGAGACGCTCAAACACAACGTCGGCCACAGCGAGAGGACGGGCGTCGTCGTTGAACCGCGCCTCTCGATGCAATGGTTCGTAAAAATGGAACCGCTAGCCAACAAAGCGCTGAAACAATCGACGGCGAAATTCGTTCCGCCCCGTTTTGAAAAAATCTTCCGCCATTGGATGGAAGAGATCGAAGACTGGTGCATCAGCCGGCAACTGTGGTGGGGGCACCGCATTCCCGCCTACTATTCTCCCGAAGGAGAACTCTACGTCGGAAACAATCCCCCAAAAGGCTATACCCAGGACGAAGACGTTTTAGACACTTGGTTTTCTTCCGCCCTTTGGCCTTTTTCGACACTCGGCTGGCCCGAAGAAACCGCCGATTTGAAGCGTTATTACCCGACACAGACCATGGTCACCGGCTACGACATCATCTTTTTCTGGGTCGCCCGCATGATTTTCCAAGGGCTTGAATTTACGGGGAAAACGCCTTTCGAGCACGTTTTGATCCACGGTTTGATCCGCGACGAACACGGCCGCAAAATGAGCAAGTCCTTAGGCAACGGCGTCGACCCGATGGACGTCCGCGAAGAATACGGCATGGATACGCTGCGGTATTTCCTCAGCACAAACTCCGCACCGGGTCAGGACCTCCGCTTCGAAATGGAAAAGGTCGAATCTTCATGGAACTACATCAACAAGCTTTGGAACATATCAAGGTTCATGTTGATGCATCTTGAGGAAATGAAAGAAGAAGAGCTTCACTATGAAAAAAGCGACCTTGCCCTAAAAGACCGCTGGATTTTGAGCCGTTTGCAAGAAACGATCCAAAACGTCAACAAAAACTACGACCGTTTCGAATTCGGCGAAGCCGCCAAAGCTCTCTACAAATACAGCTGGGAAGAAGTCGCCGCCTGGTATGTCGAAGTGTCGAAACTGACGCTTTTCGGCGACGACGAACACGCGAAAAAAACCACAAAAGCCGTCATGCACGAAGTATGGCTGAACGTGTTGAAACTTTTGCACCCCTTCATGCCCTTCGTCACCGAAGAAATCTATCAAAAAATGCCTTTCAAAGATGCAAAAAGCGTCATGATCAGCGACTGGCCGAAGGCCGATGCGTCGTGTATCGACACAGAAGCTGTTGAATCGTTCGACGTTCTCAAATCCATCATTCAGCGCGTCCGTAACGTCCGCAACGAATACGACGTCCCCAACAAGCAACCGATTGACCTCTATGTCGCGTGCGGCAAGAAAACGCAAGAGCTTTTGCGTTCGCAGTCCGCTTTCTTAGAAGCGTTCCTCACGCCGCAAACCTTCGAAGTCGCCGAAACCGTCAATATGGACCGGGAGAATCTCTCTTTCGTCGACGCCGATTACACACTCTACATCCCGCTTGGCGACCTTGTCGACCTTGAAGAGGAACTGCGCAAGCAAGAAAAGGAATACGAACGACTCGGAAAAGAGATCAAACGCGCCAAAGGCATGCTCAGCAACGAAAACTTCGTCCAAAAAGCGCCTGAAACGAAAGTAGAAGAAGAGAAGAAGAAGCTCAAACGCTACCAAAAACAACGCGACATCGTCGCCAAACGAATCGAGGAATTGAAGCGCGATGTTTGAAACCCTGTCGGAAGCGCAAAAATGGATTGAATCGGTCCAAAAGTTCGGAGAAAAATACGACCTTTCGAGAATGCACGGCGCTTGCAAGATGCTCAACCATCCGGAAAACACCTTCAAAAGCGTCCACATCGGGGGCACAAACGGCAAAGGCTCCACGTTATCGTTTTTAAAGCACATCCTGCTTGAATCGGGCTACAACGTAGGAACTTACACAAGCCCCTACATCGTGCATTTCAACGAACGCATCAGCCTAAACGACAAGCCAATTTCCGATGAAGACCTCTTGCGTTACATCAACGAAATCTATGACGTCCAAAAAGAGTATCGTGAGCGCTATAACGACCAGATCACCTTCTTTGAACTCGTCACTTTAATCAGTTTTCTCTATTTTCGCGACCAAGACGTCGACGTTGTGCTCTATGAGGTCGGCTTAGGCGGAACGCTCGATGCGACCAACGTCATAAGCCCCGTTTTAAGCATCATCACCAGCGTCGGCTACGACCACATGCACGTCCTTGGCAACACCTTGAAAAGCATCGCCAAAAACAAGCTGGGCATTGTCAAAGACGGGGTCCCCCTTGTGAGCGGCGTCGAAGAGAAAACCTTGCAAAAGCTATTTCGTTCGTACACAAATAAAAAGACGAGCCCGTTGCATCTCACCGCCGACAACCCGGTAAAAAACGTTCAAATCGGTTTGCCCACGCACTTCGATTTCGAAGGCGAAACTTACACCATCAACATGGTGGGCTTTCATCAAATCGCCAACGCCCATACCGCCTTATTGGCGAGAAACGCCCTGCATATGCGCGACGATTTCGACCTGCCGATTCCCGCTTGCAAACGGGGGCTAAAAAAAGCCCACATGCCCGGAAGGTTCGAACGCTTCAACAACGTCGTCCTTGACGGCGCGCACAACATCAGCAGCATCGAGGCGAGTTTGAAGACCTTGAAGGCGTATTACCCCGACAAAAAGATACGCATTCTTTTTACCGTCATGGCCGACAAGGCTTATGTGCCCATTTTGAAACGCCTTGAACGTTTCGCCGACGAACTGGTTTTCACCGAAATTCCCTATCACCGCAGCGAAAAGGCCGACCGCCTCTACGAACAATCCCGTCATCGGCGCAAACGTTTCTTTAAAGATTTCAAGGAGGCCTACCGCACAGCGCGCCCCAAGGATGAGGACACGCTCCTTTTCATCACCGGTTCCCTTTACTTCATCAGCGCCATTCGCTCTTACGTCATCGAGACTCAAAACGAAGCATAAAAAAGGCCCGAAGCGTCGCTCGACGCTTCGGGCTCTTTTTATAAGTGTTCTTTACGGAACGCTTCCAACAATTTTTCGACTTCGTCGATTTCGGCATTTGCCAGCGCTTTTTTTGCAAGGGATTCAAGGTCGTTAGAGGTTACCTCGGAAAGCGCGCTGCGAATTTCCAAGACGCTTGCCGGCGACATGCTCAATTCGTCGATGCCCATGCCCGCAAGCAAAAGCGCCGCGTTCAAGTCTCCGGCGATTTCTCCGCAGACTCCGACTTCGATGCCTTCCTTGTGTGCGCCTTCGATGACGGTCTTGATGAGCCTAAGCAGCACCGGGTCGTAAGGCCGGTAGAGGTAGGCGACTTTCTCGTTCATTCTATCGGCGGCGAAGGTGTATTGGATGAGGTCGTTGGTGCCGATGGAGAAAAAGTCGCATTGTTTTGCGAGTTCGTTTGCGTTCAAAGCGGCCGAGGGGATTTCGATCATGATGCCGACTTTGATGTTTTTTTGATAATCGACGCCTTCGTCTTCTAAGGAATCGGCGGATTCGGCGAGTACGCGTTTCGCCGCTTTGAGTTCTTCGGTGGTGGCGACCATCGGAAACATGATGCGGACGTCGTCTTGATTTTTCGCGGCGATCAGCAACGCTTGAAGTTGCGTTTTGAACAAGTCTTTTTGTTCTAGGGTGAGCCGGATGGCGCGATGCCCCAAGAACGGATTCTCTTCTTTGTCCTGTGTCAAGTAGGGCAGTTCCTTGTCGCCGCCGATGTCCAACGTGCGGACAATGACCGGTTGAATCGTCTCAAAAACCTTGCGGTAAGCCTCGACTTGTTCGTCGCGCGATGGCATGCTATCGGTGTCCATGAACAAAAACTCGGTCCGAAACAACCCGACGCCTTCGGCGCCGTTTTCTTTAAGAGCGACAAGTTCTTTTAAGGACCCCAAGTTCGCAAAGAGAGGAAGGGAGCGGTCGTCTTTGGTTTTGGTGGGTTTGTCGGCAAACTTCTTCAAAGCCGCTTTTCGTTTTTCTTCCTTGGTGGCTTTTTTCTTTGCCCCTTGCAAAAGATTCTCATTGGGGTCGATGTGAATCTCGCCGGTGGTCGCATCCAAATAAAGCGTTTGTCCGTCTTTAACGTTTTGAAGCGCGTCTTTCGCTCCGACGACGGCGGGGATGCCCAAAGCACGGGCGATGATGGCCGTATGCGAGGTACGTCCGCCGATTTCGGTGACAAACCCTTTGACCTTGTTCAAATCAAGCCCTGCCGTGTCGCTAGGAGTCAAGTCGCGGGCGACGACGATGGTTTCATCCTCTAAAAGCGAAAGGTCTTTGACGGGTTTGCCGAGCAGATAGCCCAAAACGCGTTGCTGAATGTCGGCGATGTCCGCGGCGCGGGCCCGAAAGTATTCGTCTTCCATTTCTTGAAACATATCGATGTATTGATTGGTGACCTTCTCGTAGGCATAAGCCGCTTGCACGCTGTCGTTTTCGATCATGTTTTCGACTTGGCCTTTGATCTCCACATCGCGCAGCATTTCCAGGTGCGCGTCAAAAATCTCCGCATGGTCCTCATCCAGAGTTTCTGCGGTTTTCGACCGCAACGACCGCAAATCCTTTTCGCTGCGGTCCAGCGCGTCGTGGAAATCCTTGATGCACGTTTTCGGGTTTTCACAAGATTCTTTTTCGGCGCTTAGCGTTTCCTTTTCCAAACAAAGGGCCTTGCCTACGGCGTGGCCTTCGCTGGCGATTTTTCCTTTGAGCATACAAAACCCTCCATCGCTGTTTTGGCTTCACGCTAATTTTAGCATATCACTGGTCGTCTGCGCAAAAAAACAAACACGGTTTCTTTCTACCTAAATATGGAAACAAGACCTCTTTCTGCCGCGAAAATCCGCACATCTTTTTCCGATTGTGCTATAATCGAAGGCGGGAGAGATGACACGATGGAAAATCCAAAACGGTTTGCGGCGCTCCTTTGCGAGTGGTACCGCGCGCATAAAAGGGACCTTCCCTTTCGAAAAACGCAAGATCCTTACAAAATTTTCTTAAGCGAGCTCATGCTTCAACAAACCCGCATGGAAACCGCCGTGCCTTATTACGAACGTTTTTTACGGCGTTTTCCGGACGTTGAGACGCTTTCAAACGCCTCTGAACGCGAAGTGCTCAAACATTGGGAAGGGCTTGGCTACTATCGAAGAGCCACCCATCTTTTAAAGGCCGCACGAACAATCCGTGACGAGCATCAAGGCGAATTTCCGCGCGAAATTAACGAATTGGAGCGTTTAAAAGGCGTCGGCCGCTACACCGCCCGCGCCATCCATTCGATCGCTTACGACGGACCCTCGCCCGCGGTTGACGGGAACGTCATGCGCGTGATGAGCCGGTACTTGCCGTATGAAAAAGACGCCAGAAAGACGAAACATATGAAAGAAATCGAAGCCATATTGCAACCGGCGATTGAAACGGAACGCCCAAGCGATTTCACCCAAGCGATGATGGAGTTAGGCGCACTCGTGTGCAAAAAAAGCCCGCGATGCGAACGCTGTCCATTGCAACGGGAATGCTTCGCATACGAACATAAAGCCTATGACCGGCTTCCGGTCCTTCCGAAAAAAAAGCCAAAAACCAAGGAATCGTATTATACGTTCTTGGTGGTCAAGGAAGGACGCTATCTTCTCAAACCCCAAGGACCAAACGCATTGCTTTCGGGGATGCATCTGTTTCCCCAGTATAAGGCGGAGGGTTTTGATGAAGCGTTTGCCTCCTTGAAAGACGATTATGCGTTGCGTTTTACCCACTATAAAGCACTCGGAACGTTCCAACATGTCTTTTCCCACAAGATTTGGAATATGAAGGCGTATTTGGTCGAAGCCTTCGAAGGGACGGGAACGTTTTACACCTTCGACGAAGCTCCGGCCATTCCGACCGCCCACAAAAAAATCGTGTACCGCCGTAAAAAGTAATTCATGGCTTTTCCATCTATCATTAAGTAGATAGGAGGATGCCCATGTTTTTGATCAAAGAAATGCCCCACAAGGAACGACCCCGCGAAAGATTTTTGGAATACGGCCGCGAAGCGCTCTCGACGCACGAACTCATCGCCATCATCCTTAGGACCGGCACAAAAAGAACCAGCGTGCTTGAACTCTCAAAAAGCATCTTTTACCGTTACCCCTCGATCAAAGCGCTCAATCAAGCAAGTGTGAAAGAACTCACCGACCTTCCGGGGATGGGAAGCGCCAAAGCGATTCAGCTGCTTTCGGCCTTAGAACTCGGCAAACGCCTTTTTGCCGAATCGTTTCCGAAAAACGTCAAACTGCTCCATCCGGAAAAGGTTTATGAATATTTGAAGGCCGACCTTGAGATGGGCACACAGGAAATGTTTTACGCGCTGTATCTTGACACCAAAGGCGCCCTTATCAAAAAACAGCTTTTGTTCATAGGCTCGCTTAGTTCCGCGCTTGTTCACCCGCGGGAAATCTTCAAGCACGCCGTCACGCTTTCGGCCGCCTCGATCATCATCGTCCACAACCACCCCTCCGGTGACCCGACGCCTTCGGCGGCCGACGTACGCATCACCAAAACCATGGTGCAAAACGGAAAATTGATGGACATCGAGATTTTGGACCACGTTGTCATCGGCAAGGGAAAGTACTATTCCATGCGTCAGCACAACATCATCGACTAACCGAAATTTCCCACGCATTTGCCGGTTTTATGTCTTTACAAGCCGATACATTTCCTGTATAATGTAAGAAGTTATTCGGAAAGTCTATCGGATATTGACAAATACGCAGGGTTTTGGTATTCTTTCCATGCCCGCAGCATACCGCTCAGAACGGGTCTGAAAGCATAGTTTCGACTATCACCCTTATGGCGAGTCTTATCAATGAGGAGGTGCTCAGAGCATGTACGCAGTGATCGAAACCGGCGGCAAACAGCTTCGCGTGGAAAAAGGCGGCGAAATCTTCGTCGAGAAGATGGACGCCAAAGAAGGCGAGAACGTAACCTTCGACCAAGTGCTGATGATTGGCGGTGACACGACTAGTGTCGGCAATCCCTACATCAAAGGCGCGAAAGTCCAAGCGAAGGTCGTCAAACAAGGAAAACAAAAGAAAATCACCGTTTTCAAAATCAAACCCAAGAAAAACTACAGACGCAAACAGGGTCACAGACAACCCTACACAAAACTCGAAATTACGGATATTACCGTCGCATAAAGCGAGCAAACCTATCGGAGGTGACAAGCAATGTTGATAGATATCAAACTCCTACCCCACATGGCCTCGAAGAAAGGCGTCGGTTCTACAAAGAACGGACGCGATTCGGAAGCGAAACGCCTTGGTGCGAAACGCGCAGACGGCCAGTATTGCAAAGCCGGTTCCATCATCTACCGTCAACGTGGAACCAAAGTCCATGCCGGAGCCAACGTAGGCATCGGCGGGGACGACACGCTTTTCAGCAAAATTGACGGCGTCGTTCGATTCGAACGCATGGGAAGATCCAAAAAACGCGCTTCGGTATACCCCGAATAACAAGAATCCGGCAAGCAGTATTCCACTGTTTGCCTTTTTTATATGGGTCCGTTGGTGTATAATGACAAATGGGTGAAACTATGATACGACTAGCCAGACAAGAAGACTTAGAAGCCCTAGACGCACTGAGCGTCCGGGCCGTCAAAGCCATGCGCAAACAAAACATCCACCAGTGGGATGAGGACTATCCCCGCAAAAGGCATTTCGTTGAAGACATCAAGCACGAACGACTTTTTGTCTACGAGGCCAAAACCGGCATCGCCGGCGCCATGGCTTTGTTTGAAGGCCATGAAGAAGCGTACGAGCCCATCGATTGGCTGCGGGAGAAAAGCCTCATCGTCCACCGTTTTTTTGTCGACCCAGCGTCTCAAAAGACGGGCATCGGCAGCGCTTTGGTTTTGCACGCCATAAAGACCGGCCAAAAACGCGGCGCATCTTCGATCAAAATCGACACGTATCCCGCAAACGCGCCGATGCGAAAGCTGCTCAAACGCCATCAGTTCTCCGAACGAGGTTACATCGCCTCCATTCACCGCATCGCCTATGAACGCCTGATCGACCGTTCGTTTTTAAACCGAATCGTCATTCTTGGAAGAAGCGGTTCCGGCAAAACAACGCTTGCGAGGATTCTTGGTGAAAAGCTTTCTTCGACCGTCTTGCACCTTGACACGGTCTATTGGTTGCGCAATTGGACCGCGCTTCCCAAACGCGAGTTTCAAGAAAAAGTCCGGCGCTTCATCAAAGAAAACCCCCGTTTCGTCATGGACGGCAATTATCTGCACACGCCGACCTTTGAAGACCGGCTTCAAGCCGCCGACACGATAATTCTCTTGAATTATGACCGCCAAGAAGCCCTCAAAGGCATCATCCGCCGCGAAGAAGAATACAAACACCGCTACCGCAGCGACATGGCGTCAGGGTGCATCGAAGAAATCGATCAAAAATTTTTGCAATATGTGACGTTTTTCGACCGTTACCGAAAACGAATCGAAGGTCGAATGAACGCGTTGAACCATAAAAAACTCATTTTGCGCTTTTCTTCAAGGCAAGCGCTTGAGGATTGGCTAAGCACGCTATAGGAAGTGAAAAACATGTTTGTAGATTTGGTAAAAATAACCGTGCAAAGCGGAAAAGGCGGCGACGGGATGAGCTCGTTCCGCCGAGAAAAATACGTCCCCAAAGGCGGCCCGAGCGGCGGCGATGGCGGACGGGGCGGCCACGTCGTCTTCGAAGGCGACGAAGGCCTTTCGACCTTGTTAGAATTCCATTACAACCGCCTCCGTAAAGCCGAAGACGGCGAACACGGCAAAAGCAAGAAAATGGACGGCAAAAACGGCAAAGACCTTCTTTTGAAGGTGCCTGTTGGGACCACGATTTTCAACGACGAAAACGGCAAAGTGATTGCCGATATCACCGAACACAAACAACAAGCCATGATTTTAAAAGGTGGCCGGGGCGGTCGGGGCAACGTCAAGTTCACCACAAGCCGCAACACAGCGCCCGATTTCGCCGAAAACGGCGAACCCGGCCAAGAACTCGATCTTCGCATCGAACTCAAACTTTTAGCCGATGTCGGCCTGATTGGCATGCCAAACGTCGGAAAAAGCACCATCATCAGCGCAATCACGAAGGCAAAACCCAAAATCGCTTCGTATCCTTTCACGACGCTGACGCCCAATCTAGGCGTTGCCGGCGTTAAAGACGGGCGCAGTTTTGTGGTTGCGGACATGCCTGGCCTAATCCAAGGCGCATCCGAAGGCCAAGGCCTTGGTCAGCAGTTTTTGCGACATATCGAACGCACACGCGTTCTTTTGCACGTTCTTGATATGAGCGCGTTCGAAGGACGCGACCCCTACGTCGATTTCCAAATCATCAATGAAGAGCTGAAAGCCTATCAATACGGACTAGAAAACCGCCCGCAGATTATCGTCGCAAACAAGATGGACATGCCCGAAGCGCAAAAAAATCTTGAAAATTTTCAAAAGCGTTACGAAGGCGACGCGCTCATTGTGCCCATCTCGGCGGCGACGCGCGACAATTTGGAGTATTTGCTGCTGAAGACGGCGGATTTGCTTGACAGCGTCGAACCGTTCTCGCTTTACGATTCAAGCGCGTTCGAAGAATACGTCACATACCGTTACGAAGACAAAGACGAACCTTTTGAAATCAAAAAAGGCGACGACGGCGTCTTTGAAGTCGGTGGAACGCGAATCGAACGACTGCTTGCCATGACCGATTTTTCCAAAGACCAGGCCGTACGGCGTTTCGCTAGGCAATTGAAGGAATTAGGTGTCGAACAGGAACTGCGAAAGCTCGGCGTCGAACCTGGAGAAACCGTCCGCATTTTGGGCCATGAATTTGAATTCATCGAATAAATAAAAAAGTTAGTATACAAACAAAAAGAAGACAAAAGGAGGTCGCTCATGCCGCGAAAACAAAAAATTAAGGATTTGCTTCAAAAGGGCACTCCGAAAGCTTTGCAAAACGAAACAGCGAAACATCATCCTTCAGACGTTGCCGACGTCTTGCAAACTTTAGACGGCGAACGCTTGGAACATGTGGTGAAGATTTTGAACCATCACGTATTGGGCGAGGTGTTGTCGCATCTGGCGCCCGAGGCCGCCGACAGCGTCTTGCGTTATCTTGACGATGAAAAGATTGCAAGGGTTTTAAGCGTCATGGACGCCGACGATGCCGTCGACGTTTTAAAAGCGACACCCGAACATAGACGCAATCTCTATTTTCATTTTATGGATGAGGATGTGCGCACAACGCTTTCTTCCCTGATCGATTATCGCGAGGAAACCGCTGGTTCCATCATGACGAACGAATACATCGGTTTGCGTCAAGGCATGGATGTCAAAGAAGCGATGAAAGCGCTCGTCGCCAACGCGAAAAGCACAGAGGGCATCCAACGGTTGTTCGTACTGGACGATAACGAATTTTTAGTGGGCGTCATCGAATTGAAGACCTTGATTCAAGCGCGTTCGCCGAAATCGATCGACGAACTGATGCATACCGAAGTCATCACCGTCAAGGAAGAAGACGACGTTGAAGACGCGGCGCGCACCATGCAAAACTACGGGTTGTATCTTCTTCCTGTCGTCAACGAACAAAACCAGCTCAAAGGCGTCATCACGATGGACGATGCCGCCGACATCCTCGATGAGGAAACCGACGAAGACTACGCTCGTTTTGCAAGCATTTCCCATGAGGAATCCGTACGAGCTTCCATTTGGCGATCTTCGTTGCATCGCTTGCCTTGGTTGGTGCTGATGTTGGCGCTCGGACTTTTGATTTCCGGCATCATCGCACAATTCGAAGCGACCCTAGAAGCGATCGTCGTGTTGGTGTTTTTCCAGCCGTTGATTATGGACATGGCCGGCAACACGGGCACACAGTCGCTTGCGGTCACCGTACGGGGCATCAGCAAAGATTATTACGACAACAAGGCCGCTTCGTTGAAGCATCTGTTCAAAGAGCTGAAAGTCGGCTTTTATAGCGGAATCGGCATCGGCGTGCTTTCGTTTTTCACATCCTTTTTGTTCTTGAGCGTCACGGGCGCCGGCGATTACGCACCGGCAACCATCGCCGCAATCGTCGGTCTTTCGTTGATGCTTTCCCTTTCTCTTTCGAGTTTTATCGGGGCGTTCATACCGTTAGCGCTTTACAAACTGAAAGCGGATCCCGCCGTGGCGAGCGGACCGTTTATCACAACCATCGTCGACATCATCGGCCTAGTCATTTATTTTATGCTTGCGACGATACTGATTCTGAGCTTGTAGGGAGGTCAACCATGAAAAAGATAACCCTTCTAAGACGCAATAAGCCCAAAGAAATTTTGAGCATCGTTCGTCACGAAGAACGAAAGCACATCTTAAAAAGCAAACTGCAAAAATACCACGCTTACGACATCAAAGAAGCGATGCTCGCTATGAACGAAGAAGAGCGAAAGCGGTTATACCAATACATCGACCCCTTGAAAGTTTCAAAAGTTTTCGGCCACCTACAAGACGATAAGGCGGTCGATTACCTTCGCGAACTCGAAAAAAGTTATGCGGCGCAAATACTTGAGCGTATGGAACCCGACGACGCCGTCGACATCCTTCAGGAGCTCAAACAAGACGAGGCGGTCGATTACCTAGCGCTTATTGAAGAAACGCGCCGCGAGCATTTGCGCAAACTCTCCAAATACAAAAATCTGACCGCCGGCGGCGAGATGACCCCTTCTTACATCGCGTTTGCGCCGGAGATGGACGTCAAAGAAGCGATGAAAGTGCTTGTGGAAAAGGCAGAGGAGGCCGAAATGATCGACACGCTCTTCGTCGTCGACGACAACAATCGGCTCCTAGGCACCCTAGACATGCGCGAACTCATCGTCGCAAGACACCCAAAACGTATCGAGGAACTTATGAACAAAGATTTTTACGCCGTTCACGTCGAAGACGGCATCGCCGAAGTCGTTCGCGACATTCAAAAATACGACACGCTCGCTATGCCCGTTTTAGGCGAAAATCAAACGCTTGAAGGCATTATAACCATGTACGACGCCATGGACATCATCGAAGAAACCGCCCACGGAGATTTCGCGAAACTCGCGGGGATCCCAACGGAGGACGACGCTCATGAAAGCGCTCAAAGAAGCGCTAAAAGCCGTTTTCCCTGGCTGGCTCTCTTGTTGGTATTGAATTTGATCATCACCTCGCTTTTGGCGACCTTTGAAGAGACCATCGCCGCGATTACCGCGCTCGTGCTGTTTCAACCTCTAATCTTTGCCATGGCCGGAAACATCGGCACGCAATCCCTTGCGGTCACAATATTGAGAATCAGCCGCGAAACCTTGCAGACGCGGCGCACCGTCGCAAAGCACCTTGTGCAAGAAGCGTCGATCGGCGCGGTGAACGGCCTGCTTTTGGGCGCGTTGTCGTTTTTGACGGCTTGGGGCTTTTTGACGCTCTCGCCGATGGGGATTGTCGGCGAAGGTGTCGTTACAGCGCTTGATATCGGTTTGGTCGTGGGATTGAGCGTCTTCATTAGCTTGTTTGTTTCCGCTTTTTTGGCCAGTTTGATTCCCGTGGTATTGACCGCTATGAAGGTTGATCCCGCCGTGGCAAGCGGACCGTTCATCACGACCCTAAACGACATCACCGCCTTGGTTGTGTATTTTGGTTTGGCCACCGCCATGGTGTTCGCCTTGTTATAGTTTCTACACAAACAAAAAAGGAGAATCGCTTATGTATAGTTATATGAAAGGCCGCGTCCGCGAAATCGAGCCTGAGAAAATCACGCTTGAAGTCCAAGGCATCGGCTATCACATCGTTGTCCCCAATCCCTTTGAGTTCGAGCAGGACGCTTCCGTAAAAGTCTACATTTACCAACACATTCGTGAAGACGCCCACACTCTTTTTGGCTTTGCAGACTTGAAGGAAAAACGATTGTTCGACCAACTGTTGAGCGTACGCGGCATCGGCCCGAAAAGCGCGCTGGCCATCATCGCCGCGGCCGAGGTCGAGGAAATCGTCAAGGCGATTGAACTGGGCGACACGAAATACTTGAACCGTTTCCCCGGCATTGGCCCCAAAGCCAGCGAACAGATGGTCCTTGACCTTCGCGGCAAGGTCCAAGTCGACGTTGTGAGCCACAAAGGGAAACGCCACATCGACGAAGTTGAAGACGCCCTCAGGGCGCTCGGCTACAAAACCCGGGAAATCGAGCGCGTCAGCAAGAAGCTCGATACTTCCAAAGACACCGCATCCATGATCAAAGACGCGCTCCGATTCATCGCAAACAAATAAAAGCAGGTGATTGCATGAACCTACAAGAATTTTTGAACGCTTACCGCGCGTTTGGCAAGGCCGAATGGGAAAACGTTGTCGAAGGCGCAAACAAAGACTTGAGCCTTTTTGACGAAACCCTTTACGCTTTGGCCGCCGAAAGCGAGAAGCGCACGCCGGTCATCAAACGCGCCCTTGTCGAACACCATCCCGAAGTCGCGCGCTACCGACGTCGAATCGAGGATTTCGAAGGGTATCCGAAAGACGACATGCTGACGCTTTCCCGCGCCATGCGCACCGACGTCATGAAGCTTATGGAACTCAGAAACATGGCCGCTCAGAACTTGGGGTACCATGACTATAAGGACCTCGATTGCGAACAATCGCGCATCCACGAAGAAACCATCAAAGACCGGCTGCAAGAGGTTGTTGAAACACATGCCTCTAAAGCCGAAGCGCTCATTGAAAAACACAAGATGACTTGGGAGAGCTGGTTTCAGGATTTGCGCGAACTGACCGCCTTTGAAGAAGCGCTCAATCCTCAAGACATCGTCGAGAAAGTCGTCGAGACGTTCGGCTTTACAAAATTGCGCGATGTCTTGAGCATCCACCAAGACGAACAAGGCATCGCCGGGTTCGCTCGAAAATTTTCCGACCGGGACATCAGAATTGCCGGTCGCATCATCGACAACGCATCCGACCTAAAAACGTTTATACACGAACTATCGCACGCGATCCTTTATGCGTACAACACCCCAAAAACGTTGGACGATTTTTTGTTACCGGCGAACGATGAATTTTTGGCAAATTTGTTGGAAACCGTTATCGCCAAAAAGGTTTGTACACAAACACAAAAATGGATGATTCAGAAAGTCGCCACATTGGAAATGATTCGCATGTCATTGAGCGGACTGTTCGAATTGGACCTTTGGAACAAAGTGAAAACCCCGGAAGAACGTTTCGTCCATCATTACGAACGCCTAATGCCCATAAAGCATCCCGAATATTGGTCGCTCGACAGCTTCCGCAGCGTCGACCCCTTGTTCATCCAGTATTATCCCTTGGGCCGCCTCGCCGGAAAAAACATGCTCGTCATCATTGATCAAGAAGGTCTTGAAGGCACCGAACTAGGCGATTGGCTCTACGATCATCTCATCAATCGCGCCACAGAGATAGAACTCGCTTCGTTTCTCTAAGAACCACAGACGATTTTCAGAAGAAAAACGGACAGTGGCCCATGCCACCGTCCGTTTTTTCGCTCAAAATCGCCTCTACATTGCAAAGATTTTTTGAAGTTCTTCGTGGCGACATCCGTTTTTCAAAGCGATCATCAACAATATGCGTGCCTTGACGCCGGAAAGCGTCCCGCCAAGAATGCATCCTTGACGAACAAGATCTTTCCCGCCCCCGACATATCCGTATGTGTCTAAGACGCGCCCGGCTATGGTTCTCGAGGTGATTACGATTTCAAGCCCGTGTGCGCGGGCTTTTTTAATGCCGTGCATCAAAAGGGGCGGAACGTTGCCACGTCCCAACGCTTCAATGACCAAACCTTCGTAACCCGCTTCAATATAATAATCGATGACATCGCCTTTCATGCCCGCATACGCTTTGAGAAGCGCGACGTTTTCGCCGTAGGCGTTTTTCAGAGGGTAGTCTTTTCGTTTATGCATTCTATAGTAAAGGACGTCCTCATCGTCAATTATCCCCAAAGGACCGAATTCGATGCTTTTAAAAGTGTCAAGGTTCAGGGTGTGCGTCTTGGTGACTTCGGAGGCCGCGTGAATCTGATAGTTCATCACGACCAAAACGCCTTTCTGTCTTGATTCACCGCTCATAACGGTCTTCACGCTAGAATCGAGATTCGTCAGGCCGTCGTAGCCAAGTTCGCTGGCGTTTTTCATCGAACCCGTTACGACGATGGGCTTGTCGCTTTTGGAAACAACGTCCAGAAAAAAGGCGGTTTCTTCAAGCGTATCCGTGCCGTGCACAATCACGACGCCGACGTAGCCGTCGTCGTTCACATAACGGTCGATAACGTTTTTGAGTTCGTACATGTTTTCCGGTGTGATGGAAGGGCTTGGGAGCTTGGAAAATTCGATCGCTTCCAAATTGTCATAATCCGTGGCCTCTTGGAGAGTGGCGACGATTTCCTCGGGAGAAACCCCGGGAATCGCGCCTTGAAGTTTGGACGAAACCTTCATGGAAATTGTCCCGCCGGTAAAAATTAACGCAACCTTTTTCATGCAATCACCTCGAATGGGTTTTTATAAAATTTCGTTTTACTAGAAAACGTCGTGCGCATGGACAACCTTGTCAAAAATTCAATTTTCGGACCTGAAGAATTTACGCCCTTTGAACCCGCGAAAAGACAAACATTCCAAACCGATGAGGACAGCTAAACAACTATACAAGCCTTCTATAAAGGAAATACATAAGTTAACATAATATATATTATAGGAAGTTATGCGGCTTATTAAAAGAATGCTTCTTTTTGTCGGGTTGGCGAGCATTTGACCAAATTAACCATGTTTAATTTCAATTCTCTTCTCTTCTGTTTGTGCAAAATATAGTCAAAACAATTGGATGACCATGTTTAATCCGCCCCTCTTTTTCTCTTCGGACGTTCCGGGAAGTGATGATTTCTCGCAAGGTTTCAACACCCATGCATACTTATTGTCCATAAAGATGCAAAAAACGCTTAGAGCGAAAATTTCGAGGGGTCATGAACGGATGTCAAGTTTCTCCTCGATGGTGATGCCCCATTCGTCGATCAGACGCTTTGCTTCGTCGATGGCGTAATCGTGTAAATTGTCCGGTTCGTGCGCGTCGGAGCTCAGGATGATTTTGCATCCGTGTTTCTCGGCTTGTTTGAAAAAAGCCTTCCTTGGGTAGTGATAATAGCTTTTTCCTTGTTTGTGGATAACGCCCCTGCGGATTCCGTTTGCGTTGAATTCGAGCGGCACACCGGCTTTTGCGGCCGCCTGCGTAATCATGTTTATGGCTCTTAACGCATCCGAATTGTCTTCGATTGAGGGAATCTGGCTCAAAAAGATGTCCGGATGAGCCACAAACGCAAAATATCCTGAAAAAATCGCCTCTGTAACGATTTTTGCGTACGTTACCAAGTCTTTCCCCTTTTTCAGTCGAAAAACGTAATTGCCGTCGAATTTGCGGGTGTGATTTTCTAGGAAATGCTGGCCTAGTGCCAAGTAATCAACTTTTTGTAGCAACCAATCGTACACGTCGTGATTCTTTGGGCTGTATTCGATCTCGAAGCCCTTGTAAATCTTGATGCGACCTTTGTATTTGGACGCGGTGCGTTCTAGGTCTTCCAAATAGACGGGGAGATCCTCAAAATCCATGCGGGCGTTGTCTTTCAGTGTCCGACTCGGCGCGTGATCGGAGAACCCGAGTTCCTCAAACCCTAGTTCTAGGGCCTTTTTCACGTAGTCTTCCGCCGTTCCTTCGGCGTGTTTGCATAGTTCGTGGTGGGTGTGGTAGTTCGTTTTGATGTTCATGTCGATCATCCTTAGGCAAAATTGAAATGCATGCGCCAAAATTTGAACGCTCTACTGTTTTTGAATGTTTCATGAGGGAGAAATCGTATTAAGCGGGAAAAGGGATACGCGCTCAAAATGAAAGAAATGATTTCCCGGACGCACACGACATATTATAACAGCGATTGGCCGTTCTTTCTACGATAACCCCCGACATATACCGAAAAAAGTGATATAATACGCTTGAAACGAAAGGATGATGGGTATGCAAAAACGGCCCTTGGCGTACCGAATTCGCCCCAAACGCCTAGAAGACATCGTCGGGCAGGAACATCTAGTGGGCAAAGACGGCGTCATTCGAAAGATGATCGAAAACGAGCAGTTCTTCAGTTTGGTGCTTTACGGCGGGCCGGGCATCGGTAAGACCACCATCGCCCAAGTTGTCGCCGATGCGTACGGTTTTAGCACGTATACGTTCAATGCGAGCACCGACACGAAGGCGCAACTCAAAGAAATTGTCGGCCACGCCAAAAGGTATGGCGCGCTTGTGATCGTCGATGAAATCCACCGGATGAAAAAGGACATTCAAGATTTTTTGTTGCCGCATGTTGAAAACGGAAACGTGATTCTCATCGGTTTGACCACGAACAACCCGTACCACAGCGTGAACCCGGCAGTTCGTTCACGAACTCATGTTTTGAAGTTGAACCCAATCACAAAAAATGATTTGTTGGAATTTTTAAAAAAATTAAAAAAACGATTTCCGGACAGTTTGAGTGCCAACTTGAACGACAATGTTTTTGATTATATTGTCGACGCTAGCAACAGAGAAATTCGTACAGCAATTAATATGTTGGAACTGATCGATATCGCCTATCCGGATCAAAATGTGAATTTGGACATGGCAAAAAAGATTCTTTTGCGTCCTGCGTTCGCATTAGATAAGGATGAGGACAATTATTACAACATTCTATCGGCTTTCCAGAAGTCGATTCGCGGCAGCGATGTCGACGCGAGCCTCCACTACTTGGCCCGTTTGATCGAGATGGAGGATTTGGACAGCATCCTGAGGCGAATGAGCGTCATTGCCTATGAAGACGTCGGCCTTGCGAACCCGAGCATCTATCCTAAGATGGAAGCGTGCGCCCGCGCGTGCGAGCGCCTCGGATTCCCCGAAGCGCGCATTCCTCTTGCGGCGCTCGTGATCGAAATGGCGCTTTCTCCGAAGTCAAACAGCGCTTACGCCGCCATCGACAAAGCGCTTGACGACCTTGAAAAAGGCGGAATGCGCAAGATTCCAAACCATATCATCAACATCGCCAATTTTGAAGAAAAGGCTCCATATCTATATCCGCACGATTACGACAATCACATTGTCCGACAACAATACCTCCCCGAAGGCATGGAAGATCGTTCCTACTACGAACCGGCCACGACCGGAAAGTATGAACGGGGTCTGAAAGAGCGACACGAAGCCATCAAAAAGATTCTACGAAAAAAGGGATGACTCATCCCTTTGTCTTAACGTTCCATCCCATTTCTAGCCGCACTTCTTTCTTTTGGATGTCTTCGTTGCTGTAACACGCCGTATCCAAGCCAATTAAACGAAAACCGCATTTTCGGTAGAAATCCAGCGCCGGAACGTTTCGACTTTGCGTTTCCAACACGACTTGCCGGCATCCCTTCTCTTTAGCGATGCGTTTGGCATGTTCCATCAGTTTCGTGCCCACGCCTTGCCGGCGGTGTTTTGCGTAAACGAGCAGTTCGGTGATTCTTAGCCGCTTCGACCATGTTTCCAAGTTGACCTCCAAAACGCCCATGCGTTCTTCACCGGATGAGTACTCGAAGGCTTCCGCGTTTTCAAAATGCGCATCATAAAGCGTATCGGTAAAGGAAAAACTTTTTCTTTCTTCAAACGCTTTTCGTGTGATGCGGATGGTAGCGTCCGTGTCTTCCATAATCTCCACGTCGTAATATTCGTCCGTTTCATAGGCAAAGTCGAGTTTCATGCCTTTGTATTGTTTCTTAGGCAGTTTTCGAATCATCCCTTATCCCTCTCTTTCTATGTTTACAGTCTACCATAGCGATGCGCTTTTCCATAAACAAATTCGATGAACGAAGGTGAAACGATGGATCTTCACAAGGCCCTAACACTTGCAAAGACGCTCAGGCACCGTTTTCTGTTGCCGACGAAGGCGCATGAAGAGGCGTTTTTGCGAAACGAAAACGCTTCTGCCCTAACTTACGGCGAAACGGTTTTTTTGCTTGATTGCGAAGATTCTTGCGATCTTTATTTTGCGACCGAAAACCCTGAGGAGTTGCCCGAAGCGTTCGCGGCGCTGCGGATGCAAGGTCCGAAAGGTCGGAATTTCGCAGTGCATGCGACTGAAAGCGCCGAAACCGCAGGCGCCATCGATAGCGTGTTGCCCCTTCTTAAAGAGGCGGGTTGCAGCATTCGCGAAGAATACATTGCTTTTCACACCAAAAAGCCTTTGTCCGAGTTCGCCATTCAATCCGACGCCGTCCGAATGATGCGCGAAAAAGAAGGCTACCTTGTGTATTCGATGGCCCTCGTATTGCTGGATGAAGCGAAATTCGCAATGAGTTACGAAGCCTTCGAACGTTTCGCGAACGCTAAGGACAGCGTATGCTTGGTTTTAGAAGACGAAGGCATTGTCAAAGGTTTCGCCATGGGCAAGGTTTACGGACGACCGAACGAAAAATCTCTCTTCGTTCGCGGAATGGGCGTTGAAAGAACCTATCAGGGATTTGGAATCTCCAAATTGCTTTTGGGCGCGCTTTTCAAGTGGGGGATGGAAAAAGGCGCGCAATCCTCCATGCTTTGGGTCGAGCAAAAAAACATTCGCGCCATAGGCCTGTATGAACGGTTCGCATACGTTCCATACGGGGATAGGGAAGTTGTCTTGACGTTTAAAACGTGAAAGCGAAGACGAAAACCTTCGCTTTTTTTCTGTCTGTTTACGCCAAATGCATGATACCCCGCAAAAACCGCAGTTAAAAGCTAAAACAGGATTTCATTTTTGCCGTAGAATGGTATAATGACCGTATAATATGTGTGACCGATGTCACGTAATGAAGGGGTGTCGTATGAAAAAGATTGTGTTGGCTTTGTTTTTTGTGTTTTTGCTTCAAGCTTGTGGGGGGACGCCGACGGTTCGAACGGATTCTGGCACTTTCGCCTACGAAATCAAGGATGGTAGCGTAACCATCGTCGACTATCGAAGTCGCGGAGAGACGAACGTCGAGATTTTCATTCCCGAAACGATCCGCGATTTGCCGGTAGAGACCATTGCGAAAGGCGCATTCACCAGTTCGGTTTCTAGAGGCAGCCTCGTGGCGGGAATCGTCGTCATTCCCGAAAGCATTCAAACTGTAAAACAAGGGGCCTTTAGCGGTTCGCCGGGGCCTAACGCCATTGTGCTTCGCGCCTTTGAAGCTCCGGTTGGATTCCAAGACGGCTGGAACGCAACGGTGGCGCCTGTTGTCTACGATTACGCCAGCCTGGATGTCGAGGGAGATTATCGTTATGTGCTGACCAACAGCGACACCATTGTACTATTGAAACTTTTGGACTCATTCGATGAAACGACGCTCACCACTCCGCAGACCATCGCAGGAAAACCCGTCGTTGAAATCGCCGACCAAGCCGCGCTTGGCAACACCACCATTGAAACGCTCATCGTCAGCGAAGGCGTCTCACGAATCGGTAGAGAAGCTTTCCAAAACGCCTCTTCTATCCAAACCGTGACTTTGCCGCAAAGCTTGACAACCATGGGAGAAAGAGTTTTTTCGGGGGCGCGTTCTCTTGAAGAAGTGACCTTTGCCGAAGGCATCAACCTGCGGGTTCTCCCGGATGGGACTTTCCGCAGTTCTTCTCCGCTTGCGCAGTTTTCCAACAACATCACCCACATGCACATCCCCGATAGCGTCGAACGTATCGGCGCCAATGTGTTTTTGAATGCAAGCGCCCTTGAATCCGTAACCTTTGGTGAAGAAAGCGCATTGAAATCGGTTGGCGAGTTCGCCTTCAGAAGCACTTTGAAAATGGACAGCATCGCTTTTCCCAACACCCTTGAGGTGATTGAGAGACAGGCTTTTAGAAATTCCGACATCAAGGAATTTGTCTTCCCCGAAGGCATGACGCGTATTGAACACGGATTGTTCATGGAGTCGAAAAACCTTGAAAAAGTGATCATCGGCGCAAACATCGAAAGCGTCGCCGAAGCCGCGTTCCGCGATTGTCCGAAACTAGAAACCCTCATCGTTTACCGAGAGGCCGCGCAAAACATTACGACGCTTGATGGTTGGACCTCTTCGCTTGGGCGGCCCTTCCGTCAAAACCACGTTAATTTCGCCATTTATCTTCCGGTAGACAGTTTTACCGAGTATTCCGAAAACGACCGGTGGGCGTTTTACGCCGACAAGCTTCTCACACATGACGATTTGCCGACTGAGTAATGAATAAGGCGCTTCCAAACGGAAGCGCCTTATTTTTTCAGTGTTTGAAGCGGTACACGTCGTAATTATGGTAGGAAACGATTTCGATGTTTTTGTCTTCTTGCAGCGCCTCAATGGCTTTTTTTGGGTTTTCGCGCCGATGGCGGAGGAACCCTTCAATCTCGAATTGGTGCATCGGATGACGTTTGATGAGGGCTTTAAGCGCTTCAACGCTGTCGTCGATGTCGCTCATGTAGTCGTCTTTGCTCAAGTAATCGAGCGGAATGCCCCCTAGGGTTTTTTGAATGCGTTTCATGGTGGTCGCATCGACCGGTTGCGCGTACGATTCGGTCGGTGGGCGCACGGGGGTGTTTAAGTAGAGCTTGTCGTAGCGGATGGCTTCAAGCAGTTTCTTGAAACTGCGCATGGCGTCTTCGCTGTCGTTCAAGCCTTTCATGAAGATGATTTCAAGCCATAGTTGGCCTTCGAAGCGTTTGGAAAAATCGACGATGCCCCAGAAGTGCTCTTCAAAGGTAAGACCGTTATACGGGCGGTTGATGCGTTTGAAGGAAGGCTCATCGTAGGCGTCCAAAGAAGGGATGACAATATCGGCCTGCGCGGCTTCTTCCCGCGTTTCGGGATCAAAAAACAGCGAGCCGTTCGTGATGAGCACAACGGGTTTGTCGGTCCGGGCTTTGATGCCTTTGATCAGTTTTCCAAGACCGGTGTTGAGCGTAGGTTCTCCGTCGCCGACGATGGAGACGACATCGAATTCGGGCGCTTTTTGGAGCGCTTCGTCGAATTCGGCAAGAATGTCTTTAACCGGCGTAAAGTTTTTGCGGACATGCGGGACGTAATCGCTTCGTCCCAACTGGCAGTACACGCACCCGAAATTACACATGTTGTCGGTGATTGGACCGACTCCCAGCGATTTTCCAAGACGTCTAGAAGCGACGACGCCGTATACGTGCTTTCCGTGGGTCATGGCAAGTCTCCTTTTTTATTGTGATGCCCGAGCGCGCTCGGGAAGCAGTAAAAAAAACCGCAGGCATCTACGGTTTTTTCGCACGAAGAAATTGCATTGGCAGGCAAACCAAGACATGTCCATACGTTTTCGTTTGGTCCTTGAAGCCTCTTTTCACCATAGCGGGATCTCTCCTCAAACGTGTTTAGAAATCGAAACAATGGTTGTGCCTGCGACTACTTAAATTATACCACGAAAGACGAACTTCGCAACCTACAATCTTCAAAGATTTGCAAGGTTCGATTCGTAATCAAAGTGTAAAATCGCCCGCCACAATCCAGCCTTTCGCCCGGAAAATTTTGTCCAAAAGATAAACGAACACTAGCGGAACGATCACGTGCAATAAGGCGATGCCCATAAATACGGGCAACCGATAGCCCATTGCGTCTAAGACACCGACTTGCCCCACAAAAGCGCTTGTGCCCATGCCGCTTCCTACCGGGGTGCTTTCAAGTCGGAAAAGCAAGGTCGATAAGGGACCCAATACCGCCGATACGACGATTGGCGGAATCCATACGACAGGCTTTTTCAAGATGTTTTTGAATTGCAGCATCGCGGTGCCGAGACCGATGGAAATCACGCCGCCGATGTTGTTGTCTTTGCGGCTCATGACGGCAAGGCCGACCATTTGCACGGAGCCCCCGACAACGGCCGCGCCACCGGCGATGCCGCTTAGGCCAATCGAAATGGCGATGGCGGCGCTTGAGATTGGGGACGTCAAAAGCATGCCCATGACGGTCGCGATGACCACGCCCATCAAAAACGGTTGGTAATTGGTCGCGGTGTTGATGTATTCGCCGATTCCACCCATGAACAAGGAAACAGGATGTCCAATCAAGTAGGCGACGGAGTAGGAGATGACGCCTGAAAGCATAGGGATCAAAATGATGTCAAACGGCGTTTCTTTGCGCAATATGTTGCGCGTGCCCTCGATGGCGGCGATGCTTGTGATGTAGGCGACGACCGGGTCGAACATCAAAAAGGCGCCAATGCCGCCCGCAACCGCGCCGCTAATGAGCGGGATGCCTTTGAGTTTCAAAGACCAAGCGACGCCGGCGCCGATGCCGACGCCCATCAAATCCTTCAGCATGTCCGAAAGTTCTATGAGCGCGTTTGCGTTTAAAAGCGTGCCAATCTGTTCGACGATGACGCCGATGATCAAGGTGGAAAACAAACCGATGGCCATGCCGTTCAAAGTTTTGATGAGATATTGCAAGATGCGTTTCCAAACGTTTTCTTCGTCCATAGTGTACCTCACTTTTGTCAAATTTATGTCAACATTTTTTATTGTAACACACATTGCTTTTTTGTTCGGGGAAGATTCCTCGTTTCCTATATTTTGCAAGGTGTTGATATACAATAGATGTGAGACCTAGAGCTTGATAAATAGAAAGGTGATCCGTATCCTATAGGTGTAACGCTCAAACTACACATAGGGAGGATAC
>Ga0207421_10000078_pt1 | contig 105171 bp, 98 predicted proteins | sample SodLakKL_010_SED_4_FD_187542 | JGI IMG/M metagenome (GOLD analysis project Ga0207421, IMG submission 187542) | Alkaline sediment microbial communities from Lake Tanatar, Kulunda Steppe, Russia - 8KL_010_SED (SPAdes) (version 2) | ecosystem: Environmental > Aquatic > Non-marine Saline and... | reverse complement strand
TACTCGGGGAAATGATCGTCGTCGAAGCCGTCCGGGGTGATGCCGACGGTGACGTACTCGGGGAAGTGGTCGTCGTCGAAGCCGTCCGGGGTGATGCCGTCATTCATTCCGATGGTTCCTAAAGCGAGCATGAAAATAGCAATGATGAATAGTTTTTTCATAAAATCTCCTCCTTGGTTGATTCTACCTAAAGGGTAACGCCGCCATCCTATATTGAACAGCGCGGATATGTCGTAGTTTTAGGGGTGACGCACATGAATTCCATGGAACTCAGCAACTATCTGGAGAAAGTCCGCCTCGGGCGAAAGGTCACGCAGGAAGAGTTTGTATTCGGAATCGTCTCGCTACGGCAGTATCAGCGCTATCGCAGTGGTGAAAGCGAGATTCCCTATGAAAAACTCGAGAAATTCGCTGAAAAACTCGGTATTCCGAGCAGAAAATTATTGAACGAATTCGAAAAAGAGAAGAATGAACAAGCATCCAGGCTGAATCGTTTCTATAGTGCGGTCGTGACCCGTGATCGACCAACCGTTGAACGGATGATAAAAGAATTCCGTCATGATTTCATTATCGACGAAGAGAAGAAGGTCTTCTATAAACACTCCATCATACTTAACAACTTTTTTGAAGGTCGGCTGTCGCGTGAATCGACTGCAAGGCAGACCGCTGATTTAATCAACTATCCAGCCATCCTCAAGCAACAATACTTTACGGATGTCGAGGTCCTGGTCATGAGCTCGCTGCTCGAATTCGAGCAGACACCGAAAAGGCAGACCCTCCTCAACCGCCTCTCCGATTTGTTCGAGGCCGGGGAAGGGATCATGAGCGGGGGTACGGATCTGATCTATTACCTGATTCTCATGCGGCTGAGCAAAAGCCACGGCAAACAGCGTAACTACGACAAGGTCATCTCGTTTTGCGACATGGGGATCAACCGCGGGATGAAGACGAAAAACTATTATCTCTGGGATTATTTTTTCTATTATAAGGCGCTTGCCTATCATGCCCTCGAGGACTATGAGCAATTCGAGCACAACCTGTTCCGATGCTTTAGCGTCCTGCGCATGGAGGCGAATCAGCATAAGCTCGACATGTTCACGGCATGGATTGAGAAAGATTTCGGCGTCAGCCTCAGCAATTTCGCGATTCAGTATCTAAAAAAAGAAATCAGCTGAGGAAATCCTGAAAAACAGCTAAAATAAGACAAAAACAAGGTGCCCACCGCGCCTTGTTTTTTTAATCTTTATCCCTTGGATCCGCCCGGATCGCTAAAACTACGACATATCCGCGCTGTTTACAGGATGTTGTGCATCCTATAATTAAAATGTCACAACAGAATGTATCTGGAGAAGTGTTTCAACCCTCCGGCGAGAATGATGAGGTGTCCGGTACATTCGCACTTTCCGACTAAAGCAGGTGATGCACATGACCTTCCTCAATGAACCGCTACGCTACGTGCTTCTTGCCACACCGGTGACGCTGCTGGTGGTGGCGGTCGTCCATGGTGGGAATCTTCTTGATCCGATAATCTTTCTTTCGGCAATCATCCTGGCGATAGCAGGCGGATTAGCCGCCGTTGGCTTTTTTATGATTGCCAGAAGGAAAGGAAAGTTCTTCGCCGCCATTACATCGGGTTTCGTGGCTGCAGGAGTGCTCTCGATACTAGTGAAAGAAAATGCGGTCGACGGACTTCCTCTGTATGCTGGTTTCTTCGCCGGTGATATTTTTAGAAGAACGGCGACGTTGCTGAGTGTCGCGTTCTTTGCAGGAGGCGCTTATTATGAGGCGACCCGGCCGCCGGAAAAGCAGCTGCGTTCGCAAAGCGCCCAGGGAGAGCCCCTGTCCATGCAGGTTCTTTATCTATGGGACAGCGACCAGGTTCTCATCCGCTTCAGCAAACCACTCATCGAGCGCTATCAGCTGGATATGCAATCCACGATGCTCCACTATGACGACCTCGAGACGCTTTTCCACCCCGACGATCTTGCCTACATCGCTCCCCAAGAAGAAGAGGCCCACGGGAGACGGAAAATACTTGAGTTCCGCGTGCGCTTTCCCGGACAGACTCATTACACGAACATGTTCCGTCATTCGATTTTTGATGTGCCGCAGGGGAAAGGCTTCATCGCTTACGATGCTTCAGAAGTCGAGCGCATCGACCGCCAGCTATCCGACAACGAGAACGTCCTAGCAACTGTCGAGAAAGAGAACGGGCGTGTGGTCTCCGATTCCCACAGCATCATCCTCAAGCTGGATTCGGAGGGTCGTCTTCTCTACGCTTCGCGTGCGGCGATCCGGTTTTATGACATGACCCCGAAGGATGTCCTCGGCGAACCCATTACGACGATCAACGAATCGGTCGGGCAGCACAATCACGATTGGTTCTATGAAGCGCTTGAAGGCAATCAGGGAACGGAAATCTTCGACATCACGAACACCGAGGGCCGCCGCTGGATCCGTTGGTGTTATGAAGGGGTGAAGGCCAACGGACGCTTAAGCCACATCTATATCAGCGGCGATGACGTCACCCCGCTTGTCGAGGCGAATCTCCGGATTGAATTCGACAAATACCATGACGAGCTTACCGGTCTGCTCAATCAACGAGGGCTCTATCGTGAAATCTCCGCTCTCACAGATGTGGACAGAGGGGCCGCGTTCTTCATCGACATTGACAATTTCTCGCAGATTAACGACTACTATGGGCATGAGACCGGCAATCGGATCTTGATCTCCATCGCCGATTTCCTCAGAGGATTTGAAAGCAAACAATGCTTCGCCTCACGCTATTCCGGCGATCAGTTCGTGCTTTACTGCCATGGCGAGATGGCTAGCGAGGAGAATATTCAAAACACGCTCAAGCGCCTGTCGCGCTCGCTATCGAGTACGCACCGCACCGAGGACATCACCGTCGAGATCAAGAAGAACATCGGCTATGCGACCTACCCGGAGCATACCCACGATCTGGCAAAACTTGTCTCCAACGCCAGCCTTGCAATGAAACAAGCCCGCCATGAAAAAATCTATCACATCGTGCGCTATGAGCCGCACATGACCCAGAAGCTCCAACAGAACATCCATGTCGCCAACAAGCTCCGTCAAGCAATCAACAGCGAAACGATCGACATCCATTTCCAGGAAGTGAAGGACACCGAGACCAACCGCACGGTTTATGTCGAGCAGCTTGCCCGCTGGATCGATGAGACCATCGGTGCGATTCCGCCCGAGGATTTCATCAGCATCGCCATCGACTCGAACCTCATCCTGACGCTCGAACGCTATCTCGTCGACCGGTCGCTCGAATTATTCAGTCGACACTACCTTTCCCAGGACCAGCCCCGCCCGCGCCTCGCAATCAATTTAGCCCCGCAGTCGATTATGAACACGGATTTTCTGGATTATCTTCTCAAGCAGCTCGACCATTATGGCATGACCGCGAATGACGTGGTCGTGGAAATCTCGGAAAAAACATTCGTGCATCACATGGAGCACTACATCAGACGGATCGACGCCTTCAAAGAGCACAGTTTCACCATCGCCCTTGACGATTTCGGCAAGGAATACTCTTCCCTCGGCATCCTCGATGCGGTGCCCTTCGACATCATCAAGATCGATTCCCTCTTCACCCAGCATCTCGACAAGCAGAAGAATCGGGAGATTGTCCGCATGATCCGGCGCATCAGCGAACTGAGTGGAAAACAGATCGTCGCGGAAGGGGTTGAAGAGCCAACACAGCGTGATCGATTGATGGAGCTGGGTTGCACCATCCAGCAGGGCTATCTCTTTGATTGGCCCGACCATCCGGATGACGAGTGATGATCCGAAGCCTCCTATAGTAAACGCACCGCCTGCTGGCGGTGCGTTTTTCATGTGCTCGGCGTCGCCTTAACTTTTTCGCCACCGGAACGAGGAGACCATGAGTATGCTTAACAAGATCATGAGGGCATACAGAATCCATGAAGCCGCGATTCCTTTAAAAGAGCTCAACGCGAAGCCGACGACTACCATCGTCAGCACCACGCCGCTCACCGTCGTGGGCAGGCCCTGCATCACCTGCGAGTCCGACTGCAGATGATAGCGCCTGAGCCGGAAAAGCGCGGACAGCAGAAAAAGGGCGACAACAACCGGGAAGGCGGGTTGACCGGTAAGGCTACAGGTATGGGCGAAGACGACCGGGGCGATCGCGAACGACAGCAGGTCGTTGGTTAGATCGAGCCACGCGCCCACGGTTGAGACGAGGTTGTGGCGTCTTGCCAGCCTGCCGTCATAAAGGTCGATGAGCGCGCTGGTTAGAATCAGCGCCGCGGGCAGAAGCAGCCAGCCGGCTAGCAGGTTCATGGCGATGGCGAGCATGCCGAGGACGATGCCGAGAACGGTCAGAACATTGATCACGTTAGCCTTCAGGTTCATGTGAAGACCTCGCGTTGGAGATGCCTTAGACCCAGGTACAAGGCGCTCACACCCAGCATGGCCCAGAACGTCATCAGTCTGAGAACAAACGCGATGGAGAGCGCGAGCGCATATTCCAAACCAAATAGGACGAAAAGCGCCGCCATGGCCCCTTCAAATGTCCCGATGCCGCCCGGGGAAAGCGGCAGCATGTTCACTGCATAAGCCAGAAACGTGACGGTTCCGGCGACGGCGAATGATAGGCCGGCGCCGAGGACGTCGCTGACATAGAAGGTCTTGAAGGCATAGAGACTCCAGATCATAAAGCCGAGCACAATGTAAGCAGCAATTCGCCGCTTGCGTCTTGCAAGCTTTGAAAGAACGGCGAGAAATTCTTCAAGCAGCGCGCGGACCTTTCCACCCCGTGTCTGTGTGCGATAGAAATAGATGCCCGCGGCGAGCGTTGCGACCAATGCCCCGCCGATCAGCGCCAAACCACCCCATACGCCGCTTTGCAGCGGACCGCCCAGCCAGGGCGCCGCCCAGGCGGCGCTGAAAAGGGCGAACACGACAAAGGTGGATGCACTGAACCATTTCTGAGCGGTGAGCAACGCGGCGCCCTCTGGTAGGGCCTGGCCCTGACTTTTCAGATAGGCGACTTTCGAGACTTCTCCTCCGGCCTTCACCACCGGTGTGACACTTTCGAAAAAGGTGCCGAGGAAATTCATCTCGAGCAGACGGGTGAAGGGAATCGTCTGGCCGAGGTGCTGAGCGATGGCTTTCCATTGTATGTTGATCAGAAGCACCGTGATCACCTGCAGAGTGAAAAGCCCCAGTAGAGCGCTCGGCGTCAGTCCGCCAAGCGCCTTGGAGAGTTCACTGAAGTCGCTGCGCAAGAGCAGCAGTACGAGCAGCGCAACACCCAGAACCAGGAGATACCGGTTGCGGTTGGTTTTTAAATGTCGGAGCATGAAAGCAGCCTCCTGATACCGTTTGTCTGTTTCAAAATTAACGTAACATCCGCCCGCATCGCTTGCAACAATATCTATAAATATTCTAAACAGACTTATAAAGACGATAAGCCCCCGAAAGGTCAGATTGTATGACTGTTTATAACACTTACAGATAGTGTTGACACGATTTTATGGGCGCGTTATACTGACAATGAACCTGTAATACTAATTATATTTTTTACAAAGAAAGGGGACCGTTATGGAGCCGCGCAAGACAAGAACGGTCATAGATGGAACAATCTTCAAAACCGGAAGCATCGACTCCCTTGTACGTGGCGAGGTCGCATTTATCCATGACGTTCCCTCGCTAAGCCTGCTTGCTTCGCTCGGCATCCGCTTGGGCAAGCGAGTGAGGCTGATTTCTAAAAGTGTCGCGAACGGACCGTTGATTTTAAGCATCGACAACCGTTCCGTCGCTTTGGACCGGGAGCTGGCTTCACAAATCACAATCAGAAAGCAGCGATAGCATGAGTGAATCCTGTCACCGACACCCACGGCGTCGTCGACGACGCCAAGACCGCGGCCTCGGGAGAGGCCGTTTGCGTAGTGTGCTCATGATGGGGCTTCCGAACGTGGGGAAAAGTGCAGTCTTCAACCGTTTCACCGGTCTGGACGCGATGGTCTCGAACTATTCGGGCACGACGGTGTCCTATGCCGAGGGAACGTTCGACATCGAGGGGGAGACCGTCCTACTTCGGGACGCCCCCGGCATCTATAACATCAAGCATCCCAATGATGAAGCGGAGCGTGTCGCCGAAAAGATGCTTGACGACCGGCCGGATGCCGTGCTTTTTGTGTTGGATGCGTTGAATCTTGAAAGCAGCCTGAATCTGCTGCTGCAGGTGATGGAGGCCGGTATTCCCACCGTTGTCGCCTTGAACCGGACCGACTTGATGCGTTCACGCGGCATCAAGATCGACCATGTCCGTCTGCAACGTGCGCTCGGTGTGCCGGTCGTGCCCACTGTCGCGTTGAGCGGCGACAGCCTCGACCTGGTCCGTTACGCCCTCTCCCGTGAACTGGGCAAGACCATCGAGGCGGTCGATAAGAAGGATGATGCCGCCCGCTGGGAGCGAGTTGAATCCATCAAGCGCGCGACGCTCAAGGCGCTTCCCGAATCGAACGGTCGGATGGACTTCCTCATCCGGCCTTTTCCCGGCATCCCCATTGCCCTGGGCGTGCTGGTGCTGCTTTTCGCGTTCGTGATCGGCGTCGGGATGGGCTTGAGACAGTATCTGCTGTTGCCGCTTTTCGAGGGCGGCCAGTTGTTCGGCGGATTGATTCCCTTCACCATCCCCGGGCTGTTCCCTTTCATTGAACGGAGCGTGGAGGCGCTCACCGACCACGCCGGGCTGCAAGGTGTCCTCATCGGGGAATACGGATTCCTGATCAAAGGCATCGAATGGCCGTTCGCGCTCGTGCTTCCCTATGTAATCACCTTCTATACCGGCATCAGCATCCTTGAAGATGTCGGCTATCTGCCGAGGGTCGCCGTCCTGCTCGATGGCGTGCTCAAGAAGATCGGTCTCAACGGCTCGAGCATCATTCCAATGCTGCTCGGTTATGGCTGCGGCATCCCCGCGATCATGTCGACGAGGACCCTGCAAAGCCGCAAGCAGCGGATCATGGTCGCGACGATCGTCAGCCTGGCCATTCCTTGTGTCGCCCAGATGGGCGCTTTTATTTCCTTGCTTGCTGAACGCTCGCTCCTTGCCTTTATTGGCATTTTCCTGGTTTCCATCGTCGCCATCGTGCTTGCCGGCTTGGTCATGGACCGCTATCAGAAGCAGAAAACGCCCTTCACCCTGATGGAGATTCCGCCTTTGCTGGCGCCGAAACCCTCTATCCTTTCGAAGAAGGTTCTCTTCCGTATCAAGCATTTTGTCCGTGATGGCGCCATGCCGATGGTAATCGCCATCGCTGCGGCGGCACTGCTTTATGAGCTCGGCACCCTTGAAGCTGCGGGCAGGGCGCTATCGCCCGTCGTCACCGGCTGGCTGAACCTGCCCGAGGAAGCATCGACGCCCCTGCTCATGGGCATCGTCCGGCGGGAGCTCACGGTGCTGCCCTTCATCGACATGGCGGATATGCTCTCGACCGCACAGTTCTTTACAGCCGCACTGGTTGCGCTCTTCTATGTTCCTTGCATTGCGATGATCGCGACGCTTTCGAAGGAGTTCAGCATCCGCACGGCCGCCGGCATCCTGCTGCTGACGACGTTCACCGCCTTCCTCGTGGGTGGCTTGTTCGCTCAGCTGCACGCGTTGCTTAGTATGACGCTTTAGGAGGTCCACTCATGATCAAGCCCTTCATCCGCGGGTTTGAAAAGCTCGCCTCCCGTTCGCGGATTCTCAGCGGGATGTATATGCTGCCGTATCGGCGGCTCGTTCGCCGGGAGGGGATGCTCGCGCAGCTAACAAATGACGACACAGTGCTGGTTGTCGGCGGCGGTTCGATTCCTTTCACGCCGATCCTGCTCACGCGCTTCTTCGGCGTCGATGTCCACACCATCGACATCGATCCGCACGCGATCAAGCGGGCGCGCAGAATCCTCGACCGAATGGGGCTGGCTTCAAAGGTCAAGGTTTCCTTGCATGATGGTACGAAGCCTTTTGGTGAGCCTTACGATGTCGCGCTTCTCACCCTGCAGGCAGAACCGAAACCACAGATTTTAAAACAACTGCGATCCGATATGAAAAGAACGCGGATCCTCGCCAGAGTGGCGGACCCGCGCTACCAACGGTTCTATGAGGCCTTTCCCGATGACATAAAGGTGTCCCGTGAGGTTGAACACCGTTTTCTCGCCATCGGGAAGACCATCTACATGGAAACAGAATAGGGCTCGGCCCTATTTTTTTTGCTTGTCCTTGGGGAACCAGGGGAAGAACCGGCTGGTCGTCCGCTTGTAGTGTTCGTATTCCGCGTGGCCTTCATAACGGGCTTCAACGGGGCGGATACCGATTACAAAGACGATGAGATAGATAACCAGCAGCGGGCTGATAATCGCCAAAAGCGAGTAGGGGAAGGCGATGTTGGGAAAGGCCAGAAGAAAGATGCCGACCCACGCAAGGGTCTTCCCGAACAGATTCGGGAAGCGCGTGAACCGCCACAGACCGGTGCGCAGGACTTTTCCGTCGTTTTCGAGACGCCGCCGGAAATTGCGTAGCACCGCATCGCCGATGACCTCGAAGAGGAAACCCGCCAGCCAGAGGATGGCGCCGGCGATGATTCCAAGCTGCCCGAGCGTATCGACCGCACCGATGGTGTAGGCGTCCCGGGGGAAAGCGTTGATCAGCGGATAGGGGAGAAGAATCGCAAACAGTACAAGCGCCTGGCGCAGATAGATTTTTATGAAGACATTCAGGTGATACTTCTCCTTGATGTTTTCGAGAATATTCCGGTAGGGGCGTCTTTCCCGCCCCCGCTCAAGCAGGTCCAGGCGCCGTACGAACGTGAAACGTAGCAGCCTCACGCCCATGAAGATCGCAAACAGCGTCATGAAGATGCTCGCCCGATGAAGGTCCTCGCCGGCCTGAAGACGGATATAGTCGATGCCATAGGCGACGACAATCAAAGCCGGACCGGCGAAGATGTCAACGGAGGATTCTTCTCTCAAGGCGTTGGCCAGGCGGAACAACCGGGTTATCAGGAAGGCCAGTGTGTAATAGCTGATTAGAAAGATGAATGTATAAAGCAGCAATTCCGGCATGGTGTCAGCCTCCAAAATTCAGACAATATGTATCGGATAGCTTTATTGTATCACGGTCGCGCGTTGTCTGCGAAGGGAACGCCGGTTTCACCGCTTTTTCGCTTTCTCTGTTGTCCGGAAATGAACCTTTGCCAGGCGACGGAGGGCATCCTCGCCTTGTGTGCGGAGGATGTTTGCGGCGACGCGTTCGACCTCGCTTGAAGCGCCCTTGGGCAAGGGCGTGCCGGCTTGATTCGACAGTTCTTCGAGGTGATGCAGAAACGCATGCCGCGCGAGGATACTTGCCGCGGCGACCGAGGCGTAGGCGCTTTCGGCGCGGAAGCGGAAGCGGTCCGGGCGTACGGGGTTGGAGAGCTGCTTGAGATATGCATCGTAGCGGACTTCGTCGCAGAATTGATCGACGATGATCAAGGGCCGGCCCTCGACCTTCTGCAAAAGCGAGCGATGGGCTTTCTCATGGAGGAGCGCCTTGAGCTTGTTGGCGTTGCGGCCTTCCTCGATGTGGCGGTTGTAACGCTCGTTGTCGAGCGTGTAGACGACATTCGTGAACGCCTTGCGGATTTTCGGAGCCAGAGTCCGCACCGTCTCGTCGGTGAGAGCCTTCGAATCTTTGAGTCCTAGCTTGTCTATGTGTTTCATGTCGGCTTTACCGATGTGGACGGCACCGACGCAGAGCGGACCGAAATAATCCCCCGCTCCGCTTTCGTCACTGCCGATGGAGGGGGTGTCGAAGGCTTCAGCCTCGGTTTCCAGTTCAGGCAGGCCGAGAGCTTCGTGCCAGAAGAAGAACGCCTCTTCAGCACCCTCCCCTTGAAAGACGACCTTGTTCGAAGTATAGATGGAGATGGTGAGACCACTCTGCTTGATGAAGGCCTTCATATAGGGGTTGGGGACGTTCTTCCGGCTGTCGGCGTAGAAATCGAGAAGCGCCTCGAGCTGCGCATCATTCAGCTTCAGTACATGATTCATGCGTCTCACTTCCTTCGGCTGTATTTTAGCATGAAATCTGATAGAATGACAGAGACGGGAGCGTGATTGCATGTTCGACACCCAAACCCTCGAACTGAATAAAGTCAAGGAACAACTTTCGAGCCTAGCTTTTACCGAGCATGGCGCCGAGCGCGCCCTCAAGCTTGAACCCAGCGTACAGCGAGAGACAGTCGAAGAGCGGTTAAGGGAGACAGCGGAGGCGTATCGCTATATCCATCATGACGCCGTGCCTTCCTTCGATGGCGTGAAAGTCATCGACGATGCCCTGGAACGCGCACGCATCGAGGGCGTGCTCGATGTGCCGCAGTTCCTGCGTGTCCGTTCGCATATCGATGCCTCGATCCAGCTCAAGCGGGAGATGCATCGACTGCCCGAGGACCTCGGGGAGACCTTCGGCATTCTTGAGCACGCCGAGGCCATCGACCCTCCCGCGCATCTGAGGGAGTCGCTTGGGAAAGTTTTCGATGACCACGGGGATGTGCGCGATGAGGCCTCACCCGCCCTTCGTGACATCCGTCGCAGGCTGGCGGACCAGGAGCGTCGCATCAAGTCGACGCTGGATGCCTTTTTGAAAAAACACGGCGAGAAACTCAGCGAGCAGCTGGTGACCATCCGTCAGGACCGCTACGTGGTGCCGGTTCGTGCCTCGAACAAAAAAAGTTTGAAAGGCACGATTCTGGATTACTCGAGCAGTGGCGAAACGGTCTATATCGAGCCCGAGAACGTTCAAGGACTCGCCGCGGAAAAACGGCGCCTGGAAAAGCAGGAGGCGGAAGAACTCGAACGGCTGTTCCGCTGGTTGTCGGGACTGATCATGGAAACCGCCGATACCCTGCAGGCGAACGACGAGGCCATCGCGCATCTGGATTTTCTTTTCGCGAAAGCCCGCTACGGCCATGAAACCGAAGGGTCGATCCCCAGGCTTTCCGAACGCATCCATCTGATCCGGGCGCGACACCCCCTCCTGCCACCGGATGAAGTCGTAGCCAACACGTTCGCCTTCGACGATGAAACGACGATGATCATCACCGGTTCGAACACCGGCGGCAAGACGGTCGCCCTCAAGACCGTCGGATTGTTGCACCTCATGGCGCAAAGCGGATTGATGGTGCCGGCCGTCGAGGGCAGCACCATCCGGCTCTTCTCCGCCATCCGTGCGGACATCGGTGACGAGCAGAGCATCGAGCAGTCACTCTCGACATTCTCCTCCCATCTCTCCCGCATCGTCGACATCGTTGATCGTTACGACGATGACCAGCTCGTCCTGCTCGATGAGCTCGGCAGCGGTACCGACCCACGGGAAGGGTCTTCGCTGGCCATGAGCATTCTCAATTATCTCGGAAAGAAGAACAGCATCATCGTCGCCACGACCCACTATCCGGAGCTCAAGGCCTACGCCTATACCCGCAGCGATGTGATGAACGCCAGCGTCGAGTTCGACGAGACGACCCTTGAACCGACGTATCGGTTGTTGCTGCGGACCCCGGGAGAGAGCCACGCGTTCTTGATCAGCGAGCGCCTCGGCTTGAAGCGTGAGATTGTCGACGCCGCGAAAGAAGAAGTCCTGACGCAACGCAGCGAGGTCAGCGACCTGATCGACACGCTCAAACGGGAACATAAGAAGCTCGACAAGGAGCTCAGCGCTTACGAGGACGCACGCAAGGAAGTCGAACGCGAACAAAAGCGCTTGGCTGAAGAGCGCAAGCGACTGCAACAAGAACGGAACAACCTTGAAGAGAAGCTCAGAAAAGAACACGAGCAGCAGATGCGAGAGGCGAAACGCCGCGCGCAGCAGCTCATCAGCGAGCTTGAAGCGATGCGGGACCGTCCCTACAAGCCCCACGAGCTTGCGGACAAAAAACACGACGCGAAACATCTCATGGGCAGCGACACCACGCAGTCCGAAACGTCCGGAACGGATGATTCACAATTGCAAGCGGGCGATTCCGTCTATGTATTCCGGTTCAACCGCTACGGGAGACTCGAAAAGCAGCAGAAGGATGGTCGCTGGCAGGTCCGGATGGGGAATCTCACCTCCACGTTCAAACCGGAGGAACTCGAACGTTCCGCCGAACAAGACGCAGCGGAAGAACCCCAGACCGCCTACGTGAACAACCGTGTCGACAAGCAGGTCGACCCCAGTCTCGATTTACGTGGCAAACGCGTCGCGGAAGCTAGGGAACTGCTGGAGAAATATCTTGACGACTGTGCTCTCTCGCAGCAGCCCTACGCCACCATCATTCACGGTTTCGGCACGCTGGCCCTCAAGAAGATGGTCAGGGACGTCGTCGGCAAGCACCCCCATGTGAAGCGCCATCGGGATGGCGAAGGAAACGAAGGAGGCCAGGGCGTCACCATCGCCTACTTCGAATGAAACCTAACGCAAGCAAAATGGTTGTGCGACCCTGCCGTGGCTTGTATAATAAGGTTGAATCTGAAAAAAGGAGGATATAGACATGGCATTGGAATATGCAGACAACACAAACATCGATGAAAAAGTCAAGGATGGCGTCGTACTGCTCGATTTCTACGCAGACTGGTGCGGCCCCTGCAAAATGATCGGCCCTGTCCTCGAGCAGGTCGCCGAAGAGAACGATGATTTCAAGGTCGTCAAAGTCAACGTTGATGAGAACATCTCCCTTGCGCAACAATACGGCGTTCAAGGCATCCCTTCCCTTTTCGTCCTCAAGGATGGAGAGGTGCTTGACCAGAAAGCCGGTTTCATGCCGAAGGACGCAGTCGTCGACTGGGTCAGAGACACTGCTGGATAAGCAAAGAGGAAGCCCGCAACGGGCTTTTTCTTTTGACTGCATTTGTGTATAATGAAGCCGGTGATGATTATGGATGGCATCCTAGTGATCGACAAACCCGCCGGCATGAGCAGCCACGACGTCGTCGACGTCGCCCGTCGCACGTTCTCGACGCGACGTGTCGGCCATGCCGGTACGCTGGACATTCCGGCGACCGGTGTGCTTGTGCTTGGCATCAACCGGGGCACGAAACTGCTTTCGTACTTGAGCGGTGATGATAAGGGCTATGAATTCGATATTGTCTTCAACGTCGAGACCGATACGCTCGATGACGCTGGAACCATCACCCGCACGCGACGGTTCGAGGACTTCAAGGACCTTGACGAGGTCCTCAAGCGGTTCCACGGACAGCTTGAACAGATACCGCCCGCCTATTCAGCGGTGAAGGTTGGTGGCAAAAAGCTTTATGAGTACGCCCGGGCCGGTGAACCCATCCCCGAGGTCCCGCCGCGCCGCGTGCGCATCGAGAGGCTCATCCGGTTGAGCCGACTGACAGCCGAGTCCGACGCCTATCGGGCGCGTTTTCGTCTGGACTGCAGCAAAGGCGTCTTCGTCCGCCAGCTCGCGGCCGATGTCGCCGAAGCGCTGGGCACTGTGGCGCATGCCAGCAATATCCGCCGCATCCGCAGCGGCCGCTTCACCCTTGCGGAGGCCTGGCCCTTTGAAGCGTTGCGGGAGGGTCGCATTGCGCGTTTGATTCCGCTTGCAGAGGCGCTTCCCTATCCCGCCGTTAAGATACAGGATGCGAAAGCCATCAAGAGCGGCAAGCCCCTGACGCTTGATTGCGAGGCTGAACGCGTGCGCATCCTCGATGAGGATGGCGGGCTGCTCGCGATCTATCGCCGCACAGAAGGACGTTTCCGCCCGGAGAAGGTGCTGTGATGAACATGGATGTACGTACGCTCAAGCCAGGGATGGACCTCTCAAACACCGTCGCCGCGATCGGTTTCTTTGACGGTGTGCACCTCGGGCATGCGGCGCTGCTTCAAAAGACACGCGAGCTTGCCGCCTCAAAAGGGAGCACCTCGGCAGTCGTGACGTTCGATGAGCATCCCCGTCGGCTGTTCTCGAATGAAGACTTTCTTTATCTGACCCCGCTTGCGATGCGCCTTGAACACTTCGAAGCGGAAGGGTTCGATGTCGCCTACGTTCTTCCTTTCGACCGCAAGATGGCTTCGTTGTCGCCGGAGACGTTCATCGAGGACTACCTGGGCACCTTGCAGACTTTGGTGTGCGGATTCGATTTCACCTATGGTCGAGGCGGGCTCGGCGACGTCTACTCACTGAGAGAGACCGCCACTTTCGAGGTTGTCGTCCTTGATGAACGGACGGTCGCGGGTGACAAGATCGGCAGCACCCGCATCAGGCGTCTACTCCGTGAAGGGAAGGTCCGTGCGGCGGAAACCCTGCTCGGCAGACCTTACACCATCGAAGGGACGGTAGTCGCGGGAGACCGCCGCGGACGGACGATCGCCTACCCTACCGCGAATCTCGAGACCGGTGCGTTCTTCATCCCCGCCCGCGGAGTGTATGCGACAAGGACGAAAGTCCAAGGGCGGTGGCACCCCTCGATGAGCAGCATCGGCTACAATCCGACGTTGAACCGCTCAGGCACAATCCGGGTGGAGACCCATCTGCTTGATTATCAAGGGGATCTCTACGGAGAGACGCTTCGGCTGGCGTTCATCGAGCAGTTGCGCGAAGAGCGTCATTTCCCCACAACCGCCTCGCTTGTGGCGCAGATCAAGGAAGACGAGCAGCGGACACGGGACATTTTCAAATCCAGAGAACGTCTTCCTTGAATCCCCCTTGCAAAATCCCCAGTATGTGCTATAATGCTTTCTGCGCCCGTTACGTGGTGGTCCGTACTCCGCCGGTCCACTAGGTTCCGGGTAAGTCTATGAACAAGGAGGAACCGTATGTCTTTGACAAAGGACGAACGGCAACGCATTCTTGAGGAGTACCGGCGCAAGCCCGGGGATACCGGGTCGCCGGAAGTGCAGATCGCGCTGCTCACAGCCGAGATCAAACGGCTCAACGAGCATCTCCGCGAGCACAAGAACGATCACCATTCGCGCCGTGGCCTGCTTCAAAAAGTCGGTCGGCGTCGCAAGCTCCTCAAGTACCTTGCAGCTGAAGATGTCCCCCGTTACCGTGAACTCATCAAGAAGCTCGGCCTCCGTCGCTGAGCCCACGCCCGGCCATGCAGCCGGGCTTTTTCTTTCCGAGTGTCGGTCTTTGTCGTGAGCAGGACGATGATTTCTGGTATAATTGACTTGACAACCCTGAAGGAGGTGGCTCCATGGCGGGTGAACCTGAATTCAACAGGCGGAAACAGTGGTTGTACAACCTTGGCATCGTCGCCCTCGGACTGCTGGTTCTGACCTTGTTCCAGCAACTTTTCAGTACGTTCGTTGAACGGTTCTTCGATGCCTTCATCGCCATCTTGCTGCCGTTCTCGATCGCCTTGTTCATCAGTTATCTGCTGGCACCCATCTTTCGCTTCCTCGAGAAGCGGTTGAAACTCAACAACCGTTATCTCACCACAGTCATCGTCTTTGCCGGTGTCGGGTTTCTGCTGTTCTTGTTCGGTCGTTTCGCCGGTGCGTTGATAGTTGAACAGGCCGTCCATTTCATTGAAAACGACTGGCCGGCTGTTGTCGATGCGGTCGGCACGTTCATTGCCGAGCGTCCGTTCCTCGAAGGCATCACGGACCGGTTCTCGGAGTGGTTCACTTTCGAGCGGATCGGGGATCTGGACATCGATCTATTCGGTGTCTTCCAAAGCGTGACCAACGTGGTCATCACTATTGTGCTGGTGCCGGTCTTCCTGTTTTTCATCCTGAACGACCGCACGCGGATCTACGAAGCCATCGTCATCATCTTTCCCAAAAACTTTCGCAAGCACGTCATCGAACTCACCCGCCGGGCGAACCGTGTCATCGAGGAGTATTTCAACGGACGGTTTCTGACGATGCTGGTGATGGCCGTCGTCTTCACCGTCGTGCTCTTCATCCTCGGTTTTCGTGAACAGAGTCTGCTTTTCGGCTTCATGCTTGGATTCTTCGACATCGTCCCTTATGTCGGACCGTTCATCGCCATGGTCCTGCCGGTGCTTTATAGCTTGACCGACGAGACCTTGCGTTTCGGTGAGTTCGCTCCCCTGGCGATTCTGATCACGGTGGTCGTCGGGCAGCTCATACAGAACAACGTCGCGCAACCACTGATCATGGGGCGCGAGACCAAGCTGCACCCGCTGCTGGTGCTGAGCGCGTTCGTCTTTTTCGGGTATCTCTTCGGCGTGGTCGGCCTCATTCTCGCGATCCCCATCACCGGTATGGTCCGCACGAGTGTTTATTATCTGAAAGAACTGCACGCGGAACGCGTGCGGTTGAATGAAGAAGAAAGACAACGTCTACGCAGGGAGGAAGAGTAATGCAGATCATCAAGAACGCGACACTGCACACCATGGCCGGCATCGACGGTGAACAGGGCTACGTCGCCTTCGAAAACGGCAGGATTGTCGAGACCGGCCGCCGTTTCGACCCCGCACGTTTCCCCGGGGCCGACATTCACGACGCCCAGGGCCGCATTGTGACCCCGGGCCTCATCGACCCGCATTGCCACATCGGCGTGGTCGAGGAGGGCATCCAGTTCGAGGGCATGGATCATAACGAAATGACCAACCCCATCTTCCCCGAGCTACGGGGGATCGACAGCCTCTATCCGGGGGATTCCGCTTTCCAGTCCGCCTCGGCCGCCGGGGTGACCACGGTCGTGACCGGCCCGGGCAGCGCGAATGTCATCGGCGGCACCTTCACCGCCGTCAAGACTGTCGGCGAGACCGTCGAGGACATGGTGCTGCGCGAGGAGGTCGCGATGAAGATGGCGCTCGGGGAGAACCCGAAACGGGTCTACAGCGGACAGAAGAAGAGCCCGTCGACCCGGATGGCCTCCGCCGCCTTGATGCGGGAATGGCTCATACGTGCGCAGGAGTATCGGGATAAGCTGACTGCCTACGAAGAGGGTCAAGCCGAGGACAAGCCGGCTTTTGATATGAAACTGCACAGCCTGATGCGGGTCTTCGAGGGTATGAAGGTGAAAATCCACGCCCACCGCAGCGACGACATCACGACCGCGGTGCGGGTGGCCGGCGAATTCGGTCTGGATGCGTCCATCGACCACGGCACGGAGGCGCATCTGATTCCCAGCACGCTCAAGCAGAGCGGCCTTGCCGTCATCCTCGGTCCGACACTCGGCGCGGCGACGAAATACGAGACCGCCTCAAGGACGTTCAAAAGCGCCGGCATTCTTGATTCCTACCAAGTTCCCATCAGCATCATGACCGACCATCCCGTCGTACCGGCCGAGAATGCCCTGGTCCAGGTCGCGCTGTTTGTCAAGGCCGGCCTTCCAAGGGAGAAGGCGCTGCGTGCGGTGACTCTCGACGCCGCCCGCGTCAACGGGCTCGAGGATCGCGTCGGCAGTCTTGAACCCGGAAAGGACGCCGATCTGGTCATCTGGGAAGGCGACCCGCTCGATATCATGAGCGACCCCGCCCGTGTCTATATCGACGGCAATCCGCTCAGGATCTGATGCAGGGTCGAATTCTGATCTCGCACCTGTTCAGTGATCACAAGGATACAGAAGTTCAACCCGCGATGCACCTCCTTTGAAATGGCCAAAGGCTTTGGATATAATGACCCCATCCTATTTGCAGGAGGGGTTCCATGCGGTTGTCACTTGCCGTCTTCGCGGCGATTGTCCTGCTGGCTGGTATGAGCGCCTGTACGACGCCGGGGGCTCAAGCACTCACGGAGGCGCGTACGCCGTTCATCCTTGAACAGCTTGAAGAGGAAGTCGACAGCGGGATCGATGTGGACCGGATCAACTGGGTCGCGATCGATTATGAATACACCGGCGAGGATTACGGAACAAACGGCGCGGAACGTATCGCTTTGAAAATCGAATTCGTCGCTGACAATGAAGCCGCATCCTATGCGGTCGCCGATTATTACTTCCACTACAGCGACGATGATGATGGAGCCGTCGATTCCGACCCTGATGAGACGGACAAGCTTGAAGCTCTGGAATTGGCTGTCTACGAAGATGAGGAGACGGCCTCCGCCGAGTTCGATGCGCTCGAAGCGGATGTCGAATCGTACGGTGAACTCATCGAGGGTCTGGTCGATGAACTCCAGGATGATGAGGAGGACATCGAGCTTGACCTCGCGGATGGCGAGGGGACTTTCGAGGAGGATTCCTTGGAAGCGCTGCTCCCGTGAGTTGAATTTCCACCGGCGGGAGGTTGTCTTTCCGAAGTCGCCATGTGCGTGAAGCCAGCAAGGAGAAACAATCGCTACTAGTAGGCGCCGGCAAGCACCGGCGCCTTTCGACTGCGTATTTTCTGTTCCCATGGACCGCGGCCGTAGGCGGTTGGAATGAACCGGAACGTTTTGCTTCAAATCCAGGGGCGAGAGTTTCGGTTATACAGGCCGCATGGTTGGTCCGCAAGGGTCGTGGATGTAAGGATTCCATCATACGTATGCCGAGTGAAGTTAGGAAAATTCTCTTTTCAAAAACGTGCCGGGACTGTACTTATAAGGATGTATGTGGTAGTATATATTGATGGAAAAGATGGAAAAAATATTAAAGATAAAGAAGAAAAGAGGAAGTAGAAAGTATGCCAGAAGCTAAAGTTTACGATTTCGATCTCGATGGACGAAACATCCGCGTCGAAATCGGCGAAATGGCCAAGCAAGCAACAGCATCGGCGCTTATCCGCTTCGAGGACACCGCGGTTCTGAGCGTCATGCAGGCTTCTGATGAGCCCACGGATCTCCCGTTTTTCCCGTTGCTGGTGAACTATACCGAGAAACTCTATGCGGCGGGCAAGATCCCTGGTGGGTTTTTCAAGCGCGAAGGGAAGCCTTCAGAGGTCGAGACTCTGTATTCAAGGATGATTGACCGCCCCATCCGCCCGCTGTTCCCCGATGGGTTCAGAAAAGAAGTCCAGATCATCAACACCGTCATGAGCGGGAACACCGATCATTCACCGCCGGTGGCAGCGATGCTGGGCAGCAGCATCACCCTCGGTCTTTCGGACCTGCCCTTCGAGGGCCCCATTGCGGGTGTCGTCGTCGGTCGCCTCAACGGCGAGTTCATTCTCAATCCGACCGAGGAGCAGCTCGAGGAATCGGATATCGACCTGACGGTCGCCGGCACCAAGGACGCCATCAACATGGTCGAGGCCGGCGCGAAGCAGGTCCCCGAAGAGACGATGCTCGATGCGATGCTTTTCGGGCACGAATGGATTCAGAAGCTTTGCGAATTCCAGGAGAAGATCATCGCCGAACTCGGCGAGGAGAAACAGGAATTCATACCCGACGCCCTTGATGAGGACGCCAAAAAACTCGTCGACGACTCCTTCCGCGACCGCATCCTGGACGCGGTGCGCGCCCTTGACCGAGAATATCGCAAAGAGCAGATCAACGCCATCAAGGAGAAAGTCACCGAGACCCTCGAGACAGCGTTCGCATCCGAAGAGGACGAGGTGGTCAAAGGCAAGGTTGATGATGCGAAGCAGCACATCGACGATATCGTCAAGGACGAAGTACGGCGCTTGATTGTCGAAGAAGAGAAACGTCCGGACGGTCGCAAGCTCGATGAGCTGCGCGAGCTCGACAGCCAGGTTGATGTCTTCAAGCGCACGCACGGCAGCGCCCTTTTCACCCGCGGCGAGACACAGGCGGTTTCGATCACCACGCTCGGCGCGCTCGGTGAATACCAGATACTCGACGGCCTCGGCGAAGAGGACCACAAGCGTTTCATGCTACATTACAATTTTCCGCCTTACAGCGTCGGCGAGGTCGGTCGCTACGGCCCGCCCAAGCGACGGGAGATCGGCCACGGCGCACTGGGTGAACGCGCGCTGCTGCAGGTCATGCCCGACGAGGAGGACTTCCCCTATACGGTCCGCATCGTCTCGGAAATCCTCGAAAGCAACGGCTCGACCTCACAGGCCAGCATCTGCGCAGGCTGCATGAGCCTGATGGCGGCCGGGGTTCCCATCGCGGCACCGGTAGCCGGCATCGCCATGGGTCTCGTCAAGGAAGACGACACCACTCGCGTACTCACCGACATCCAGGGCCTGGAAGACCATCTCGGCGACATGGACTTCAAGGTCGCCGGCTCGCGTGAAGGCATCACCGCCCTGCAGATGGACATCAAAATCGGGGGGCTCTCCCGCGACATACTCAAGCAGGCGCTCATGCAAGGACGCGACGCTAGGCACAAAGTCCTGGACAACATGCTCGAAACGATTCCCGAGCCTCGTCCGGAAGTGTCCGAATACGCACCGAAGGTCAAGGTGATGGTCATCGACCCCGATAAGATCCGCGACGTCATCGGTCCGGGCGGCAAGATCATTTCCGACATCATCGAGCGCAATGACAACGTGAAGATCGACATCGAGCAGGACGGCCGCATCACGCTCATGCACACCGAAATTCCGCCTATCGATGCGGCGCTCAAAGAAATCGAGGACCTCGTCCGCGTCGCGCAGGTCGGAGAAGTCTACAACGGCAAGGTGACCCGCGTCGAGAAATTCGGCGCCTTCGTGGAACTCTGGCCCGGCACCGAAGGTCTGTGTCATATATCCAAGCTCGCGCACGAACGTGTGCGCAGCGTCGAGGACGTCGTCAAGAAGGGTGATGAGATCAAGGTCAAGGTCATCGGCATCGACGACCGCGGCCGCATCGACCTCTCCCGCAAAGCGACGCTTCCCAAGCCTAAAGATCAGTCCGGACCGCCGCCCGGGAAGGGCGGGCCGAAAAATAAGAAGCCGGACGACAACCGCAAAGGCGGCGGAGCGAAAGGCAAGCCGTCCCGCGATAACAAGAAGCACCAGGGCAAGAAAGACTCCAGCAAACAACACTGATCTGTCAATTTTCACATCGCGCACCGGGCGACCGAGCGTTTGAGAGAACGTTAGGAAAGTCCATGCTAGCACAGGCTGAGACGCCTGTAGTGTTCGTGATGGCGGAAACCATAACGCCATGCACCCCCGAGGGGGTGACGGCCGGGAAATCACCCTTCGCGGGTGTGAGTACCTGTAAAAGTGCCACAGAGACGAGCCCGGGGGGAAACCCCCGGGGTGGAACGGGTAAACCCCACGAGCTAGAAACCCAAAAGATGGTAGGGGCGCTCCTCGACGGGAAATCAACCGAAGAGGAGGCGCGTGAAGACGCGCAGATAAATGGTCGCCGCCCGGAAGGGTACAGAACATGGCTTACAGGTGCGCGATGTGAAAAAGGCGCCGGGGACAAACCCCGGCGCCTTTTATAACTTGGAAATCTCTGTTTTGGATGCTTATCCGCCAGTGTATTGGAAATGGACGACGATGTCCTCATCAAGGCAGCGGAATGTGAACGCATTGGTGAGGAACAGCTGTACGTGCGTCTCGTCATGGCTTTCGTAGCCGACAGCGTAGTCCTGGCCGATCGTGAGTTCGAGATCCTCGTGGTCCTCGGGAACCAGAACTGCACCCTTGAGGGGGCGTGCACGGACGATGGGCGCGCCCGTCATCTCTTCGACGACGCGTCTGAGGATGCCGCTATGGTAGCCCTGATGGAGGGCGCCGTAGACATCGTCGCCGACAATCAGCTTATAGGGCCCTTCGGCGTAGGCATCGCGTAAAGTGGCGAGGCCTTCCCCGATGGTGCGGACAATGGTGTCGGCGTTCGCATCCAGTTTCAATGTGGTGCCGGCGACTTGGGTCAGCCCCTGGACGCCGGCTTCTTTCCTTCCGTTGAGCACGACGTCATCCTCGAAACGGGCGATGGCCTCTGCGGCGTCCTCGAGCTTATCAAGTTCGACGTCGCGTTCACCGTGAAGGATATTGTCGAGCTCCCAGCGGGAAAGCTTGAAGACGACCCGGGATTCAATCAAGGGCTTCGCACCGTAGGTTCCGGCACCGACTTCGCCTTCCGGGGCATCCTTGAAAACTTCCAGCCGGCCGGTGGGGACAACCGTCTTTTCAGGGCCGTGAGGGCCGTCGACAAAGAGTGCTTTTCGCGCGCTGAGCTGGGACTTGATGACTTCGACGGCACGGTCGTCGATCTCTTCCCAGGCTTCTGCGGGTATGGGTGCGAGGTTGCGTTTTAATAGATCCATCCTGTTCACTCCTTCATCCTTTCATTTTCCCGATGCCGAGAGACTTGCCGCGGGACGGAGTCTCCCCTTCATCTTCGTCTTCATCGTGATGGCCGGTGATCGGCCCTTCGGTGAATAGGTTGTCACGCAGCTCCGCATCCAGCTCGGGCAGCTTTCTACGAAGCCACTCGATACCCATCGCGGCGTGTTCGAGCTCTTCGTCGCGGTTGTGCTTCAAGATGGCGTAAAGGTCTTCGTCATCCGTTGCGCTCATTCTCTGGTTGTACCAGTCGACCGCCTCGAATTCCTCCATGATGCTCTTGATGATGCGCGTGATGTCCTGAGTGTCCTTGTCGAGGAACTCAATCGGTTCATGGTATTGTGTGGCCATGCAATCCCTCCTAAGTAAGCTTCTAAGTTAATCATAGCACCACCCGGTGTATTGTGCAATCCCGACGCCTGAGGAATAGGGAAAAGACAGCTTTAATAGACGCTCCGAATGTGATAGAATATGTTTGCGCCAGACGGCCAGGGCCGTTGGTGAATGCGCCGTGGAGGCGTTTCTTTTTTAAGCCGAGGAAAGGACGATGCCGCGTGAGCGACTTCAATAACATGCGAAACAGACAGGCATACATCCGGAACTTCTCGATCATCGCACACATCGACCACGGGAAGAGTACGCTCGCGGACCGCATCCTCGAGAAGACCCGTTCGATCACCTCGCGTGAAATGCGAGAGCAGCTGCTCGATTCAATGGACCTTGAACGTGAACGAGGCATCACCATCAAACTCAACGCCGTGCAGCTCGAACATCGCCACAAGGATGGCGAAGCGTATATCTTCCATTTGATCGACACCCCCGGGCACGTGGATTTTACCTACGAAGTCTCCCGAAGTCTGGCCGCCTGTGAAGGCGCCCTTTTGGTTGTGGACGCGGCACAGGGCATCGAGGCGCAGACTTTGGCGAACGTCTATCTCGCGTTAGATAATGACCTGGAGATCATCCCGGTCATCAACAAGATCGACCTTCCAAGCGCGGATGTGGAAAAAGTGAAGGCCGACATCGAGGATGTCCTCGGCATCGATGCCGAGGAAGCCATCCTGACGAGCGCGAAAGAGGGCAAAGGCATCGATGAGGTCCTCGATGCGATCTGCGAGCGCATCCCCGCCCCCGGAGGCAATCCCGAGGATGCTTTGCGGGCGCTGGTCTTTGATTCCATCTACGACCCCTACCGTGGCGTCATTCCTTCGGTCCGTATTGTCGAGGGGACACTCGGCAAAGGGGACTACATTCGGCTGATGGCGAGCGAGAAACGCTACGAAGTCACCGAAGTCGGCGTGACCACGCCCAAGCAGGTTCCGCGGGAACGCCTCGGCCCGGGCGAGGTCGGCTACGTCGTCGCCTCGATCAAATCGGTCGAGAATGTGCAGGTCGGCGACACGATCACGCATGCCGATGCGCCGGCGGCCCATCCCTTGCCGGGCTATCGCCCCCTGACCCCGATGGTGTTCTGCGGCTTGTTCCCGCTTGATTCCAATCGCTACAACGACCTGCGTGAAGCGCTCGATAAGCTGAAGCTCAACGATGCCAGCCTCGTCTACGAGCCCGAAAGCTCGCAAGCGCTCGGCTTTGGTTTCCGTTGCGGGTTTTTAGGCATGCTGCATCTTGAGATTATCCAGGAACGCCTTGAACGCGAGTTCAATATCGACCTTATCGCCACCGCGCCATCGGTGATTTATCGCGTGCATCTTGAACAAGGCGGCGTGAAGGAGGTCGACAACCCTTCCGAGATGCCCTCTCAGGAAAACATCGCAAGCATTGAAGAACCCTACGTCGAAGCGACGCTCATGACGCCCAAGGAATACGTCGGGAACGTGATGGAGCTCGCTCAAGGCAAGCGCGGCCGCTACATGAACATGCAGTATCTGGGCGAGCACCGGGTCGAGCTGACCTACGAGATTCCACTGCTTGAGATTATCTACGATTTCTTTGACCGGTTGAAATCCCAGACGAAAGGATATGCCTCTCTTGATTATGAGTATGCCGGCTATCGGGAGAGCAACCTCGTGAAGATGGACATTCTCATCAACCACGAGCCGGTTGATGCGTTGAGCTTCATCGTTCATCGGGACTTCGCCTATCGTCGCGGGAAAGCCATCACCGAGAAACTCAAGGATCTCATTCCCAGACAAATGTTCGAAGTGCCCGTGCAGGCCTCCATCAACAACCGCGTCATCGCCCGTTCGACAGTTCGGGCTCTGCGCAAGAACGTCCTCTCGAAATGCTATGGCGGAGATGTCACCCGCAAGAAGAAGCTGCTGGAAAGACAGAAGGAAGGCAAGCGACGAATGAAGCATGTCGGCAGCGTCGAAGTGCCTCAGGAAGCATTCCTGAGCGTGCTCTCGCTTGACGATGAGTAGTTTCAAGCATCGCAGAGGTCCTGCATGCGCACATGTGATAGAATCGGGGTGGAGACGATGAATGTCTATGTCCACATACCATTCTGCCGCCGCATCTGCACGTATTGCGACTTCCCCAGGGAGATGGCAAAGGAGCCGAAGCGGCGCCGATACGTCAAGGCTTTGCTGCGGGAGGCGGAGATTCAGCGCACGCGGCTTTCATCGGCACGCACCTTGCATCTCGGAGGCGGCACCCCGAGCGAACTGGGGATGAAGCTGCTTGGCGAACTGCTTGATGAGCTCTCAGGAATGATGCCGTTGCTGGAAGAAATCGCTGTCGAGGTGAATCCCGAGGACATCGACGAATCCTTCTGCAGACAACTCGCCGACACCCCGATCAACCGTGTGAACCTCGGCGTGCAATCCTTCGATGAAGAACAGCTTTGTCGGCTCGGCCGAGGGCATTCCCCCTCGCAGGTGGAGCAAGTATTTGCGCGCCTGAGGCAATCCGGATTCGACAACATCGGTATTGATCTCTTATTCGGCCTCCCCTCTCAGACCCTGGGGGCGTTCAAGCAGGATCTGCAGCGGGCGGTCGCACTCGGGCCCGATCACCTGGCATGCTATCATCTGACGCTTGAGGCCGGGACACGCCTGTATCGCCTTTGGCGTCAAGAAGCGTTGATGGACCTACCAGGCGAAGAAGCGGCCGCCGAGATGTATGAGCTTGCACGGGATTGGCTGCCCGCCGAGGGCTTCGAGCAATACGAAATCAGCAACTTTACACGCAACCGCCCCTCCCTTCACAACCTCGCGGTGTGGCGGGGCGAGGACTATCTTGGCCTTGGTGCGGCGGCGCACAGTCGTCTGAACGGCATCCGCTACGCAAATGTGCGTTCGGTGAAGCGTTACATCGAAGCCGTTGAATCCGGCGGCAACACCTCCTGCGTGGAGTCTGCCGAGGCCGCGAAGGACGATCTCCTGCTCGGACTCCGCTTACGTGAAGGCGTCGACATGGAAACTTTCAAAGCCCGCCACGGCACTGAGCTGTTCAGCTTCAGCCCGCGTCTGAAAGAGGCGCTGGCTGCTGGTCTGCTTGAGGTCAGAGACAATCGCGTGCGCCTCAGCGAGCGGGGGCAGCTGCTCGGGAATGAAGTCTTCGCTCGTGTGTAGGGAGGGTCCACGATGCGACAGCTACTCAAAGAGTATGAGTACGAACTAAAAGCTTCGCACCGCCTGAGTAAGAATACGCTCAAGGCCTACTTGAACGATCTTTCCGATTACGTGGACTATCTCGGCAGAAAAGGACTGAAAGACCCCGCCGATATTGACGAGCGGACTATCAAGCAGTATCTTCAAACCTTGCGGAAACGCCATACCTCTGCATCGACCGTTTCCCGTAAGCTTTCCGCCATCAAGAGTTTCCATGGATTCCTGCTGGGCGAGCGGCTCGTCAAGATGAACGTTGTTGAGAACATCAAACGCCCCAAGCAGGAGAAGCGGCTTCCAGACGTGCTAACGCTGGCGGAACTCGAGGCCATTCTCGAACACACGGAAGGAGAAGAGCCGCTTGATCAGCGCAACCGGGCCATGGTGGAACTGCTTTATGGAAGCGGCCTGCGGATCAGCGAACTGCTCGAGCTGCGAACAGAAGATTTGCACATCAACCAAGGCGTCATCAACGTCTTCGGCAAGGGTGGCAAGGAACGTATTGTCCCCATTGGCAGCGCCGCCGCGGCGGCACTCAAGAAATACCTTGAGGCCGGCCGGCTCAAACTTTCGAAAACCCCGACTCCCTACGTCTTTTTAAACCGCAACGGCAATCGCATCAGCCGGGTGGGATTCTACAAAGTCCTCCGGTCCTTAGCGGAAGCAGCCGGTATCGAGAAGCCGGTCAGTCCCCATACCCTGCGGCATAGCTTCGCCTCGCACCTGCTCGAGGCAGGTGTCGATCTGCGCTATGTACAGGAGATGCTGGGACACGCCGACGTCTCGACAACCGAACTGTATACACACATCAACAAAAAACAGCTCATCGCGGTGTATGACCGATACCATCCGCATGCTAAACAAAGGAGCGAGTGACATGTACGAACGCATCTTCACCATCGTCATCGACAGCGTCGGCATCGGCGCCATGCCGGATGCCCACGAGTATGGCGACGCCGGGACGAACACGCTAGCGAACATCGCCAGGCATGAAGGCGGCATTCAGCTTCCGAACCTCGAGAGTCTGGGCATCGGGAACCTTACCGACATCGAGGGGGTCGCTCCCGTGGAGCGTGCCAGGGGACGCTATGCACGCATGAAGGAGATCAGCGCCGGCAAGGACACCATGACGGGCCATTGGGAGCTCATGGGGCTCAAGGTCACCGAACCTTTCCGCACGTTCACCGAGACCGGCTTTCCCGATGAACTGATCGAAACGCTCGAACGGCGCACCGGCCGCAACATCGTCGGCAACAAGGCCGCCTCCGGGACCGCCATCCTCGATGAACTGGGTGAACATCAGCTCAAGACCGGGGACCTCATCGTCTACACCAGCGCGGACAGCGTCCTGCAGATCGCGGCTCACGAAGAGAAGATCGGTCTCGACGATCTCTATGAAGCGTGCGAGATCGCCCGCGAGCTGACACGCGCAGAAGCCTACAAGATCGGGCGTGTCATCGCCCGCCCCTTCCTCGGGGAGCGCAAAGGCGAGTTCACAAGGACCGCCAACCGCAAGGACTACGCACTCAAGCCCTACGGCCGCACGACCCTAAATTTTCTTGAGGATGCCGGCTATGATGTCATCGGCTTCGGCAAGATCGAAGACATCTACGACGGCGAGGGCATCACCGAATCCCACAAACAGAAAGACAACGTCGAAGGCATGGAGAACTTCACCGCCTACGCGGACCGTGCCTTCAAGGGCCTGGCCTACTTGAACCTTGTCGACTTCGATGCCAAGTACGGCCATCGACGCGATTCCAAAGGATACAAGGAAGCGCTCGAGACCTTCGATAGCCAGCTACCGGCCCTGATGGACAAGCTCGGCCGGCGGGATCTGCTGATTATCACCGCGGACCACGGCAACGACCCGACGCATGCCGGTACCGACCACACCCGCGAGTACGTGCCGCTTTTGATCTACAGCCCCGCGCTCTCGGGGGGGAGCCTCCCCGAACGGGAGAGTTTCGCGGACCTCGCCGCCACCATCAGCGACAATTTCAACGTCGAGCACCCGCCCTATGGAAAGAGTTTTTTAGACTTTCTCTCCTGATTGAATGTCGGTTCCATCAAAAAGCCTCCGCTCGCTGCGGAGGCTTATTTTATTCGCTTTTGTATCGACGTTTCAGTTCACGAATCTCCTTGCGCTTCCTTGCCTGGAGGCGGCGTTCGGCCTTGGCTTCTTTTCGGCGCTGGGAGGAGGTCTGCTTTTTCAGGAAGGCCCCATATTGTTTATCAATCTCCATCAGGTGCGAATCGAGGGTGCGCTTCAAGTTGTCGAGACGCTTCCGACGGTCCCTGATGCCTTTGTTCAGGGTCGAGAGCCGTTGTTTCCGGGCTTCCTGCTGGTCCCTGCGAAGCCGTTCAAGGCGGGATTTCAACGCCCGGCGCAGCGCTGCGTCATCCACGTGGATGGACTCCTTGGCGGCTTGCTTGGCGCGTGTACGGGCGTCCTCGAGGAAGGCGTCCTCTTCGGCCTCAAGTTTGTCGAGGGTCTCCTGGTGGCGCGCCTTTTCCTTCTCGAGCGCCTGCTCGTGTTCTGCCTTCAGCTCTTCACGGTGTTTCTGGTAGGCATCGCGCGTGTCGTCGTCCGTTCCGCCGTGAAGGGTTTCGAGCTTCTTCTCAAGCTCCTTGATGCGGGCTTTGGGCTCGCGGACCTTCTCTTCATAAATCTCACGGGCTTCCTCAAGCGACTCCTCGTAGCGCTTCTTCGCGGTGCTGGAGGCTTCCGATTCGATGTAGGGCGCGAGCGAGTCCTCCTGAGATTCAGCGTTTTGGAACTGCTCGAGCTTCTGCTCGCTGCTTTCGAGCATATCTTCAAAGGTGGAGACGGTGCGTTCCTTGAGCCGCCTGGCGTCTTCGCGGGCTTTCTCCGCCCGCGCTTCGGCCGCCTCGATCTGCTTGCGGTAGCGCTGGACGTATGAATCTTCGCTTTCTTTCCGCTTGACGTCATCGATCCGCGCCTGGTAGTCTTCCTTGATCCGCTGTTTTTGTTCCTCGAGCCGCCGGCGTTCTTTGTCTTCTGTGAAGAGGGCCTGTTTGTAGGCTATGTCTTCGAGTTTCTCATCACGGGCGCGCTTGAGTTCGTGGATGTCGGTCTTGTAGGGTTGACGGTGCGCCTCGAGTTTCTCGCGCGCGTATTCGAGTTCCTTGTTCAAGGCCCGGTCGATGTTCTCGAGCCGCAGTTCGTATTCGTTCTCGGCGAACTCGATCTGCTGCTTGGCGAAGTGGATCTGACTCTCGATGGTCGTGGAGACCATGGCCTCGCTGACATCCTGGCCGATGTTGAGGCGGTCCGTCTGGGCCTTGGTCAGATTCATCTCGTTGTCGTAGAGGGATTGGATCTTCAAAAGCTGCAGTTCGTATTCCTTGTCCGCGAGTTCGATGAGCCCGCGTTGATAGATGATCTCGCTCTGGGCCTCCTCCTCGGCGGCGAGGCGGTCGATGGAGGATTGGCGGTGGGAATCGGTGATGTGCTTGTCGATGTTATAAAGCGCCTGGTGATGGCGGGTGTTGATCTCATGCAGCCGGATGCGATGGCGGATGTCCGCGTCAATACGGCGCTGTTTGAGGTTTTTGAGCCGCAGTTGCCTGACCAGCTCGAGGTGGGCTTCGCGGAGGGATTGCTTCAGCGGGGAGAGCGCCTCGAGAATCTTCACTTCCTCGTTGAGGAAGCCCTCGTGCTGGGTGATGAGCAGTTCGTGGAACGCGCCGATGAACGACACGGTCTGTTTGTTGAAGGTATCGAAGGCCTCGAGTTTATCCTTTAGCAGCTCGATAAAGTCGTCGTTGAAGCGGAGGTCGTCTTCAAGCGCCTTATGGTCCTCTTTTAATTTGAAGAGCTCATGCGAATCGTTGAACTGAATGCTTTCCTTCTCGCGTTCGAGGTGGATTTCATGAAGTTGTTCGAGGTAGTTCTTCTCGACGCGGTAACGCTCTTTCATCAAACGTCTGCGTTTGCGGCCCGATTTCTGTCTGGCCTTTTTCGCGAGTTTCTCCTCAAGCATCGATTCGCTCGAGGTCTGCTTACGTTCGTAGGTCTCGAGGAGGTCCTTGAGCTCCTTGGTGTTTCCCTGACGTTCGGCGTTGAGAATCTGGAGCCGAAGCTCCTTGAGGTCCTTCTGTAGGTTTTCGCGGAGTTCCTGTTCCGCTTCGAGCTTTCTGGCGTGCTTTTGCTTGAGACGCTCGAGATTATCCTGTTCGATGGATTCGATGCGGGCATCGATGGATTGCAGCTGTTCCTCGAATTGTTCCCGGAGCTCCCGCTCACGTGTATCGAGGGCTTCCTTGCGTTCCTGATAGGTGGCGTCGATGCGCGCTTCAAGTGTCTGGTCCTCCTCATACAGCAGCATATGGCTACGACTGTTGAGGAGGTCTTCCAGCTCGGAGCGGAACGGCTCGAAGGTTTCGTTGAAGGTACGGGCGGCGGCATCGAATTGTTTCAGGACCTTCTCGGTACCGGCGGTTTCGAAATGGTGGCGGTTGAAGTGCTTCGTGGCCCGCTCGAGGACTTTCTCGACAAAGACGCGGGTCGCCTCCGTGAACTGCTCCTGGACGGAGTCTGTCTCCTCCAGCGACTCACGGTGTTTTTCAAGCATCGAGAAAAGCGACTCCCGCAGGTTCTCGATGGTATCCGAACGGCTTTTCGAGGTGAAGGCGTTGACGTAATGGCTGCGCATCTCCTCGAGGGCGTCGAATATCCGGTCTTTCGAATCCAGCAGGTAATTGAGCTGTTTGATGGTGGTTTCCTGGTCGACCCGGCTGATTTCCTTTTTCAGCCGGTCGATTTCGTTGTTGAGATGTTGAAGTTTCTCGTCCGTTTTTTCGAGACGTTCCTCGTGCGTCTGTTTGACCTTGCGGTTGGCCTCGATCACCCGTTCGATAAGATTCTGCAGTAGCTTGGACTCCTTCTGCAGGTTCTCATCGACCAAAGAAGCCAGGCTTCTTTTGTTGCTGCGTTTGGCGAGGTCGCGTTTCTTTGCCATGAAGCATGACTCCTTTCTTCTTGGGCTGCGGACGGAGGCGAGGTTTTATTTGTCCGTGGACTTGATCGAGGCGATGGTCTCTTCGATAAACCCTTCAAGCAGCTCGTCCTCGAGGGTGAAGACGGTATCGGGGAGGCTTTCGTCCCGTGCGTCGAGCAAGGTATCCTCACGGGCTTGCGACAGCGTCTCCTCGAGAGTGGCGAAGGCTCCTTCGAGGCGGTCCTGGAGTGCTTTCTCCTTATCCGCGACGGTGCTTTCGAGATGCTCCTTGCGTCCCCGGTCGAGGCGGGCCCGATCCTCGAGTTCGCGTGAGATCTTCTCCAGGCGGGCGTCGAGACGGCTGGAGGTATCGAGAATCTGTCGTTCGAAGGCGTCGGTGCGTTCCTTGAGCCGCTGATTCTCTTCGTCGTTGCGGCGGCTCTTTTCTTCTGCGAGGGCTTCGATGCGCGTCTTTGCTTGATTGTGGAAGCGGTCGTAGGTCTCCTGGTTCTCCTCCAGCCGCCGCTGCAGATGGGTGTCGATGTCTTTTTTCGCGGCCTCCGCGGTTTCCTCCGCGTATTGCAGGATGTTTTTCGAGTCGCCGAGGCGGGTGTCGATCTTGCCGATCTGACGGTCGAAGCGCGCCTCGAGCTGTTTTTTCTCTTCTTGTTTACGAGCTTGAATGTTCTCAAGCGTCCTGTGGTGCTCGTCCTCGATGGACGCCTTTTCATCTTCGAGACTCTGCTTGCGGGCATCGAGGGTGCTTTCGAGACGTTCGACCTCGCTTTGGAGACGGTCCTCCTCTTCCTTGAGGGAGGCCAGCTCACTGCGTTTGCGCTCGGCGTATTGCTCTTCGATCTGCTGTTTGGTCTTGCGCCATTGCGCATCAAAGGAAGCTAGCTTGTCCTCAAGCGGCTGACGGTTCTGTTCATATTCACGTTCAGCTTCCTCCTTGGCCTTGATGGCGGAGGACTCCGCCCGGTCGATGGTGGCCTGTTCCGCATCCTTGAGCGGTTTGAACAGTGCGTCGAGTTGTTCTTCGGCGGCCGCCTCGATGTCCTGCAGTATCTCCTGGAAGCCCTCGGCTGCTTCACCGGCGATTGCGGCGACGGTATCGAGGGTCATCGTTTCATGATTTCTGAATGCTTTGCGGGCGTCTTCGAGAAGGTTCTCGAGGGTTTCGAGTTTTTTCGCGCGGGCTTTGGCATCGCTCTCTTCAGCCTTCGTGAACTGCTGCTGCAGCCGGGCTTCAAGCGAGGCCGCCTTATCGTCGCCCTCCTGTCGGGCGGTTTCCGATACCCGCTCCTCCAGCGCCGAGGAACGGGCTTCGCGAATGGTGGCATAGACTTCGGAGACATGGTCCTTGAGTGCATCGACGTACGGACGTTTCAGATGCGCGAGCAAGTCCGCAAGCGATGCATCGTCAGAATCGGCCGCCCGCTGGAAATGTTCGAGCGTCTGTTTCAGTTCCCGGTTTTTGGACCGCTGCGGCTTCAGGCGGCTCTCGACCATCGAACGGTAGCCTTCGAGTCTTTCTCTTGCGCTCTTTGTCTCGCGGTCGAGCGCTTCGTCGATGAAGCGCAGGCGCTCTTGATGGCGGCGCTTCAGCGTCTCGATCTGATTGGAAAGTTCCGTTTTCTGGTGCTCGATGTCAAGAAAGGCTTGTTTGAGCTCCTCTTCTTTGGCCGCGTCGATGCGCTTTTCAATCTGCTGAATCTCCGCGGCCGTACGGTCGCGACGCTTCATGGTCTTGCGTATTTCGAGGCGGGTGGTGAGGATGCTGTTCTCGTGGGCCGCCTTGACTTCTTCAAGCTGGATGTCACGGTTTCTCTTTGCTTCGAGGGTTTCGATGGTCTGCTGGGTGCTGAGGCGTGTTTGCTCTAGTTCGCGACGCCGCTCGAGCTGGTCGCGGTCGGTCTCGGCGTGGCGCCGACGCAGCTCGTGGTCGATGGCGGCGCGCCGGTGCTCGTATTCGGCCTGCAGGCGGTCGAGGGCGGCATCCTTCTTTGCTTGCAGGTCGTGTTCGACTTGCTCCTCCTTGGCCTGGTGCATGGCCTGCTGAAGTTTCTTCTCTTCGATCCTGAAATGGTGCTCGATGTCGGCGAGCGTCTGTTCATGCTGTTTCTGGGTCTCCTTCATCCGGAGACGGAGAATTGCATCCTCCTCGTCGATGGCGGCGCGCGCATCCGTGTAGCGGATTTCTTTCTCGGCGTCCTTGATATCGAGGCGGAAGCGGATGTCGTCGATCTCATCATAGATGGGCAGAAGCTCCCTGGTGACATCGATGATCTCCTTGATGCGTCGGCTTTCGAAGGCGTGGAGTGCTTTGAAAATGGATTTGAAATGTGTTTTGAGCTGCTTTAGCTCCTGGTGGAGCGGATGGTCCCCGAGATAGGTATCAAGCTCATCGAGCAGTTTGGGGGAGGCGTCCTGGAAGTGGTCGAAGATCTGCTTGAGGCGCTCCTGGTGTGTAAAGACCAGCGATTCGTGCTCCTCAATCGCGGATTCCACGGTCTGCTTGGTCTCTCCGGCTAGCGACCGGAACATCCGCAAGGTCTTGCCGAGGGTCTCCTGCAGCGCGTCGACGTGTTTGTATAGCGCTTCCTGACGGGCTTGGTTGAGTTCGTTCTGTTTGTTTACATGGTCCCGGCCGGCCGATTCGTCATCCTTGAGGTTGCGAAGGCGGACCTTTTCGGCGCTGACATCCTGATGGACCCGGTTCTTGAAATCCTTCTGATAGGTATCGAAGAAGTCGGAGACATCGTCCAGGGTCTTCTCGAAGTCCTGGAAAGGTTCAAGAAGTCTTTCACGTGTCCGCGTCAGATTGGAGCTGACAGCCCGGATGGTCTGGTTTACCTCTTTGCGGACCATGTTTAGACGGTGCTGAAAGGAGCCGTCGAGTTTCTTCAGGCGTTTGCGCTGGGTCTCGATGGCTTTCTCGATGGCTTTTTCATGTGGCTTGAAGTCCTTGTCGATCCGGGTTTCGACGTGCTTCAGCTTCCGGCGTTCGGAAGCATGCAGCTTATCCAGGTCCTTGAGCGCCTTTTCAAGGCGTTCACGTCCCTGGCGTTTGTTTTTCTCCAGATTCTTTTCGTACAAGTCGATCCGCTCGCGATAGGCGGCGGCGTCCTCTTGATAGGACGAGCGGATCTCTTTGGATTTGGCGTCCTTCTGGCGCTGGATGTCCTCAAGTTCGGCCTCGAGGACGGTGCGGGCGTGCTTGTGCTCGTTTTCGAGCGTCTCGAGTCCGCTCTCCATATCCGCCTTATCCTTCTGGATGCGGCGGATCTGTTCCTCGATGCGGAGGTCATAGGCCTTCGCCTCTGCGCTTCGTTCTTTCTGCAGTCGCCGGTCGGCTTCCCGGCGGCGCTCCGCATGGTCCTTCTCGTTTGCTTCAAAGGATTTCTGCGCCTCGGAGAGGACACGCTCCTGTTCGTCCTTGAGCCTGCCGAGTGCTTTTCGATGCGGCTCGATCTGCTCCCGGTAAGCGTTCTCGATAGCGTAGATCCGCTGTTCGAGGCTGCGTTCATCGTGGTCGGAAGCCAAGGTGGTCCCCTCCTTTCCATCGCGTACGTAAACCGTTTTGCAATTGTTTATATTTTATCACACCCCATTGCCAAAAACAACGCGCCCGAAAATAATGCCCCGTCCGTATGGGATTGTAAAAGCGAGGCATTCGTGTATAATCTGGGATAGAGAGGTGAGATTATGAGTGAACGCATCGTCTCTGCGGAAAAACATCCTGAAGAAGTCGAACAGGTCGAACTGCGCCCGCAGCGGCTCGAAGAATATATCGGACAGGACCATGTCAAGGAAATGATGAGGGTCTTCATCCAGGCCGCCCGTCATCGTAGCGAGGCGCTTGACCACGTCCTGCTTTACGGCCCGCCGGGTCTTGGGAAGACGACCCTGGCCAACATTGTGGCCAACGAGGTCGGCGTGAACATCAAAGTCGCCAGCGGCCCGGCGATAGAAAAAAGCGGCGATCTGGCCGTCCTGCTCACGAACCTTGAACCGGGGGATATTCTGTTCATCGATGAGATTCATCGGCTTCCCCGTGTGGTTGAGGAGGTTCTCTATCCGGCGATGGAGGACTTCGCGATCGATCTCATTGTCGGCAAGGAGGAGACCTCGAAGTCAATCCGGGTCGACCTCCCGCCTTTCACGCTTATCGGCGCGACGACACGCTTCGGTGACCTGACGGCGCCGCTTCGGGACCGTTTCGGTGTCGTCCACAAACTTGAATACTATGACGAGGACGCCCTCGCGCAGATCTGCCGGCGGACGGCCGGCATCTATGGTACCACCATCGACGATCCGGCAGTCGCTGAAATCGCTCGCCGCAGCCGAGGCACGCCACGGATTGTGAACCGTCTCTTCCGCCGCATCCGGGATTTCGCCGATGTTCAAAACGACGGCGTCATCGATCTTGAGATCGCGCGTCACGCGCTAGGCAAGCTGCGTATCGATACCCTCGGCCTCGACCAGAAGGACCACGACTACCTAAGAGGCCTCATCGAAGGCTACGGCGGCGGTCCTGTCGGCGTCGAGAGTCTGGCCTCCTCGATCAGCGAGGAAGTCACGACCATCGAAGACGTCTATGAACCCTATCTGCTGAAACTCGGCTTCATCAAGCGGACCCCTCGCGGACGGGTGGCGACGGAGAAAGCCTACGAGCACCTCGGAGAGCCTCATCAGAAGGGATTGTTCGGATGAGAACGAAGGATTTCTCCTATCATCTACCGAAACACCTCATCGCCCAGCAGCCTAAAGAGCGGCGGACGGATTCACGGTTGCTGGTGATGGACCGTTTCGACGGGCGGACCGTGCACACGCAATTTCGTCAGTTCCATCGATATCTGCGCCCGGGCGATGTGCTGGTGCTCAACGACACCGCCGTCATCCCGGCCAGGCTTCTCGGCGAGAAGGAAGGGACCGGCGCGGTAGTGGAGGTCTTACTGCTGAGGGAGGTGCGCCCGGATGAATGGGAGTGCCTCGTCGGCAACGCCCGCAAGGTCAAGCTCGGGACCCCGCTTGTCTTCGGAGATGGGGCCTTGCGCATGCGCTGCACCCATGTCGGGAAGGAAGGGCTGCGCACATTCTCCCTGCATTATGAGGGCTCGCTTGATGAAATCCTTGAACACCTCGGCGACATGCCCCTGCCGCCTTACATCCATGAGACGCTCGAAGACCCCGAGCGCTATCAGACCGTCTATCGGCGTGAGAAAGGCAGCGCCGCGGCACCGACCGCCGGTCTGCACTTTACGGAGGACTATCTGCGCCAGATAGAGGAGACAGGCGTCGACGCGGTCTTCCTGACATTGCATGTCGGCCTCGGGACATTCCGCCCCGTGAAAGTCGAGCGCGTCGAGGAGCACCACATGCATGAGGAATACTACAGCGTGCCCGAAACGACAGCCGCCCGGATCAACCGTGCCCGCAGGGAAGGTGGACGCGTCGTCGCGGTGGGCACGACGAGCGTGCGGACTCTGGAGACCGTCGCCGATGCAGACGGCTTCATCCGCCCCGGCAGCGGTTCGAGCGACCTGTTCATCTATCCGGGGTATCCGTTCCGGGCGGTCGATGCGATGTTGACGAACTTCCATCTCCCCGAGTCGACACTGCTGATGATGGTCTCTGCCTTCGCCGGCAGGAAGCATGTGCTCTCGGTTTATGAGGAAGCCATTGAAAAAGAGTATCGATTCTATTCCTTCGGGGATGCTATGTTCCTCACCGACAAACTGTGAATAAAGAAAAATCCCGGACAGTTGTGGACTGCGTCCGGGATTCATTCATGAATGCGTCATTCAATAACAATCTCGACAATGTCGCCTTCGCTTGATTCGACATCGACAATCTTGCCGACGGTCCCGGCCTCGATCATGTCAAGAACCATGTCGAGGTCCAGGTCCACATCCATGTTTTCGATCTTGTTGAGCTTGGGAAGGCCTTTTTTGGATTTGAGGGCCACTCGTGCGAACTCGAGAGGAATCTGGATGTTGACCTTGTCTCCGTCGTGGCTGTTCACGCGGATCTTGAACATCCGGAAGGGTTCCTTCTTGGGGGATTTCTGCTTCGGTTCCTCTTCGAGGGACTTGAGAAGCTCCGCGCCTTCCTGCGGAGTGATGGTCTTGTTCTGGACCATGTCGAGAATCTTGAGTTTTTCCTGGCTCATGTTTTCACTCCTTCAACATCTTCAGTGCTTCCTCGCTTGAGATCTCGCCGTTTTGAAGGCGTTCGAGGATCTGTTCGCGGTCCGGGCGGGCGGGCTCTTCCTTCTCGACTTTGTAGCCGAGCGCGCCGATGACTTCATCGAGCATCTTCTTGACGGTGGGGTAGGAGAGGTCGAGTTCCTTTTCGAGCTGCTTGATGCTGCCTTTGTTCTTGATGAACAGTTCGATGAAATACAGGTGTTCCTTCGAGAGATAGTTGAATTTGGAAAGGTGGAACTGACCGCTGATCTCGGTCTGGCAATGCGAACACTCGAGTTTCGTGACGAAGAGGTCATGCCCGCAGATTGGACATTCGCCGATGACTTTCTTGTGCATGTTCTCACTCCTCAAAAGATTCGGATACAGATGGTCGCATCATCGCTTTCGATGTCGACCCTTAGACCCTTTGCGTAGCGGATGAGTCTGCAGATGAGTTTCATGTCGATGTTTTCTTCTGTAAGATGTCGCGAGCGCTTCCCGGCGATGCGCAGGAACAGGTTCACAATCGAGATCGGCAGCGGAAGCGCGAACAGCGTGCGGAAGAAGAGGTTGACCTTCTTCGATTCCTTTGGCAAATCCATCGACAGTTTGATGAAATGCGCGCGTTTCAAGGTGCCTCTTATTGGAAGTTTCGAGGTCTCTTCCGGCTGGTTCAACATCCGGTAGGCGTCTAATGTTTCGAGGTCTGCATCCCTAAGGGATTCCAGCAATTCAAGCCTTTCCATTCCCTCACCTCTCGCTTTGTCTTACGCTTTCTTTCGCCGGCTGGTAATGTTATTATAGTGTATAATCCAGACGACGTCAAGCTAAAAATCAAAAATATGCACACATTTATTAAAAATATTAATTATTATGTTGATTATATTAAATGTCGGGAATCTTTATATAACCATTTCGCCATTCAACTTTGTCTGTTACGCATTCTGGAAAAAAGGTCGCATCATCGTAAAGCGAAGGGATGGAAAAGCCGCTGTGCATCGTTTATAATATCAAGGAGACGTCAAGGTAGGGTGAGGTATTATGGCATATCGTGTAGGTATCGACATCGGAAGTACGACCATCAAGGTCGTCGTTCTCGATGAAGACGACAACATAATATATAGAACCTACGACCGGCATATGAGCAGCATCTCCAAGGCCCTCAAGGACATGTTCGAGGACCTCAAAAGCAATTTCGGGAACCAGGAGATGCAGTTCAATTTCACTGGCAGTGCCGGTCTTTCGCTAGCCAAGAGCATTGATGCGCAGTTCACGCAGGAGGTCATCAGCGCCACGCGGGCGCTGAGGGAATATGCCGGCGGTGTGGATGTGTGCATCGAGCTAGGCGGTGAGGATGCCAAGATCATCTTCTTTGATGGAGCGAATGTCGAACAACGCATGAACGGCACCTGCGCCGGCGGCACCGGCGCCTTCATCGACCAGATGGCGGCGCTGCTCGATACGGATGCGGCCGGCGTGAATGAACTGGCCAAGAATTATGAGAAGCTTCACGACATCGCCTCCCGCTGCGGTGTCTTCGCCAAAAGCGACATCCAGCCGCTGTTGAACCAGGGGGCCCGCAAGGAGGATATCGCGGCCAGCATCTATCAAGCCATCGTCAATCAGACCATCGGCGGACTCTCGCAAGGCAAGAAAATCCAAGGCAGAGTCGCCTTTCTAGGCGGCCCGCTCACTTTCTCCAGCGAACTGCGCCGCCGCTTCATCGAATACCTGAACCTCGAGGACGTGTTCACACCTGAAGACGGCGAAATCTTCGTCGGCATCGGAGCCGCGCTCGAGGCCGCCGATAGCCCCGTCACCATCCAGTCCCTGATCGACCGCATTCAAGCTTACCGCGAGCAGCACAGCGACGACAAGCAGAACCGCCTTGAGCCCCTGTTCCAGACAGAAGAAGAATACGAGGCCTTCAAGGAACGCCACGCCCACGCGACCGTCGAGCGGCTCGACCCGGACGATTACAGCGGCGAGGCCTTTCTCGGCATCGATGCCGGCAGCACGACGACCAAGATGCTGGTCATCAGCGAGGACGACCGCATCCTCTACGAATACTACGCGCATAACCGAGGCAACCCTGTCGATGTCGCCCGAAGAGCCCTCGAGCGGATGTATGAAGAACTCCACCCGGGCATCATCATCAAGAAGGCCTACAGCACCGGATATGGTGAAGAGCTGATCAAGAACGCCTTCAAGCTCGATGGCAGTGAAGTCGAGACGATTTGTCACTACACGGCCGCGAAGCATTTCGACCCCGATGTCAACTTCGTCGTCGACATCGGCGGACAGGATATGAAGTGTTTCCAGGTCGATGACGGACTGATCAGCTCCATCATTCTTAACGAGGCCTGCTCGAGCGGCTGCGGTTCGTTCATCGAGACCTTCAGCGAATCGATGGGATACGATATCGGCGACTTCTCGGAGCTTGCCTTGGAAGCCGGGGAACCCGTCGATCTGGGAAGCCGCTGCACGGTATTCATGAACTCCAGCGTCAAGCAGGCGCAGAGCGAAGCGGCGAATACGGAGGACATCAGCGCCGGGCTCGCGGTCAGCGTCGTCAAGAACGCACTATATAAAGTCATCCGCGCGCACGACGTGACAGAAGAGTATGGCGAGAATATCCTCGTGCAGGGCGGAACCTTCCGCAACGACGCGGTCCTGCGGGCTTTTGAGCGTGAAACCGGCGTCGAGGTCACACGCCCCAACATCGCCGGGCTCATGGGCGCCTTCGGCGCCGCGATGCTCGCGAAGGAGGCGGCGGCGCCGAACAACCATTCCACCCTTCTCGACCACCACGCGCTAAAGACCTTCGAGTACGACACCAAGCGAGCTGTCTGCAGAAAGTGCGAGAACCGCTGCCCGTTGACCGTCAATATCTTCGGCGACGGCTCGAAATACATCAGCGGCAACCGCTGTGAGAAAGGCGGCAACCTGAACGTCAGCTACGAAGAACTGCCGAACCTCTATTTATATAAATATGAGAAGCTCCTTTCCTACCAACCCGATGAAGATAAGGAGTATCGTGCGACGGTCGGGCTCCCGCTCGCTTTGAACATGTACGAGAACATCCCCTTCTGGCAGCCCTTCTTCGACCATCTCGGCGTCAGGGTCGTCTACAGCGAACGTTCGAGCAAGCGCCTGTATGAAAAAGGACAGGACACGGTCCCCTCCGATACGGTCTGCTACCCGGCGAAGCTGGTGCACGGCCATATCGAGTCCCTTTTCGAGAAAGAACCGGATTTCATCTTCTATCCGAACATGCCGTTCAACTTCCGTGAGAAAACGCACGGCGACAATTATTTCAACTGCCCGATCGTGGCCTATTATCCGGAAGTCGTCGACGCCAACATGTCGCATCTCGACATGGAGGCTTTCAACCAGCCCTACCTGAGCCTGAACAACCGCAAGAAGTTCGTCGATGCAATCCACAAGGCGCTCTCGCCACATCTCGATGTCGGCAAGCACGCGCTGCGCAAAGCCTATGATGCCGGCATCGACGCCTACCGCGCCTTCCGCGAGGACATTCAAAAAGAGGGCGAACGCGCCCTTGAATACGCCCGCGAACACGACCTCAACGCCATCGTGCTCGCCGGCCGCCCCTATCATATCGACCCGGAAGTCAACCACGGCATCCCCAAGATGATCCGCAGTTTGAACGTGGTGGTGCTCAGCGAGGATTCCATCTCCCATCTAGCACAGCAGGACCCGGTCGACGTGCTGAACCAATGGACCTACCACACGCGGCTCTACGATGCCGCACGGGCGGTCAGCGCCTACGAGAATGTAAACCTCGTGCAGCTGGTCAGTTTCGGCTGCGGCCTGGACGCCATCACGAGCGATGAAGTGCAGCAGATCCTCGAGCGCAACGGAAAAGTCTACACCCAGGTCAAGATCGATGAGATCTCCAACCTGGGAGCTGTCACGATCCGTCTGCGCAGCCTGCTCTCCACGATGGAAGGGAGGGATTACCGTGGCGACGCTTGAATACGACGAGGACGGTCGCCTGCTCTTCACTGAGGAGATGCGGAGAGAATACACCATCCTTGCGCCCCAGATGGCGCCCTACCATTTCGATTATCTCATCCAGGCCCTCAACAGCGAAGGATATAACGCCGAGCTCTTGAAGAGCGAGGATTACTCCCTCATCCACGAAGGGATGAAATACGTCCACAACGACATGTGCATCCCGGCCATGCTGGTGATCGGCCAGTTCATCGACGCGCTGAAGCGGGGGGACTACGATCCGGACAAGGTCGCGCTCATCCTCGTGCAGACGGGCGGCGGCTGCCGGGCGAGCAATTACATCAAGATTCTCCGCAAGGCGCTTGAAAAGGCCAGGCTTTCACAGGTGCCCGTCATCAGCCTGAACCCTCGAGGCTTCGAGAAGAACCCGGGATTCAAGATCACGCCGCGGCTTCTGCATAAACTGCATGATGCGATGCTCTTCGGCGACACGATGATGAATCTGACGCTGCAGACACGCCCCTACGAGAAGGAAGCCGGCGCGACGAAACGCGCCAAAGAAGAAATCGACGCCCGTCTCGCCGATTATTTCGAACACCGCCGGATATTCACCTGGCGCCGCGCGAAACGGATGGTGCACTTCATCATTGAACGGTTCCGCGCCATCGATACGCACCCGCGGAACAAGCCCAAGGTGGGCATTGTCGGGGAGATCTACGTCAAGTACTCCCCCCTCGGCAACAACTCTCTCGAAGAGACGCTCGAGAAAGAGGGCGTCGAAGTCGTCACTCCGCCGCTTTACGATTTCTTCCTCTACACCTCCACCAACCGCATTATCGACATCTCCCGCTACGGCGGGAGCCGTCTGGAGAAATGGCTCTGGTGGTTCATCATCTGGTATGTCGAGATCCGGCGTGGAAAGATCCGCAAAGCCATGCGTGAAGCCGGTTTCGAGGCGCCCATCCCCTTCAAGCAGCTCAAGAAGCTCGTGGACGGCGTCCTCGACAAAGGGGCTCACGCCGGGGAAGGCTGGCTGCTCACCGCGGAGATGATCGACCTCATCGAGCATGGCGCCCCGAATATCGTCAGCACGCAGCCTTTCGGCTGCCTGCCCAATCACATTGTCGCAAAAGGCATGTTCAAAAAGCTCAAGAGTCTTTATCCCGAAAGCAACGTCGTGGCGATCGACTACGATACCAGCGCCTCGAAGATCAACCAGATCAACCGCATCAACCTGATGGTCTCGAATGCCTTCCGCAATCACGCCCGGGGCGGTGAGCAGACGTGAGTCTGATCTTTGAGAAACTTCAGACCTGTCCCGACACCCGGGCCCGCCTCGGCCGGCTCACGAGTGCAAGAGGTAGTTTCCCCACACCTTTGTTCATGCCGGTCGGCACGCAAGCCACCGTCAAGACACTCGAGCCCGCGGAAGTCGGGGCCGTGAGTGAAGGGATGATCCTCGCCAACACCTATCATCTGTGGTTGCAGCCGGGCGAGGAGATTGTCGCCAAGCACGGCACCCTGCACGATTTCATGAACTGGAACGGCGGTCTGCTCACCGACAGTGGCGGCTATCAAGTGTTCAGCCTCTCGAAGATCCGGGAGATCACCGAAGAGGGCGTGCATTTCCGTCACCATCGCAGCGGCCGTCCGCTTTTCCTCTCGCCCGAAAAAAGCCTCGCCATCCAGAACCGGCTGGGTTCCGACATCGCGATGAGCTTTGATGAATGCCCGCCCTTTGATGCCTCCCGTGCGTACATGGAGGCGTCCGTCGAACGGACGCTTCGCTGGGCGAAGCGCGGCAGGGATGTGCATGCGCGTCAGGACCAGGCGCTTTTCGGCATTGTCCAGGGCGGCCCTCACAAAGACCTCCGCCGTCGGTCGGCAGAGGGTCTTCTGCAGATCGGTTTCGACGGATACGCCGTGGGCGGCCTGTCGGTGGGGGAAAGTGCACAAGAACGAAACGAAGCGCTCAAGTGGACCGAACAGTTCCTGCCTGAAGAGAAGCCGCGCTATCTGATGGGTGTGGGCACGCCCGAGTCTTTGCTTGAAAGCATCGCGCGGGGAATGGATCTCTTCGATTGTGTCCATCCGACCCGCCTGGCCCGCCATGGCGCCGCCTATACAGAACAGGGGCGCCTGAGCGTCAAGGCGGCCGTCCACGCCGATTCAATGGAACCGCTGGATGCGGGCTGCGGCTGCAAAGTCTGCCGCCACTACACCCGCAGTTATCTCAGACATCTGCTCAAGGCCGAGGAATGGCTCGGGAAACGCCTTCTCAGCTACCACAACCTCTATTTCCTCAAGCGCCTCATGGCGCGGGCCCGCGACGCGATCGCTGCGGGGACGTTCGACACATTCAGGACCGAATTTCTCAAACGGTACCGCCAAAAGACGGATGGATAATGCGGCCGGTGGTTTCAATATCGTCCCATGTGCGTTATAATGGCTTTGAAGACTGACCTGGAGGTTATACTATGTTCGAGCAGAACGAGCATTTCACACAGAAGCCCTCGATAAAAGTCATCGGCATCGGTGGCGGCGGCGGCAACGCCGTCAACCGCATGATCGAAAACGAAGTGAAGGGCGTGGAATTCGTCGGCATCAACACCGACGCCCAGGTCCTGAGACTTTCGAAGGCGGATATCCGCCTGCAGATAGGCAAGACGCTCACCCGTGGCCTCGGCGCCGGCGCCGATCCGGAAATCGGACGCCGGGCGGCGCTTGAGAGTGAAGATGAGCTTCGTGAAATGCTGAACGAGACGGACATGGTCTTTCTCACCGCCGGCATGGGCGGCGGTACCGGCACCGGCGCCGCGCCCGTGATCGCCAACATCGCCCGTGAGTGCGGCTGTCTGACAATCGGCATCGTCACGAAGCCGTTCAAGTTCGAAGGACGCCGCCGGGTCGCCACCGCTCTCGAAGGCCTCGACGCTCTCAAACCGTACGTCGATACGTTGATTGTCGTCCCCAACGACCGCCTGCTTTACGTCGTCGACCGCGACACGAGCATGCTCGAAGCGTTCCGCGAGGCGGACAACGTTCTCCGGCAGGGTGTGCAGGGCATCGCGGAGATCATCACCGTCCCGGGTCTTATCAATGTCGACTTCGCCGATGTCAAGACCGTCATGCGCGACAAGGGTACGGCGCTGATGGGCATCGGCATCGCCAGCGGCGAGGAACGCGCGACGGATGCGGCGAAGAAGGCCATTCACTCCCCCTTGCTCGATGCCAACATCGACGGCGCGACGGACGCCATCGTGAACGTCACAAGCGGCACCGACATCTCGCTTTGGGAGGTCACCGAAGCCATCGAGGCGATCCAGGACGCCAGCTCCACCGAAATCAACATCATTCATGGCGCCACGATTAATGAAGATCTCGAAGAAGAAGTCATCGTCACTGTCATCGCCACCGGGTTCGACGAAAGCAAGACCATCGAGCTCGAGGAACTCGGCACGAGCGAATACGTTGAAAGCGAATACGCACCCCGCCGGGACGAGAATACCGCGAAGCAGCCGGCCGCGGCCGATAAGAAAAAGAAGAAGAAGAAAAAAGGCAAGGACAAGGACGAGCCGGAAGATTCCGACGCGAAGGAAGCGGAAGGCGAAAAGAAGCAGGAGAACATCCCCTCGTGGCTCAAGAACCGCTTCAAGTGAAACGTCTCCCCGACTACGACCTGCTCAGCCGCCTGAGGCGTAAACATCCGGACGTGGAGCTTGTCCTCGCAAGCAAGTACCTAGCCGCCGAAGATTTTCAGGTTTTTCTCGATGCGGGTGTTTGCAATTTCGGTGAAAGCCGTGCTGAAGCCCTGGAGGCTAAACGGAGCAGGGTCCCGGAAGGCGTGCGCTGGCATTACCTCGGTCCCCTGCAGACGAAAAAGGTCAAAAAAATCGCCGCCGACCTCGATTGTCTGCACAGTCTGGATCGGTTGAAACTCGCACGTGAGCTGGACCGCCGCCGGGATGAGCCCCTACCGTGCTACGTCCAGGTCAACATCTCCGGAGAACCCCAGAAGCACGGCGTCGAGATAGAGCGCACCCATACGCTTCTCAAGGCGCTGCGTCCGTTTCGCAACATCCACGTCGTCGGCTTGATGGGGATGGCCTCGCAGACCGACGACACCACGAGGATCCAGGAACAATTCGCCACCCTCAGACGCCTGCGCGACGAGGCGAGGCGCGAGAATCCTGAGGTTGAAGGACTTTCGATGGGCATGAGCGAGGATTATGAAACAGCGCTCGAGGAAGGGGCGACCATCCTTCGGCTCGGCCGCATCCTGATCCGGGAGGGCGACCATGAGTAAGAAGAAAAAGGATAAGCAGAACGCATACGAACGGACGGAGTTCATCAAGATCGATGACGACACCGACGTCTTCGAGCTGGCGGACAAGCTCATGTACCGCCGGCCGTTGATCTTGAACTTCGAGGATTTCGACCTCGTCGAGAGCAACCGCTACATCCTGTTTTTAAGCGGCGTCATCTATGCGCTCGATGGGGACGTCGAGGCCATCCGGGAACGCATCTTCGCCTTTGCGACGAAGCGCGATCTCAAGGACAAGAGCCTCCGCAAGTTTATCAACAAATACAAGGAGTAATCCCATGGTCTTTTTTTTGGAACTGCTCGCGATTGCACTGCAAGTGTATTTCTATCTGATGATCGCCTATGTGCTGCTCAGCTGGGTGCCTTCCATCCGCGAAACGAAAATCTATTACTATCTGCACGTCATCACGAACCCCTACATGCGCATTTTCCGCGGCGTGCTGGTCTTCGGCAGCTTCGACTTCACGCCGATTGTCGGCTTTATCATCTACGCCGTCGGGCTGTCGGCCTTCCAGCAGTTCGTCGCATCGCTGGGTTGAAGGGTTGCATTCCTCGCCCGGTGTGTATATAATGTATGTAACGTCAGCGAAGCGGACGGACCTCGGGAAGTTGCCGTTAACAGAGACCAAGTGGCGCTGGGAACTTGGAACGGGCCCTCGGGGGCATCACCGCGGAGACGGACGGTCGAAGAGGCCGTCCCGCACCCTGCGTTATCGGGAACAAGGCGCTAGTGGCAGCTAGAACGAAGGTGGTACCGCGGACTCACGTCCGTCCTTCGACTAGGTGCTTTTTTTATTATTCTGAGAACCCGTCCCACGGGTCCATCCAAGGAGCGTGTGAACATGAAAGACTACAAATCCACCCTGCACATGCCGAAGACCGACTTCCCCATGCGGGGGCGTCTTGGCAAGAACGAACCGAAGCGCCAGGCGTTCTGGGAGGAAGAAGACATCTACCGTAGACGCCTCGAGAAGAACCGCGACAACCCGCCTTTCGTTCTTCCCGACGGCCCGCCCTATGCCAACGGCGACATCCACATCGGCCATGCATTGAACAAGATCCTCAAGGATATGATCGTCCGCGACAAGAGCATGCGCGGCTTCCACACCCGCTTCGTGCCGGGGTGGGACACGCACGGCCTGCCCATCGAGACGGCCCTGACGAGGGATGAAGGCGTCGACCGCAAGACGCTCAGCATCCCCGAGTTCCGGCGGCGCTGCGCGGATTTCGCCCGCACCCAGATCGACAACCAGCGCCGGCAGTTCAAGCGGCTCGGCATCCTCGGCGAATGGGAGGAGCCCTATGTGACGATGGACCGCGGCTTTGAAGCGAGCCAGCTCGAGACCTTCGCCGACATGGTCGAGCAGGGCCTCATCTACAAGGGTCTCAAACCGGTCTTCTGGTCGCCTTCAAGCGAGACGGCTCTCGCCGAAGCCGAGATCGAGTATGCCGAGAAGACCTCGCCCTCGATCTATTTCACGTTCGAGGCCGTCGAGACCGGTTCCTTCGATGAGCAGTTCAAGTTCCTCGTGTGGACGACCACGCCCTGGACGATTCCGGCCAATCTGGCGCTCGCCGTCAGCGAGGAGATCGACTACGTCTTCGTCCGCGCCGGCGAGGAGATCTACGTCCTCGCCGAGGCGCTGCTTTCCGACCTCAAGGAACGCCTCGGCCTGGAGTCCGTCGAGGTTCTGCGCCACGTCAAGGGCGAAGCGCTGCTCGGGCTGACCTACCGTCACCCGCTCTACGACCGGGAGAGTCCCGTCGTCCGCGGTCATCACGTGACCATCGAAAGCGGAACCGGCCTCGTGCACATCGCCCCGGGCCACGGCGAGGACGATTTTCTCATCGGCCGGAATGAAGGGCTCGAGACGTTCTGCCCCGTGGATGAGCGTGGACGGATGACCGCAGAGAGCGGCGCTTATGAAGGGCTCTTCGTCGAGGACTGCTCCGAAAGGGTCGTCGAGGATCTCAAGGCGCAGGGCAGCCTGCTCAAGCTTGAGCGGATGACCCACAGCTATCCGCATGACTGGCGCACGAAGCAGCCCGTCATCTTCCGCGCCACCGACCAGTGGTTCGCCTCCGTCGAGACCCTCAAGGACCAGCTCGTCGAAGCCGTCAACGGGGTCGAGTGGCTGCCCGCGTGGGGCCGTGTACGCATGGAGAACATGATCAAGGACCGCACCTCGTGGTGCATCAGCCGCCAGCGTGCGTGGGGGGTCCCCATTCCGGTCTTCTACCGCGAAGACGATGAGCCCATCCTTGATGCCGATGTCATCCGGCATGTGGCCTCCATCTTCCGCTCGCACGGATCGAACGCCTGGTATGAACTCGACGCCGAGGCGCTGCTTCCCGAAGGCTATAAGACCCCGGGCGAGGACATCCGCAAGGAGACGGACACCATGGATGTCTGGTTCGACTCCGGCACAGTGCACCGCGGCGGCCAGACCGACCGCGGCATGGACTTTCCCGCGGACCTCTACCTCGAAGGCTCGGATCAGTACCGGGGCTGGTTCAACAGCTCCCTGACGACCGCCGTCGCCTCGCGGGGCGAAGCGCCCTACCGGACGGTCCTCACCCACGGGTTCGTCCTCGACGGCGAGGGCCGCAAGATGAGCAAATCACTCGGCAACGTCGTCGACCCCATTGAAGAGATGGAGCAAAAAGGCGCCGACATCCTCCGGCTGTGGGTCGCGAACGTGGAATATACCGGCGATGTGCGCATCAGCGAGAAGATGATGCGCCAGATCGCCGAATCCTACCGCAAGATCCGCAACACCCTCCGTTTCATGCTCGGGGTGCTGGCGGATTTCGACCCGGCGCGCGACGCCGTGCAGGAAGAAGCCCTCGGCGAGGTCGAGCGGTATATGCTGCTGAAGCTCGACCGCCTCGTGAACCAGGCGAACGGCGCCTACGTCCGTTATGCGTTCGACGACGTCATGCGGCATTACAATCGTTTCGTCGTGCGCGATCTGAGCGCCTTCTATCTTGATGTCATCAAGGACACCGTCTACATCGAGACCGCCGACGACCCCGCCCGCCGGGGAGTGCAGACCGTTGTCCACCGGATTCTGCTCACGATGCTCAAGCAGCTCACGCCCATCCTCCCGCACACCATGGAGGAGGCCTATCAGTATCTGCCGGGCGCGGAAGAGACAAGCGTCTACCTCGAGGACATGCCCGAGCCCCAGAGTGAGAAGGATCCGGCCCTCTTTGAGAAATACGAGGCGTTCATGACCCTCCGCGAGGATGTGCTCAAGGCGCTCGAGGAAGCCCGCAACGAGAAAACGATCGGCAAAAGCCTCGAAGCGAAGCTGACGCTGCATCCGAAGGATGGCGCCACGCGCAAGCTCCTCTCGTCGATCGAGAATCTTGAGAAACTCTTCATCGTCAGTCGCGTCGAGTTCGCAGAGGATCAGGGGCGTTTCGACGGAGAACGGCTTTCGATCGATGTCGAAGCGGCCGAGGGCGAACGCTGCGCGCGCTGCTGGCAGGTCGATGAGCTCGTGGAAGGCAAGGATGTCTGCGAACGTTGTGATGATGTCCTTTCCCGGATGGGGCTAGATTGATTTTTGCCCGCCGATGGAGTAGAATGGTGTCGGCATGAAAAGACGACGTGTGTTCGAACCGTTCGCTGTGAAGGCGGCTCTTTATCTTCTGGGGTTTCTGATCACCGGCGCGGGCGTGGTGATGCTTCTGCGCACGCAGCACGCCGGCCCCTGGGACGCCGTCTCCTATAACCTGCACCGTTTCGTGAGGAGCTTTTTCTGGGCAGGCTACACAGTCGGCATGGGCAGTTTCACCATCAACGGACTGATCATGTTGATGGTCGTCCTGGCACGGAAGAAATGGCGGTTTTTGTTCATGGTCGTGCCGATTGGCGGCATCTCGCTCTCGATTGACTTGTGGAATGTTATCATTCCTTTAGCGCGCCTTCAGGAACTGGGGATCATGGGGACTTCGCTGCTTTACGTCGCGGGGACCTTCGTACTGACGCTCGGGCTCGCGACGATCGTGGTGAGCGGGTATCCGGCCATGGTCTTCGAGGAGATGATGCTCCTGCTCATGGATGTGTTCAAGATCCATAGCGTGTTCGCTGTGCGTCTGGGTATGGAGCTGTTCGCCATCCTGCTGGCGATCTTGCTGGGCACCCTCGCCGGTGTCGGTTTTGGCGCGGTCGGCCTGGGAAGCCTGCTGCTCGCCTTGCTGATCGCCCCGATACTGGATTTGCAGCTTCGCTGGATGAAAGGGGTCATCTATGAAACCAACAACGAAAAGACTGCTTGATGCATCCTTATATGTACTCGGCTCGCTGATCATCGCCCTCGGGGTCGTCATTCTGATGAAGACCGGGCTCGGGATGAGCACGTGGGATACCCTGCACTACGCCGTGCGGGCCACGACGCCGCTGTCCTTCGGCATGGCGATCGTCGCGGTGACCTTGCTGCTGCTGCTGTTTATCATCGCCGTGCGCAAGGATCCGAAATATCTCTTCATGATTATCCCCTTTGTTCTTGTCGGGCTCTTCGTGGAATTTTTCGAGCGGATCGTCTTCTCCGGCTTCGACCCCGAAGGCATGACTGGGTTCTGGCTGTTCATCTACGGACTGCTGAGCATCCCCCTGGGCGCGTCTTTCCATGTGGTCAGCCGCTTCCCGGCCGGTGTATATGACGAGTTGATGCTGGTCCTGATGAAATTGTTCAAGACCCGGCGACTGGCCCTGGTTAGAATCCTCATGGAGGCGGCGTTCGTCCTCTTCGCCGTACTGCTCACTGGATTCTTCGAGGGGACGATCGGCGCGCTGAATTTCGGCACACCCCTCTTTGTCGTGCTTGCCGGGCCGTTATTGCGAATCTATATAAACCTGATCGGGAGGATACCAATATGGAAACCAACAAACTGATCGACCACACGTATCTGAAGCCTTTCGGAACCAAAGCGGAGATCGATCGCATCCTCGAAGAGGCGATCACGCACGAGTTCAAAAGCGTCTGCATCAACCCCACCTGGGTCAGCTATGCGGCCGAGAGCCTCAAGAAATCCTCTGTGCTTGTCTGTACGGTCATCGGCTTCCCCCTCGGGGCGAACACCACCGAGACCAAGGTCTACGAGACCCGGGACGCTTTGAAAAAAGGCGCGGAGGAGATCGACATGGTCCTCAACATCGGCTGGGTCAAGGAAGGACGCTATCAGGCCGTCGCCAAGGAAGTGGAGGCCGTCAAGGACGTCTGCGGGCGCCACACCTTGAAAGTCATCCTCGAGACCTGTTACCTTGAAGATGAGGAGATTGAACGAGCCACCAAGGCCGCCATCAACGGTGGAGCGGACTTTGTGAAGACCAGCACCGGCTTCGGCACCGGCGGTGCCACCGTCGAGGATGTCCGGACCATGAAACGTGCCGCCGGCAACAAATCCGTGAAGGCCAGCGGCGGCATCAAGACCAAAAGCGACCTTGAACAGATGGTCGAGGCCGGCGCGAGTCGAATCGGCGCCAGCAGCGGCGTCAAGATTCTCAAAGGCGAACAAGGCACCGAGTCATACTAACCCCCCAATCCAAGGAGGCGATTCCATGAGCACCCCGCACATCAAGGCAGAAAAGGGCGATATCGCCAGAACGGTCCTGATGCCCGGCGATCCCCTGCGCGCGAAATACGTCGCAGAAAACTACCTCGAGAACGCCAAGCTTTTCAATACCGTCCGAAACATGTTCGGCTACACCGGCACCTACCAGGGCAAGCGCATCAGTGTCATGGGCAGCGGCATGGGAATGCCGAGCATCGGCATCTATTCCTACGAGCTGTTCAAGTTCTTCGATGTCGAGAACATCATCCGCATCGGCTCCTGCGGCGCCTATACCGACCAGATCGGTCTGTATGACGTGCTGCTCGCCGATTGCGCCTACAGCGAATCGACCTACGCCGCCGTCCAGTCAGGAGAAGACAAGGGCCCCTACACGTATCCCTCGAAATCGCTGAATGAGCGCATCGAGGCCATCGCTGAAGACCTCGGGACCCCGATCACCAAGGGCACCATCCACTCCAGCGACGTGTTCTATCGAGAGAACTTCGAGGAGTTCAAACGCATCCGTGATGAACACTGGGCCATCGCGGTCGAGATGGAGGCTTTCGCGCTGTTCCACAACGCGCAAGTCACCGGCAAGAACGCCGCGACAATCCTCACGGTCTCCGATTCGCTCGTCACACAGGAGGAGACCTCGCCCGAGGAGCGTCAGAACGCCTTCACCAACATGATGGAAATTGCGCTCCGACTAGCTTGACATGCAAAAAAAGTGCTTCGGCACTTTTTTTCTGGAGGCAGACAATGGAACTCAAGATCAGGCAAGAACCCCACGCGACCTATCACTACCTCGAAACAAGGCAGTTCAAGACCGTCGAGATCACCTTGCGCTTTTTCGACACCCTCGAGCCCAAGCGCACGACAACCCGGCATCTGATGCTGATGATGCTGCGGGCCAAGAACCGCTTCGCACCCTCCCGCAAAAGTCTGAACCGCCTGCTCGAGCATCTCTACGACACCCGCCTCGCCGCGCAGTCCGCGAAGCTCGGCACCGCGCACGTCAATCAGCTCACCTTGTCGTTCGTCAACCCTTCGATCGTGGGTGGTGCGGATTTCTTCTATCGGGTGCTGCAGCTTTTGAAGGAGACGCTCTTCCACCCGGTCTTCGATGAGAAGACGCTCGAGGAGGAGAAGCAGTTTCTGAAGGATTACTTCAAGGCTGAATACGCCGAGAAGACACGCTATGCACAGAAGCGCTTCTTCGAACACCTTTTTGAAGGGCACCCTTACCGGCTCAGTCCGTTCGGCGAACCCGGATGGATCGATGCGGTGACGCTGACCGACATCAAGGAGGCCCATGCGCGCATGATCGAGGAGAATCCCGTGCTGATCACATCCGTTGGCGATCTGGAGGCGGAACGTACGCACACGATGGTCAAGTACGATCTGGCCTTCGCCGGGAATGCGGAGCTCCCGGATTCGTTCACGATCCGGACGCCTTTTGAACCCAGAGGACCCCGGCGTGAAAGCCTGAAACTCGAGCAGGACCGGTTGTTCATGGCCTTCGATTCCGATGTCTATCACGACGATCCGGACTACTTTTCCATGGTGGTCCTCAGTGAACTTTTCGGCGGCGGCAGCGAGTCGCTGCTATTCCGCAGGGTGCGCGAGGAGGCCTCGCTTTGCTATCACATCGGCGCAAGCTTCCTGCCGTTTTCGGGGCTCCTCACGGTCCACTCGGCGATGAAGGCGCAAAACGTGGACCTTGCAAGAGAGACCGTACTTCAAACGTTTCACTCCCTTCAACAAGGCGATTTTACGGACCGCGACCTGACACTCGCCAAGAATAGCCTCATCACGACCATCAAGCAAAGCTACGACCATCCCCGTGGCCTTGCGGCTCTTGCGGCGCGCAGCCAGCTGTTCGATGCGCCTTTCAAAGAGGAAGAGCGCCTGCAGAGGATCCACAAGGTCGAACGGGAAGATATCCAGCGCGCGGCCACACGTCTCTCGTTCATCTTCACCTATGTGCTCGGGAGTGAGGATGCATGAAAAAGACCACCTACAAAGCCTATGACGAGATTGTCTACAAATTCACCCTCAGGCAACGGCTGGATATCTACGTCCTCCGCAAGCGTCGTTTCGCAAAGACGTACGTCACGCTTTCGGCGCCGCTCGGCAGCGTCCACCGTCGATACAAGGACGAATCCGGAGCCGTGCGGACCGTCCCTCCCGGGGTGGCGCACTTCCTCGAACACAAGATTTTCGAGCGCGCCGGTCGTGACATCTCTGCCGACTTCTCGATGGACGAAGCGCAGATCAACGCCTTCACGGACCATCACCGCACCACGTATCTTTTTCATGCGACCGACAAGGTCTTCGCCAACATCGAACGACTGCTTGAGATGTGCTTTTACCCCGACTTCTCCCAGGACGGTGTCGAAAAGGAACGCAACATCATATCCGAGGAGCTCAACATGCACCTTGACGATCCCCACTATCGGCAGTTCCACGGCCTGCTCAACAATCTCTACTGCGAACATCCTCTTCGCGAGGACATTCTCGGAACCAAGGAGAGCATCGACAAGGTCAGCGTCGAAGATTTGCGAAGCATGCACGAAGCATTCTATCAGCCCGAACACGCGGTCGTGGTCGTCGTCGGGGATGTCGACCCTTATGTCCTCGAGGACTATCTCGACAAGCGCGTCACACTTCCGGGACGAACCTTCAAGGAACCGCTGCCGCCAACGCTTCAGGAGCCTGCCGGCGTCGAACGTGAACATCAGGAAGAACGCCTCGACGTGCTCACACCGAGCCTTCTGCTCGGCGTGAAGCTCTCGCCGCGGCTGCACGGCGACAAAAAAGCCCGCATCCGCGAAAAGATAATCCTCTCCATCCTGCTCGACCTTCAGTTCGGACGCAGCAGCGAGACCTACGAATCGATGCTCGAATCCGGACTCATCAACGACACGTTCGGTCTTGACATCGTCTATGAGGACACATACGCCCACATCCTCGCCGGCTCGGAGACCAACGAACCGGAAGCGCTCAAGCAGAAGCTCCATGATTTGCTTGAGCAGCTCCCCGGGAAAGATGCCGCTTTCAACAAGGACGATTTCGAACGGGTGAAGCGTCGCATGGTCGGCAGCTTCCTCATGGGTCTTGACAACCTCGAAGCGCTTTCACAGCAATTCACGTCCCATCTTTCACACGGTGTCTATTTCCATGACGTCCTCGATCTCGCTCAATCCATCTCCTACGAGGAAGTCGAAGCGCAGCGTCGACGGCTCGACCTCTCCGCACGGAGCACCTACATCGTTCATCCCGATAAGTGACAGCTTAAGAATCTGAAAAATAGAATTTTGCGTTACCGTCCTCAAAAGCCCTCCTATCGAAGAAATTGCCGAAAACCCGTCCGGCCCTTGCGCTTTTCAAGCTGAACCCGACGGGTTTTTTTACTATTTTCGAAACCCCTCCTGTCTACGACATTTCGGTATCCGCTTGGGACGTGATAGAGTGAAAAGCCGAAAGGAGGGACCGCCGTGGTAAACCAAGTCGTTCTTGTCGGCAGGCTGGTCTACGACCCTGAACTCCGGAAGCTCGAAAGCGGCCGGAAAGTGACCACCATCACCCTTGCGCTGCAAAGAAGCTTCAAAAGCGCCGAAAGTGGCACTTACGAGACGGATTTCATCCGGTGCACGCTGTGGAGCGGCATTGCGGAGAACACGGTCGCGCACTGCCGAAAGGGTTCGACCGTCGGGGTGAAGGCACGTCTTGCACAGCGTTTCTACAAGCTCGAGGAGGATCGTACGTTCACCTACCCGGAAGTCGTCGCCGAAAAGATCAGTTTTATCAGTCCGAAGCATCGGGAGGACACTTCCTCCGATGCCTGAAGGCCCCGCGGGGCCTTTTTTTCTTGAATCGCGAATAATCCGGTGATTGAGCTTGACCTCACGCAACGGCGGCGGGTATGCTATAATGAAAGGACAAGAAGAGGTGGTGGCCATGGAACAGTACTTGAATCTCCTGCACCGCATCCTGAACGAAGGCATTGACAAGGATGACCGGACCGGGACCGGCACAAGATCGGTCTTCGGACATCAGATGCGTTTCAACCTGGCAGATGGATTCCCCGTGGTGACGACGAAACGCATCCATTTTAAAAGCGTCGTGCACGAACTGCTTTGGTTCCTCTCAGGGGACACCAATATCCGCTATCTTGTGCGCAATGGTGTGCGAATCTGGAACGAGTGGCCCTACCGTAGGTTCCAGCAGTCTTCCGAATATCAGGGCGAATCATTGAAGACCTTCGTAGAAAAAATCAAGACGGACAAGGTTTTCGCCGAGCGTCATGGTGATCTGGGGCCCGTCTATGGGAAACAGTGGCGGGACTTCGAGGGTAGACACGAGAACGTCGATCAGCTGCAAACGATTATCCGGCAGATTCAAGAGAATCCGCACTCCCGGCGGCATGTCATCAGCAGCTGGAATCCGCCGCAGATTCCCCACATGGAAATCCCTCCCTGCCATGTCCTCTTTCAGTTCTATGTCCACGAGGGACGCCTCTCGCTGCAGCTTTATCAGCGCAGCGCGGACGTCTTCCTCGGCGTCCCCTTCAACATCGCCAGCTATTCGCTGTTGTTGATGATGGTCGCCCGGGAGACCGGTTATTCGCCAGGCACTTTCGTACATTCCATCGGGGACGCCCACATCTATCAGAACCATCTCGAACAGGCAAGAATACAGCTTGGACGTGAACCCCGGAAGCTTCCCCGGGTGTATCTCAGGGAACGTTGCGAAAGGGTGCTTGATTTCACTCCCGAGGATATTGTCCTTGAAGGCTACGACCCGCATCCACACATCAAGGCGGAGGTGAGCGTATGATCTCGTTGATTGCGGCGATGGACCGCAACGGCCTCATCGGCAAGGGCGACGACCTGCCCTGGCACCACAGCGAGGACTTGCGATATTTCAAACGCACGACGAAAGGAAAGAAAGTGCTCATGGGGCGCAAGACCTACGAATCCATCGCCGCCAAGCTCGGCGGACCGCTGCCGGGGCGTGAGAACTATGTGTTGAGCCGTTCTGCGGAAGGGTTTGCAGGGGTGCGGATGGTCCGTGACCTCAATGCGTTCCTTACAGAGTTCAAGGAGAAAGAAGAAGAGCTGTTCGTCATCGGCGGACGCAGCGTCTACGAGGCCGCCCTGCCTTATGCGGACTATCTCTATCTGACCCGCATCGATGAATCGCACACGGGCGATACGTATTTCCCCGAGGTTGACTTCGAGGCGTTCGAGATGATCAGCCAGACAAATAAACCGCCCTTGACGTTCAAGGTCTACCGGCGCAAGGAAGGTGGTTTGTGATGGCGACGCTTCTTTATCTTATCGCCTGGGCCGCTTTCTTCGTGCTTTATGGCTGGCTGCTTGATGCCTTTGTCCTGGGCTGGCGGGCAGGGTTGTTGGTGCTGGCCCTGGTCGGTTCGTTCGCGACGGCGTTCGCGGGGTTGCTTTTGTTCCTGTGGGTCTATGCCCTCATCCGCCGCAACAAAGACCCCTTCAACCCCACCGACCACCGTGTCGTCGTGAGCGTCATGAGGCTTTTGATTCGCCTGCTGCGGCTGCGAGTCGACGTCAGCGGTCTTGAGAAGACCCCGGAGGGTCCCTTCGTGCTTGTCAGCAACCATCAGACGCTTTATGACATCCTGGTTCTCAAGGCCCAGTTCAAAAACCGCCGGGTGGTCTTCATCGCCAAGGAGGAAATCTTCTCCTGGCCGGTCATCGGCAGATGGACGCGCCTGCTCGGCAACATCCCCATCACCCGTATGGCGGACCGAAGCGCCGCCAAGGCGATATTGGAGGGCATCAAGGCTTATGAGCAAGGGGTCCCCGTCATCATCTTCCCCGAAGGCGAGCGCAGCCACTCTCCCAAGATGCGTCCGTTCCGCTCCGGCGCCTTCAAGCTGGCGATGAGACCGAAGGCAGACATCCTCGTCGCCTCCCTCAGAGGCGTGCACCGGACCTGGCGGGGCTGGCCCTTCGTCTCGCAGAATGTGCAGATCCGTTTCGGCCCGCTTTTGAAACCGGCGGATTATCAAGGCATGAACTCGGCCGAACTCAGCGAGCAGGTCCGTGAAATCATCCGCCCCCATGCGGAGGAACATTCAGAGGGGTGAAGGCCCGTTCAATCTATGATAGAATGAATGTGCCTGCTCAAGAAGCAGATAGGCAAGACAGATGACAGTACAGAATAGGAGTGGTTTTCCATGCGCATGGTCGACATCATTGAAAAGAAACGCGACAATCATGCCCTGAGCAAGGAAGAAATCGAATTCTTCGTCGAGGGCTACGTCAAAGGGGAGATTCCCGACTATCAAGCCAGCAGCCTGATGATGGCCGTCTATTTCAACTCCATGGACGATGATGAAGCAACGCATCTGACCGAAGCCGTCCTCAACAGCGGCGACATCATCGACCTTTCCGCCATCCAGGGCATCAAGGTCGACAAACATTCAACCGGCGGCGTGGGCGATAAGACCACGCTCGTCCTCGGTCCGCTCGTCGCCGCCGCGGGAGCGAAGGTGGCCAAGCTTTCGGGCCGCGGCCTCGGCCACACCGGCGGGACCCTCGACAAGCTTGAATCCATCCCGGGTCTTTCCGTCTCGCTCTCGAATGAGCAGTTCATCGAGCAGGTCAACGACATCAATATCTCGATCGCCGGCCAGACGGCCTCGCTTGCGCCGGCCGACAAGAAGCTCTACGCCCTTCGCGACGTCACGGGCACGGTCCCGAGCATCCCCCTCATCGCCGCCTCGATCATGAGCAAGAAGCTTGCGAGCGGCTCCGATGCCATCGTGCTCGATGTCAAGATCGGCGAGGGCGCCTTCATGAAGACCCTCGACGATGCGCGGGAGCTGAGCCGGATCATGGTCAAGATCGGCCGCAACTTCGGCAAGCGCGTCACGGCTTTCATCACCGACATGTCCCAGCCCCTCGGCTACGCCGTGGGGAACCGCCTCGAGGTGATCGAAGCCGTCCAGACCCTGCAGGGTAACGGTCCGGCCGACCTCGAACGCCTCTGCACGGAGATCGGCAGTTATCTTGTACGGGACGCGGAGCTTGCAGACAGTTCGGACGCGGCGCGCGAGCTCCTCAAGGAGAAAGTCTCCAACCTGGAAGCGAGCGATCGCTTCAAGCAGCTGATCAAGGCGCAGGGCGGCGAGCTTCCCGATCTGAACGACTTCGTCGACGTCAAGGGCATCGTCTCTGTCAAGAGTGAATCCGAGGGCTACGTCAAACGGCTTGATGCGCTTTCGATCGGCCTCTCCGCGATGCGGCTGGGTGCCGGGCGCTCGACGAAGGACGACGACATCGACCCCAACGTCGGCATCGTGCTGAACAAGAAAGTCGGCGATAAAGTCGCAAAAGGCGAGGAACTCGCCTACGTCTACACCAACAAGGAAGGCATCGACGACGAACTCAAGACTATCCTCGACGCTTTCGAGATCACGGGCGAGCATGTCGAGAAACCGCCTCTCATTCTCGAAATCGTCGAATGAAAGCGAGGCGTTCACGATGAAAGACGTGATCCATTTCTACAAGACCTACGACCTCACCGCCGTCCGTCGCTTCTATGGGGACGTACTGGGCCTCACTCTCTACAAGGACCAGGGAAAGTGCCTCATCTACGACTTGGACGGGCACGGCAAGATCGGTTTCTGCACGCACCACCCGGCGCATCATGCGAACTCGACCTGCATCGCCTTTGTCTATGAACGCAAGATTGAAGTCGAACGGATGTATGAGCGGCTGAAGACCGAGGTCTCCTCGATCACCCAGCCCAAGCTCAACGATGAATTCAAGCTCTACCATTTCTTCGCCGAAGACCCCGATGGTCATACGCTTGAGTTCCAGGTGTTCCTGAATTAGGGATGTATGACGGTTGTCAGCAGCACGAGGCATGTTATAATGAGGTTGTCGTTTAAACACGGGGAGCTTAGAGTACTAGGCTGAGACGTCCTTGGAACTAGGACGGACCCTACCTGATCTGGGTAATGCCAGCGTAGGAAGAAATCTTTGCACACACGAGGGTTTTGTTCCTAGGCGGAACAGAACCCTTTTTCTATCCTGAAGGGAGTGATTACATGAACCCCACCAGCAGACAGTTGACCGAGACGGCTCTGCTTATCGCCGTGGCCGTCGTCATCGAATTCGCCTTCCGCATCCTGCCGAGGCAGCCGCAGGGCGGCAGCATCGACATCACGATGCTGCCGTTGATCATCCTCGCCTATCGACAGGGCTTCCTCCGTGGATTGCTCGGGGGCATGATCTTCGGTGTCCTGAACTTCCTGCTTTCCGGACTCGCCCTGCACTGGGGGTCGTTCTTTCTGGACTACCTCCTCGCCTTCGGCGCTCTTGCCTCCGCGGCGTGGTTCTTCCGCATGGGCCGAGAGAGCGCCGTCTATTTCGGTCTCGGAATCCTTGCGGCCGGCATCCTGCGTTTCGCCCTCCACGTCGTGAGCGGCGTGGTGTTCTTCGGCGAGTACGCACCGGAAGGCACCCCCGTCCTCGAGTATTCCCTTACTTACAATTTCACCTACATGGGCCCCTCGATCGCGCTGACGCTCGTCATCGGCTTGTTGATCTTCGACCGGCTCAAGCCGCTGCTCGACCGATGAGACGCACTCCCCGTTTATACGACAACCCCGGCTTTCGGCCGGGGTTTTTCCATGAACGCATTATCAGCAGGCCCGGTTTCGTGTATAATGGAAATATAACGTAAGGAGGGATTCGTACATGAAAATCGTGTTCGTGGCGAGCGAGGCTGTTCCGTTCGCCAAGTCCGGCGGGCTGGCGGATGTTGTCGGCAGCCTGCCGAGGACGCTGTTCGGAATAGGCCATGACGTCAGCCTCATCCTGCCCATGCACAAAGTCATCAAGGAAGCCCATCCGGCGCTCGATACGATCAAGGCCGTGCGCATTCCGGTCCATGAGCGTCAGGAATACGCCGGTTTCCAGCATCTGGTCCACGAGGGCATGAATGTCTTCTTGATCGACAACGATTATTATTTCGGGTACCGCGAGCACCTCTACGGCGACTTCGACGACGGCGAACGCTATGGATTCTTCGCCCGCGCCGCCCTGAAACTCATAGACGAGCTCGACATCGGCGTCGATGTGCTGCACCTGCACGATTGGCCCACCGGACTCATCCCCTACATCCTCAACCACACCGACGATTACCGTCACATCGCATCAAGGGCACGGACCTTGTTCACCATCCACAACATCGCCTATCAGGGACATTTCGACAAGGGTCTGATGAGCCATTTGAACATCCCCTACGACGATGCGCTGGATTTTGACGGTCACATCAATTTTCTCAAGACCGCCCTTGTCAGCGCCGATCTATTGAGCACGGTCAGCGAGACCCATGCCGAAGAGCTCCGCTACGCCTACTTCGCCCATGGTCTCGAAGCCATCATCGACAGCCGCAAGGATGACCTTTTCGGTATTCTCAACGGCCTCGACACCGATGCGTTCGACCCGCGCCACGATTCGCACATCGCCAAACCCTTCGGTCTTCACAACTATCTCAAGGGCAAGGCCGCCAACCGCCAGGCGCTCAAGGAGCGCTTCCACCTCCCCCCGGATGAGCGCCCGGTGCTCGGCATCGTCTCCCGCCTTACCGAGCAGAAGGGTTTCAACCTGCTTGATGGGGTCGTCGAGCGTCACCTGGAAGCGGGCGATTTCGACCTGGTCGTCCTGGGAGAGGGAGATGAGGACATCAAGGCCTATCTGGAGAACCTCAACCGCCGCTTCCCGGACCGGGTCGGGCTGTATTTCGGCTTCAGCGACCCTATCGCGAGACAGATCTATGCCGGGTCCGATTTCTTCCTGATGCCTTCCCGCTACGAACCGTGCGGCCTCTCGCAGATGATCGCCATGCGCTATGGGGCCGTCCCCATCGTCCGCCAGACCGGCGGGCTCAATGATTCGGTCGAACCGTTCAACCGCTACACGGGAGAAGGAGAAGGGTTCGGCTTTCTGAACTTCGACAGTGCCGACCTTGCCCGCGCGATTGAAGAGGCGACGACGGTCCGCAGGGATTTCGAGCGGTTCAAGAAGCTCATGCGCCGCGGGATGCAGAAAGACTTCAGCTGGGAACGCCGCGCGGAACAATACGAAACCCTTTATCGACGCTTAAGGAGGCGATAGCTTGGACACGCTCGCGTTGATCCTCGCCGGCGGGCGCGGCTCGCGGCTCGACATTCTCTCGGAGAACCGGGTCAAGCCCGCGGTGCCCTTCGCCGGCAAATACCGCATCATCGACTTCACGCTCTCGAACTGCAGCAACTCCGGCATCTACCACATCGGGGTGCTGACGCAGTATCATCCCCTCTCCCTGAGCGAGCACATCGGCGTCGGCAAGCCCTGGGACCTCGACCGGCGCGACACGCGGCTGTCGCTTCTGCAGCCTTATGAGAAATGGTACTCGGGGACCGCGGATTCGGTGCGACAGAATATTGAATACATCAAGCGCTCCGGTGCGCGACGCGTCCTGATCCTCTCGGGTGATCATGTCTACAAGATGGATTACCGTCGGATGCTCAAGCAGCATGAAAAGACCGATGCAAGACTCACCGTCGCCGTGCAGGAGGTTCCCTGGTCGGAGGCGCATCGCTACGGCGTGCTCGAAGCGGATGAGAACCTGCAGATCCGCCGCTTCCAGGAAAAGCCCGCAGAACCCGCGAGCAACCTCGCCAGCATGGGCATCTACGTCTTCGAGACAAAGACGCTGCTGGATGTTCTCGACCAAGTCGAGGCCGAGGGGCTCGACTTTGGAAAGCACATCATCCCGCATCTGATCGGGGACGGTGAAGGTGTCTACGCGCATCTCTTCAACGACTACTGGAAGGATGTCGGCACCTATGACGCCTATCTCGAGGCCAATCTGGAACTGACCGCCACGGTCGACAAGATCCCGCTCGATATGTATGATCGCTCCTGGCGCATCTTCACCCGCAGCGAGGAGCTGCCGTCGGTGAAAGTCGGCTCCAAGGCCACGCTGAATCAGGTGCTCGTCTCCAACGGATCGATCGTCGCCGGGCATGCAAGCCGCAGCGTCCTCTCGCCGGGGGTCGTGGTCCATCCCACCGCGACTGTCAAGAACAGCGTCGTGCTCAACGACGTCGAGATCAAGGAAGGCGCCCTCGTCGAGAACGCCATCATCGACAAGGGGGTCGTCATCGGGGAGAACGCCTATGTCGGCGCCGGCGAGGCGACGCCGAACGAAGAGCGTCCCGACTTGCTCGAAAGCGGCATCACCGTCCTCGGCCAGGGTGTCACCCTCGCGCCCCGCCTGCGCATCGGCAGGAACTGCCGGGTCTTCTCCGGCGTCACGATTGAAAAAGACATCGAAAGCGGCGCCACCCTCCGCCCGCACGACAAACAATAAAAAAAGGCCGACCTGTTCAGGGTCGGCCTTCCTCATCTTTGCTTGCCAGCCACCGATCGACGGCCGAGAGATAATCCAGCCGGGGCGCGATGCCCTCTGCGACCGGCAGACAGCTCGCCCGCAGCTCCTTGAAGGTGATGGACTTGCGACCGCCGCGCGCGGCGCGCTCGAGATAGCCTGAAAGCACTTCGTAAGGCAGCAGCAGCACTTCATCGAGATGCGCGAGCCGCACCAGCAAAAACGCCAGACCGCCGTGTTCGCTGACGGCGCGCAGATGCTCGATCTGATGCGCGTGCACGTTCTTCAGCGGGTAGGCGTTGCGTTCGTGGGTCTCCTTGACGTCGAAATCCACATAGCGCCCCCGGTAGACTCCGTTGTAGTCGGTGGTCGAGGGGCGGCGGTAGTAGGCTTCGGTAATCTTCGCCTTCGAGCGGCGGGGGTAATCGACGTTGACGATCTGGACGGGTGTCGGCTTTTTGTGGATCACGGCCCGGTTGTGTTCGCGGTAGTGGCGGTTGCTTTCATTGATGAGCTTCTCAAGCGCCATGCCACGATTGGCCGTGTGCTGCTTCGGACGCCGATAGGGCGTCTTGCGCGTCGGATAACGGATCAATTCGACCACCTCGTCTTCAGTGTATCACACCCGCCGGCGAACGTTGAGGGAAAAACAGAAGAAACCGCGTAAGGGCTCGGCGAATGACCCGGAATGTGTTATAATGCTTTAGAAAGCCAAGTAAGGAGGCACGAACTATGGCCCGCATAGACTTTTTCGCACTCGGCGGTCTCGAAGAGGATGGAAAGAATCTTTACTGCCTCGAGATCGACCAGGCCATCTACATCCTCGACGCCGGGCTGAAATACCCGACGGACGAACTTTACGGCGTCGACGCCATCCTGCCGGATCTATCCTATCTCGTCCATAACCGTTCGCGCATCAAGGGGCTGTTTCTCAGTCACGGTCATGAAGACCACATCGGCGCGGCCCCGAGACTCCTCAAGGAGACCGGCGTCCCCGTCTATGGCACCTATTTCACGCTCGCACTGCTCAAGGATACGATGCGGGACCAGGGCCTCGACCCCGAGGCCTACACCATGCACACGGTGAAAAGCACCGACACGCTCCGCTTCAAGAACGTCGAAGTCGTCTTCTATCAATCGACGCATTCGATCCCGGAAAGCGTGGGCATGGCGTTCAACACGGAGGACGGGGCGCTTGTCTACGCACCCGATTATACCTTTGATCAGAACGTCGACCCCGCTTATGCGACGTCGTTCGAGCGTCTTTCCTACATCGCCCGCCACAAGGTCCTCGCCACGCTCACCGAGACCCTCGGCGCCGAGCAGAGCGGGCACTCGCACACCACCCAGGATCTGGACTACGAGCTCAATCAGGCCTTCATGCACGCAAAGAAACGCGTGGTCATCTCCTGTTTTTCGACCGATATCTTCCGCATCCAGAAAGCCGTCGACATCGCCTTGAAGCACGGCCGGCGCATCGCCATTCTCGGCCGCAAGGCCCAGCGGATGGTCGACATCGCTCTCAAGCTCGGTGTCCTGCGCATCCCCGAGGAAAAGCTCGTCAAGCTCAAGTTCATCGACGAGAAGAACAAGAACACGTTCGAGGACGGACTCGTCATCGTCACCGGCGACCGCCATGAGCCCTTTTATATGCTGCAGCGCATGGCCCGGAAACTGGACCGGCTCATCCATCTGGACCCCAGCGACCACGTGGTGCTGATGACCCCGCCGGTACCCGGCACGGAGAAAATCGCGGCGCGCACGCTCGACATCCTCTCCCGCAACGACATCAACCTCGTGCAGATCGACCCCGCGAAACTCCCGGCGGCCCACGCCAGCAGCGAGGACATCAAGCTCCTCACCAACATCCTCCGTCCCGAGCACATCATCCCGGTCGTCGGCGAGCCGCGCCATTTCTTCGCCCTCCGCAAGATCGCGGGCTCGCTCGGCTACGGCGACGAGCGCGTGCATCTGCTCACCAACGGTCAGGTCTTCCGTTTCGAGGACGGCGAGGCGAAAGGGGTCGTCCGCAGCGTCAAAAGCGGCGACATGCTCGTCGATGGCATCCTTGAAGGCGACGTCTCCGATGTCGTCCTCAAGGACCGCGAGATTCTCTCCCAGGATGGATTGTTGCTGCTGATCGCCCACATCAACTCTCGCGAGAAGCAGACCATCGGCGACCCGGAGGTCCTATCCCGAGGTTTCGTCTTCATGAAGGAGAACGAAGCGCTGATCGAGAAGGTCCGCGACATCTACCGCAACATCGCCTCGAAAAAACTCGGCAAGGGCCGCATCGACTGGCGCGGCTTCAAGGAGAAACTGCGCGAGGACGTCGGCCGCTATCTCTACAAAAGCACCTCGCGGCGCCCTATCGTCATCCCCATCCTGATCGATGTGCCGAAATGAGGAATGACGGATGGAACTAGTAGTCTACGCCGACAATCTAGAGCCGCAAGACGTCGCCGACCGCAAACCGCATCGCGGCGCAAGGGCCGTCATCGAGCGGGAAGGAGAGGTCTGTCTGCTTCACTTGTCGAAGCTGGACCGCTACACACTCCCCGGCGGCGGCATCAAACGCGATGAAGAACCTTTGGACGCTGTCTTCCGGGAAGTTCGCGAAGAGACCGGCCTGATTCCCACCGAGGCCGTCCCGACGGTTCTCATCCGGGAGCACTTCCCCGATTCAAGCTGGGAGCATCATTTCTTCAAGGTCCGTGTTGAACCTGGCACGCCCAACCCGCAGGAACTCACGGCGGAAGAGCGCGCGCTCGGTCTCGAGGCGGCTTTCGTCCCGCTGGATACGGCGCTTGCGAAACTCTCGAGAGAAGTCGACGATCCCATCACGGCCCAGATCCACAAGCGCGAACTGATGGGACTCATGCACAGTCTTGACGATTCGTGACCCGGGCGTTGTGAAATTGGCATAATGGTTTACATCCGCGGTTGATGTGTTATAATTAGCCGCGGATTAATTATAGGAGGTAGATTATGGCTAACGATGAGAAAAAGAAAAAAGACGCACAAGTCGAGGACCTCGGCAACAACCGTGTCAAGCTCGAGATCGATGTGAGCGCCGAGGAATTCGAGCAGGGCCTCGACCACGCCTACGATAAAATCAAGGACGAGGTGGAGATCGAAGGCTTTCGCAAAGGCAACGTCCCGCGCCCCGTCTACGAGCAGCACAAGGGTGTGGAAAATCTCTACGAAGATGCGCTGAACCATGTCATCCAGGAGACCTACACGGATGTCGTGCTCGGCGAGGAGCTTCCGGTCGTCTCGCAACCGAAGATCGACCTGGATGTAAACAAGGTCCAGAAGGGATCCCCCTTCACGTATACGGCTACCGTCGCCGTCCGCCCCTCTGTCAAGCTCGGGCAATACAAGGGCTTCGAGATGGAGCGCCCCTCGGAAACGGTCACGGAAGAGGAAATAGACAAGGAAATCGAGCAGCTGCGCGAACAGAACGCCGAGCTGGTCGTCAAGGACGACGCCGCCGTCGAGGACGGCATGACCGCCGTATTCGATTTCAAGGGTTACATCGACGGCGAACCGTTCGAAGGCGGCGAGGCCGAGAACCACGAGCTCGAAATCGGCAGCGGTCGTTTCATCCCCGGTTTCGAAGAACAGATGAAAGGCATGTCCCCCGGTGAGGAAAAGGAGATCACGGTCACCTTCCCGGAGGATTATCAGGCCGAGCATCTCGCCGGCAAGGAGGCGACTTTCGAAGTCAAGCTCCACGAACTCAAGCAAAAGCAGATTCCCGAACTGAACGATGAATTCGTCGAGGATCTCGATAGAGAGAATGTCTCGACGGTCGAGGAGCTGCGTCAGGATATCGAGCGGGAACTCCGCGAGCAAAAGCAGAAGGCCAACGAGAACAAGCTTGTCGACTTCGCCGTCGAACAGGCGAGCCAGAACGCCGAGATGGAGATTCCCGAGGAAATGGTCGAAGAAGAGAAGAACCGCATGATGGACCGTACCAAGCAGCAAGCCCAGCAGTACGGCATCGACCTCGATACCTACCTGCAACTGACCGGCCAGGACAAGGAACAGTTCGAGAACAAACTGAAAACGGACGCCGAACGCTCCATCCGCTACAACCTCACAATCGACGCCATCTCCAAAGAAGAAGGCATCGACGCATCCGAGGAAGAGGTCGAGGCGAAGTATCAAGAACTCGCCGAGCAGCACAACATGGATGTCGAGCAGGTCCGCGAGCAGGTTCAGGACTCCGCCGTCAAGCAGGAGGTCGTCTTCCGCAAGACCATCGACATGCTGGTCGACGAACTTGAACTGAAGGACCCCGAATCCGAGGAAACCGGCGAAAACGAAGAGTAACAAAAAACACTTCTTCGGAAGTGTTTTTTAAGGGAGTGTGCCCAGGATGCTCAAACTGGTCGTCTTCGACCTCGACAACACCCTCCTCGATGCACGCAAGCGTCTCGATGCGAGCGTCGTCGAGGCCATCGACCGCCTGAAGGCGAGCGGCATCAAAGTCGGCATCGCCACCGGCCGCACCGCCGGCGTCGCCCGGCCCTTCATCGACAGAATCCGCCCCGACGCCCCCGTCGCCTATAACAACGGCTCGCTGATCGAACACCAGGGCGAGGTGGTCCACGAAAGCACCATCCCGCCCGAGACGCTCCGAAAACTGATCCGCGAGGCCGCTTCGGCAGGACTTGAAGTCGTCGTCTACCGACATTCGCATCTGCTTGGTCCGCCCTCGGAGCGCATGCAGTTCTTCGAGGATTACAGCGAGCTGCTCTCCCGCTTCCCCGTGAGGATCACCGTGACGGAGGATCTGGATACGTTGAGCGCGGAAGCGGCCCACAAGCTGCTCATCGAGGACCCCTCCGGTGAAAGCCCGGCTTTCGAGCGACTGTTCCACCGGGGGGATGTGCACGTCACGCGCAGCCAGCAGTTCTTCATCGACGTGACTCCGAAGAGCGCGCACAAAGGCGCCGCCATCCAGCGGATCATGAAGCTTGTCGGAGTCTCACCAGAAGAGACGGCGGCCTTCGGCGACAACGACAACGACGCCGAGATGCTCGCAGCGGTTCGCTTTTCTTTCGCCATGAAAAATGCTACAATAAAGGCGAAACAGGCGGCAGTGCACGTGACCGCTCTGGATGCGGAGCATGCGGGTGTCGCCGACACCTTGAACCACCACGACATATTCAAAGTAGGTGAAAACGGATGAAACGAACTGTGACCATCACCGACGAAGCGGGCATGCATGCCCGTCCGGCCTCGAAAGTGGCCGCCAAGGCAGGAGAGTACGACAATGAGATCACCCTCTCCTACCAGGGACGTTCCGTCAATCTCAAAAGCGTGATGGCCTTGATGTCCCTCGGAATCCCCCAGGGCGGGGAAGTGACCGTCGCCGTCGACGGCGACGACGCCGAGGATGTTCTCAACGCCATCATCGACACCCTCGCGGAACAAGGCCTCATCGATGGATAGTGTGTTCGGCGAACACACTATTTTTTTATCATTTTCTTTTGCGGAACCGACGTGTCCCGCGTATAATGTATATTGGTGTCCGCGTAGTGTATGGATTGCGCGGGTGCGCAAAATCATGTATATTGTGACTAACGCCACATGTTACATTCCAGAGGTGAACAACTATGTTTGATACCACACAGAAGACCAACGCATCGCTTCCCGCTATCGCCATCCGAGGGCTGGCCCCCTTTCCGCATACAGATGTGCGCACGGAGGTCGGACGCTCGATTTCAAAGTCCGCGTTGCTGGAAGCCGAACGCAACCACGATTCCTACGTGCTGCTTTTGATCCAGAAGAACCCCAGCGTCGAGGAGCCCGGCGAGGAGGACCTCCTTCCCTGGGGCATCGTTGCCAAGATCGGCATCAAGATCAAGCTCCCCAACGGGAACTTCAAGGTCAAGTTCGACCCGCTCATCCGCGCCGAAATTAAGCAATTTGACGAGACGGACCCTTACTTCGTAGTCAATTTCGAGACCCGCCCCTCGACCTTCGGTGACCAGGATGAAGAAGCAGCCCTGGTCCGCATGATCGTCAAGCAGGTCCAGGAAAACGCCCAGTCGCTGCTCAACAACCCCAAACAGAGCCTGGAGACCGTCCAAAGCGGCCTCCCGACCGACAAGCTCGTCGACAAGCTCGCCAGCAATCTTAAGATCTCCGAGGACGAGAAATTCAAGTACCTCGAGACCAGCTCGGTCGAACAGCGTCTGAACTACCTTCTGCAGGACATCGAGAAGGAACGCCACATGAGCGAGATCGAGGAGAAGATCAACCGTACGGTCAAGAAGAACATCGATGAGAATCAGCGGGAATACTACTTGCGCGAGAAGCTCCGTGCGATCCAGGAAGAGCTTGGCGACAAGGCCAAGAAGGAATCCGAAATCGAGGAGCTCCGCGAAAAGATCAAGAACAAGGGCATGCCCGAGCACATCGAGGAAAAAGCCCTCTACGAACTCTCCCGCTACGAGACCCTTCCGGCCTCAAGCGGCGAGAGCGGCGTAATCCGCACCTACCTCGACTTCCTCATCGATCTGCCCTGGCAGGAACAAAGCGAGGACGAGACCGATATCAAGAAGGCCCAGCGCAAGATTGAAGAGACGCACTACGGGCTTGAGGACGTCAAGGAGCGCATCCTTGAATACCTTTCGGTGAAGCTCCTCACCGGCAAGAACCCGCAGACCATCCTCTGCCTTGTCGGCCCTCCCGGCGTGGGCAAGACATCCCTTGCGCAATCGATCGCCCAGGCGCTCAACCGCAAGTTCGTCAAGCAATCGCTCGGCGGCGTCAAGGACGAAAGCGAGATCCGCGGCCACCGCCGCACCTATCTCGGCGCGCTGCCCGGCCGCATCCTGCAGGGCATGCGGAAGGCGAAGGTCATCAACCCGCTCTTCCTGCTCGATGAGATCGACAAGCTCGGCTACGACTACAAAGGCGACCCGAGCTCGGCCATGCTCGAAGTCCTCGACCCCGAACAGAACAAATACTTCTCGGATCACTACCTCGAAGACCAGTACGACCTCTCGCACGTGCTCTTCATCACGACCGGCAACTACCTCGGCAACATCCCCGCGCCGCTGAGGGACCGGATGGAGATCATCGAACTCTCGAGCTACACCGAGATCGAGAAATACCACATCGCGACCAAGCACCTGCTTCCCAAGCAGCTCGAGACCCACGGGCTCGAGAAGAAGAAGCTCACCGTCGACGACGCCGCCGTGATGCGCATGATCCGCGAATACACCCGTGAAGCCGGCGTGCGCCAGCTCGACCGGCTGTTCGGCAAGATCGTCCGTAAAGCCATCAAGCGCATCCTCGGCGAGAAGAAGGACCATGTCCACGTCGAAGCCGCCACGCTCGAGGACTTCCTCGGCAAACCCAAATACACGCGCTCCGCGACCGACAAGGAACCCCGCGTCGGCGTCGCGACCGGCCTGGCCTACACCCAGTTCGGCGGCGACACGCTGTCAGTCGAAGTCGCGACCTTCAGCGGCAACGGCAAGCTCTCCCTCACCGGCCAGCTCGGAGATGTGATGAAGGAATCGGCCGAAGCGGCGCTCTCCTATGTCAAGGCCAACCACGACCATTTCGGCATCGCGAAAGACACCTTCGAAAAGCTGAACGTCCACATCCACGTCCCCGAGGGCTCGATTCCCAAGGACGGCCCGAGCGCTGGTATCACCATTGCCATCGCCCTCGTCAGCGCCCTGACAAACCGCAAGGTCGACCCGAAGATCGGCATGACGGGCGAGATCACCCTCCGCGGGCGCATCCTGCCTGTGGGCGGTCTCAAGGAGAAAGCGATCGCCGCGCACCGGGGCGGTCTGAAACAGATCCTGATTCCTGAGGAGAACGAACGCGACGTCGACGACATCCCTCAGGAAGTCCGCGATGTGCTCGACATCGCGGTCGTCGAAAGCGTCGACGCAGTTGCGGAAAAAACCCTGATCGAGAGCTAAGGCAATCCCACGGATTGCCTTTTTCTCCGGAAAGGAGACAGACGATGTCCATACCCGTTGAAGGGCCCCTCACCGCCGTCGATCCGGAAGACTTCCCCGAGGACGCTTTAGATGAATATTTGTTGCTCGGCCGCAGCAACGTGGGAAAAAGCACCTTCATCAATACGCTTCTCAACCGCCGAATCGCACGCATATCAAAGACGCCGGGCCGCACGCGGACCTTGAACTTCTATCGTGTGGCGCAGCGTTTCTACCTCGTCGACGCCCCGGGGTATGGCTATGCACGCCAAAGCAAGCTTGAGCGCGCACAGCACGGCGAGATGGTCGAGAACTACCTCGCCCTGCGCGGCGTCCTCAGACACGCCTTCCTGCTTGTGGATTGCCGTCATGAGCCCACCGAGGACGACCGGCTCATGGGACGCTATCTCGAGGATGGTGGCGTCACGTTCACCCTGGTGGCGACCAAGGCCGACAAAATCGCCAAAGGCCGCCGCAAGCAGCATGCAGACAAGCTGCGGCGCGTGTTCCCGGCCGCCGAGGATGTGGTGCTCTATTCAAAGGACGGCCTGAACCGCCACAAGCTGTTAGAACTGCTCGGTCTCACAAATGCGGCGCAACCAGAAAAGCAACGTTGAAAACCGCGCAGCGTTATGGTAGACTTACAGTAACACGAGGACGGAGAAGAGTAGACGGCACAGCCTCCAAGAGAGCCGGTGGTGCTGAAAACCGGCAGGCGGACCCGTCGAAGGTCGCTCCCGAGTCGGATCGGTGAAAAGCGCAGTAGCCCATCCCGTAGCACGGCGTTAACGTGTCAAGCGCCGGCTGAGAAGCCGGAAGTAAGGTGGTACCGCGATGAAGTCGCCCTTAGTCTCTGAGGGCGTTTTTTATTTCAAAACCACCACGGACGAAGACCGAAGGAGTGAGACGCATGGACATGGCGAAGAAGTACGACCACAAGGCCGTCGAGGCCGACACCTATGCATGGTGGAAACAGAAAGGATTCTTCAAAAGCGGCGACGACGAGGACAAGGAACCCTACACGATTGTCATCCCGCCCCCGAATGTCACCGGCAGCCTGCATCTCGGGCATGCCTGGGACAATGCCCTGCAGGACCTCATCATCCGCAAGAAGCGCATGGAAGGCTACGACGCGCTGTATCTGCCCGGCATGGATCACGCGGGCATCGCCACCCAGTCGAAGATCGACGCGCGCATCCGTGAACGCGGCGACGACCCGCGGGCGATGGGACGCGAGGCGTTTCTCGAAGAGGCCTGGGCCTGGAAGGATGAATACGCAAAGCTGATCCGCCAGCAATGGGCCGCACTCGGCCTCAGCGTGGATTACGACAAGGAACGTTTCACCCTCGATGAAGGGTTGAGCCGGGCCGTGCGTGAAGTCTTCATCCGGCTGTATGAGAAAGGTCTCGTCTACCGGAAGGAACGCATCATCCACTGGGATGTCGAAGCCCGCACGGCGCTTTCGAACATCGAAGTCGACTACGAGGAGGTCGACGGGCGCCTCTATTACTTCAAATACGAACTTTCCGAGGGAGAAGGGCATCTGCTGATCGCGACCACGCGTCCGGAGACCATGTTCGGCGACACGGCGCTGATGGTGCATCCCGAGGATGAGGCGCGGCGCCCCTACATCGGCAAGCACGTCTACATCCCGGGCACTGAGCGCACGATCCCCGTCATCGCCGATGCCTACGTCGACCGAGAGTTCGGCACCGGCGCCGTCAAGGTCACCCCCGCACACGACCCGAACGACTTCGAGGTCGGGGAGCGGCATGGACTAGAGATGCCCCTGTGCATGGAGGAGGACGGCACCATGAACGACCTCGCCGGCCCCTATGCGGGTCTTGACCGTTTCGAATGCCGCCGTCGCGTCGTCGAGGATCTTGAAGCCTCGGGTCTGCTCACGAAGGTCGAGACGCACGTGCACAACGTCGGCCACAGCGAACGCACCGGCGTCCAGGTCGAACCGCGGCTTTCGAAACAATGGTTCGTCCACATGGAGCCGCTCGCAGAGCAGGCGCTCGAGCAGTCCACCGCGGAATTCATCCCCCCGCGCTTCGAGAAGACGTTCCGTCGCTGGATGGAGGAAGTGCAGGACTGGTGCATCAGCCGCCAGCTGTGGTGGGGGCACCGCATCCCCGCCTACTACGGCCCCGACGACGACGTCTACGTCGGCGAGAACCCGCCGGAAGGCTACGTGCAGGACGAGGATGTCCTCGACACCTGGTTCTCCTCGGCGCTGTGGCCGTTCTCGACCCTGGGCTGGCCCGAAGAAAAAGCCGAATACAGACGCTATTATCCGACACAGACGATGGTCACCGGCTACGACATCATCTTCTTCTGGGTCGCGAGGATGATCTTCCAGGGGCTCGAGTTCACCGGGCGCACACCATTCAAGCATGTGCTCATCCACGGGCTCATCCGCGACGCGGAGGGACGCAAGATGAGCAAGTCGCTAGGCAACGGCGTCGATCCGATGGACATCAAGGAGAGCCACGGCATCGACACCCTCCGGTATTTCCTCACGACCGCCTCCGCGCCGGGACAGGATCTCCGCTTCGAGATGGAGAAAGTCGACGCGAGCTGGAATTTCATCAACAAGCTTTGGAACATCTCCCGTTTCACCCTGATGCACGTCGCCGGAATGGATGAATCGGACACAGCTTTTGACCCCGAGCAGCTGACGCTCAGCGACCGCTGGATCCTCTCCAGGCTGCAGCGCACCATCCGGGAGGTCAACCGCCTCCACGACGCCTTTGAATTCGGCGAGGTCGCCCGCGCCTTGTACAAGTTCAGCTGGGAGGAGGTCGCGGCCTGGTATGTCGAGATCGCCAAACGTCCCCTTTCCGCGGGCGGCGAGGATGCATCCCGCACACGGGCGGTGTTGCTGCATGTGTGGCGCGCGGTGCTGAAGATGCTGCATCCGTTCATGCCGTTCGTCACCGAGGAGATTTATCAGAAACTCCCCCTGCGCGAGGCCGAATCGATCATGATCAGCCCCTGGCCGCAGGCGGATCCGTCCTTCGACGATCAAGCGGCCGAGGATGACTTCGAGACCCTCCGCACCCTGATCACCCGCGTGCGGAACGTGCGCAACGAATACAACGTCTCCAACCAGCAACCCATCGATCTGCACATTGCCTGCGATCAGAAGACGGAAGATCTGCTCAGTCGAGAGCGACCCTTGATCGAACGCTTCACGAACCCCGGCAGCTTTAATATCAGCCGCGAGGTCTCCTTGGACGCGAAGGCGCTCAGCTATGTGGATGCCCGTTTCACGCTGCACATCCCCCTCGGCGACGTCGTCGACCTCGACGCCGAGCTCAAGCGGCAGCAGGCGGAGCGCGAACGGCTCGAGAGCGAGATCGCCCGCGCGGAGAAGATGCTCGCCAACAAGAATTTCGTCGAGAAGGCTCCGCGCGAGAAGGTCGACGAGGAAAAGCGCAAGCTAGAGCGCTACCAGAAGGAGAAACAACAGGTCGAACGCCGGATCGAGGAACTGAAGAACGATGTTTGAAACCTTCGAGGCCGCGCAGCGCTGGATTGAATCCGTCCAGAAGTTCGGCCAGAAACTCGACCTCACCCGCATGAAGGAAGCCTGCAAGCTGCTCGACCACCCGCAGCTGACCTTCAAGACCATCCACATCGGCGGCACCAACGGCAAGGGCTCGACGCTCAACTTCCTCAAGCACATACTTGCGGAGGCGGGCTATCGCGTAGGGACCTTCACGAGCCCCTACGTCGTCCACTTCAACGAGCGCATCACTCTTGATGGCGAGCCCATTCCACAAGCAGACCTCCTGCATTACATCAACATCATCCACGACTTCCAGGAGCGCTACCGCCGGGAGTATGGCGATCAGATCACTTTCTTTGAACTGATGACGCTGATCAGCTTTCTGTACTTCCGTGACCGGGATGTCGATGTCGTGCTCTATGAAGTCGGGCTCGGCGGAAGGCTCGATGCGACCAACGTCATCGCCCCGCTGCTTGCGGTGATCACCAGCGTGGGCTACGACCACATGCATGTCCTTGGCGACAATCTAGCAAGCATCGCCCGCGAAAAGCTCGGGATCGTCAAGGACGGCGTCCCGCTGGTGAGCGGTCATATGGACGAGACGCTGGATGAAACCTTCCGGGAAGTCACCGACCGCAAACAGGCGCCGCTCTACCTCGCGCGGGAGGAACCGCTTGCAAACATCAATCCCGGACCGCCGACCACTTTCCAATTCCAGGGCACCGACTACACCATCAACCAAGTCGGCCTGCATCAGGTCGAGAACGCCCGCACGGCGCTAATCGCCGCCGACGTGCTCGCGCGACGCGATGCCTTTCGGATCTCCGCTGCAAGCAAGCGTCGGGGACTGGAGCGGGCCCGCATGCCGGGCCGCTTTGAACTCGTCGAACGGGGCGTCATTCTCGATGGCGCCCACAACATCTCCAGTCTCGAGGCTCTGATCGCCTCCATCAAGGCCTACTATCCCGACACGCCGATCCGTGTGCTGTTCACTGTCATGCGCGACAAGGCCTATGTGCCGATGCTGAAGCGGCTCGAGCGCATCGCCGATCGGCTTATCTTCACCGAACTTTCCAATCCCCGCGGCGAACGCGCATCCGTGCTGCTCGAACATGCGACGCACCCAAGGGCGGAAGCCGTCCCGGATTGTCAGGAAGCCTACGCCCGTGCAAAGCCCGAACCGTCCGAGGATGCGATTCTGCTCGCCGTCGGGAGCTTGTATTTCATCAGCGAACTGCGCCGCCACATTCTCGGCGAGGGCCTCGCATAAAAAAGACGCGCCGTCTTGACGGCGCGTCCTCTCTATAGCGGCAGCCTCTCACCCTTCGAGATGCTTGCGCCGGAAGGCCTGCACGATTTCCTTGGCCGTCTGCGGGGAGTGTTCGGCCAGCACGGCGTCGGAGAGACGTTCGAGATCCGTGGAATCAATGCGGGCGAGGGCCTCGCGGATTCTGAGGATCGAGGCGGGCGACATGGAAAGCTCGTCGACGCCGATGCCGGCAAGCAGCAGCGCGGCGTCGAGGTCGCCGGCAATTTCACCGCAGACGCCGACCTCGGTCTGTTCTGCGTGCGCTTCATCGACGACGTGCTTGATCAGCCTCAGCAGCGTCGTATCAAGCGGTTGATAGAGGTAGGCGACGGATTCGTTCATGCGGTCGGCGGCGAAAAGATACTGGATCAGATCGTTGGTGCCGATGCTGAAGAAATGGACCTTTTCGGCGAGCCGCCGGGCGTTGAGGGCGGCTGCGGGAATTTCAATCATGATACCGACTTTGATATTGGTCTGATATTCGTATCCTTCCTCATCAAGCGATCGGCGCGCTCGCTCAAGCGCCTCAAGGGCGGCGTCCAGCTCTTTTTCGGTCGCCACCATGGGGAACATGATGCGCACGTCGCGTTGATTCCTCGCCGCCCGCAGCAATGCCCTGAGCTGCGTCTGAAAGAGCGATTCCTCTTCGAGGGTGAGGCGGATGGCGCGTCGTCCGAGAAAGGGATTCGCCTCCTTTGGCTGCTCGAGATAGGGAAGATCCTTGTCGCCGCCGATGTCGAGCGTGCGGACAATCACCGGCGAAAGCTTTTCAAAGACCCGCTCGTACGCTTGGATTTGTCGTTCTTCATCGGGCATGGCGGGCTGGTCCATGAATAGGAATTCCGTGCGGAAGAGTCCGACGCCCTCGGCGCCGTTTTCGAGGACGGGGTCGAGCTCCTTGTCGGAGCCGATGTTGGCATAGAGCGGGATCCCCTTGCCGTTCATCGTCTTTGTCTTGCGGTCGGCATAGGCCTTTAAACGCTCTCGCTCCTTTTCCTGTTCCCTGACGAGGGAGCGCGCGCGCTCCAGCGTCTTCTTGCCGGGGTCGACGACAATTTCGTTGTCGGAGGCGTTCAAGAACACCCGCTGATTGTCCTCGATGGCTTCAAGCGCGCCGTTGGCCCCGACAATGGCCGGCAGTCCGAGCGCCCGGGCGATAATCGCCGTGTGCGAGGTGCGCCCGCCGCTCTCGGTGATGAATCCCTTCACCTTATCAAGGTCCAGTCCGGCCGTATCGCTCGGTGTGAGGTCTTTCGCGACGACAATCGTATCCTCTTCGAGCAGCGAGAGGTCCTTGACTTCCTTGCCGAGCAGATGCGCGAGCACGCGTTGCTGAATATCCTTGATGTCGGCCGCCCGGCCGCGGAAGTATTCGTCCTCCATCTGCTCGAACATCTGGATGTATTGGTCGGTGATGGTCTGGTAGGCGTAGGCCGCCGTCACCTGGTCGTTCTCGATCATCGCTTCGACCTGCTTGCGGATCTCGGGGTCGTCGAGCATCTCGAGGTGCGCGCCGAAGATCTCCGCCTGTTCACTGCCCAGACGGTCCTCGGCCTGCTTCTGGATGGTTTTGATCTCTTCACGGCTTTTCTCTAAAGCTTCACGGAACGCTTTCAGGCAGGCTTCGATTGAGTCACAGCCTTGTTTTTCGGCACGGATCGTCTCTTTTTCCAGTCGGATGGCTTTCCCGACGGCATAACCTTCGCTCGCCGTTTTACCTTTAATCATCATGAACCGCCTCCTTGAATAATCTCAAATCCATTTTAGCATAGCTCCCCTCGGGTGCAAAGCATAAGCCCTTGTCGGCGCAAAGAAGAAGAGGTGACAACGTGAAACGTTTAAAAGACCCCGAAGGCTTCGCCCATAGGCTCTGCGGGTGGTATCGCGAACACCGGCGCGAGCTGCCGTTTCGAAAGACGAAGGACCCCTACCGGATCTTCATCAGTGAATTGATGCTCCAGCAGACGCAGGTCACGACCATGCTCCCCTATTACGAGCGCTTCATCGAGCGTTTCCCTGATGTCCACGCATTGGCCGCGGCCGATCGGGAAACGGTGCTGAAGCTCTGGGAGGGGCTGGGGTATTACAACCGTGCTCGACATCTTCATGAAGCGGCCCGACATGTTGTCGAGATCCACGGCGGCGCGTTTCCAGAAGATTTTGAGGAGCTCCTGACCCTCAAGGGCGTGGGGCGCTACACCGCGGCCGCCATCCGCTCCATTGCATTTGAAAGGCCGTCTCCGGCCGTCGATGGCAATGTGATGCGGGTCATGTGTCGCGTGCTCGCCTATGACGCCGACCCGACGAAAGTTTCCGAACGCAAGCGGATTGAATCCGTGCTCACCGACGCCATCGTCCATGAAGTGCCATCGGATTTCACCCAGGGCATGATGGAACTTGGCGCTTTGATCTGCCGGCCGGATCCTGCTTGCGAAAAATGTCCGCTGCGCGACTGTTGCTTCGCATACGAACAAGGCATTCAGCGGACCTTGCCGCGCAGACCCAAAAGAAAATCCAAACCCGTTGAAACCTATCATGTCTTCATTTATGGTGACGGCCGGCGTTTTCTATTCATGCGGCGTCCGGAATCCGGATTGCTGGGAGGGCTGGATGGACTCCCCCAATACGGCGGAACACTGAAGCAGGCGCTGGCTGCGTTCGCACAGGATTATGAGGTGCGGGTTGGATCTCACGAGCATCTAGGGAATGTGCGGCACACCTTCAGCCACAAACAATGGCTGTTGAAAGTCCATCAAGTGTTCGGACAAGGCGGCGAGCATCACCTGAAACAGCCTGGATCAAGCGGGACAGCCATGCCGCGGGCCCACAGCAAAGTCCTCGAGCTGTTCCAAAAGCAAAACGGCACCTTTGCGTGAACGATGTTTATGAAGCGAGGTGCTGACCATGTTCCTTATCCGGGAGATGCCTTACAGTGAACGGCCACGGGAGCGGTTCCTGACTTACGGTCGGGAGGCGCTCTCAACGGCGGAGCTCATCGCCATTGTGCTGCGTACCGGCAGCCCGCAGCAAAGCGTTCTTGAACTCGCCCGGGCGATCACCGTCGCCCATCCGACCCTCAAGGGTCTTTCCCAGGTCCCCGTCGAGACATTGACAAGGATGAAGGGCATCGGGACGGCGAAGGCCATCCAGCTGCTCGCCGCCCTGGAGCTCGGCAAGCGTCTGCACACCGAGACCTTCCCGAAGCACGTGCAGCTGCTTTCACCCGAGAAAGTGTACGAATACCTCAAGAGCGATCTGGAGATGCGTACACAGGAGATGTTCTACGCGCTTTATCTTGACACCAAGGGGGCGCTCATCCGCAAGGAGCTGCTGTTCATCGGCTCGCTCACCTCGGCGCTCGTACATCCGCGGGAGCTTTTCAAGCACGCGGTGTCGCTGAGCGCGGCGAGCGTGGTGCTGGTGCACAATCATCCCTCCGGCGATCCGACCCCCTCTCAAAGCGACAAGCGCATCACCCGGATGATGGTCGAGAACGGCCGGTTGATGGACATCGGAATCCTGGATCATATCATCATCGGCAAAGGGCGTTATTATTCCTTCCGCGAGCACAGCGAGATGTGAACGGGGTTTTATCCTTCCTTGCGAGCATGTATAATGAGGACGAGCCCGTGTACGTTTTTGCGAACATCGAGCGGAGGGATTGGGTTGCTGATCGAATATTTCTTCAAAATGAACCCGTTTTTGAAACGGTTCAGCGCTTCAGAAGCGGACAAAACCGACCTGGAGCTGGACAGGGTTCTGCAGTACGCCGCCTACGGGAGCGGGCTGTTTCTTGTCGCGGGCATGCTCGCCGGCGCTGGTTACGGCCGTCTGCATCTGTGGCTGCAGGATATTCTAGGCGGCGTCGCCGCACTCACCGTGGGCATCCTCGTGGCCGTCCTGCTTCAGATGCTCGCCTTGTTCATGCTTCGCCGCGGATTCAAAGAGCAGCTGCGGTCTGCGTTTCTCTCGAAAATGTCCATCGTGCTCCAGGGCGGCTTCGTCGGCGTGCTCTTCGGTACGCTCGGTATGGTGAGCGGAAGTATGCTGCTGCCGATGGTCCCCATCCTCGTCTTCAGTGTCTTCGTGGCGAAACTGGCCCTCCATCGCAGTCGCCTCATCAGCCCCGGCGTCCGTTTGGGCAACGTGTTCGCCGCACTTGTTTTCGGGGCCGCGATCGCCGCTGTACTGGGGCTGCCCGTGGTCTCGATGATGGGAGAGGCGCTGCTATTTTTCCGGTTGACGCTCTACATCATGGTTGGCGTCGCGACGCTGCTTTATGCCTCGTTTGCCCTGACGGTCGCCTTCGACCGCTTGAGACGAATCGTCGAACAGGGTGTGACGCCGGAGAACGCCTGGCTGCTGGCCGCTTCGACCCTCTTCGGAATGCTTTGGCTTTATGTGGCTTTCTTGGCCGCGACGCCCGCCTGCATCGGGCGCCTCTCCCGCCTCCATAATTAGGGACGGTCATCCTTTACAAACGAGGGTTGTTGCTGTATAATAATTAAAGCTGTAAAGACAACGTCTACGACGCATGTCCGCAGCATACCGCACGGAAAGGGTTCAAGCGTGGCTCCGCCACCACCCCGACGGCGAGTCTTGATAACGAGGAGGTGCTCACGACATGTATGCAGTCTTCGAGACCGGCGGCAAGCAGTTCCGCGCCGAGAAAGGCGACGAACTCTTCATTGAGCGTTTAAACGCAGATGAAGGCGACACGGTGACATTCGACGATGTATTGATGCTCGGTGGCGAAAAGACCGTCATCGGCAACCCGACCGTCGAAGGGGCGAAAGTCGAAGGCAAAGTACTTAAACAAGGAAAAGCCCGCAAAATCACCGTCTACAAGTACAAGCCCAAAAAGAACTATCACCGCAAGCAAGGCCACAGACAGCCTTACACGAAAGTTCAGATCACGAATATCATCACCGGCTGAACCAGCCGGAATCAAACTTTATGAAGAACCCCGGAGGTGAATGAACATGCTCATAGACATCCGCCCAATGACATTCATGGCAACGAAGAAAGGTGTCGGCTCGACCAAGAACGGCCGCGATTCCGAAGCGAAACGCCTCGGCAGCAAGCGCGCCGACGGTCAAGCGATCCGTGCGGGCAGCATCATCTATCGCCAGCGCGGCACTAAAGTGCACCCCGGTCACAACGTCGGCATCGGCGGCGACGACACGCTCTTCAGCAAAATCGACGGCGTCGTGCGCTTTGAACGGATGGGCCGCAAGAAAAAACGTGCGTCCGTCTATCCCGTTGAATAACCCTGCATCTGCATCCGATTCGGACGGCCATAAGCGGCCGTCCTTTTTTTTACGGGGATATCGTTCGTATGCGAACATTGAGCATTGAAAAAGCTTTGTTTAATACAATTGTGTGGTATAATTATTTAGTGTTCACTTTATAAAAAAGAGTCTGAGGAGGCTGTCGCCATGGTTCCTGTGCTTGTGGAAATTCCCATGTGGGTGGTGTTGTTGAGCCCGCTCGTACTTGTTGAACTGACCATCCGCGTGTTCGCAATCTTCGATATTAATCGTGCCGAGAGGCGTACACGCGGTCTTGACAAACTCGGCTGGTCCCTCATTGTCGCCTTGGTGACGTTCGCTTGGATCGTGTATTTTCTCGCGGGCAGAGACTATGTCGTTTCTGAAGATTGAATCGCTGCGCAAGCGATTCGGCAGACTGCAGGCGCTTGATGGCGTCAATCTTTCCCTCACGCGCCACGAAGTCTATGGGTTTGTCGGGCGCAATGGTGCCGGCAAGACGACGACGCTGGCCATCCTGCTCGGTCTCATGCTTCGCGATGGCGGCAGGATCACCTTCGACGGGGAAATGATTGACGACGATTCCATCGCCTACAAGCGACAAATCGGATTCGTTCCGGATGTTCCGGCCTTTCCGGAGTATCTGAAGGCCCGCGAGGTCCTCGAGTTCGCCTCGGCCTTCCAAGGCGACGGCACCGTCGATAGGGATGCCGTGGAGGAGGCGCTGTCGTTCGTCGGCCTCAGATCGATCAACCGCAAAGTGGGATCTTTCTCCAGAGGCATGCGGCAACGGCTGGCGATCGGACAGGCCCTGATGGGCTCGCCCGATCTGATTGTCATGGACGAACCCACAAGCGCTCTGGACCCGATCGGACGGCGTGAGATTCTTAATCTGATGCAAAAGCTGAAGAAGACCCGGACAGTTCTTTATTCCACGCACATCCTCGCGGATGCCGAGCAAATCTGCGACCGGGTCGGACTCATCGACCGCGGGCGCATGATTCTGGAATCACGGATGGTGGACATCCAGCAGAAATGGATTCAACCGGCGTTCCACGTGGTCTGCGACGACGCGCCGGCCCTGAAGGCATTTTTACAAGGCCGTCGGTTTCTCAAAACCCTCAGCGTGCAGGCGGGGAATTTGTCGGTGACGCTTCAGGATGGCGCGACGAAGTATCTGTTAAGAAGCCTATCTGAGGCGCCGCAGACAATCCACGCCGTCGAGCGGCGCGCTCCCTCCCTTGAAGAAGTCTTCCTGGAGGTGCTGGATGAAAACGCTGATACGCTATGACGCGACCTATTTTCTGAAAACCCCGCGCTGGCTAGTCTTCGTCGGGCTCGCCGTGTTCCTCGCTTCGCTTTCGATCGTCACCGCGCGCTATCTTGATGTGCTCATTGAATATGCGTTGCGGGCGGAAGGCGTAGAAAACATCGACTTCCCACCCCCGAGCGTCCACGACGCCTATGAACAGTTCTTTTCGAATATGACCCAGCTCTACACGCTGGTCGTGGTGTTTGTGGCCGCCGCCTTCTTCACGAAGGATTTCACCCGGCAGTACCTCGCGTTTGTGTTCGTCAAGCCCATCAGCAGACTGCAGTACGCCGTCTCGAAGCTCGTCGTCTTAAACAGCGTCTGGTTCGCTGCACTGGTGCTTGGAAGTGTCCTGTTCGCCTTCCAGACCGCCGCGGTCTTTCCTGGTTTCCATCCGGGACGGTTCGCGCTTGCGACCCTCGCTTTCGCCGTTTTCCTTAAACTGCTCGTCGCCATCGCCTGCTTTTCCTCCTTTGCATTCAAAAGCTTCCTCGGCGGCGCGCTGCCAGCATTGGTCGTCTTTTTCCTTTTCACCGGGCTTTCCATGGTCGAAGCCGGGGCGCTGCGCTATCTTCCCTCCCATCTGTGCAACCTGCCGCTGCGCATCATGGCGGGTGAGGCCAGCCTGAGGCCTGCGTTGAGCGCCGTCATCCTCTCGACAGTCCTGGCGACGGGCCTGTTCAGTATGGCGGTGACGATTCTCAAGCGACGTTCCCTCACTTGAAGCCGACCTTTTACCGGGCGGCCTTTTTTCTTTGCAGGTGGTGTAGTATAATGCGTTTAGGTGAAAATATGATCAGACAGGCAAACGTAGCAGACATTGACGCACTGGACGCCTTGAGCGTCCGCACCATCCAGGCGATGCACAAACGGGGCGTGAATCAATGGACGACGGCCTACCCTCGCGCGCCCCATTTCAAGGAGGACATTCAATCCGACAGACTGTTCGTTCACGAACAGGAAGGCCGGATCCTTGGGGTGTACGCTTTCTGCACCGACGATGAACCGGCTTATCGCGCGGTGCGCTGGCACGGATCCTCCTCGCCGATCATCCACCGGCTGCTTGTCGACCCGAGTTCCTGGGGGCGGGGTGTCGCCGATGAACTCCTCGTGCATGCCGCCTGCCGGGCGGCAAGCTCGGGGGCGGGAACCCTCAGGACCGACACCCACCCCGCCAACGGCCCCATGCGCCGGCTTTTGCGAAGACACCAGTTCGAGCGTCGCGGTTATCTAGCCGGCATTCATCGCGACGCTTATGAGCGCAGCCTCAATGCCGACGGGCTCAGACGCATCCTCATCCTCGGTGCGAGCGGGTCGGGGAAGACAACGCTCGCCCGCCGGCTTGGCAAGCGGCTGAACCAGCCGGTGCTGCATCTGGACACCGTCTATTGGCTACGCAACTGGACGGCCATGGAGCCCGAGGCCTTTCAGCGCAAGCTACAAAGCTACATGCGCCGACATCCCCGGTTCGTGATGGATGGGAACTACCTCCACAACCCTTCCTTCGAGGACCGGCTGCGATTCGCGGACACTGTGATCCTGCTCAAGTATGAACGCTCCGTCGCGCTCAAGGGTATTATCGAGCGCGAGCGCCGATACAAGCACACCTACCGCAGCGACATGGCGACCGGCTGCATTGAAGGCATCGATCAGGATTTCCTCAAGTATGTCGCCTTCTTCGAGCCGCAGCGAAAGCTCATCGAGGCGCGGCTCAGACCCCTGCAAAACAAGAAACGCGTACTGGAGTTCGACACGCCTCGTGACCTCGAACTCTGGCTGCGCACGATTGGATGTGAACCGACATGTTCGTCGACCACGTGAAGATGACCATTGAAAGCGGCAAGGGCGGGGACGGCATGAGCGCCTTCCGCCGGGAAAAGTACGTGCCCAAGGGCGGCCCCTCCGGAGGAGATGGCGGACGGGGCGGCCATGTGTATTTCGAAGGCGACGAAGGCCTCTCGACCCTGCTCGAGCTGCATTACGACCGTCATCGCAAAGCCGAGGACGGCGGCCGCGGTGAAAACAAGAAAAAACACGGCAAGGATGGTGGTGACCTTGTCCTCAAAGTCCCCCTGGGGACCACCGTTTTCAGCGAAGAGACCGGCAAGGTCCTCGCCGACATCACCCGTGATGGACAGCGGGCGCGCCTGCTCGAAGGTGGACGTGGCGGACGCGGCAACGCCCGCTTCGCCTCCGGGCGACGCCCGGCTCCGACCTTCGCCGAGAAGGGCGAACCCGGGAAGACGCTCGCCATCCGTGTCGAGCTCAAGCTGCTTGCCGATGTCGGGCTGGTTGGTCTGCCGAGTGTGGGCAAAAGCACCTTGATCAGCACCATCTCCGCCAGCAAACCGAAGATTGCGGCCTATCCCTTCACGACGCTGACTCCCAATCTGGGCGTCGTCGACGCGGATGAAGCAGGCAGCTTCGTCGTCGCCGACCTCCCCGGCCTCATCGAGGGGGCGTCCGAAGGCAAAGGGCTCGGACATCAGTTCCTGCGCCACGTCGAACGGACCCGCCTGCTCCTCCATGTCATCGACATAAGCGCCATCGAGGGCCGGGATCCCTACGAGGATTTTCAATCCCTCAACAAAGAACTGAAAAGCTATGGCGCCGGGCTGGAGAAGCGCCCGCAGATCGTCGTGGCCAACAAGATGGATGCCCCCGACGCCGAGGCGAACCTCGAGCGCTTCAAGGAGAAGGTCCCCGCAGAAGTCGAAATTGTCCCGATCAGCGCCTACACCCGATGGAATCTGGATCGGCTCATGAAGCGCACGGCCGAACGGCTCGCCGAACTCAAGGCCACCCCGCTCTACGAGGAGGACGCCTATGAAGAGACCGTCGTCTACCGCTACGAAGGGGAAGCGGAGCCCTTCACCATCGAACGGGCCGAAGACGGCGTGCTGGAAGTCAAGGGCGAGCGCGTCGAACGCCTCTTCGCCATGACCGACTTCAACAACGACGAGGCGGTCTGGCGCTTCGCCCGCGCCCTGCGCGCGATGGGCGTCGAAAAGGAACTCCGCAAGCTCGGGGTGAAGACCGGCGGTACCGTCCGGATTCTCGGATATGAATTCGAACTCAAGGAGTGAGTCCGATGTATAGCTACCTCAAGGGACAGATCACGGAGATCGAGCCCGAGAAAATCACCATCGATGTACACGGCGTGGGTTATCACGTCGTCGTCCCCAACCCGTTCGACTTCAGCGAAGGCGAAGACCGCAAGCTCTACATCTACCAGCACGTCCGTGAAGACGCCCATACGCTCTTCGGTTTCGCGACCCTCCAGGAGAAACGTCTCTTCGACCAGCTGCTCTCCGTCAAGGGCATCGGCCCGAAGAGCGCGCTCGCCGTGATCGCCGCCGCCGACGTCTCGGAGGTCGTCAAGGCTATCGAGACCGGCGATACGAAATATCTCGGGCGGTTCCCGGGCATCGGCCCGAAAGCCAGCCACCAGATGGTCCTCGACCTCAGAGGGAAGATCGAGGTCGACACCCTCAACGTCCAGGCCAAGCGCAACCTCGACGAGGTCGAGGACGCGCTCCGCGCCCTCGGCTACAAGACCCGGGAGATCGAACGGGCCATCGAAGACCTCGACCCCAACGCGGACACCGCCGGACTCATCAAGCAAGCACTGCGCCGTATGGCGCCTAAGACCTGAGGAGGTGCGCGATGGCTGCGACCTGTTTCGCCGAATATCTCTATGCGTATCATCGTCTCGAATGGCGTCGCTACGTCGAAGGTGAATCCGTCGACCTGCTCGCAGTGAGTCGAGAGCTGCATGCCTGCGCCGAGGAGGAGGACCCAGAACACCCCGTCCAGAAACGCGCCCGCATCGAACACCACCCCGAGGTGGCCGCCCTGCGCGAGAAGCTCGACACCAACGCCGGCCTCCCACAAGGCCCGCCCTCGACGCGTGCGAGGGCCATGGCTCCGCACGTCAAACGGCTGATGCAGCTGCGCACGATGCGTGCGCAGACCCTGGGGTACCGCGACTACAAGGATTTCGACTGCGAGCAGAACCGCATCCACGAAGAGACCATCCAGTCCGCGCTCGATACCGTGCTCAAGCAGCACCTGCCCAAAGCGCGGGAACTCATCGACCGGCACGGGTTCTCCTGGGCGACCTGGTTCGAGGATCTAAGGACCTTCCGGCCCTTTGAGAAGCCCCTCGACCCCGAAGCAATCATCCAGCGGCTGATCGAGGGGCTGGGACTTGAGGCCCTCGATTCAAGGCTCGTGGTGCACATCGACCCACAAGGCATGGCCGGATTCGCCCGACTGTTCGAAAACGGCCGGGTCCACATCGCCACCCGACCATTAGATACTCCGTTCGCGCTGAGGACGTTTTTACACGAACTATCCCATGGCCTGCTGTATCTTTATCATGAGCCTCCCGGTCACGAAAAATTTCTGACTCCGGCTAGCGACGAATTTCTAGCGGTCGTACTCGAAAACCTGCTGATCGATAATGTTTGTACGCAAACGGAACAGGATTCCCTGAAATCGGTTGAACATCTCGAGGCGAGCCGGGTCGCACTCAGCGCGAAGTTCGAACTCGACCTCTGGAACAATGTCGACACGCCGCAGCAACGCTATCAGCATCACTACGGCCGATTGCTCGAGGTGGAAGCCCCCGAATGCTGGACCCTGGATAGCTTCCGCAGCGTCGACGCGCTGCTCATTCAATACTACGCCATCGGCTACGCGGCCAGTGCGAATTTGCTCACCATCGTCGAGAGCGAACAGCTTGAAGGCGCCGCCCTCGGCGAGTGGCTGAAGCGTCACCTGCTCGCCCGCGCCGGCGAGATCGAGATCGCGGCGTTCCTCTAGCCGTCTCCCGGGGCCGATAGCACTAACTAGCAAAAACTCCACCCGTTCCTCGCGCGAACCGGGGGGAGTTTTTTATTTGCGGCCAGCCGCCTGACGGCTATCAAGCAGCCAACCCGGATTGTCAGTGCGTGAACAATTGCGCGATGCGCTCGCGGTCGTAGCCGGCCGCGAGCGCCAGCGAGAGCAGGATGCGCGCCTTCAGGCCGCTCAGCGTACCTGCGAGCAGACACCCGGCGCGGGCCAGGTCCTTCCCGCCGCCTTCGTAGCCGTAGCTATCGAGCACCCGTCCCGCCGGGACCCGTGAGGCGATGACAATCTCGACGCCTGCTTCGCGGGCTTTTTTGATGCTTTGCATCATCGCCGGGGGGACGTTGCCCCGGCCGGTCGCCTCAAGGACGATCCCCCGGACGCCGGCGGCGAGGGCCCGCTCGACGGGAGAGCCGTCCATGCCCGCATACACCTTCAACAACTCGACCCATGCCCCCTCGCTGGGCGGAAGGCGATAGGACTTGTGCAGCGTCAGGCTCCGATAATACAGCACCTCGTCGCTGTCGATGATGCCCACGGGTCCGAAATCCAGGCTTTTGAACGTATCGAGGTTCAACGTGTGCGTCTTCATGACCTCGGCCGCCGCATGGATCTGGTAGTTCATCACCACCAGCACTCCGCGTCGCCGCGAGTCGGGAGCACGCACCGTACGGATGCTGGATGCGAGGTTGGTCAGCCCGTCGTAGCCGAGTTCGCTGGCGTTCTTCATCGCCCCCGTGAGTACGACGGGTTTATCTGAATCGTGCGTCGCGTCCAGATAGAAGGCGGACTCCTCGAGAGTGTCCGTCCCCTGTACGACCACGACACCTGCGTAGTCGTCATCCTCGATGTATCCGTCAATTTCCGCCTTCAGACGTCTTAAAGTCGGTAGATCGAGTGCAGGACTCTGCAGAGAAGAAAAATGATGAGCGTGCAGATTTTGAAGTTCTGTCGAAGCCTCCAGGGTCAGCAGGATTTCATCCGGATCGACGCCCGGCACGGCGCCATGCTCCCTAGAAGGCATCCTCATGGTAATCGTGCCGCCCGTAAAGATCAGTGCAACATGTTTCATCATCCACACTCCGTTCTTAACTAGAAATATGACGAAATTTGCATTGAGATTGTTAAAAGAATCGATTCGTAATGAAAGACATCCAGATGCAAAAAGTCATTGAGAGAGAAAATTTCAGGTGTCTATGCTCGAGTTACAAGCAACTCAAGAATAACATAATCAATAGCATGGGAATGTGGGAAAATTCAATCGGCTATGGATTCGTCATATGTAGAATTTCCGATATGATTCGGAGCATCCATCAAAATTTTTAATTTTCCTGAACCCGAAATCACCTGGCGATCAAAAGCTAACAATGGAGAGAGGCCGCGAATAGCGGGAAAGGCTGTGAACGCTTGAAAGCCTCTTTGAAGCAACAACTTTGGTTAACATAATATATATTATGGGAAGTAATAGACCTTTTACAATTTGCGCTTCTTTTGAAGCGCTGAGCAAGTATCTGAATAATTTTGTCACGTTATTTGCATAAATCCCACCGATTCACCACTGGATAATATGGTCAAAAATTTATTGTGAACATATTTTATGCAGACCTCTTGTTCTCTTGTCGGCGGGTCGCTAGTGTCGTGCTGAGATGGATTTTTCTTCAGTGTTCATGGTTTGTCACCTTTATGTTAGAAAAAAACATGAGAGCAAGAATTTCGGCTTTTCAGATAAAATCCAGTTTCTCTTTAGGAACAATTCCCCATTGATCGAGAATTCGGAGCGCTTTTTCCATCGACTCATCATACAAGTCCTCGGGTCGATGGGCGTCCGAACTGAGAACGATCTGAGCCCCTTTACGTCTGGCGATTTCAAAAAATTCTTGTCTCGGGTAGGGCGGCAGGCCGTTCGCGTCCGGGCGTTTGCGGAAACCATTAGCATTGAATTCGAGTGGCACCCGGTGCTGGATGGCTGCCTCGACGATCCGATGGGCGGCTTCTTGTGCGTAATCATCGAAACAGGGATAGTTGCCTAGGTAGATATCCGGATGGGCGAGTAAATCAAAAAATCCGCTCGCTAATCCTTTTTCGATGAGTGCGGCGTATTTCATCACTGCCTCCCCTTCGGAAAGCGAGAGCGCGAAATTCTGGCCGTGTTTATCGGTGTCGCGCCGGATATAATGTTGGCCGAGCACGAGGTATTCGACTTTTTCTTTTAGGCTGCGCAGCCACTCGTGTCCTTCCGGGTCGTATTCCGCTTCCAGGCCGAGTTTGATCTCAAGGGTGCCTGAATAGGCTCGTCGAGTCTTGTTGACATCGGTAATGTAGGCTTCTAGGTCGGACTCGGCCATGCGGGCGTTGTTCTTGTAGACCGGGCTGGGTGCGTGGTCGGAGAAACCCAGCACAGTAAAGCCGTGGCGAACTGCTTCTTTGGCGTAGGCTTCGGCGTCACCCTTGGCGTGCCCGCAAAGATGATGATGCGTGTGGTAGTTGGTCCGGATGCGCATGATGCTCATTCCTTTTGGATTTCTACAGCAGGGCTGCAACTGAAATTATAACAGGTAAGTGAGGGTTTCGCTACGAAAACCGTCCGCAGAGAAGGGATGGAGTGTTATAATAGGTTTGGTGAAAGGAGGGCATGCCATGCAGCGCCCACTCGCTTACCGGATTCGACCGCAATCGTTCGACGACATCGTCGGGCAGGACCACCTAGTCGGTGAACAAGGCGTCCTCCGCAGGATGGTCGAGAACGGAAAATTCTTCAGCATCATCCTTTATGGAGAGGCCGGCATCGGCAAGACGACCATCGCCCAGGTGCTGGGTGCTCATTACGGGCCGAGCACGTTCACCTTCAACGCCAGCACCGACAACAAGGCGACCCTGCGGCAGATCGTCGAAGCCGGCAGGAATTATGGAGCCCTCGTGATCGTGGATGAAATCCATCGGATGAAAAAAGATATCCAGGATTATTTGTTGCCTCACGTCGAGAGCGGCGACATCATTCTGGTCGGTTTGACAACGAACAATCCCTACCACAGCGTGAACCCTGCCGTTCGTTCACGAACTAATATTTACCGGTTAAAAATGATTTCCGATCAGGAACTTAAGAAATTCTTAAAGGAAATAAAAAAACGTTTTAAAAATGATTTGACCTCGAACATTCAAGACGAGGTGTTCGATTATATTGTGCAATCCAGCAACCGGGAAATCCGGACAGCCATCAACATGCTAGAAATCATCGACACTACCCATCCCGGCGAGTCGGTGGATCTTGAAAAAGCGCAAAAAGTTGTTCAAAGCCCTTCATTAGGCCTCGACAAGGACGAGGACCACTACTACAGCCTGCTCTCGGCCCTTCAGAAATCCATCCGCGGCAGCGATGTGGATGCGTCGCTGCACTATCTCGCCCGCTTGATCAAGCTCGGCGATCTCGACAGCATCCTCCGCCGGCTGAGCGTCATCGCCTATGAGGATGTCGGACTGGCGAATCCGACGGTGTTCGCCAAGATGGACGCTGCAGCGAACGCCTGCGAGCGGCTTGGCTTTCCCGAAGCGCGAATCCCCCTCGCCGCGATCACGATCGACCTCGCGCTCTCGCCGAAGTCGAACAGCGCCTACCTCGCCGTGGATAAGGCGCTCGCCGAGCTGGATGCCGGCGGGGCGCGGAAAGTGCCGCCGCACATCATCAACATCGACACCTTCGAAGACTCAGAAGCCTACCAATACCCGCACGACTACGAACACCACATCGTCAAGCAGCGCTATCTTCCAAAGGGCGTGAAAGGCGGCTATTACCGTCCGGCGACGACCGGAAAATACGAACGTGCGCTCAAGGACCGCCTTGAAAAGATCCGGAACATCCTCGACGAGACGGACGATTAAGACTTTTCACAGCCTTTGCGCACCCCGACATTTTAAAAAAGAATGGAGAGACGATCATGAGACGTTTTCAACGGCATCCTCGAAAAACCGCACTCGCCCTTGTTCTCGCCTTTTCGGCCCTGTATGCACTCATCATCTGGAATCCCTTCTCGCTCGCCATCGAATGGCGTTTCTTCTACGAGTTCCTGTACTTCGGCGCCCTGTTCGCCGCCGTGGTCCTCTACTTCCGCTACGTGGCGCACAAAAAGCCGTTCCCTATCGGCCTTGTGCGCGTGCTGCTCGGGGCGGGCGCCCTGTGGCTGGCGGCGTTCTACGCTTTCTTCCTGCTTTTCAATGTGCTCGGCTTCACCTGGACGGTTGCGCTTTTCTTGAATCTCGTCTTCTGGACGCTGCTCATCGCGGCGGCACTCTATCAGAACCGCCCGGGCGCGCTGAAATATGTTCCCGCTGTCGTCACCGCCCTGGCGCTGATTACGCTGACTGTGATCGGCGTGGTCAGCGGCTGGCACGGGCTTACGATGCTCCTCTACGGCGGGGTGCTGCTGTTTTGGGCCGGATTCTTCCTAGTCGGCTTTGCAGTGGCCTTTCTCATTAAAAGAATGGTGTGCGTGCCCCGGCGACGTTCCCGCGAATAAACAAGCAGACACCTGAAAAGGCGCCAGACGGCGCCTTTTTTCATGGATTCAGCGTGGACGGTAGACGGTGTATCCCGCGCGGGTGACGACTTCGATCCGTGGGTCGGCCGCGAGTTGCTGCAGGATGGGTCCTGCATCTTCGCAGCCGCGGCGTCTGAGGAATCCTTCAATCTCGAACGTGTGCAGCGGATGTCGCCGGATCAGGTTCTTGAGGGCGGTGAGGGCGTCCTGCTCGGGGTCGGCGTAGTCCGCATCGGAGAGGAAATCGAGAGGGATGCCGCCAAGGGCGGCTTGAATACGCTGCATATCTTTCCCGTCGACCGCCTCCGCGGTGGCGATGGGCGGGCGGACGACGGTGTTCAGATACAATCGGTCGTAGCGCAGTCCCTCAAGCAGTTTTTGAAATTTCTTCAGCGCCTGCGCATCGTCGTTGAGGCCTTTGACGAACATCATCTCCAGCCACAGCTGTCCCTCATAGGCATGGGTGAATGCTTGCAGCCCCTCATAGTAGGAAGCGAAGCTCAACCCGCCGTAGGGACGGTTGATGCGGGCGAAGGAGGCCTCGTCGTAGGCATCGAGCGAAGGTGAGACGATATCCGCTTGTGCGGCGGCCTCACGGACCGCCTGCGCTACAAATAGCGACCCGTTGGTCACCAGGGTGACAGGCCGCCGTGTGCGGCTTTTCAGCTTCCTTAGCAGCTCCCCGAGCCGGTTGTGCAGGAGCGGTTCGCCGTCGCCGACGACGCTCAGGGCGTCGAAATCCTCATCCGTGAGCCCCGAACGGTCGAACTCTTCGAGGATGGCGTCCACATCGGCATGTTCCGCCCGTTCATGCGGGGAATAGCGGATGCGGCCGAGCTGACAGTAGACACAGCCGAAATTGCAGGTGCTGTCCGTCACCGGGCTCACCCCGAGCGAACGCCCGAAGCGACGCGAAGCGATCGGACCATAAAGGAATTTTGCCATCAGACCACTCTCCTGCTTTTATTCTATCATTTCGCCTTGAGAGGCAAAAGAAAAACCGGCAGACGCCGGTTTGACGGTTCAAAGGGTGAAATCGCCAGCCGCAAGCAGCCCGCGACGCCGGAAGTACACATCGAGCAACAAGACCAGCGCGAAGGGGAACGCAAAGTGTAGCAGCCCGAGTGAAAGCAGCACGCCGGGGCCGTGGCCCATCGCATCGAAGACACCGAACTGGCCGACGAAGGCGCTCGTCCCCATGCCGCTGCCGATCGGTGTGCTCTCGATTGTGAACAGCAGCGTCGAAAGCGGGCCGAGAACCGCGGAGGCGAGGATGGGCGGCACCCAGATGAGGGGCTTTCGCAGGATGTTCTTGAACTGCAGCATCGACGTGCCGATCGCGATCGAGACCACGCCGCCGATGTTGTTGTCCTTGCGGCCCATGACGGCGAAGCCGATCATCTGCGCCGCGCCGCCGGCCACAGCGGCGCCGCCCGCGATGCCCGAGAGCCCGATGGAGATGGCGATCGCAGCGCTCGAGATGGGCGCGGTGAGCGCCATGCCCATCACAACGGCGATCACGACTCCCATCAGGAAGGGCTGCAGTTCGGTGGCGTATTCAATGAAACCACCCACTGCGGCCATCGCGCCGGCTACAGGCTCGCCGATCAAGCTGGCCGTCAAGAACGCCACCCCCGCCGAAACCAGCGGAATGAGCAGAATATCGAAGGGCGTGCGTTTTTTGAGAATCAGACGAACGGCTTCGATGGCGGCTATAGAGGTGACGTAGGCGACGACGGGGTCGTGCATCACCTCCGAGGCGATGCCGCCGGCGGCGGCGCCGCCGATCAAGGGCAGCCGCACCAATCCGAGGCTCCAGGCGACGCCGGTGCCAATGCCGACGCCCATCAGCCCTTTGAGAATCTCGGCGAGCTCAAGCAGCGCCTCAATGCCGCTGAGCGTGCCGATCTGTTCGACGATGACCCCGACGATCAGCGTCGAAAAGAGGCCGAGCGCCATGCCGTTCAGGGTCTTGATCAAGTATTCGAGGATGCGTTTACCAACTGTCTGGGTCTCCATGCGTACACTCCTGTCGTCTAAGGATGACTGGTAGTCGCTGCCGGGCACGAAAAAGGAACCGTGCTAGCTCGCACCTTGCAAGGCGCAGCGGGGTTTCGTTGAAAACGAGGGCTGTACGGGGTTCGCTTACACCCGCTCAAGCAGTTCGTGGATGTCGTCGATGGTCTCATTGGCGGCGGCGAGTTCGCTTTGCGAGCCGAAACCGTACGCCGCACCGATGGTGTGAATGCCATGATGCCGACCGGCCTCGATGTCATGATGGCGGTCGCCGACGATGACCATCGGGGCGTCGAAATCCTGCATGACGCGTCCGAGGACGTCGTGCTTCTGCTCGATGTCCGTGTAGGTCTCCGAACAGACCATGCGGTCGAAGTACTCATCCAGCCCGAACAGCTCGGCATGGGCCTTCAGGTAATAGTTCTTGCAGTTGCTGATAAAGACGAGGGCATGTCCGCGCCGCTTCAGTTCGGCGAGGACATCCAGCGTGCCCGGGAAGAGCCTGGGCTCGCCCGAGCGGATGCGTCGCTCCATGTCTTCGCTGATGCGTCTGGAGGCATCCGCCTTTGCCTCATCACTCAGATCGCCGCCGAATTGGTCCCACATCTCGCTTGGAGTCTGGCCCAGGAACTGGGAGATCTCTTTGTCGCTCCACTCATGCTCGGGCGCGCCGTGTGTCTTTACAAGATAGGCGTAAGCCTTGCGAAAAGCGGGTGCGTAGATACGAAGCGTATCATGCAGCGTGCCGTCGTAGTCGAGAAAAATGGTTTCAAACCGGCGGGGATTCATGCAAGCTCCTTGAAGAGGTTCGCCATCTCGATCGCGCTCATCGCTGCGTCGTAGCCTTTGTTGCCGGCCTTGGTGCCGCTGCGCTCGATCGCCTGCTCGATGGTGTCGGTCGTCAGCACACCATAGACGATGGGCGTCTCGGTCTCGAGCGAGGCGTTCGCGATGCCCTTGGTGACCTCGGCGGCCACGTAGTCGAAATGCGGGGTGTCGCCGCGGATGACCGCGCCGAGCGTGATGACGGCGTCGTAGCTGCCGCTCTTGGCGGCTTTCTTGGCGACGAGGGGGATCTCGAAGGATCCGGGCACCCAGGTCACGCTCAGGTCCGCTTCGTCCATGCCGTGGCGCCTGAGGGCGTCCCGCGCGCCATCGAGCAGCTTGCTGCCGACGAATTCGTTGAAACGGCCGATGACGACATTCACTTTCAGTCCTTCTGCGCTTAGATTGCCTTCAAATGTTCTCATTTGTTCTCATCCTCCTTGAATTCGAGCATGTGCCCGAGCTTTTCTTTCTTGGTCTTCAGATAATGCTCGTTGCGTTCGTTGTGGTTCATCTGGATCGGCACGCGCTCGACGATTTTCAGCCCGTGTCCCCGCAATCCGTGAAGTTTCTGGGGGTTGTTGGTCATCAACCGGATGCGGCTGACGCCTAGATCGGCAAGAATCTGCGCGCCGATGCCGTAGTCTCTGAGGTCGGCGTCGAAGCCGAGAGCTTCGTTCGCCTCGACCGTATCAAGCCCCTGATCCTGCAGGCGGTAGGCGCGGATCTTGTTGATGAGGCCGATGCCTCTGCCTTCCTGACGCATGTAGAGAATCACGCCGCGACCGGCCTGCTGCACTTTCGCCATCGCCGCGTTCAGCTGTTCGCCGCAATCGCACCGCTGCGAGCTGAAGGCATCCCCCGTGAGGCACTCGGAATGCACACGAACCAGCACATCCTCATCCGAAGCGATGTCGCCTTTGACAAGCGCGACGTGGTGCTCGCCCGAGAGCGTGTTCTCATAACCGTACACCCGGAACTCGCCGTGCTCGGTCGGCAGCCTCGCCGAATCGGCGAGGCGGACATAGGTGTCCTGACGCCTACGATAGGAGATGAGATCCGCGATGGTCACGATCTTCAACCCGTGCTGTTTCGCATACTCGAGCAGATCCGGGACCCGGGCCATCGTGCCGTCATCCTTCAGAATCTCGCAGATGACGCCTGCGGGCTTAAGATTGGCGAGTCTCGCAAGATCCACGGCGGCTTCGGTATGACCGGCCCGCTTGAGGACGCCGCCTTCGCGAGCGATGAGCGGAAACACGTGTCCGGGTTTCTTGAAGTCGGTCGGGCCCGCCTCGTCGGCGATTGCCCGCTGGATGGTCTGCGCGCGCTCATAGGCGCTGATGCCGGTGCGTGTATCAATGGCGTCGATAGATTCCGTGAAAGCGGTATGCAGCTGGTCGGTGTTGTTCTCGACCATCTTGTCGAGCCCGAGCCGGTTGAGCTTCTCCTGTGTCATCGGCAGACAGATGAGGCCGCGGCCATAGGTGGCCATGAAATTGATCGCCTGCGGCGTCGCCTTTTCGGCGGCCATGACGAGATCGCCTTCATTCTCCCGGTCCTCATCATCCACGACGATGACCATCCTGCCCGCGGCGATGTCTTGAATCGCCGCATCGATGGAATCGAATCCCATATCCTTTCCTCCGTTCATTTGTATCCGTGGCGTTTCAATTTCTCTTCAAGACCGCCATCACGGGTGTTCGTCAAGGTCTCGACATATTTGGCGACGAGGTCCGTCTCGATGTTGAGCGCATCCCCTGCGCGCTTATACTGCAACGTTGTTGTCTCGTAGGTGTGGGGAATGACGGAGACGGAGAAACCATCAGCTTTGCTTGTAGCGACTGTGAGCGAAATGCCGTCGACGGCGATCGAGCCCTTCTCCGCGACGTAGCGCATCCAGTCCCTATCCAGGCGGATATCGAACCACACCGCCTCGCCGTCCCGATGGACGCGGTCGAGGGTGCCTACGGCATCCACGTGTCCCGTGACGAGGTGGCCGTCGAAACGACCATCCGCCGGCATCGAGCGCTCCAGATTGATCGCCCTTCCCGGGCGGATATCCTGAAACGTGCTGCGTCGCAGGGTCTCGTGCACGACATCGGCGGTGAACGTCTGCTCACCGAGGGCGGTCACCGTCAGGCAGATGCCGTCGCAGGCGACGGAATCGCCGACCGAGAGGCCCTCTGTCAACTCCTCAGCCGAGATGGTGAGCGTGACCGAGCGGTTCTTACGCTGCACGGAGCGGACACTGCCGATGGTTTCTATGATTCCGGTGAACATGCGACCACCTCTGCTTTCTCGACATCGTAGATGAGCAGGACGTCGTCTTCGAAGCGCTTGATTTCACGGAGCCTGAGCGGCCGGGCTTCATCGATCCGGGCGATGCCCCTACCGCCCACGGGAGTGGGCGCCGCCTCCCCGCCGACAATCTTGGGAGCGAGGTAGAGATGCACCGCATCGACAACGCCTTCGCGGAAGGCGCTGTCGTTGACGCAGCCGCCGCCTTCAATCAGGAGGCTGTTCACCTCCAACCCGGCAAGCTTTTCAACCAGCGCCGCAAGGGAGATTTCACCTTGGAACAGCGGGAGTCTCCAGACGTTGATGCCTTTCTCTTGAAAACGTTCAAGTTTCTTCTCCGGTGCGTTTTCTGTCGTCGCGAGCACGCTCTCAGCAAGATTGGAATCGTAGACGAGCGCGTCGGGGTCGGTATCGGCGAACGTGTCGAGGACAATGCGCAGCGGATTGCGTGTCGGTGTTCCTTCGAGTCTGGCGGTCAAGCGTGGGTTGTCCTGTTCGACCGTGCCCGCTCCGACGGCGATGGCCTGCACACGGTGGCGCAGACGATGCACATCGCGGCGGGAATGGGTGTTGGTGATCCACTGCGATTCCCTTGTGCGGGTCGCGATCTTGCCATCGGCGCTCATCGCCGCCTTCAAGATGACATACGGGCGGCCCTCGCGGTGCCGATGGAAGAAAAAGCGGTTCAGTCTTTCGTTCTTCTCAGCAAGGATTCCCGTAACGACCTCGACCCCCGCCGACCGGAGAATGTCGAGGCCTTTGCCACGCACAAGCGGGTTGGGGTCGATGGAGCCGATGACGACTTTGGCGATCCCCGCACGCACAATCGCCTCGGCGCAAGGAGGCGTCTTTCCGTGGTGGGCGCACGGTTCAAGGTTGACATACATCGTCGCACCTTCAAGCGGCTCTTCGGCGGCGTTGAGGGCGGCCTGTTCGGCGTGCTCGCTCCCATACGCGGCGTGATAGCCCTCGGCAAGAACGCGGTCGTCTTTCACGATGACGGCGCCCACCAGCGGGTTGGGGTCTGCAAAGCCCTCTCCGGCGGCCGCCAGTTCAAGTGCGCGTGACATATAGTGTCGGTGTCTTTCCTGCATGGCGAACCACCCCGTTCGAAATCAAAAAATGCCCTGACAACAATCAGGGCATACGGAGAGCGACACATGAAAAGTGTTCGGCATCTTCTCCCTTCCAGACTGTGACTGTCGGTATGGGAATCGCACCCATTCAGCTTGCGCTCGCGGACTGTACCGCCGGTCGGGAATTCCACCCTGCCCTGAAGATGTCTAACGTCATTATAGAGGAAGCACCCGGGAAAGTCAACGAAAAAGGCAACGGGCGGGGCTGTTCACGGCTTGAAGCGTTTGGTGGCTTCGACGGCGGCTCGCCAGCCTTTCAGATAGCGCTCGCGGTCCGCTTCGTCCATACGAGGCTTGAAGGAGCGGTTCTTCTTCCATATGTCCCGGATCGTCTCCAGGCTGTCCCAATACCCTGTCGCCAATCCGGCCAGAAAGGCCGCACCGAGCGCGGTCGTCTCCTGGACGGCCGAACGCTCGACTTCGAGACCGAGAATATCCGCCTGGAACTGCATGAGGAAATTGTTCACTGTCGCGCCACCATCGGTGCGGAACGACTGCAGCGAGAGTTTTGAATCCGCCTCCATCGCCCGCAGCACATCCAGCGACTGATAACAGATCGCTTCCAGCGTCGCCCGTGCGTAGTGTTCACGGCGCGAGCCGCGTGTGAGCCCGAAGAACGCACCGCGGGCCTCGCTGTCCCAGTGCGGGGTGCCGAGGCCGACGAAGGCGGGCACGAAATACACACCTTCGTTGCTCGGCAGGCTTTTGGCGAGCCGTTCGGTCTCGGCGGCCTCGTTGATGATGCCGAGTTCGTCCCGGAGCCATTGGACGGCCGAGCCGGTCATGAAGACACTGCCTTCGAGAGCGTAGGTGGTTTCCCCTTCGTAATCCCAGGCGATCGTCGTCAGCAGCCCGCTTTCAGATGTGACGGGTTCACTTCCCGTGTTCATGAGCATGAAGTTGCCGGTGCCGTAGGTGTTCTTCACCATCCCTTTATCAAAACAGGCCTGTCCGAACAACGCCGCCTGCTGATCGCCCGCGATGCCGGCGATCGGCGTCTTCTGCCCGAAGAAATGATAAGGCACCGTGTGGGCGTAGATCTCTGAAGAGCTGCGGACCTCGGGAAGCATCGAGGCCGGCACGTCGAGAAGGTCGAGAAGCGTCTCGTCCCATTGTTCCTCGTGAATGTTGTAAAGCAGGGTCCGGGAGGCGTTGGTCTTGTCGGTCACGTGGGCGTCGCCGCCGGAAAGCTTGTAGACGAGCCAGGTGTCGATGGTGCCGAAGCGCAGACGACCTTCCTCCGCTTTTTCCCGGGCGCCCCGGACATTATCCAGTATCCATTGGATCTTGGTCCCCGAAAAATACGGATCGAGAACCAGACCGGTCTTCCGTTTGAACGTCGGTTCATGCCCCTCGTCCTTCAAGGCGTCGCAGATGGGCTGGCTCTGCCTGGACTGCCAGACAACGGCGTTGTGTATCGGACGGCCGGTCTTCTCATCCCATACGACGGTCGTCTCGCGCTGGTTGGTGATGCCGATGGCCGCAATCCGACTGGCGCGGATGTCGGCTTCAACCAGCGAGGTGGCGATGACCGAAAGCGTGGACAGCCAGATGTCGTTGGGGTCGTGTTCGACCCAGCCGGGACGAGGATAGATCTGCTTGATCTCCTTGCTGGCTGATGAGATGATGCGACCCTTCTCATCGAAGATGATGGCGCGCGTGCTTGTCGTTCCCTGATCGATGGCCATGATGTAGGTTTTCATGCGCTTGCTCCTTTCCAGCTTGCAGGGTTCACTCCCATTCTATCACAGCCGCCGTATTCTTGAAGGGGCGGAATCGCATCGAATGACGTGTGATGCGTGCTGGCAAGCCCTGCCCGCGTCGCGTGCAGGGCGCGGTATCAAACGTCTTGACATGAAAGGCATTTTTTTGTATGCTTTTATTAGCAAAGGAAGTTTTCGAGTGCTAAAAACTGACAAATCTTTCACAAGGAGGTCGCATCAATGCTCAAACCACTGCACGACAACGTGGTCCTCGAGAAATCCGCTCCCGAAGAAAAAACGAAGAGCGGCATCATCCTCTCGAGCAAGGACCAGGAGACACCGAAAACAGCGAAAGTCATTGCCGTCGGTCCGGGTAAGGACGACGAACCCCTTTCCGTCAAGGTCGGAGACCAGGTCGTCTTCAAATCGTTCGCAACGACCGACATCGAGCTTGACGACAAGGAATACCTCATCATCAAGGAAGAAGATATCCTAGCCATCGTGGAGGGTGAATAACATGAGCAAGGAAATCATTTATTCAAAGGACGCACGCGAGAAACTGCTCAAAGGTGTCGACACGCTCGCCGACACCGTCAATATCACCATCGGCCCGAAGGGCCGCAACGTCATTCTTGAAAAGGAGTTCGGCTCCCCGCTGATCACCAACGACGGCGTCACCATCGCCAAGGAGATCACACTCCCGGATTCCTTTGAGAACATGGGCGCCAAGCTCGTCCAGGAAGTCGCTTCCAAAACCAACGACAACGCCGGCGACGGCACCACCACCGCGACACTGCTCGCGCAGTCGATGGTCCGCCAAGGCATCACGGCTGTCGAGAAGGGCTCCAACCCCGTCTTCCTGAGAGAAGGCATCGAGCGGGCCGCCAAAGCTGTCAGCGAGAAGATTCTGGAAAAATCCAGCTCGGTGGAGACCAACCAGGACGTCGCCAGCGTCGCGACCGTCTCCAGCGGCAGCGAGGAAGTCGGCGAAATCATCGCCAACGCGATGGACAAAGTCGGCAAGAGCGGCGTCATCCAGGTCGATGAATCCAAAGGCTTCGACACCGAGCTCGAAGTCGTCGAAGGCCTGCAGTACGACAAGGGCTACATCTCCCCCTACATGGTCAGCGACCGTGAAAAGATGGAAGTCGAGCTTGAAGACGCCCACGTGCTGATCACGGACCAGAAGATCTCGACCGTCAAGGACATTCTGCCGGTCCTCGAGCAGGTCGTCGACAACAACAAGCCGCTGTTCATCATCGCCGACGACATCGAGAACGAGGTCGTCAGCACGCTCGTCGTCAACAAGCTCCGCGGCACCTTCAACGTCGTCGCGACCAAGGCGCCCGGCTTCGGCGACAACCAAAAAGAGATCCTCACCGACATCGCCTACCTCACCGGCGCGACCTTCTACAGCAAGGACCTTGATATGGACCTCAAGGACGCCGCCATCGAGAACCTCGGCGTCGCCAAGAAGGTCATCGTCACCAAGGACACCACCACCATCCTCGAAGGCAGCGGCAACAAGGACATGCTCGCTGAACGCATCGAGGAGATCAAGAACCAGATTGAAAACACCGACAGCGAGCACGACAAGAAGCAGCTCCGCGAACGTCTCGGCAAGCTTACCGACGGCGTGGCCATCGTCAAGGTCGGCGCCACCACCGAGACCGAGCTCAAGGAGAAGAAACACCGCATCGAGGACGCCCTCAACGCCACCCAGGCAGCCGTCGAGGAGGGCATCGTCACCGGTGGCGGCTCCGTCCTCGTCAGCGCCTACAACGACCTGCGCAACAACCTCAAGGACGACGACACCGACCGCCAGAAAGGCATCAACATCGTCCTCAACAGCCTCCTGCGCCCGGTCTATCAGATCGCCGAGAACGCCGGCTACGACGGCGATGAAATCACCGAACGCCAGAAAAACGAATCCGGCGAGACGGGCTTCGACGCCCGCACCGGACAGTGGGTCAACATGATCGACGCCGGCATCATCGACCCCACGAAAGTCACCCGCAGCGCCGTGCGCAACGCCGCAAGCATCGCCGCGATGTTCATCACCAGCGAAGTCGCCGTCAGTGAACTCAAGGAAGACGACGACGATGACCAAGGCGCCGCCGGCATGGGCGGCATGGGCGGCATGGGCGGCATGATGTGACGCCCGGCCCTCTCCCAGCTTGAATGAAAAGAAAGGACCGCACCTCACGTTGAGGTGCGGTCCTTTTTCAATCCGTTAGTTCAGGAAGCGTTCTTCTGTTTTGTGGCGCGTCTGGATTCAAGCAGCCGGTCCTGCACGGCCTTGAGCTGCTTCGCGAACTCCTCGGCGTCCGCCTTGCGAATCAGCAGGATCCGTGTCTTGGTGCGGCGGTCGACGGGGTCCTTGAGGCGGAACTTGATCTTGAGCAGGCCGAACCAGCCGTAGAAGACGGGGGAGGTCTTCATCTCCTTGATGGCGGCGTGCTTGTAGGATTCGTGCCGCCGGTGCTTGAAAAGGAACTCGAAGCGGTCCTTGGTAATCCGGAACTCCAGACCGTCATAAAGCCGATACTCGTGGACGAACCACCCCGTGCCGAGGACGATGCCGGTGAGAATCAGCGCCGGAAGATTCCACGCCAGGGAGGGATTCTCGAAGAAATGCCAGCTGTCCCGGGCCTCATAGAGACGGTTGTAGGCACTCAGGGCGAGCACAGCGGCGCCCATCGCGATCAGACTGCCAGCGACGATCAGCACGGCGAGCTTGGGCTTGCTCAGGGTGGCGCTGCGATAGGAGTAGTTCATGACTTGCCGCCGCCCTTCTTACGCCCGTTCTTGATCTTGATGTAGGCGACCTGGCTTTCCTTCTTGACCGAGAAGTCCTCATGGTCCTTGAAAAAGGTCAGCGGACGAACGTTCGCGCCGTAGTTGCGCGGGTGGAAGCCGGGAAACTTCTTCTGCAGCAAATCGGCGACGATGCTCCAGTGCGCCCAGCCGTCGTCTTCTTGGTTGTTGCGGATGAGGCTCTTGAGCTCGTCGACGATAACGGGCAGCGGCGTGATCGAACTCTTCTTCTCTTCTTTCTGCCTGGTTTTTTTCGCAGGCTTCTTCTCTTCTTTCTTGTGCTCTTTGGTATCCTTCGTCTCCTTGGCCAGCATCTTATCAAGATAGGCGAAAGCCTCCACGGCGTTGACGAGGGAGATCGGCGTCTTGGATTCGCCCATGCCGAAGACGAACATGTTGTCCTCCCGCAGGCGCGTGACGAGCTTCGTGAAGTCGCTATCGGAGGTGACGAGGCAGAAGCTGTCGACCTTGCCCGAATAGAGGATGTCCATCGCGTCGATGATCAACGTGAAGTCGCTCACGTTCTTGCCATGCGTATAGGCGTTCTGCTGGATGGGCGTCAGCGCGAACTCGTTGATCTTGTTCTTCCAGGCGCTGAGCTGGTCGGTGGTCCAGTCGCCATAGACGCGGCGATAATTGATCTTTCCATACTTGTTCGCCTCGTCGATGATGATCTCGATGTAGCGCGGAGAAATGTTCTCCGCGTCGATCAGCAACGCGATGTTTCGGTTTTCCAGGGCCATATGCGAACCCTCCTTTTTATTCTAGAACGGTTGGGGGATGAAATCGATGAAGAAGCTCCACATCGGCATCAGCATACTCGAGAACACCCACGAGATAATCGCGGCGATCAAGAGCGCGAGCATGAAGTTGCGCAGCGTCGTGTTCACGCCGGGGGCGATGAGGATGTAGAGAAAGACGATGAGATTCACGATCGGAATCATCATCAGCAGCAACAACCCCAGCCATTCGATGATGCTAAGCTGTCTTTTCTTGAACATGGTTAGCCTCCTCGTTTTTTCTGACTGCCGCGAGGAACGTTTCAAGCACCTCGTTGAAACGGCGGGCGTTATCCTGATTGGCGACGTGGCCGGCACGGGGGATGATGTGGTAACGACTGTCGGGAATTGATGCGTGCCAGCGCTCCGCCGCGATTCTGACCGCTTTCTGGTCGTTCTCGCCGTGGATGATGAGCAGCGGCTGCCGGATGGGTTTGCCGATGCCGCGGCGGGCATTTCTGACCATGACCTTCGCCATGGAGAGGATATCGCGTTTCCCCGCGCGACCCGCCATACGGCGGATGATGTAGTCCTGGCTCGCTTCGGTCTTGCCGCGGTCCTTGCCGGCGATCATCTTGATGAGCAGCGTGATCGGCAGCAAATAACTTACCAGCAAGATCGCATATAACCGATAGAAGGTCAGCCGCGGCAGGCGCCGGTGCAAAGGCGTGCTGCCCACGTCCACCACGGCATCGAAACACTCAGGCGCGGCGTTCCCCGCGTATTGCGCGAGATGTCCGCCCATCGAGACGCCCACCACACTGCAGCGTTCGATGCCGAGCGTTTCGAGGAGCCCGAGCAGCACGGCCGTCGCCACATCATAATCGAAACGCCCGTGCATGCGGAACGACCTGCCGTGGTTCGGCAGGTCGAAGACGACCACGCGATGGTTTCTGCGGAAATGCGCCGCTTGCTTGATGAAGCACCGACTGTCGGCGCCGAGGCCATGGATGAAGACAATCGCCGGCGCGTCTTTTTCTCCGTAGACGTCATAATGGACTTTTCCGTAGGGGCTTTCGTAGATCATCGACCCACCCTCAGTTCAAATAGCGCTGATCGGTGAACCCGACGGGTTCGTAGGCGATGGATGCAAGGGGGATGAAGTAATAGCGATGAATGTAGAACACATCGATCAGGTTGGAATAGACCGTCGCCTCTTTAGTCAGCTGTCCGTTTTCTTTGAACGTACACTGGATGTGCGCCGTCTTGTTCATCGAATGACCTTCCGTCTCGACCGTCAGGGTCGTGTTGTAGCGTTCGGCCAGCTCTGAAAAAAGTGGTTTGTAGGCATCAAGGTCGAGCAGGTCGAAGCCGAGCTGCAGCGTGAACGAGGGGTGATAATCGAAACTGTCGGGGAACATCTCGAGGATGGGATGGATGTCGGAGATTTCAATATTGGCCTGCATGAGCTCCTGTTCGATCATATCGGCGTCTTCCGCTTTGGGGAGAGTCAACAGCGTCATGTAGGGGCTGAACAGTTCAATGTCGAACATCGCCGCGAGGTCGAAGAAGTCCGCTTCCGAGAGTTCGTAGACCTGCTCGCGGCTCATGTTCATCGCCAGCGCGACCACGGAGGCCAACTCCTCCTCGCTGGGTTTGCTGTTGCGCATCAGCCGGTCGTAGTCCTCAAGCTTGAGGCCATGACGGTCCTCGGCCGCGAGGTCGATGTGTTCGCGCACCTGGACGGTGAAGGTGCCCGACCGCAGCAACAGCTGATGGGCGGGCGCATAACCCTCGGTTGTATAGGTCGTGGGGTCGGCCCCCTTTTCGATCAGTCGTTCGACATACCGCGGCTTCTTCGCATGCCGAAGCGCCTGATGGAAGGAATTAAGGCCGAATCCATTGTGTTCGTTCAAATCCCAGCCGCGCTCGAGAAGAAAATCCAGCACCTTCTCGAAATCCGATTCCTGCTCGAACGCGAGCGCGTTCGCGAAAACATCCGTATCCCACAGCCCCTCGATATCGGTGCTCCCTTCAAGGATGTAAAGGAGCTCGGGGTGAAAGGAGAGGATGTCGTAGGCCAGACGCTCATCGAACCGCAGCTGATCGAAACCGTCCAGTTCGATCAGATAATGAAAGATCGAGTAGTTGTTCAAACTCAGCCGCAGAAGATCCCGGAAGTAGTGATAATGGACCGGATAATCATCGAAAAACTGCATGAAATACTCCATGTCGTTGTGCTCAATCATGTAGGCGTACATTTCCATGCGGTGCTCATCATCAAAATCCAGCACCTCGAGAACGGTCATCAACAGATGCTCCCGCTCGAACAGCATGAGCACAATCAGCAGGGAGAAATCCACGGCGTTCTTGAAATTGTTGTAATCGTAAGTCTGGATGAGGTAGCCGAAGATCTCTTCCGCGTCATAGGCGGCGGCGAATTCGATGGGATCGAACATCAAATCCTCGGTCTGATCCTGTTCGAACAAACGCACGAACCCTTCAAGGTCGTCATCGATGAGCGGCTTGACCCAGCTGATGGCCTCGTAGAGTTCGTCGGAGAGGATGAATTTCTTATACGTTTCGTACATGTCGTTGTTCCATTCTTCCATTACAGATCACTATCTCTCTTCTTTTTAAATGTCAGGTATCCTGCGTAAATGATGAGCAGGATCATAATGCCCAGTGCCACGAACCAGAACCACATTTCTCATCACCTCGCAAACAGCACGTTTATTCTACCACAACACATATCAAAAAACTAC